>Ga0315274_10017653_pt1 | contig 10061 bp, 9 predicted proteins | sample YL17G02_20_MG_FD_203700 | JGI IMG/M metagenome (GOLD analysis project Ga0315274, IMG submission 203700) | Sediment microbial communities from Yellowstone Lake, YNP, Wyoming, USA - YL17G02_20 | ecosystem: Environmental > Aquatic > Freshwater > Lake > Sediment | place: USA: Wyoming | collected... | reverse complement strand
TCGACGGGCTTCCGCATCGCGCGCTGGCCCCGCATCTCCGTTGTGGCGATTCAGAAATTCGCAGCAGATGGCGGTGCCCCCGGGGCACCCCTGCGGATGCTGGCCCGCGACGGTACCCAGCCCTGCCCCGCTGGGTAGGGCCGTCTTGCTCCGGGTCAGCCACCTGCGGTGGCCTTCGCGCCGCCGGTTCGCTCCCGCGAACCACGGCGACCGAACCCGCGGCCCCCGCACGGTCCATCGCCTCGGGGCGCCCCGGGGGCACCGCAATCCTCTCCGAACTTCTTGGACCGCATACTACAGGGTAGATCACGCTTGGTGGGGCCGCAAGTGGTTCCTGACAGGGCTGAGGCATCCCGCCCTGCGCATGGGGTCGGAAGGTACAGGCGGCTCGACGAAGCGGTGCCGTGCGTGGTATAGGTGATATTAAGCGGTCAGCAATCAGCGATCGGCAATCAGGATGTGGGGGCAGGGGTCAGGAGCAGGGGGACGGGAGCACGAGCTGATCGCTGAACCGTTCACTAATAGTGTTACGGGGAGTGGGGGTCGGGTCAGGCAAAGAGCGGAAGGAAAGGGATGTTTCATGGCGACAGGCGGGAAGCGCGAGGAGATTGACGCGAAGATCAGGACGTGGGAGCGTGAACTGGAACGTGTGCGGCTCGCGCTGGCCCGCGCGCCCGAATCCGTGCATGACCGGTATCATCCGAGCTTCACCGAGGTGTACCGGGCAAAGGAGATCGTCAAGTCGCACTGGGAAGCGGTGCGAGGGGTGTATCGGCCGGAACCTGCCGCCATCCAACGATTCCAGGAGGCTCTGGAGGCGATGGAGGCCGCCTGGGCCGCCGCCCAACCCATGCTTGCCGACGTTCTGAAACCGCAGACGGCATGACGGCAATTCCGATACTCGGGAAAAAGTGTTCGGGCGTTTCCGCCTCAGGTGGATTGGCGCAGCAATCCGCCTGAGGTGGATGCCGTTGGCACCAACGGCTGTGCCGTTGGTACCGGCGGTTCAAGGTTTTTCTCGGATCAGGGCTGAACGTGGCATAATATGTTGCGGAAGCTCCATCCTCGATCCGCACCAGGCTGGTGAAAAAAGCCCATCTGCTGCGTCAGGCGCTCATCGCGGCACTGCGACGTACACAGGTCAGTACGCCTCGCGGCTCGATTTCGCGTCTTCCTTGCACCTGGGTCTTTTTGACCAGCCTGGACGGGCAGGGTATCTCTCGACACCCTCCTAGAGGAGACACTGTGGACCTACGCCTGACGGATAAGGTTGCAGTCGTTACTGGCTCCAGCCGCGGGATCGGCAAGGCCACTGCCACCGGCTTGGCCGCAGAGGGCTGCCGGGTGACCCTGTGCGCCCGGGATGCCGAGGTCCTGGAGCGGACGGCGGCCGAGTTGAGGGCCACAGGGGCACAGGTCCTGGCGGTGATCGCGGACGTCGGAAAGCCCGAGGATCCTGCCCGGGTGGTCGAGGAGACCATGCGGACCTTCGGTCGCATTGACATTCTGGTCAACAACGTGGGAGGGGCGCGAACGGCCGGCCCGTTCCTGGAGACGGCCGACACGGCCTGGCAGACCGCGGTGGACCTGAACGTGCTGGCGGCCGTTCGGTTCAGCCGACTCGTCGTGCCGGAGATGCAGAAGGTCGGCGGCGGGGTGATCATCAGCATCTCGTCCATCTGGGGGCGGGAAACGGGCGGGACTGCGACCTACAATGCGGTGAAGGCGGCCGAGATCAGCCTGGCCAAATCGCTGGCGCGGGAGCTGGCACCCCTGAACATCCGGGTGAACAGCGTCGCCCCCGGCTCCATCTTCTTTCCCGGGGGTTCCTGGGACCGGCGGCTGCAGGCCGACCCGGAGGGCATCACCGCGTTCATGAAGAGGGAAATCCCTTCCGGCCGCTTCGGCAAGCCAGAAGAGGTTGCCGACGTGGTGGTCTTCCTCTGCTCCGAGCGAGCTAGCTGGGTGACAGGCGCCTGCCTCAACGTGGACGGGGGCCAGTCGCGGTCGAATATATGAGGCAAGCGATCAGCGATCAGGAGTCAGCCCGTACGTTGAGGGGTCGGGGAGCGGGGGTCGGGGGCCAGAGACGAATGCGGACCCATCGCGCTGCTTCCCGTCCGCTTCTGCTTTTCCTCCTGCTGCCGTCTGCCTGGTGCCTTCTGCCCACGATCACTTCCGCGGAGGAGATCATCTTCCTCCAGGATGGCCGCACGATCCGGGCGGAGAAGACGGAGATCATCGGCGACCGGATCCGCATCGAGAAGCCGGCGGAGACCATCGAGATCCCCCGGTCAGACGTCCTGTCCATTCATCCGGTGACTCCGCCTACGGCTTCGCCCAATGTCCCCCCACCTGCGGACGTCTACCGGGACATGACGCAGCAGATGACCGACAAGGTTCGCCGCGAAATTCAGGAACGGCCAAGCACTTCACCGGTGAAATAGCTCCTCCCCCCTGTGCCCGAAGGTCATGGACATCGGCCGCGAGGCCAAGCCGGTCCCCGTCACGGTCGAGCCCGGCCACGCCGTCAGTTGCCATCTATACCCCGGGAAGTGAAATCTTGACCTGGCAAGTTCCCACCTAGTGGGGGACACGGCTGCACCCGAGCGGCAGCTCATGGAGGGCACAAAGGCTTTTGGCATTGACAATCCGCGAGCGTATGTTATCTAGTTCAGGGGCTTTCCACTCAGTGTAGCGGGCGAGTACGTGATCCGAAGGCTCAGACCTGACGGTAGGGTAGCATAAGGGATTGCCATGAAGACCGAGACGGCACCTGGGCGGTTTGGGGCTCGGGTGCCGCTTTGTTTTGGGTCATACGAGTCAGGGGATAATCGACACTCAACTCTGCTCGGAGACGCGAATAGGTGATCCTGTGGGGGTGTAGCGTGAAATGAAAGGAATCCGGGGTGGCCTGACACTTCTAGCGGGACTTGCGTTTCTCGCGTGCTCTGACCCTGTAGCGACGGCCGCATCTACCGGGCCGACGCCCCGAGCCGAGCGCCCGACGTACACCCTGGGGGAGAAGTGGATCCGGAACGATGGGGTCTACGAACTGATCCGCATCGAGAAGGACCAGTACATTTTCTCCGCCGGTCCGGGACAGGAGATCCACCTCTCGAAAGATCTGGGGGTGGCGATGGGCAAAGGCAGTGTGTTCGACCCCCCGCTTCCCTTGACCTGGCCCCTGGAGGTTGGAAAGTGGGGGACGACCAAAGGGGTATGGGGGGGTAGTCAGACCGGGTTCGTGTGGAGCGTTGATGCGTACGAGGACGTCCGCGTCCCAGCCGGCACGTTCAAGGCCTTTCGGATTTCGCACACAATTAGCGGCGGTTATGCCGCTACTACTCTCAAGAGTTGGTACGCGCCCGAGGCCCGGCAGTTCGTGAAGATGGAGGGGGGTGGCAACCTGTGGCGCCTTGGTTTCCAAGTCGTCGCCATCGACCGGCCCATGCCCGCCCCCCTCGCAATCGTCCTCCACGAGCCGAAAGAGCAGGTCCGCCTCACCATCCCAGGGCTCATGCTGGCCGGCAAGGTGACGAGTGGCAAGGGAGTGGCCCGGGTGACGGTCACCCTGAACAGCGCGGAGGTCGCCCGGCAAGAGGAGAAGGGCACGCCCAAATCCGAAGTCCCGATCAGCATGCCGCTCACGCTCCTGGAGGGACGGAACATCCTCCTCGTCACAGCGACCGACTCCGAGGGCACCACCCGCCAGGAGGCCCGCACACTCTTCTACGACAAGCCGGCCCCTGCGCCCCCGAGCACGGCGCCCCCCGTCGTGGCGACTCCGCCTGCGCCGCCCCCACCTCCCTTCCAACTGATGCTCACCGCGCCGCCGGATCAGGCCCGCCTCGAGCGGGAGGCCCTCGCCCTGGCCGGCCTGGTCTCGGGGGGCAAGGGGGTGAGCCGCGTAATCGTGACCCTCAACGGGGTGGAGGTCTCGCGTCAGGACGAGCGGGCGCCCCAGCCCGCCCTCCCGGTGAACCTCGCCCTGAAGCTTCAGGAGGGGCCGAACACCCTGGTTGTCACCGCCACTGAGGCGGATGGGAAGATCCACCAGGAGGTCCGGACCGTTTACTACGAGAAGATGATCCCGCTCTCGGTGACCTTCCAGTACCCGGAGAGCCAAGCGCGGGTAACAGACGAGGCGACCGTCGTGGCAGCCGTGGTCACCTCCTCCAAGGGGGTCGCCAAGGTCCGCGTGACCGTCAACGGGGTCGAGGTGCATCAGCAGGCGGAGCGGACGCCACCGAAGTCGCTCGTGGTGACCGCACCCATCACGCTGCGGGATGGGATCAACGCCATCGTGGTGAGCGCCAGCGAGCCGGACGGCACGATCCGCCAAGAGGTCCGCACCGTCTTCTTCGACAAGCCGAAAGTCACCGTGACAGTCCCCCCGCCGCCCCCACCCCCACCTGCCCGGGACCGCTGGGCCGTGGTGGTGGGCGTGGGCCGCTACGAGAGCCCAGACATCCCCCGGCTGCGCTTCACCGTCCCGGATGCGGAAGCCATCTACCAGATCCTCACCGGTCCCGCCGGCTTCAAGCCGGAGCGCGTCTTCCTCCTCACCGACAAGACCGAGCGGAAACCCACCCTCCGCAACCTCAAGTGGGCCCTGGGGACGTTCCTCGCCCGCTCGGCGCAGAAGGACGACACGGTCCTGATCTTCTTCGCCGGTCACGGGGCCCCCGAGGTGGATCAGCGGGGGATCGAGCGGGACGGCCTCGCCAAGTACCTGGTCCCGGCAGACGCCGACCCCGACGACCTGTACTCCACGGCCTTGCCCATGGACGAACTCCAGACCATCTTCGGGCGCATCGAGGCCGAGCGGGTGGTGGTCTTCCTGGACGCCTGCTACAGCGGGGCGGCCGGGGGCCGGACCTTCGCCTCCAAGAAGACCCGGGCCGTGAACGTGGACGATCTCTTCCTCGAACGCCTCACCCGCTCGAAGGGCCGGGCCATCATCACCGCCGCCCGCCCGAACGAGGTCTCCCTCGAACTCGGCGACCTCGGCCATGGGCTCTTCACCTACCACCTCGTCCGGGGCCTCCAGGGGGCGGCCGACCTCAACCGGGATGGCATCGTCTCGCTCCAGGAACTCTACGAGTACGTCGAGCAGCAGGTCAGCCAGAAGGCCCGTGCCGTGGGCGGCAACCAGCACCCCGTCATGAAGGGGGAGCTGGAGGGGGTCCTGCCCCTCCTCACGGTGAAGGGTCGCTGAGGGGCGACCCACGGACTTCACAATGAGTATCGGACGGGAGTGGGGCATCGCCCCGGGCAAAGAAGCTGAGATGAGAGGCCCTCGCCGCGCACTGATGCTCTTGAAGGAGATCGTGGAGACGGGACGGGTGATTGCGGGCGCGTCCCTGAGTGAGGTCCTCCGGTAGAGATGACCCCGAAGCGGATCACGAAAATGTTAGACACGATGGCTCCTGGATGAGGGTGGCATGATCGCCAGAGTGTACGTCGACACCTCAGTCATAGGAGGGTGTCGAGATGAGGAATTCCAGGAGCACTCGGAACGCCTTTTTGCAGACTTTGAAGCAGATCGGTTGCGAGCGGCGATTTCCAATATTACGATTGCGGAGGTGCTTCAGGCTCCTGAGGAGGTGCGCGCCGTCCTGGAGCGCCCGGCGCTACAGCAGGCCGAGAAGGTCTATTTGAACGAAGAGGCAGTCTTGCTTGCAGAGGCCTATGTTCAAGAAGGAGTAGTAAGCGAGGCCAACCGTGTGGACGCACAGCATATAGCCATTGCGACTGTTCAACGAGTCGATATTTTGGTGAGCTGGAATTTTTAGCACATTGTCAAGTGGGACCGGATCCGCGCCTTCAATGCCGTGAATTTGAAGCGTGGTTACCCCCAATTGGAGATCCGGTCTCCCCGGGAGGTGTACTATGAAGAAGGATAAGACGTTCGACGCGGTGAAGATGATGCGAGCGATCCGTGATCGAATGAGTGAGGAAATGAAGGGGATGACTCCGAGAGAGCAACTTGAATACATCGAAAGGATAACTGCGCCTCGAAAAGGAGAGAAGAAGCTGGCGGCCACCGTGCCTAGTGAATGAGAGGCATCGGTGGCCTGACGAGAAGTCGGGACCTTTTCTTGAGGGGATGATCCATGATCGAGTCCTTTCAGGAACGCCACGTGACCCTGATTCGGGAATTCAACGAGTACCTTTTCGAGCACCCAGAGTTCGCTGAACAGATTCCAGCAGGGGCTGTGGTCGTCATCCAAGTCACCGATGACCAAGAGTACAATGCCTGGAGCCGAGCGCTCGCCGAGGCGAACCGGGAACCTGACCGACCCCTGGTCTACGTCCATGTGGACGCCGTGGCCCCCCGGCGCTCCCGTCTGGTGAACCCGCAATTGCGCCTCGCCTGAGCTGGCTCGTCTGGCCTAACCGCCTGCCCGCAACCCCGAACCTTAGTGCTCCATTTCGCAAATTCGATAACGTTTCCCCTCGCCGTCCTCCGCTCAACCTCACCTTCTCCCCTCAGGGGAGAAGGAAACGATGAGGGGGCGAAGCGGAGCAGGCAAGGTGCGGAAAAATACGTGAGCGTACTTACGAAGTGAAGCACTTAGCGCTTCCGGCCGTCGAAGCCTGACGGCTGACTGGGGACCCGCTGCACAGACCCTTTTGGCATTGACAACCGACGGGCGTGTGCTATCTATTTGGACGGCATTCAACTCAGGTTACCGGGCACGTATACATTCCCAAGGCTCACGCGTGACGGTGGAGCAGCGCAAGGGATCACCATGAAGACCGTGGCGGCACCTGGGCAGTGTCAGGCTCAGGTGCCGCTTTGTTTTGGATCGTGAGAAGAATAACCGTGATATCCGCGCTACGTCCCCCATGTCCGTCCCAGTGTCAGGCTCAGGTGCCGCTTTGTTTTGGATCGTGAGAAGAATAACCGTGATATCCGCGCTACGTCCCCCATGTCACGCGCTACGTCCCCCATGTCAGCACGTCCCCCATGTCAGCAGGTGAGCCAGAAGGCCCGCGCCGTAGGAGGCAACCAGCACCCCGTCATGAAGGGGGAACTGGAGGGGGTCCTGCCCCTCCTCACGGTGAAGGGGCGGTGAGGGACACCTCTGAAGGGACAGCTCTGAATCTCTTGATGATCTCACGGCGGCTGTGCGCCTGGCATGGCGTAGGCATCCGTCGGCCAGGATCCCCAGGGAGACCAGGTCGCCGAACAATTGCGCGCGGAGGGGATTCCAACCGACGGATTGATTTACGTGGAGGATGCGGCCAGCGGGGTCGCCCTGATCATGGTGGATGGCGAGGGCCGAAACCAGATCGCGGTGGCCTCTGGCGCCAATCTCCAGCTTCTGCCCGACTTGGCGCGGCAGTATGTTTCCCTGGTGACCTGGGCGCAGGTCCTGCTCTGCCAACTCGAGATCCCCGTCCCCACCGTTCAGTGGGCCCTCGCCACCGGCCGGGAGCGCGGGATCCTCACGATCCTCAACCTGGCCCCGGCGCAGCAACTGCCCGACACGCTGCTCACCCTGGTGGATTGCCTGACCCCGAATGCCGTCGAAGCGGAGACCCTAACGGGCGTCGCCGTGAAGGGGCCGGAGACGGCGACCCGGGCGGCCCAGCACCTGCTGGCCCGCGGGGTGAGACGGGTGATCGTCACCCTCGGAACGCAAGGCGTGCTCTTCTGTGACGGGACGTCGGCCCTTCACTTCCCGGCCTTCCCCGTGGAGGCGGTGGACACGACGGGGGCGGGGGATGCCTTCAACGGGGCCCTGGCAGTGGGGCTGGCGGCCGGGGGCACGTGGGAAGAGGCCCTCCCGCTGGCGAACGCAGCCGCGGCACTCACCTGCACGAAGCGCGGGGCTCAGACCTCGTTCCCCCGGCGGTCCGAGGTGGAGACCTTCATGCGCACGCTGAAACGCTGAGCTTCTTCTTCGCCATTCGCACTGCACGAGGTGGAGATGAACGCCCACAGACTGCCACGGAGCGTGGTGCCGAGCCGGTACGAGATCCGGATCGAACCCGACCTTCAGGCGGGGAGCTTCACCGGTGCCGAGACGATCGAGGTGACCGTGCAGGAGCCGGTGAGCGAGATCGTGCTCAACGCGGCCGACCTCGCGCTGCGCGAGGTCACCATCCAGGACGGCCGCGGCGCGATCCTCAGCGGGACGGCGACGCTGGAAGAAGGGGCCGAGCGGGCTCGCCTCGTCTTTCCGCAGACGCTCAGTCCCGGATCGTGGCGGCTCTCGCTGTCTTTAGCTGGCGTCCTGGACGACAAGCTCCGCGGGTTCTACCGGAGCACGGTGAAAGTCACCCAGTCGCCTGGCTTGTCGAAAGGAGGCGAGACAACCGGAGAAACCCTGCTGGCGGTCACGCAGTTCGAGGCCACGGACGCGCGCCGGGCGTTCCCGTGCTGGGACGAGCCGGCATTCAAGGCCGTCTTCCAGATGACGCTCGTCATCGAGGAAGGCCTGACGGCGATCTCGAATACGCGGATCATCAGCGAGGATCGCGTCCCTGGCACCGGAAAGAAGGCTGTGCGTTTCGCGCCAACCATCAGGATGTCCACCTACCTGGTCGCCTGGATCGTGGGCAGGCTGGAGGCAACCGAGGCAATGAGGGTGGATGGCACGCCGATCCGGATCTGGTGCGTGCCGGGCAAGACGCACCTGGCCAGGTTCGCCCAGGAGATCGCGGCGTTCTCGCTCCGCTTCTTCCAGGACTACTACGGGATGCCGTATCCCGGGGACAAGCTGGACCTGATCGCCATCCCCGACTTCGCCTTCGGGGCCATGGAGAACCTGGGGGCCATCACGTTTCGCGAGACCGCACTCCTGGTGGACGAGGGGGCCGCCACCCATGCCGAGCTCACACGCGTGGCCGACGTGGTCGCCCACGAGATCGCCCACATGTGGTTCGGCGACCTGGTGACCATGGCGTGGTGGAACGGCCTGTGGCTCAACGAGGCCTTCGCCACGTTCATGGAAATGCTGGCAGTGGACGCCTGGAAGCCGGCCTGGGAGCGCTGGGTCACCTTCGGCGTGTCCCGGGCCGCGGCCCTCTTGGTGGACGGGCTCGCCTCGAGCCGGCCCATCGAGTTTGAGGTCGTGGCCCCCAAGGACGCGGATGCCATGTTCGACGTCCTCACCTACGAGAAGGGTGGGGCGGTCCTGCGCATGGTCGAGCAATACCTTGGCCCCTCTGTCTTCCGGGATGGAGTCCGGCGGTATCTCGCCGGCCATCAGTTCGGGAACGCCGAGACCTCCGACCTGTGGCGGTCCCTCGGCCAGGCCTCCAGTGAGAGCATTCCGGCGATCATGGACGGGTGGATTTTCCGTCCCGGCTATCCGCTGGTGACCGTCAGGACCGACGATTCTGGCAGGAGGCTCCGTTTCTCTCAGCGGCGTTTCAGGTATCTCGCAACCGGGTCGGAGGACTCGGAGTTCTGGCAGGTGCCGGTCAACTTCAGGGTGCGCGTGAACGGCGACGTCAGGAGCATGCGGCTGCTCCTGTCCTCGGCCGAGCAGGGCGTGGAGCTGTCGGGCCGGCCCGACTGGGTCGTGGCGAACGAGGGCGGCCATGGGTTCTACCGGGTGCGGTACGCCCCGGACCTGCTGGAGAGGCTGGCCGCTTCGCCCCTCGAGGTCTTGACGCCCGTCGAGCGGTTCAACCTGATCAATGACGCGTGGGCCTCGACGCTGGCCGGGCTTTTCCCTGTCGGCGAGTACCTGGATCTCACGGCACGGTTCCGGAAGGAGGCCGACCGAAACGTCTGGACCGCGCTCCTCGCATCGTTCGCGTACCTGAATCGGGTCATCGAGCCGAGCGATCGATCCCGGATGGAGGCCCTGGTGCGAGACCGGTTGGGCGGGGTGGTGGCACGGCTCGGCTTTGCCCCCTCAGCGGGGGAGGGCGAACTCGTCCGCCAACTCCGTGGCGAACTCTTGCGGGAGATGAAGACGCTGGGGAACGACCCGGCGGTCCAGGCGCGGGCACAGGACCTCTACGTCGCGTATGGCCAGGATCCGTCATCCGTGGATCCGGATGTCCTGGCCGCTCTGATCGCCATCCTGGCCCAT
>Ga0315274_10017652_pt1 | contig 10062 bp, 9 predicted proteins | sample YL17G02_20_MG_FD_203700 | JGI IMG/M metagenome (GOLD analysis project Ga0315274, IMG submission 203700) | Sediment microbial communities from Yellowstone Lake, YNP, Wyoming, USA - YL17G02_20 | ecosystem: Environmental > Aquatic > Freshwater > Lake > Sediment | place: USA: Wyoming | collected... | reverse complement strand
ATTTTATCAGCCGGACAACAAACAAGAGAGAATGGCGCTTTACCCGCTGTCCGGGGCTTGAAACAGCTTCTGCCTGTCCTTATTTTTCACCACCGGCAAAGAAGGTACGGGAAATGCTTGACAACTCTGACATCTTCATTGTTGCCCAGACAAAGCCATTTTGTGATTACAGTGGAGTTCAATGGCAGTATAAAGTTATCACTCAGTACTGCGAAGACCTTCAGAAGATGCTTGGGAAAGAGGCTGTTGTCCAGCGGTCCGGCGCTGGTCCCTGCCAGATCTGTTACCCGGAGGGTTGCCTGGAGAATGGGGACTGCAGAAATCCCGAAAAGCAGGTCCCTGCCCTGGAATCATTAGGTATCCCGGTCGCGCAGCTCTGCCGCGATATGGCTCTCTTAACAAACGACAAATCGTGGGAGCTTACCTGGATCAAGCACTGGGGTTTGGAAACTCAGTGGCCCAAAGTCTGGAAAGTTCATTTCGGCATCACCATTAAATTGGACGGCGCAAAAAAAGGTTAGTAAAGTAGGGGCGGACCGGCGGCTCGCCCCTACAACTTTTCAGCGGTAGTATCCGCTACCGACAACCCATCCGAAGGGTTTGAAGAGCAGCACGTATGACCTCTTGGGTTGGGGTTCAGTCTGCCCCTTCTTCGGGAACCAGTACTCGACATATCCGCCGCCGTCTTTCCCCTTTGCGAGAAATTCCTTTACGTAGAACGTGCCCTTCAGGTCTTTGTCCTCAATCCGTTTCTTTCCCTCCACGTCCTTCCTGCCGTACAGGACCACGTTGACGCCTTCCGTCGTATCCGCCCAGAAATATCCGTCGGTCCCGTACCGAAGCTCCCGCAGAAGGTCTGCACCAAGCTTCTTTGCCTGCTCAGGGGTCATTTCCCCCTGCTGCTGTTTTGCGAAGATGGCCTGAAGCATGCTGACCGCCGTTTCGACCTCACTCTTGACCAGCAGGTCCTGCGCCGACGGATTCTCCCCCTTCCCGGTCTGGCCGTTGGCAGGCAGGCACAAAACCGCGCAATTCAGAAGAACCGCAAGTGTCATCATCAACGTCCTTTTCATACTGCCTCCTTTGTAGTTGTTCGGCTTCATAGGAACATCATCTCCCGTATTAAAATACTACAATGAGATTCATGGTCAAGCAGATAACACCAAGTGTGTTCTCCTGACATCCTTCCCCAACACGATCACGATAAATACCTTGCAAGATAGAGGGTAAATCATTTCCTGGGAAGAGACCATCGCCAGCAAGAGTAACATATCAAACATCAAAAAATCTTTGCTAACGGCCCTCGGGACGTCGCTGCCTGGATGGCTTTGGAGGCTTCTTTGATATATGCATGACCTTCAACCCACAATAGGTTTCAATCGGATTGAAGTCGCGATCTTTGTGAAGGAGCGCTATGTCATGATCAATTGAGACTGAGGCGATCATGCAGTCAACGGGTTTCCGTATGGTGATACCCCTGCGTCGGAGTGAACGGTACAATTCTGCTGCTCTTACAAATGTTTGACGGGTCATGGGAAGGAACAGAAAGGCATTAAACCTTGACAATGTCCTTTGGTAGTCATCATCCCCGCGGATACCCTGCAGAACCTCAGTTAAAATGACACCGCATGTACAGATGTCCTCTCCCTCGTGCAGCATTCGCTCAACTTCGCGGACTTCGGGCGTGGATTTGCCCCGGAAGAGGTCAATCCATACCGTGGTATCGACAAGCACCATTCTCAGCCTCTCTTCTTGCGCCATGCGGCGAGATCCCCTTCCCACCGGATCGTACCCTTCAATTCAAGGACCTTCTTCTGGCGTTCGTGCCGCAGCAGCTCCTGCAGGGCATGGTTGACGAGGGCGCGACGTGTTTTAATGCCGGTTACCTTCTGACAATCAGTTACAAGTGTATCGTCGAGGACAACATTTGTTCTGCTCATGTACATCACCTCCGATCTGTACACATAGTACAGTCAAATTATGTGTATGTCAAGACGCACCATGAGCACAGTATTCAGACCGTATCTCATGGTTATCCTGAGGCGAAGACCTTTAGATAAGAATGGCCCTGACAATATATATATATATGAGGGCTGTCCCCAAGTCTAAAATATCTTTGCAAATTAGAAATTAACTTCTAAAATACAATACGGGAAGCGTACCTCTCACCACCCCTGAAGAATGTGAAAGGGATGAGGTGAAGCGGGCGAGGGTATTAAAGGGAAAGAGCAAAAGTAAAGACCCTACTAATTCTCTCCAGATTTGATGCAGCGAACCCCGTGATCTAGAAATTATCGGACTGCACAATCATCGTGCCGAACGACTTTGTCCAATCGACAGCACTGGTGACCAGCCCATCACCGCTGTTTTTAACCTCAAAGGTTTTATTGTTGGCCTCCTTATGCACCAAAGCCTTAACACAAACGATGGCTACGTCCTCACGCGAAATGCTCGACGGAAAACCATCATTCTGGGTAAAAATAATCTTGTTTGAATTGCCAGGCTTATCGGTCAGGCCGCCATTTGGACGCACAATCACATGGGTCAAGCCGGATCCGCGCAGGTATTGCTCGGCTTTCCGCTTCCAATTCAACACACCGCCGCTAAACCAGTTTACGGGATGTGTCCACCACGTCACGCCACCAGAGGTCACCATAATAAATTTTTTAATCCCGGCAGATTTGGCAGCGTCGATCAAAGCGATGCTTCCGCCATAGTCCACGTCCTCGGGGCGTGCTTCTCCCCTGCCACTCACTCCAATGGCCGAAATCACAAAATCGGCGCCCGCGAGAAGGGGTGGCAGAGTAGACGGTTCGGTCACATCGGCCCGGACCATGGCAACCGTTTCACCAAATATCTGCTTGCCTTTTTCCATGCTTCTTACCATCGCCCGCACCTCATAGCCTTCCGCTATCAGATGCTTGACCACGAGCCGTCCCGTGCCCCCTGTTGCACCTGCCACGACTACAATACCCTTTTCTTCGGCGAAGACCCGGGATAGAGTCAGGGCCGCCAGTCCCACAGAAAGGATAATAATCAGTAATTTTTTCTCCATATGTTCTCCCCAAATCACACACAGAGTCCCGCCCCAGGGGACGAGCATGAATCTACGTTGTCTTAACGGATTCGGCAGCGGTTGCCTCACGGCTTCGGTCATAGATTCGCCCAAGGGAACGGCTGACAAACACCCAAACACCTGCAATCATTGCCCCCATGAAGGCAACCGCGCCCAGGCCCAGGCCCAGACCTTGAGTTAATCCGGTAAATGCCCAGGCGGTAATCATATCACCACCCCGATATACAACAATGTCTATAACGCTTTTGGCCTTAAAGCGACTTTCACGGTCCACTGCGGTAAAGAGCATTTCCCGCGCCGGTCGGGTAATTCCATAGTCGCCAGCGCGACGCACAATCTGCAAAAAAACGACTGCCCAGATCATGGGCACCATGGCGACTACCAGCAACCCCATCACAATAATCACCGGAATGAACGCGAGGGTCACCGCCAAGCCAAACCTCGTCGATAAACGGCCCGTGAAGAATATAGCAATACCAATGGTTAATACATTCACGGCGAGATCAATGCCGGCCCAGATCTGCGTGCGGATGCCCTCGTCCAAGACAGCCATCAAATTCTTAAGTTCAAAATACACGAAGGTACTGATTGCCGTATACAGAAGAATAAAAATACCGATACCGAGAAGATAAGGGTTCCTTACAAACAGCATAAACCCCGCCAGGGGATTGCTGCCCAACGTTTGCTGATAATCCTGCGCGGCGTTTAACTCGGCGTTGTGCAGGTCGGTATGCTTCAGGCGCTCCAACCAGCCGATAATGACCATGGGGATGAGCAAAAGCACCGCAGATATCAGCAGGAGGCTATCCCTGCCAACCCGGCTCACGAGCGCCAGGGCAATCAAGGGACCAATGAGCGCTCCGATACTGCTGCCGGATACTATAAACCCAAACAGCCGGGGTGCCTGTTCTTTATTGAAGATGTCCGCCATGAAGCTCCAGAACACAGATACATGGAACAGGCTGAAAAGACTTACCCAGATGAAGAAAGCCTTGCCAATGAGGGAATCGCCCTGTGACACCTGAAGAGCGAAATAGAAACCGAAATATGACAACGCGAAGAGCCCATAAATTCCGGGCACTAAACGACCGATTCTAATTCGCGAACATGCCGCCCCATACAATGCTACTGCGATGAAACTGAACACGAAGGTGGCGGTAAAAAGCGTGCTGAGCTCCGCATCAGACCAGTTGCTCGACATCGCATCGCGGATAGGCCGCAGAATGTAATACGACGCCATCAACATAAACACGAAAAAAAAGGACAGCATAACGGCCTTTATCTCGTTGGGTTCGACTTTAGAAGCAATCTTCATAAAACGCTTGAAACTATTTGTATTCTCTGGAGTCATTCGTCACCGTCCGTTATAGTCACAGAAGGCTGCTCCACCCGAAACACGGAAGCCCCCTTCTTGCTTTTGTCCGGGGCATCTTATCAGTTTTTCCCTTTTTTGTCACAGATTGATGAAAATACCGCCTCACGTACCCGGCAAGATAAAGAGGGGGCTGTTCCTTTTGCATGCCCCCTTTTGTATATACCGGGGGCATGCAATGCAATTGTTTATTGACACATAAAAGTGCTTTTGTTAGACTGCACCACTCGGAAACAACTTCGTATCATTTTTTTAATTGTTTAAAACAACCGAAATCCCAGCAAGGAGAAACGCTATGTCTTTCAGGAAAACGTGCCGCCGTTTTATCCACTACTCATCAACTCTTGCAATTGGTGCATTATTATTTGGCTGCACACAAACACCCAGTTCTCAAAAAGGTCCTTTCAATAAAAAGTCAACCGGCGAAGAAGTTACCAGGGGGATTGATCTCAGTGGCAAAACCATCCTTATTACCGGTGTAAACTCCGGCCTGGGTTATGAAACTATGCGTGTCCTGGCAATGCGCGGTGCTCATATTATTGGTCTGGCAAGAGATATGGAAAAAGCAAAAAAAGCCTGTGATAGTGTTGGCGGCAATACGACACCTGTTGCCTGTGAGTTATCTGACTTCAATTCTGTCGTTGCATCCACAGAAGCTATTAAAGCATTAAACAGACCTATTGATGTGCTGATCTGCAATGCTGGCATAATGGAATTACCAGAGCTCGAACAAATTTACGGAATTGAAAAACAGTTTGTTGTTAATTATCTGGGGCATTTTATTTTAGTCAATCGCTTACTCGACCAGGTTAAAGCCGCAGAACAGGGTCGTATAGTAGTGCTCAGCAGCGGTCGTTATAAGTCTGCTCCACCAGAAGGGATTCAGTTTGATAACCTCTCCGGGGAAAAAGGGTATACTCCTCTCACGGCTTATGGACAGTCAAAACTGGCAATAGCGTTATTCTCACAAGAATTGTCACGACGATTGGAAGGTACCAATGTAACATCCAATGCCGTGCTTCCCGGCGTTATTATGACTAACCTGGGACGTCATTTGCCCTTTTGGAAAATTATGATATCAAAACTCATCGGTTGGACATTTATGAGAAGTGTTGAACAAGGTGCGGCAACAACCTGCTATGTTGCCACCAATCCAGAACTGGCAAAAGTCTCCGGACAAATGTTTTTCAATTGCAGCTCCATTACACCGGAGGGAAACCATATGAGTGACAGAGCTCTGGCTGCAAAGCTGTGGGATGTATCTGTTGAGTTAACCAAAGACTATCTCTAAGGGAATCTTCCTTGTTCCCGGGGGTAAAGCCGCCCCCGGCAAACCGGACACACCTCTGACTTATCTTCCCCTTTCCTCTTTTGTGTCCACATACCACATTATATCTGGACCAATTTAAGGGGCATAGGGCACCCAGCACCCCGGTTTCAAAAGTTTTTTCGCAGGGAAACAGGGTCCGTTTTAAATCAGGCATACATGCAACAGATTGCAGATTATGCATACCTACACTATACTGACATTATGGTCAGCAAGGCAATCACTGAAAAAAAGAAAGTTCTCATTCAGGTGAAAAATGCCCATGATTGGGCCGGTAATCCGGCCGCCTTCTGAAGCGAATAGCTTTTTATTACAAGTAACCACTGGCTGCTCTGCCAACACGTGTACCTTTTGCGGTGCTTATAAAGATAAGCCTTTTAACATTAAAAAATTTCAAGAGGTTGTTGCGGATATTGAAGAAGAAAAAGGATTTAATCCGGACACTCGAAAAGTATTTCTGCTGGATGGAAATGCTTTAGTATTACAGAATGAAAAACTCATCCCTATCTTACAAAAACTGAACGAATCATTTCCAAAGCTCACCCGCATTTCTACCTATGCCAATGGTGATGATATTACCCGGCGTAGTAATTCAGAATTACAGGCATTATCCAACCTAAAGCTCAAATTACTGTATATTGGCCTTGAAAGCGGCAGTCAGACAATTTTAGATCGATGCAACAAAAAACCGACGGTAGAACAGATGATCCAGGCAGTCCGATCGGCAGACAGCGTTGGGATCAAATCTTCCGTCATGGTAATACTGGGATTGGGAGGGAAGACGTTGTCACCGCTGCATGTAAAAGAAACGATTACCGCATTAAACAAAATGCAGCCGCGGTTTCTTTCTTTTTTAACGTTGATGCTGATTCCGAATACTGATTTATATCTTCAGGCAAAACAAGGCCATTTTCAGGAATTACCTGCCAGAGAATTACTCCAGGAAGCCCATGATATTTTGAGTGGTTTGGAGCTCACTCAGACGGTATTTCGTTCCAATCATGCATCGAATTATTTAAGTTTAGCAGGCCGTCTTCCTCATGATAAGTCGATGTTGCTTTCCCAGATCCAGGCAGGACTCCAAGGGAAAATTCACTTAAAACCAGAATTTCTTAGAGGGCTATAAAGAACCCTGTGGGGCTTATGGAAAAAATCTCATCAGGGGAGGGAGAAAGAAAATTACCCCAAGAGTTATTTGATTTCATTTCCAAAATAAATAATGTTAGTATTGTAACCAGATATCCTGAAGATTTCTCAGAATTAATGAAGGTTTACACGAAACCAATAGCGAAAGAATATTTAGCAACAACCAAGAAGGTTATAAAATGTCTTCTCGCAGACGAGAGATTAAAAACATCATAAAACGGTTCGAAGCAGAACTGATAAAGCTCAGAATAAAACCTCAAAAAATTATTTTATTCGGTTCTTATGCTAATGGCACGTCCAGAGAAGATAGCGATATAGACCTTGTAGTTATCTCTAAAGATTTTAAGAGCCTCAATCTAAGAGAACGGCTGGAAATTCTTGGGTTAGCATAGGCCGAGTCTTAGAGCCTATTGAAGCATTAGGTTATACCCCGGAAGAAGTGAAGAACGTCAGTCCTGTCAGTATCCTAAGTGCAGCATTAGCCTCTGGTGCCGTTATAACATTAGAATAATGAAGTTTTAGATGACATTTGATGTGACCCTCAATCCTCTACCAATGATTAATTGGGGAAGTGTCCCTAAATGCCCCTTTCCTGAGCCGGTGCGGAGCGGCGAGGAAGTTGTAGCCCTGAAACATATCCACAAGTCCTATGATGAAAATGTAGTTTACCGTGACCTCAATCTGGTATTGAGACGAGGCGATCGCGCGGCGCTCGTGGGGGCAAACGGCGCAGGCAAGACCACTCTCCTGAAAATACTGGCCGGGGTCCTGGACTTTGAAGGCGGCGAGCGTAGGCTGGGAGACAATGTGGAGACGGCTTATTATGCTCAATACCAACTTGAACTGCTGGAAGCGGAGAATTCTGTCCTGAATGAATTGAGAAGGGTGGCTCCGCAGGAGCGGGAGGAAAAATTGCGGGGGATTCTGGGTGCCTTTTTATTCTCAGGAGACGATGTCTACAAAAAAGTGGCTGTTCTTTCCGGCGGTGAAAAGAGCCGCCTATCCATCGCTAAAATGTTGTTGCGGCCTGCCAACTGCTTGCTTATGGATGAGCCGACAAACCACCTTGATATAAGCTCTCGCGAGAGATTGACTGATGCCCTTGAGGCGTATCACGGCACCCTCTGTTTCATTACACACGACCGGACACTTATCCGTCAGATTGCCAACAAGATTATCGAGATACGGAATGGCGTTCCGGTAGTGTATGCAGGGAATTATGATGAGTATCTCGCCTGGAAGGAGAAAACGGCGAAAGGGGAGGAGGTTGATCTTCGATCCCGGACGGACGATTCGTCCAGGGAGCTTTCTCTCAGGGAAATACAGCGCCGTCGCAAAACAGCCGAAGGGGAATTACGCAATAGCTATTACAGAGACGTTTCACCGATCAAGAACCGCATCAGCCAGACAGAGGAGAACCTGGCAGCGCTTGAATCGGAATTCCGGGATTTAGAAAGCTACTTTTCCAGCCCGGAAAACTATGGCGATGGGGCAGAGATTACCGCGGCCACGAAACGGTATCAGGAGCTAAAAAGAATGGTCAGCCGGCTTACCGACGAGTGGGCCGAGCTTTCCATGGAAGCGGAAAGACTGAAAGTGGATTTTGATGAGAGTATGAAGCGCCTCGAATCAGATTTTACCCGTTTAGAATAAAAGGGGACAAATTTAGCAGGCCGTCTCCCTCATGATAAGTCGATGTTGCTTTCCCAAATCCAAGCAGGACTACAAGGGAAAATTCACTTAAGACCAGAATTTCTGAGAGGGCTATAAAGAATCCTGTGGGGCTTTGGGGGCTGTCCCTATATTTCCACCCAACGAGTCGCGCTCTTCGCGCCGAGTCGGAAGAGTAGAGTAACAGAAGGGGTTTGTCAAATTGTAATTAAGTGTTATGCCCCAGAATCCGCACTACATTTCACTTCACACTTTTCATCTGTCACTTATTCCATACATCAATCGCGGTGTCTCAACCACTGGCCCATACAGGGTTGATTTACCTTGCAAGTCTACATCCTCCAGCTTGTAGTAATAGGTTTCTCTGTTCTTCACATCAGTATCAGCGAATTCATACGATGCACCCTGAGTGGATAAGCCTTTGGCTGGAATAAGAGCATCATTAATTTTTACGTATTCTCCATTTTCTGATGTTGAACGGTAGAGGTTAAAGCCAGCATTGTATATTTCAGAATCAGTAGACCAATTAATTAGTATTTCCTTGTTAAATGGAATTACGGTAAATGATGAAAGTTGGATGAAAGTAGGGATTCGCCGCTCATAAGCCCCCATATCATAATAGGGGTAATTGCCTGCACCTGCATTAGGCATATTCGGGTCATCATACCTCGGGTTGCCCTCTATATCTGTTAGTGGAACATCAGTGCTTATGCCTGCATCAATACACGGCGAACCAGGCTGTAAACGCAGATTATCATCCATGGTGCCCAAAATATTATCAGGGCCTTTAGCATCAATAAAAAGAGGAACTTGATTGATGTTCCCATCAGTTCCTGCAAAACCATTCTGATCAATATTGCAGTATTTCACCTTGGGCAGATAGCCAGTATATTTGCTTGCGAGTTCCAGACCATTGCCCCAGAGGATACTGTTTATAATACTAATTCTGTTGGTAACGCCGTCGTTATAGATTAATGCATTGGGGCAGCTTTGGTTTCCTGTAAAAGTACAGTTTGTGACAGTACCAGCAGAATCATTGTTGTAAACGCCTGATCCTGCTGATGTAGCACTGTTGCCTGTAAAAACAGAATTAATTAAAATCGGTGAAACTTCCCAGTCTGAAAGATATACCGCGCCGCCGTTGCCTGTTGCGCTGTTAGAGAAAAAGAAACAATTCTCTATACGAGGCGAACTGTCGTGCGTATATATTGCGCCTCCATCCCACGCACTGTTTTGAGAAAAAACACACTTTCTGATGATGGTATTACTGCCACTGTTATCAATGCCTCCTCCATAATAAGAGGGGGCACTATTGGTGATAAACAAGCAGTTATTAATTATTGAGTCACCATATCCGAATGCTTCAATATGTATTGCCCCACCAGAATAAAATGCGCTGTTATTAATAAAAGTACAGTTTGCAATTTTAGCGACACCCTGGTAACTGATTGATATTCCTCCTCCTGAATA
>Ga0315274_10017650_pt1 | contig 10062 bp, 5 predicted proteins | sample YL17G02_20_MG_FD_203700 | JGI IMG/M metagenome (GOLD analysis project Ga0315274, IMG submission 203700) | Sediment microbial communities from Yellowstone Lake, YNP, Wyoming, USA - YL17G02_20 | ecosystem: Environmental > Aquatic > Freshwater > Lake > Sediment | place: USA: Wyoming | collected... | reverse complement strand
GCCGTCCCTGAGCACGGTGACCGTATGTGCTAGCTCGAACACCTCTTTGAGCTTGTGCGTGATGTAGATGATACTTATTCCTTTCGCGGACAGGTCTCGCAGAATCTTGAATAGCTGTCCGACTTCGTCTTCTGCAAGAGTCGAAGTCGGTTCGTCGAGGATCAATACCTTCGGTTCGAAAGAGAGCGCGCGGGCAATCTCAACTATCTGTTGCATCGCGATGCTAAGTGTGCCGACTTGTGCGGCTGGTGATATTCTGACATTGAACGAGTGAAGAAACTCGCCGGCACGCCGGTGAAGCTCGTGCCACCGGATGAAGCCGATGGCGGTCGGTTCGCGCCGAACAAAGATATTCTCGGCGACCGTGAGGTTCGGTGCAAGGCTTAGCTCCTGATGAACGGTACTTATGCCGAACGCTTGGGCTTCAGCAGGCGTTCGAGGATCAATCGGCATACCGTCGAGAAGAATCAGTCCCCTATCTTTCTGGTGGATGCCAGCAAGTGTCTTCATGAGGGTGCTTTTGCCGGCACCGTTCTCACCGATCAACGCGTGTATCTCGCCCTTGCGAACTGACAAGCAGACATCGTCAAGCGCCTGCACGCCTGGGAAAGCTTTTGAGAGATGTTCGATGTGCAAGACTTCCCGCGCGCGAACGCGGTCGTGTGACGACATCGTATCCGGTTCCGAAGTCACTTCCGAATGTCCGACCGAGACAGTTCCCCGAGCACTCTTCCCATTCGATCAATCAGGATTAGAGAGACCTTCGCAGAATTAGCTGGCACGGTGATTCCCCGCGTCGCTTCTGCCGAAAGCGCCACTGGTTCAGTCGGCGACACGGCAAGTCTCAGGTCGGCTTTCCCGATCTCCCGATCGTCCGCATCAAGGAAGATCGCTCGAGACGTGCCCGGATAAAAGACGCCAAAACGCCCGGAGAGTGTCAGTGTTCCGCCGCCAGCTTTCGCGGCAAACGGTTCGCACGTTACGCCGACGTTCGTGCAGTCGAGCACCGGATAGTTCCCGCTGATCTTAGCCGCGTACCAGTCAAGATGGAACGAGTAACTCTCACCGGGTTTGAGTTCCGCGAACGGGCTGAGCACCTCGCTCTCCATGAAGTACGGGCATTCGACCGGATCATCTTTCATCTCCAGCACCTGGTCACCCTGAACCCACTGACCGGGACCGTGCGTCCAGAACTCAACGGACGATTCGTCTGGATAAGGTTTGTCAGGATAGTACCTGAACCGCTCGACAAAAACATACCCGTCCGTGCCGTTGACCACTGCAAGCCAGCCTGCGGAACAGTCCATTCCTATTTTGCCTACCCGGCGTTGATAATGGACTTTCATCATTCCGGTATTCGGGTCAACTCTGAACTCAGGGTTGTTGACAAGACCAAACAGGATGTAGAAACCGTCTCGGTGGATGCTTTTCGGGTTAACGGGACAGTACGCACTCATGTTCTTGTTATAGCCGGCACGTTGGCGGTTCGCGACGTTATGCTGGGTCACTTCCCAGATGCCCCACCGTCGTGGTCTCGTGTCAGTGTTCGTCATGGTCGAATCTATGCTGACGTGTGCCGCGTTGTCGAACACTTTGACGACGCGCGAGAACTGGATGCCGCTCCGTTTGTCTTTCTGGCTCGTCAATTGGATTGACACAGGGCTACCGGTTTTTGCCAGCACGGTTGCCGCATGTGCGCTGCCGTCCAGCACCGGGTCTGGTGGTCCGTGCCACTGGTCATCGCGTTCCCACCCTTGGGGCGCAGGCCATAACTTATCACCACCAAAATTGAGCCACTCGCCGTTTGGACCGACACCGCTCGCCGGAGGCACCGTCCCCGCAAGTTGATCGTTTACCCAGAGGTACTCGAAACCTGTCAACTTGAGCTGAACTATCCGCCCGCCGATAGCTGGCGCGATCTGGACTTCTATCAATCCGTTATCGAGTGCTAAGGTCTTCCACCCTCTGTAATTCGATTCTTTGGCAGTCGCCGCAAGCGCGGGTAATGTAGCATGAAGCACGAGCACCAACACCGCCAGCGCTACGACACCGCAACAGATGGGATTCATGAATTCTCCTCCTTTCGCCAACTATGCCTTCCCCAGCTAGGATTGTGATGCGTGCACTCTACCATAGAGCCGCCGGTTTATCAACAATCGCAAAGGTTGCTTGCGTAGGGGCGGGTTTCAAACCCGCCTGCCCGTTGCTTGAGATTGCAAATATACAGACGCCCCGGTAGGGCATCTCATTAACTTCCACATCAAGGCGAACCCTATGCGCACCGCCACGCTTGCGGAATGCCCTGTTTTATGGCATCCTTAGGAACGCAATTCTCTTTGTGAACAGGAGTCTGGTGCACCGATATGGCACAGGAACCGTTGTTCGGACTACAATCGGACCTCTTCCCCGGGAAACTCACCGAAGACGAGGTCCAAGCTGCACAGCAAGCAGGGTTCAGTTTCTTTGAAATATGGGCAATGCAACCTCACTTCTCGCTGAAACGAGCTGCCGAGGCGGATGAGGTCCGTCGGTTGCTCGAGAAGTTTGGCATGAGCGTCGGATCGTTGCACGTGCCCATAGATGAAGGATGGGATATATCGTCCGCCGACGAGTCACTCCGGAAAGGGAGCGTAAAGAGGACGAAGCTCGCCGCCGAACGGCTCGTCGCGCTCGGTGGTGATGTCCTCGTTGTGCATCCCGGCAGACCCTACCGACCTGACGAAGATGTCTCCATCCGGATGAGACAGAGCGAACTCAGCCTGAAAGAAATAGCCGATCTTGCCGAACACAACGGCATTCGAGTCGCCATCGAGAACCCATGTCCCAATGAGGTGTTTGATAATCCCGAAGAGTTACGCAGCATGATAGACCGGTTTGATGCAGACCACGTCGGGATGTGTTTTGACTCAAGCCACGCGAACATATGCAGGGACGCCGTCGAGACAGCGACGATGTTTCAAGGGCGTGTTGCGAGTGTTCATTTTTCAGATAATGGCGGCACGAACGACGATCATTTGCCACCGTTTGAGGGCAATATAAGATGGGAAGAACTTCTCGTTGTGCTCATTGAAGGCGGGTTTACGGGACCGTGGCTGTTCGAAGTGCTCGGTTGGGGCGCTGATCCTCATGATTTTCTGCACAGGGCATCAGCCAGCATTCAAAGGATGCGCCCAATCATCAAGAGATTCTTGAAGAAACAAGAAACGGGATCGTGACGTGGCGGCACACGCGTCTGCCAATAGGCAGGCGCGTACCACAAGATGAGGTGCACAAGAATGGAATTGCTCGATAGACGGAGGTTCATGAAAACGTGTTCTGCGGTTACGTTTTCTATGTTTGGCGGCGCGCTGGAGCGAAGTGGCTCTGCCGCGTCCGAGGAAGACCATCAACTGCCCCCGATCTTTCCTTCTGTCGCCGTGCCAAAATCGCTTATCGCTGCTCCGATCAAAGACAATATGACGTGGCACGAAAAGACGCTTTTCACCTGTCTTCAAGGGTTAGTGAACCGCGACGAACCGAAGATATACCTGATTGGCTCCGGTTATGATCGCGATTGGCTCGAGTATTACAGGACGCGATTCAGCATTACATATGAAACAACGGATAGTCCGTATGACCTGATCCGCATGTTCGCGCAACCGCTTAAAGGGTATGTTGTGTATGACTCGAACATGCTAGATTCGGCTAACGTAGCGACGGTATTTGGCAGTCTTGAAAACGCGTTACCCGTCTCTCCCGATCTTGCGCCGCGTCTCAAAGATGCCGGGCTACCCGAAGTGGAGAACTTTGTCGGTAGATGGACGAACCGGTATGACGCCTATAAGTGGGCAATTGATAACCTCTTCCCTAAGTGCAACGACAGGATCGTCGCTGGCGCCTGTGTGGACATCCCCTATTTCCCGAGCCAGACGTGTTACCTTCGGGATTATCTCATTGCTCACAGAATATTTTCGTTCGATCTATCTTGCAGCTTACGCGACAGGAAAGATTACGATATGGTTGACCGCATCTATGATGAGGTCCGCAGCCCCGGCTGCGTTATCGGATGGCACTGTGCGCGCGACCTTGAACATGAGTTTGTTGCGCTTCTTGCTCGTCACGGTCTGTTTGCCGTTTGTGCCACATCAACGTTGAATCTCAGCGTCCATGCTGCTTTGAGACCTCCTGAGAGACCGTTTGTTCAACCGCACCGAAACCCCCGAGATGTTAATCTGGAGAAAAAGGTCTACGTATCGTTCATGACCACGGATGGCGACGCGACCTACAACATGATCAGCTTCCACGTGGGCGGGTTCAAGGACGAACTGCGAGGCAGTTTCGCGTACACGTGGGGTTTTCTTCCTCTCGCGTACCATCTCATGCCGGGTGTTGCGCAGTTCTATTATGAGAACCTGAAGGATAATGACTATCTGGTTGCTGCTCCATCGGGCGCATCCTACACCTATCCCCATCTTCTTCCTCGACCTCGCGATTTTCTCCGCACGACGCGGTATTACATGAACAGGATGGGACTCAAAGTCGTCCACATGACGAACTGGAATGACGAGCATTGGTGGCAGGAAGTGGATGTTCCCGGGTTCGAGAAACTGCTGCGTCAGGAGTTGCCTGACTGCATTGGGTACGTGCGCGGTATGGGAGAATCGGCGTTCGAGAGGCAGTACATAGGTGGAGGTCCGCCGTACATCTGTTGTGGTGAAGGTATCCATGGTGGCTCCGATGTCTATGCCACAATAACCGATTTCGTCAATGCGAACAGCATCCGTCCCCTTTTTATCTTCTCGCTGGTGAATCACACGGTCTCGTTGAAACGGATGAAAGAGGCAATTGACAGGTTTCCGAAAGAGGAGTACAAGCTCGTGAGGCTTGATGAACTGCTGCTGCTCATTGACAAGGCTTATGCTCAAGGCTTGATACCGGCGGACGACCTCTATCCTGACAAAACGGAATTGAAAAAGCTGCTGGCACGGGAGGCGCAAGAGCAGTGGACGTCCATAATCAATAACATCCTTGAGCACTCCGTTCGGGCGAGACTCGGGCGCGAAGCGTTCGTCACACAACTCCACGAGACCGCTCTGAGCCGGTCGGACACCGATCCAGCTGACGTTATAGCGTATGATGCTGTCTGGGACTCGATGAAACTTGTGAGGCTAGCGCTGAGTATCCAGGGTATATGTCCGAACAATAAACAGACAGCCGTCAACGATTTTATGAGCCTGTTTGGCAACGTCGAACGAGCGCGAGTTGTCCAAGACCTCTGGAACCTTTGGCTGCGGTGGAGAAAACAACGCGTCTCATACGAACGAGCATGCGCTCTGGCGTCCCAATTAGGATTGTGCGCAACGGCGCTTGACAAGAGACTCAGGACGATGTAAAGTCCCGCGCAAATAAAGGGTCATTCTCTGGAGAAATATATACCATGACACGTAACACGGTAGCGGTGATCGGCGCTGGTAATGTTGGGGCAACGGTGGCTTCACGTATCCTTCAGCGAGACCTCGCAGACGTTGTGTTGTGCGACGTTGTGCCCGGTCTCGCACAAGGGAAATCGTTAGACCTTCTTCAATCGTTGCCCTTGATCGGGTCAGCGTGTTCTGTGCGGGGAACAGAGTCATTCAGCGAGATAGGTATGGCAGACATCTTCGTCATGACAGCGGGAATGCGTCGTCGTCCCGGCATGTCGCGTCTGGAGCTGCTCAAGAAAAATGCTGATATCGTCGGCGATATCTGCACCCAGATTGCCCGCCAATCGCCGGACTCGATCATTATCATGGTCACAAACCCGCTCGACATCATGACCTATCTCGCGTTTCGCGTGACCAAGTTCGATCCTGCTCGCATCATGGGAATGGCGGGCGTGTTGGACTCAGCGCGGTTTCGCGCCGTTGTTGCGCAACGTCTTCGAGTGTCCGCTGCCGAGGTTGACGCACTGGTGCTCGGCGGTCATGGAGACCTCATGGTTCCCGTTGTGAGCCGAGCCACAGTCTCGGGAACTCCTCTGCGGCAGAAGATGTCCGCGACCGAGATCGCTGAGCTGGTCGAACGAACAAGGAACGCGGGTGGCGAGATCGTATCGCTCCTGAAAGAGGCGAGCGCCTTTTACGCGCCCGCAGAAGCTGTGACGACAATGGTGGCGAATCTACTTGGCGATTCTCGCGAACTGCTCACCGCGAGCGTCCTGCTGCAAGGTCAGTACGGGTTGAAGGACAGCTTTCTCGGCGTTCCGGTTCGCTTAGGACGTGCTGGCGTTCAGGAGATCGTTGAGATACCTCTGGAGCTTGCAGAACAGGAGGCGCTGCATCGTTCGGCGGAAGAGGTTCGTCAGGGCATCGCTGAACTTGACCAAGTGACGAGGGCTGTGTAACCGTCCCGCACCTTGCTGTGCTGACAACCAGAAAACACGGGGTAGCTCTCGGGGAATTTTGAAACCATGGTAGCTCAGGACAAACGCAAGTCTGACGACACGATCGAGCAACTCGAGCGCATCCTGAAATCAGAAGCTCAAGACAATCGAATCAGTTGTTCTACCGCTCTTGATGCAGCCAGGCAAGCAGGCGTCTCGCCTGCTACCGTGGGAGCGCTTCTGGACAAGCTCGGAATACGGATAACGCGCTGCCAACTCGGCTGCTTCTAGACCCACCCGTATTTCTTCATCTTGTGATAAAGCGTGGTGCGGTTGATGCCGAGTGTCGTGGCAGTCTTGTGGCGGTTCCACTCGTTTTGCTTCAGAGCTTCCTCGAGGATCTGTTTTTCTGCCACCTCAAGCTCGTCTTTGAGCGGACCGACCTTAACCGTATCGCGTGCAGTTGTCGCACCCTGAAGCGCCTCGGGCAGGTCTCTAGCAGTCAGGTATTGACCGGTGGTCAAAATGATCGCCCGTTCGATAGCGTTCTCGAGTTCACGCACGTTTCCCGGCCAGCCGTAACGGCATAGCTGGTCTATAGCCTCCTGAGATATTCCGAGCACCTCTTTATGGTTCCGCTCGACATACTTGTTCACGAAATGGTCCGCCAGTATCGGTATATCACCGACACGCTCGCGTAACGGCGGCAGGTACACAGAGACGACGTTAAGCCTGTAATAGAGGTCTCTACGGAACCTCGCCTGTGCGACGAGGCTCTCCAGGTCCTGGTTCGCCGCTGCGGTCACCCGGACATCTGCAGTGATTGTCTCGTTGCTGCCGATCTTCTCGAACTTTCTGTCTTGAAGCACCCGGAGCAGTTTGACCTGTAAAGGCAATGGCAGTGAATCTATCTCATCCAGAAATATCGTACCGCCTCGGGCCGCTTCGAACTTGCCGATCTTGGTTGCAATAGCACCTGTGAACGACCCTTTGACGTGACCGAAAAGTTCGCTCTCAAGCAGGTTCTCCGGTAGCGCGCCGCAACTGATCTCGACCAACCGAGCATTCCGACGAGGGCTATTAAAATGAACGCACCGTGCCACCATCGTCTTGCCGGTACCGCTTTCACCGTGGATAAGCACCGTCGCCTCTGTCCCCGCAACTGTCTCTATCATATTGAAGACTTTTTGCATCTTGACATCGCGACCAAGAAGATTGTTCAGGTTGAACTTCTCACCGAGACTCCGCTTGAGACTCTCGTTCTCCTTTCGAAGCCTCATCTGTTCGAGCGATTTGTTAATGACGAGCTTTATCTCGTCGTCGTTCAGAGGTTTAGTAACGTATTCGTAAGCGCCGGCTTTGATCCCGTTTACGGCATCTTCGATGGTCCCATAACCCGTGATCAGTATGACCACAATGTCAGGTGATGACGCCTTGATCTTCGCCAAAAGTTGAAATCCGTCAACCGCAGGCATTTTGACGTCCGTCAGCACGACGTCAACCGGAGACTGTTCGAGTCTCTTGAGCGCTTCATTTCCGTCGGCGGCAGTGTCAACGTCATACCCTTCAAGCCGCAACAATTCGCGAAGCGATTTCCTTATGATCGGATCATCATCAACCACTAATATGGTTTCGTTACCCATGTTTCCCCTTTACGCAGAGCAGGTCACTCAGCTTCCACACCAGCATTCAGAGGCAACTCGACTGTGAACGTAGTTCCGCGCCCTACCTCGCTTTGGACTCGAATCGTCCCATGGTACCGTTCGATGATTCGTTTGCAGATGGAAAGTCCTAACCCGATCCCCTTTCCTATCTCCTTTGTGGTTACAAAAGGCTCAAAAATCTCATCTATAATACCTTCGGGTATGCCGCAGCCGGTATCGGTAAACTGTATCTGGACCGTGTCGTCAAACGTGGCGGTCCTGATTTCGAGCGTGCCACCATCCGGCATCGCGTCGTACGCGTTCTTGATCAGGTTCGCAAATACCTGACGCAGTTGTCCGCCGCGCACGGTGAGCCCGTTCTCGCACAAGTCGAGTGTCACCCCGATCTTCTGTGAAGCCGCAACAGGCGCCATGTTAGCGACAGCTTCCCGTATGACCTCATTTACGTTGACAGACCTCGTGTCAGCGCCCGTGCTCTTGCGAGAAAATGTTAAGAGCGCCTTGATGATGTCAGCCATTCTATTGAGCCCGGACTTCGCGTCTTGTAGGTAATCGCTCACAGGATGCGACGCGGTGAGCCTCGTCAATGATAGGTTGACGAACCGCAACACGCCATCCAGCGGGTTGTTCAACTCGTGAGCCACACCCGCCGCTATTCTGCCTATGGCAGCCTGCTCTTCAGACAGCGCCAGATCGCGTTCCAATTGAACGTGAGCGGTGATGTCTTCCGTTACGACAACGCCTCCAACGATGTTGCCTGAGGATGCAACGAACGGTGATACGTCCAGTTTCAGGATTTTCTCGCTGGCAGGGTTGCGCCATTTCACTTGCTCATACTTGTGTGTGGATCCCTGTTTCAGAGTGTCAAGCAAGACGTTCTCCCACTCGTACGGGTCTATCGCAAGACCGAGATCGAGAACGCTCGCTCGCAGACAGTCCTGAGCCGTTCTCCCGAACAAGGCGGCAAACGCCTGGTTGCGGAAGTTGATCTTCAAATCGTACCCAAACACGGCGACCCCGAGCGATATGCTATCTATAATATTGCGGTTATAGTCTCTCAGGTAGGTGAGCTCTTCGATAGCTTCCTGATATTCTGCGGAAAGCCTCCCGATTTGTTCTCTCAGCCGCTCATTTGTATGGTGTTCAGATTGGTGGTCGAGAAGACGTGCTATAACAGTTCCGGCGTTCGTCGCGAGCACTGACAGAAGTTCAACATCAGTCTTGCTGAACGGTGTCAGCTCCTTCTTGTCGTTGATGCACATCACGCCAACAAGCCTGCCTGCGGTCATCACCGGCACACACACGAACGACCCCGTCTGGTACCTCTCTGACTGTCTCGGTTCGACTCGCGAGTCAGAAGCTATGTCTGTCACCAAAAGCGGTTGACGTGATTGGGCAACGATGCCGGCTATTCCGGAACCCACTTTCTGTCGCATCCCCACAATTGAGTCAGACAGCGGTCCATCGGCAGTTTTGAGCACCAGCTCATGCCGCTGCTCGTCATAGAGGAAAATCGATCCCGCAATAGCATCAAGTGCGGCGAGGCTTTTCTGCAACACGTAACGCAGCAAATCGTCAATCATATAGCACGAATTGATCCCGAGGTTGAATTCCTGCAACGCTGTTAGACCGGTGGACGCGGTCCCATAACTCGTCGTCTCTCCTGCTGCCGCGGCTTTCGTGACCAGCGCTCGTATGATGTACTCGTCGGCGGGAAGCGCAATTACGTCGTTCGCGTGGGCTGCCATCGCTTCGTGCAGGAACGAGAAATCCAGATGCTCACCCGCTAGAACTATGAAAACGTTCGGGTTACGCTTGCGGGCTACCGTGCACAACGCGGCTAAATCCAGATCGGGAACAGCATGGTCAACGAACACAACGTCAAACAGGTTCCTGGACAGCGCTTTGAGCGCTTCCAGTGATCCGCTGACAGATGCCGCTCTGTATCCTGCAAGCTCTATGGAATGATGAAGCGAGTCAACGCCCACCGAGCCGTTGCGAACTATCAGGATGCGTTGTATCGCTCCGGATGGGTTGCGTGAGACAAGCCGCACCACG
>Ga0315274_10017646_pt1 | contig 10064 bp, 10 predicted proteins | sample YL17G02_20_MG_FD_203700 | JGI IMG/M metagenome (GOLD analysis project Ga0315274, IMG submission 203700) | Sediment microbial communities from Yellowstone Lake, YNP, Wyoming, USA - YL17G02_20 | ecosystem: Environmental > Aquatic > Freshwater > Lake > Sediment | place: USA: Wyoming | collected... | reverse complement strand
CCCCCATGTCTTCAGCCATCTGGTGGAACGCCTGAACGCCTGGCGGGGCGTTGTGGCGCAAGGTACCATCAAGATCGAAGAGGAGGGCCCGAAGCACGGAGCCCCTGAATGGGGCGATTATCGGGGATGTCATAGCGAGGTTGCGGCGCTACCAGGACGCTGAGAAAGGAGCACCCACATCGTTTTCGCAACCCCTTCCCCTGCCCGAACCCTTTCTCCTCCCAAGGGCCCAGGAGCAGTAGCAGGGCGGATGACTCTCTGAGGGGTGTGAGGCCTCGTGGCGTTGTTCATCATCCCGTTGGCCTCTCAGCCGCCGATGTAAGACATCTCGACTCTCGGCAGCCCGATCGTCTCGGCGGATCGGATCTCGGAGTATCGATCGGCTCGCTGCGACCAGATGGCGGCCACAGCCCCGCCGATCTCATCGTCGGAGGCGCCGCCACGGAGAAGCTTACGAAGATCGTATCCCTTTGGAGAAAAGAGGCAGGTGTACAGGCCGCCCTCGGCGGAGAGGCGGGCCCTCGTGCAGTCCCTGCAGAAGGCCGCCGTCACCGAGGCGATGATGCCGATCTCCCCCCTCCCATCCTTGTAGCGCCAACGGCGCGCCACTTCGCCGCGGAAGTTCGCCTGGACAGGCTCGACAGGCCACACGGCGTGGATCCGGTCGATGATCTCCAGGGCCGGGACGACCTGTTCCATACGCCAGCCGTTCGTGTTGCCGACATCCATGTACTCGATGAAACGTACGATATGCCCGCTCCCTCGAAAACGTTCGGCCATGGGAAGAATAGAATCTTCGTTGATGCCGCGCTGAACCACCATGTTGATCTTGATCGGCGCAAGCGCCGCCGCGGCCGCGGCGTCAATCCCCTCCAGTACGCGAATCACCGGGAAATTTACGTCATTCATGGCAGCAAAGACTTCGTCCTCGAGCGAGTCCAGGCTGACCGTCACCCTCCCGAGTCCGGCTTCCTTCAAAGCCGGGGCTTTGGCGGCAAGCAGGGAGCCGTTCGTGGTCATGGTCAGATCGATGCCTGGAATGCGAGCCAGCATCTCCACCAAACGCTCGATATCGCGCCGAACCAGCGGTTCCCCACCGGTCAAGCGGATCTTCTGCACCCCGAGACCGGCGAAGACGCGCGTCAACCGTTCGATCTCTTCGAACGTCAGGAGCTCCTCCCGATCCAGGAAGTGGTAGTTCCGCCCAAAGATCTCCTTCGGCATACAGTAGACACACCGAAAGTTGCACCGATCGGTCACCGAGATCCGCAGGTCCCTCAGCGGCCGGCGCTTCGTGTCCGTTGCAAGCACGTCCCTGCCTTCCTCCATCTTGTTGATCGAGCCCGCCGGGCCCTCCACGAAGCCAACCTCTTCCTGTTTCAACTCCACTCCAGCATTCTACCATGCACCCCCAATTCGGAGTGTTACTGTCCTCTTGGATCTTGACACCAAGCGGCAGAACCCTGATTTCTCCCGGGAAGCCCCCTCTCTTCCTGAGGGCGCCTCGGAGAGGCCATGACAAGACAGGATTCGCCGGATCTGGACTCTGCGTGCGTTATAATGCACCCACATCGTTCTCTTGGGGTGGCCAATGAGCGAGAATCGATCTCGTAGCGTTGTTCCGAGCCAGGGAGGCGGGGTATTCCAGGGAATCGCTACGCGCACCAAGCTGATCCTGCGCCTGCTGGGCGATCGGCGTGTGAGCCCGCTTCTGAAACTCCTGCCGATCGGGTCCGTGCTCTATTTGGTGATCCCGGATCTGGCCCCTGGGCCCATCGACGACGCGCTGGTCATCTGGCTTGGTTCGACGCTGTTCGTGGAGCTGTGCCCGTCCCATGTCGTCAAAGAACATCTCGACGCGCTCACCTCAGTCATCGAAGGGGAATGGCACGAAATCCAGGAAGAGCCGGGGAAGAGCCAGGAGTCGCAGCAAAAAGAGTAGAGCCGCGTTCCCTATCCTGGGGGCAGTTCACCTGCACGCGATGGGGCGCCGCCCCTCACACCGCCACGGCCTCCCCCAGAAGCCGCTTTAGTTCCTGGCCGTCAGGTCTTCAGCGTCTTGCCTTCCTGTCCCACCAGCACTCCGGACAGATCGTACGTCATGGCGCCGGTGATCAGCACATCGGCCATTATGCCCGGCGCGATCTCCCCATCCACGATCACCATTCCATCGATCTCCGGCGCGTCTCGGTAGGAACGGCCTAGCGAAATGCCATCCCCCTTCCCCTCGATGAGCACACGGACGCTTCGGCCGACCTGGGCCTGACTGCTCTGCAGCGAAATGCCTTGCTGCAACCTCATGAGCCTGTCCCGCCTCTCTTCCTTGACCTCATGAGGGACAGGATCCCCAAGGGGTTCGCTCCCTGTCCCGAGCTCAAAAGAGAAGGTGAAGACCCCTACCCGCTCGAACCTGGCGTCGGCGACGAAGTCCAGCAGCTCCTGGAATTCCGCCTCAGTCTCCCCTGGATAGCCCACGAGGAAGGTAGTCCGGAGGGCGATATCCGGCATCGCCGTTCGGAGCTTCTCCAGGGTGCGCCGCACCGATTCGACATTGGCGGGGCGCCTCATGCGGCGGAGGACCGACGGGTGGGCATGCTGTAGCGGCATATCGAGGTAATGGACGCATGCCAGATGGGTCGCCATGACCTCGATCAACCGGTCGCTCACGAACCCTGGATACGCATACATCACACGGAGCCAGTCCACCCCGGGCGCCTCGGCGACAAGACCGCTGATCAAGTGCGAAAGGCCGTCCCGCAATCCCAGGTCATGGCCGTAGTCCGTTGTGTCCTGGGCGATCAGGATAATCTCCCGAATGCCTTGGTCCTGGAGACTCCTGGCTTCCGCAAGGATTCGTTCTGGCGACCGGCTCACGGCCGTTCCTTTGATCAAGGGAATGGCGCAGAAGGCGCACGGCCTGCGGCAGCCATCGGCAATCTTGAGATAGGCGCTCGCCCCCTGTAAGGCCGTACGGGGGATCCCGTTTGCCTCCATGCCGAGGGCGGTCCCTTCGGGCAGATGGTAGAGCGGAGAGGGGGACTTGCCCGCCCGCAGTGTCTGGACGACCTGAACGATATCCATCCAGCGGCGGGTCCCCAGGATCCCGTCGATTCCATCGACTTGCCCCGCCACCTCTGCGCCATATCGCTGCGTCAGACAGCCTGCTGCGATCAAGAGCTGCCCGGGCTGTTTGCCCTTTGCCAGTCGGCGCAGGGTTTCCAGCGACTCCTCCCTCGCAGGTCCGATGAAGCCGCAGGTGTTCACCACCAGAACCTGCGCCTTCCTCGGATCCGTGGTCAGACGAAAACCTTCCCGAACGAGGAGGCCGCCCATGGACTCTGAGTCGACGGAGTTCTTGGCACAGCCCAACGAAAGGATGTAGACGGTCGGTGATTTCATCGGTCTGGCTTATGGCCGCGGGGTTCGACTCGGCCGGGGCGTGGGCGAAGGAGGAACGGTTGGGGTTCCTGTCGGGGTGACCGTGGGGGTCGGGGTCATGGCTCCTGTGCGCGTCCAAAGGCGGATGACCACCTCGCCCACATCCCCCATCGATCCCTGGTCCTCCTCGTTGAAGAAGACACGGATGGCCGCTCCATTGCCGGTGACCACCTCGATCACCGAAACGCCGCCATAGTCCAACGTCTGGCCCGGGAGTACCCGTCCTTGGAACCGTTCCACGCCGTCGACGATTACTTTGACCCACCCCCAGCCGTCGACGGCAAGGCGCAGGTTGACACCACTGCCCGCCGGGAGAGGCCGGTTGGGGGTCGGGGTGGAAACCGAGCCGACAACCTCGGGAGCGACCACTGGGGCGACGCCTTGAGGGGACACGGTCGTGGAGGGTTCGAAAGTCGGGATCAGGAAGCCGGAGGCCATCTGGACTTGCTCGGATCGCTCCCGCATGGCCGCCAGCACGCGGGTGGCTCCCCAACCGAGCACGAGCAGGATGCCCACACTGATCGCAACCCCCACCAACAAATCCGGGGAAAGCAACCTTCTTCGCGCCAGCCGCAAGTCGGCGCCTGCCGACCGGGACGGACGCGTGATGGCACCGAGATCCGCGGTACGGGCACGACGAGCTTGGAGCGTATCCGCGAAGCGGAGAAGGAGCTTGTCGCTGTCCAGCCCGAGGAAATCCGCGTAGTTGCGCAAGAAACCCCGCGCCTGTACAGACGAGGGCAGCGCGGAGAACTCCCCGCGCTCGAGGGCTTCAAGATGATGCATTCGAATCCGCGTGGCCCGCTCAGCCTCCTCAAGAGTCAGGCCGAGCTTCTCGCGTGATTCGCGCAGCTGTTGCCCGATGTCAACCATACCCAGGGGAAAAGGCAAGATGGAAGATCGGCCTGCCCGCTGGCCGGCGCCCCAGCCTCACTCTCAAGCTAGGATTCCTCGGCGGGGCTTTCCTCGGCCTCACCCTCGTCCTCTTCCGGAACCTCGTCGCCGGTCTTGCTTTCCTTCTCTTGGCGAGCAAGCTCCGCCTTGAGCTCCGCGAACGATCCGGCCTCGGCGGCTTGAACCGCTTCTTCGAAGGCGTAAGCCGACTCCACGGGTTCGCCCTCCCGGTGGACGACCAGGGTCACCTCCGGCACGAGATCGACCGTCAGCCGGACCCGCACCTTGTGGATCCCGAGGCTCTTGACTGGCTGGCTGTCGACCTGGCGCTTCTCGACCGTCAGGCCACAGGTGGACTTGATGGCCTCTGCCATCATCCCTGTGGTGATCGAGCCGTAGAGCTTGCCGGTCTCCCCGGCCTTGACGGAGAAGGTGAGCTTGAGCGCATTCAGTTGTTCGGCGACCGCACCCAATTCCTGGTTCAGCCGTGCCCGCTCTTCGGTTGCCTTGGCCCGAATGCGCTCGGACTGCTTCAAGGCGCCTGGCGTTGCCAGGAGGGCGAGACCTTGCGGCAGGAGAAAGTTGCGGCCGTATCCGTCAGCCACCTTCTTGACGTCCCCTGCCCTCCCCAACTTGTACACGTCTTTCAGTAGTAAGATTCTCATCGCTGTTCAAGCCCTTTCTGCAAAGTACGAGCGCCTGGGACGGCGCTCTCGGGCGAAGGGTACAACGCCCACTGGACCGTCATTCTACCAGAGGACCATTCGGCCGTCAAAGTGGAAGACTTCGTCTCCCGGAGAAGCGGGGGGAAGATCGCTTCCCGGCTGGGACCTTCCGCCTGGAGCGCCCTCCTTCGATCGGCCGTGCCCTACCCTTCGGCGGCTAGGAGATCACCGCGCTCTTTCAATGCGATCCGACACCTCCTTGGCATCGGGGATCACCTCAAAGGAAACCCTGGGCATCCTCCCGGTGAGCGGCTGACTCTCAAGGAACCTGCCGATCGTCGACCATGTCGAGACCTCTGTCAACCAGGAAGCGGGGTTGCGGGCTTGGAACGTCAGGATGCCACGGCCATCCGGCTTCAGCGATGGCTTCACATCCAGCACGTCCCGAAGGCTCACATGCAACAGTGTGCGCCCAAAGAGCCCCGGCCTGACGACTAGAATCCGCTCCGACGTTACCGCATATACCGTACGGCGGCGATCCAAGACATCCAGGACAAAGCGTCCGATCAGCATGTGGATGCCCAGGAGGACAAAGGGGAGGCCGAACAGCGCCATACACCACGGCCCCCCAGTCAGTATCACCGTCCCTTCCCAGAATACCGCGAAGCCCGTCCAGGCAAGGAAGAAGGGGATCTGTGCAAGGTGGCCCCACCGGAGCCTTACCCCCCTTCCGGGCCGCCCAGCCCACAAGACCCGTTCCTCAGACGCAAGGTCCGGGCGGATGGCATCCAGTGCACTTTGATCCCACATCTCTGATGCCTCAAGCAGGCGCCGGGGCATGCGGCCGCGGTCAGCCGTTCGCACCAGCCGAGAGCCTTCCGTCAGGCCCCGCTTCTTCCTGGCCCTTGCGCGCGCGTAGCTTTTCCATCACGATGCCGCTTTCCCCGTCGCGATAGTAACGGTGCCACACGTCGATCTGCGCGTACCCTTCCTGGAGATAGAGACGATGGGCGCCTTCGTTCGATTCGCGCAGCGTGAGGCGGACCCGCAAGGTTCCCATGGCCTCCTCGCAGGCTCTCAGCAATACTCGACCGATGCCACGGCGGCGGAAGTCCGGGTGAATGCCAATGGTGGCAATCCATCCCAGATCTTCGCGCCGCCGAAGATCGCCGATCACAAATCCCGCCGACACACTCTCCCAGGTGGCCATCAGGCGGACCGTGTCAGGGAAAGTCAGGGCGGCCAGCACATCGATCCATGGCCAGGCGTCATGCGAGAAGCACGCCCTCTCGAGGGCCAACACCGGCCGGAAGTCTCTCCACGAGGCTCGCAAGATCCTCAGGGGATCTTGCGTCTGGATCGCTCCGCTCAACGCTCGGACTCAGGCGACCGGCCCTTGAAAGCCTCCGCAAGGCTAGTGAACTCCAGCGGGAAGATGAACTTCGTCGAGGCGCCCATCCCCAGAGATTTCAGGGTTTCGAAGTACTGGAGCGTCATGGTCTTCTGATCGACCGTGTGGGCGATGCTGAAGATCCGGTCCAACGCAGCGGCAAAGCCTTCGGCCCGCAGCAGTTGGGCCTGCCGCTCGCCTTCCGCCTTGAGGATGTTCGATTGTTTGTCGCCCTCCGCGCGCAGGATGGCCGCCTGTTTCTCGCCTTCCGCGATATTGATGGCGGCCTCACGGGTACCGGTGGACTCGGTCACCACGGCCCGGCGGACGCGCTCGGCCGTCATCTGCCGGTTCATCGCGTCCTGAACCTCGCGCGGCGGAATGATCTCTCGGATCTCGACATTGGTCACCTTGACGCCCCAGCGTTCGGTGACCTCGTCGAGCTTGACCCGCAGCGTCTGGTTGATGTGCTCGCGCTGGGACAGCACGTCGTCGAGCAAGATGCCGCCGATGACCGAGCGCAGTGTCGTGGTGGCCATGCCCTGGGCTGCAATCTCGAAGCTTCCCACCTGGAGCACGCTTGATACCGGATCGACGAGCTTGTAGTACCACAGGAAGTCGATGGCGATCGGCGCGTTGTCCTTGGTAATGGAAGTCTGGTGCGGGATCTCACGAACTTGTTCCCGCAGATCGACGCGCACTCCGCGATCGATAAAGGGCACGAGCAGCACCAGGCCCGGCCCCCGCTCCCCGACACACCGCCCCAGCCGGAAGACAACCAGCCTTTCGTATTCCTGCACGATCCGGATGGCGCTGCCGACAATCGCAACCAGCACGAGGCCGATGGCGCCGACGATACATGCCCCAAAGCCCAGACCCAGTTCCATTTTGGACCTCCTTATCTCCTCGGCTACTTCCGATCAGGTGGAAGAGGGGCCACCGTCAGAATCAGCCCTTCCCTTCCGATGACCTTCACCCTCCCTCCTGCCGCAACGGGCGTCTCGGCCCAAGCGGTCCACAGCTCTGCCCCCACCTGGATCGACCCGGTCGGTTCCAGGGCGGTGCGCACTTCTCCTACCATGCCGATGAGCTGAGTCGGATCCATGGCAGGACGAGCGCCATGGGCATCGACCGCCTTGCGCACGACGAACCAGAAGAAGGCCAGGGTAGACGCCGAGGCGACGACCGCAACAAACGGATGGACTCCGACTCCGCCACGCTCGCCCTGGAACAGGAAGGCGGACCCGATGGCCATCGCGGTCCCGCTCAGCAGCAGCCAGACGCTGGCCCTCGTGCTTCGAAGGGAGAAGATGAATAGACCTCCGCCCAACAAGACCACGAACAGCGCCCACACGTTGAGCGGAACCAGCAAGGCACCCGCGCCTGCCACAGCCCAGGCGCCGAGCGCGAGCAGTTCAAGGAAGCCCGTCCCAGGCGCCAGGGCAGCCAAGGCGGTCAGCCACACGGCCGCCACAAGCAGCACGAAGATCAGATTCGGAACTACAGGCGATTCCAACCACGGCACGGCTAGTCTCCTCGCAATTTCGTCCAATCCATAGCATAGCGAAGTTCGCAGATTCTGCCTGGCGACAACCAGACAGCGCGGTGACATCTACCTCCGATGAGGTGCTTGTACACTCGCTCGGTTCGCCGTACTGTCTCGTCGCATCCGTGGCTCTCGCGGAAGCCTTCGACCAGTCTCACAGGTTCTTCTCGTACAACCGGTACCGCTTGTACACCTCTCCTCCAAGGGCGACGATAGGCCGGTTCATCTTCTCGTTGACCTCGAGAATCCAGCTCATCTCCGCCATCTTGTATCCTTTGGGGAACGCTGCTTTGGCTGTCTCCAGGTACATCAGCGCGTCCACGCCCATCCCCTGGTATTCCGGAAGAACGCCCAACGCGATGATCCGGATCCAATCGACACGCCGACGAACCTTCCAATGCCACATCATCTTTAGGAGGGTCAGGGCTTCCGGCGTCCCCGGGCGGGGATAGGCCAGGCGCAGCGGCTGGCTCAGGTCCGGAACGGTCAGCCCGAATCCCACCACCTCGTCCCCCGCCTCGGCGGCCACGATGAGATCGGGGTCCACGAACGGCTTGAGGACACGCGCCAGCCGGTCGAATTCGGGGTCGGTCATCGGGACGAACCCCCAGTTCTTCTCCCACGACTTGTTGTAGATCCTCTTCACATGCCCCACTTCTTCTTCGAAGCGGCTCATGTCCACCCGTCGGACGCGGAGCTTGCCGCGCTTCAATACCTTGTCGGCCACCCGGACAAGCTTCTCAGGGAGGTTCTTCACGAAATCGCGGATCCCCAGCCGGTAGGCGAGCAGGTCCATCGCTTTACTGTACCCGGCGCTCTCGAGATAGTGCTGGTAGCGGGGAGGATTGTAGGTCATCAAGATCCGTGGGGCATCGTCGAAACCCTCGACGAGCAGACCCACCTCGTCATTCGTCGAAAACTGCGCCGGGCCCACCACCGACTCATGACCCGCCTCCCGGCACCAGGTCTCCGCCGCAGACAGGAGCGCCTCCGCAGCCTCCTGATCCTCAAGCACCTCGAAGAAACCAAAGAAGCCCGAGTTGACGCCCTGGTACTCGTTGTACAGCCGATTCGTGAAGGCGGCGATCGTTCCTACCACTCGCCCGTCGCGGCGGGCGAGGAAGTATCTTGCGGTGGCATGTTGGAAGAAGGAGTTGCGATCCGGATCGAGGAACTCACGTCGTTCCGAGATCAGCGGAGGAACCCAATGGGGATCTCGCCGATAGACCTCCCAGGGGAAGGTGATGAAGGCCATGAGGTCCTTCTCGTCCTGCACGGGGGAGACTATGAGCTTGGTCATGGGCGTGCTCCAAGGGAGTGATGACCGGATTATACAACCGGGCATGAGGCTGCGGGCCGGGCCCTCGCATCGAGGGGCAGTGGTATCATTCCGAACGTCGTGGACGAGGGTTTGGTCACACGCTATCCGTTTGCACTGACACTTGGCGTCGCAGCAGGCCTCCTTTGGCTCAGCCTGGGTCGGAGAATCCCGGCGGCCTCGGAGGGTTCACAACCACGTTCCATTCCGCTCTCCCAAGGGATCGACGCCGGGCTCGCCTCGTTGGCGGGGAGCCTTTTCGGTGCCCGTCTGACCTTCGTCTTCGTGCACTCCGGATACTACCTGCGCCTGCCTCTCGAGTCCTTTTCCTTCTGGGAGGGAGGCCTCTCGTGGTTTGGCGCGGCCGCGGGAGCCGTGCTGGGTCTGGCAGTGTACTCTCGCCTTTCCAAGACGCCTCCCTGGCTCGTCGCAGACATGCTGGCCATCCCGGCAATGTGGGTGGCCGCCTCGGCCTGGATCGGGTGCTACGTGGACGGTTGTGCATCCGGGTTCCGGGTGGAACCGGCGTGGTGGGCGATTCGCGCCCCGAACTGGACCGGAGATGTCGCCCTGCGTTGGCCTACGCAGCTGGTGGGTTCGCTGCTCTGCCTTCTGGGCATCGCCGGCCTTCTTCGGATCGAGAAAAGGCCACGCCGTCCGGGTACCGCAGCCTGTCTCTCCCTGGCCTTCATCGCCGCCGTTTCCTCCGTCCTGAGCCTGACACGCGGAGACCCCGTCTGGTTGGTCTTCGGCGTTCGTCTTGATACCCTGGCCTCCATCGCCATCCTGTTGCCGAGCTTGGCGTTCCTTGCC
>Ga0315274_10017644_pt1 | contig 10064 bp, 7 predicted proteins | sample YL17G02_20_MG_FD_203700 | JGI IMG/M metagenome (GOLD analysis project Ga0315274, IMG submission 203700) | Sediment microbial communities from Yellowstone Lake, YNP, Wyoming, USA - YL17G02_20 | ecosystem: Environmental > Aquatic > Freshwater > Lake > Sediment | place: USA: Wyoming | collected... | reverse complement strand
CGCCCTCACAGCCCAACTCCTTTTTAACCTTGTGGATTTGCTGGCCAAAGGTCTTGAGGTCGCTGGTGTTTCCCCGGTAAACCTGCGTGGAGACCGGCTCGCCCTGGCTGTCGGTCAACAACCCCACTACGACTTGTTTTTTGCCCTCCTTGTGGTCGCGATTGTATCCCCAAGCCGCCAGGGCATTGTAGTCCCCTTCCAAGTAGCTGCTGGTCACATCGTAGAGGAAGAGTTGGTCTTTGAGCTGAGCGGGGCGGGCTTGCCACAGGCGGCGTTCGATCAGGGCGTGGCGGCCTTCCGGCCAGGTGCCGTTGGCATAGAGATCGTCTTCGGTGAAGGCCAGACGCCAGCCCAACATGGCGGCGGCCGCGCACGTGGTGGCCAAGCGGACCATGGCCAGCAAGGAAGTGCCGGGGCGCAACACCCGGGCCAGCACTTGCCAGTAGCCCAACTGGGCCTCATGGGTTACGCCCAGAGCCTTTTTAATCCCCAGTTGCTGGGCGATCTGATCGACGGTCCAGAGGGCACCGAAGCTCTCGGCGCTGCGCAGGCGCAGGGTGCCGTCGGCCGCGTGGGCCAGTGCATCAAGGGAATCGGCCGGTTGCTGGACGGCGCGGCGGACCGCTGCCAGGACATGGGCTGGGAGGTGGGTCAGGACGGCAAGGGTTTTGGATTTGACGAGGGCGCCGACGCGGTAGGACTCGCGCAGGAGGATGGAGGTGTAGGATTTGCCCTGTTTGCCTTTGGAGACGACTTCGGCAATAAACATGCCTACAGGATATGATTACCATATGCCATATCAATAATAATATAACAACAATGCACTAATCTTAACATGCCTACATTCCGAGCAAAGTGGGAGGTGGATCAAACCCGCGTCAACCGAGGCCTTATGAGGATTTAGGGGCGAAAAATGACTGGAAGTTCCGTTGTAGGAGATTTTGGGCATGGGTGTGGAGAATAGGACTGATGGGACGGGATAGGAGATATAGTATATTAGGCTACGGGTTTCGGGTCCTCTTTCTGGTTGGAGTCCTTTTCCGGTTTGGCTGGCGGGAGCGGCATGCCGTCCCAGAGCTGGCCGCGATCGAGGGCGGCGAGCATTTCTTGGTTAACCTGGAGCCACTCCTTGACCGGCACATTGGTGAAGTTTTTGACGGTGAAGATGTCTTCGGCGGGGCCGAGGAGTTCAGCGGCGTGCCCTGCTTTGGAGAGGCATTCGCGAGCGTGGAGTAGGTCGCCAGTCATGGCGAATGCGATGTGGATAGCCTGGAGGCGGTTGGCTTGGTAAATGAGGGGAGCGGCAGCGGTCTCGCCAGCCTTGTCAAAGAGGTCAACGACTTCCTTCCAAACTTCGGGGTTGGGCTTGCGGCTTATTCGGCGCATGGCTTCCGCAGCGTTGAAGCCATGGACGAGGACGGAGACGGGGTCACCGTCCCTCTTTTTCTCGCGCTTCAAGCTGTAAGCGAAAGAGGCCGCGGCATCGGCATACTCGCCGGCGGCCATGGCGGTCTCACCCCTTTGCCGGTGAGCGAAATCGAGAAGGGCCGGAGGCAGCCTGTCGGTAGCCTTGATCACCAAGTTGCAGAGGTCAAACGCGGCGGCGTGCTGATTCTCTCTGCGGTACTGCTTGATGAGCCACTGGAAGGCGGTGTCGTAGGTTGGGTCGAGGTCGAGAGATCGGCGTGCCAGGGCGGTGGCACCGGCGGAGTCTCCGGTGGCCTGGAGGAGGCTGGCTTGGGCCATGAGGGCCTCGGGCCGCTCCGGGAATTCTTCCTGGAGGATGGTGGAGAGCCTCTGCATTAGTGGGGCATCGCCGTCGGCGATGGCGGCCCGCACCTGACTGATGAGGAAGTCGAGACCGCTGCGGTTGTAATCAATGAGGCGGCCGAGCAAGTCCTGGTAGTTGCGGATAAGGACATTGTCATCGAGCTGGTTATCGAGAACGAAGAGACGTTCGCTAAGAGCAGCAAAAGGTTGGTAGCGAAGGGAGGACTCAATCTTGGTTCCGAGGTCTGTGGAAGCGTCGGCCCAGCGCTTATCCAGTGAACCGCCTTTGTCGCGCGGCATATTGGGGACGGGGGATGCGACGTAGTGGATCTGGGGTACGCGGGTAATCTCGGATTCGCGGATGGTCTTGCCGACGGCAGCAACGCCCTTAACGTTTTGCTCGTTGAGGCCGAAGAGCATGACAACCAAGTCGGGAAGATGGAGGGTGCAGATGCCCCCAACGTCGGTCAGGCCGGTGCGGGAATCAAGGAATACGTAATCCGGCTGGTAACGGCGAACGATGGCGGCTTTCCAATTCTCGACGAATTGTTCCCCGTGGTGGTTCTCGTACAGGTCGGCCCAATTCAGGTTGGCGCGGCATGCATTGTAGAGAGGATCCTTTTTGCCCGCGGGCATGATCCAGAGCTTTCCGCGAAGCGGGCCTGGCAGTTCACAGGAATGAATAAAGGGGTCGATATCCGGAGCGCGGTTCGTGTCCTTGAATTGGGTAACATATTCGACGACGCCAGGCTTACCGGCGATGCACTTGAACTCGTCAAAACTCTCGAGTCCAGGAGCTTCGAGGTCAAAGTCGATGAGCGCAACGCGGCGGCCGCGCTGGACGAGGAGGGCAGCGGTGTTGGCCAGGGCTAGAGAGCGTCCGACACCGCCTTTGTACGAGTAGAAGGTGATCCAAAAGGGTTTCATTTTGTGGCGAAGACGGTGCGGGTCAGGCCGAGCGCGGGGTTGGTTCGAGTTTTCGCGGGGTGTGGGGCTGGTGCCGAGGCGCGACTGTCAACACGGGTGCCGAGAGAGGCGAGATCGGGGAACATGGCTGCGAAATCGGCCTGGACCTGTGGCTGGGTGAGGCGATTCTTATTGCGCCAGGCGCGGCGGCGGAGCCAGTCGAAAGCCTGGGGAAACTCGGCGAGGACCCGGATGTAGCAGGACATGGAGCGGGTGGGGAACTGGGCGCCGCTCTCCCATTTGTGGTAGGTCTTGGCGCCCAAGCCGAGGACCTCGCTCATGTCGTCCTGGCGCTGGATGCCGAGGTCTTCCCGGATCCTCTCCAACTCGCGAGGGGTTAGCTGTTCGGTTTGGTCGGCGACGACGGACTCGATAAAGGCGGTGGTGTCGCCGGGGAATAGGACTTCGCCGCAGTGATCGCAGCGGTCCACCCAAACGCCGGGGATGGAGATGGGGTTGTCTTCGGCGACCTTCTCAGTGTGGTCGATCTGGACCAGTTGAAACTTGCCCGTGCCGCAGATGGGGCACTTCTGGCCCGCTAAAGATTTGCCTGGTTTTAGAGCGTTCATTGTGGGAGCCGGAGTTTTCCGGGGCTGTGGTCGTGTGCGTAAATGATAATCATGGCATCCTGCATCAGAACGACCTCGACGTAGATGTCGAGGCCACAGGAGAGGGTGACGTTTGCCTGTACGTGATTGGGCAGGAGCTGGCCGCTCCCGTCGTCCCTGTATTTGTGAAACATCCTCTTTCCATCCTTGATATGGCGACTGATGGCACCGCGAAGGTGGACTTCGGGTATTCGCCAGTCCGCAATCGATTCCTTGGCAGAATGGCCCAATTCGGTCGTGGCACGCTGGTCGCAGGCCCCCTTGATATGGGCGATCTCGTCGGCGGTTGCCAATGGCGGAAGGTCGCGTTCAAGTATGTATTGACACTTTTGCATACTATCGTATGATACGCAAGTGTTCTTTAGCACTTTTTAGAACTCTTTCCACGTCAACAGGAACTGCGAAAGTGGCGGTACGAAGAGCAACGCAGTCGAGGAAGCGTCCACTCGACGACCCAATCCCAATCCGCAGTGAGCGACCTCCACACGCCTGAGCATGCATGAGAGGGAGAGTAACATTCACGAGACAGAAGCCAAGGTCGAATCCCCTCCACGCCGAATTCTTTTTAGCCTCCCGCCCGCCGCGTGCCTGCCAGATCACTAGGCATTTATTGCCTGACGACTTGGAAACGCGCCAGTTTCGCCCGGGCGGGATACGGGATACCGAAGGCTGTCCCCGCCGGCCGGCGCTGAATCAGCACGACCTGGAAGAACTCTCGGAGGCGGCCGGTATTCTCGCTTGGCGAAGAGGGCGATGTTGCCCTGGCGTTCAAGGAGACGGAAGTCGAAACCTCCCTCGCAGAAGGTGCCAGGGAGTCGTCGTAGGGGAGAAAGGGGCACCCATAGTTCCTCCCGGAATGAGCTACCGATGAACCGGCGTACGACGGGCGTCGGCCGCCCCGGCTTCGGTGTGCACCGTCGCCTTGGGCTTCGTCGGAGCTGTCCTCACCACCCTGGATCCGGTCGCACGGCCGCCTTCAGTCCTTTTGGCGCCGTGATATAAATGGGGCTTTCGCCCAACGGCACGGGGAGGCTCCTTGTTCGCACCGCATCGAATTCCACGAATCGTCTCGTGCCGAAGATGTCGTAAAACGTCAGCCCTTTCGGCGTGTTGTTAACGCGGATGTAGGCAAACGGCTTCGGACTCCACGCCACGATCAGGTCTTCGCCTTTGGTTTCGTCCGTGAAGACGGCCGCATAGACGTCCGGCCCGAAGGCGTCGTTGCGCACCCACCGTTTGCCTTCGAGCATCCGGGTAATCCGGCGTCAGGTCGTGCTTGTGCCAGCTCTTGACGTATTGGTCCAACTCCCACCAATCGAATTTCTCCTCCGGCGCCGACGGAGGCCGGTAGGGATGGAAACAGGCAATGTCGAAGCAATCGTACGGCACGAGCTTCAGGATCTTCTCCGCCCACAGCACGTCGCAAAACGCCATGTTCAGGCCGAGCACCTTGGCCTTGGGGTTCGCCTCGTGGATCGCCTTGCCGGAGGCCGCCAGGAGCCGCGCGTATTCCTCGGGTTTGCCTTGCCAGTAGCCCCCGTTGGGTTCGTTCCAGATCTGCCAGTGGTCCACTTTCCCCGCGTAACGCCTGGCGGCGGCGCGAGCCAAGGCGGCGTAAGCCTCAGCGCCCTCCGGCGTGCGCGGGTCGTGAAAGCCCGGCGCATAGGCCAGATCGCCGAAGATCAACAGGCCATGCTGCCGGCACTGCTCGACGAGTTGGTCGTACGGCCCCCATTCGTACTCGCCCTTGACCTTCTCAATACGACGCCAGGTGAAGTCCTGGCGGCCCCACTTGATGCCGGCCTGTTGCATCGCCTTGAGCCGGGCGTCGAGGTCGGGCGTGTCGGGATCGAAGGCCGTGTTGATGCCGAAGGGGGAGTCGGGGAGTAACACGGGCGCGAGCGGCGACGGCGGCAAGCGGACCTGAAGACTGCTCTCAGCAGTCAGCGTGTGCTCGGCGGCGACGGAGTGCAGGACTGAAGTCAGGCTGACACAAACAGCGGCGAGCGTCTTCATACGTTGTGTGGTGTCCCAGAGCCAGCCAGAGAACACCGCATCATTCAAGCGCATTCACCATACGCCTCGACTCGGCCAGCAAAGCGGCGGCCTCCGTTCCTGCCAGGCTGAGGACAGGGCCCCTTGGCCGTGGGCCGGGTTCGAGCGTTGTTCCCTGCGCAAGATTGAAGTTGAATCCGCGCCGGATTGGCCTACATCTCTGGCGTTGGATTCGACAAGAAACCTGCGGTAGCAACTTGCGTGAGCTGACGTGAAACCGACTGATCTGCGGGGGATCCTGCAGTACATCCCCCGCTTTCGCGAAAAGACCTTCATCATCGCCGTCGATGGCGCCATCGTCACGGATGAGAATTTCGCCAACATCCTCCTGGACATCGCGGTGCTGCGGTCGCTCAGCATTCGGGTCGTCCTCGTCCACGGCGCGGCGGCTCAGATCCGGGCGTTGGCTGAAGCGCAACATCTCACGCCCTCCAACCTCGACGGGAGCGGGATCACCGACGCGGAAACGCTCCAGCTCGCGCTCACGGCCGCCAACCGGCTCACGCACGAAATCCTGGAAGGGCTTTCCGCGAACGACCTCCGGGCCGCTTGCACGAATGCGCTGGTTGCGCATCCCATGGGGATCATTCAGGGCGTTGATCACTTGTTCACCGGCAAGGTGGAACGAGTCGATGTCGAGTTGCTCCAGACCTTGCTCGCGCAAGACATCATCCCGGTCGTCCCGCCGTTGGGCTTTGATGGCGACGGCAAGACGTACCGGGTCAACTCGGACGGCGTGGCGGTGGCGGTGGCGGAAGTCTTGAAGGCCATCAAACTCATTTTCATTACTACTCAGGACGGCCTTATCTTCCAGGAGCAGCTCATCCGGCAGATGTTGGTGGCTGACCTGGAGCGGTTGCTGGCCGAACGCCGCGACGGCTTCCCCTCCGCCATGCTCTCCAAGGCGCAGCACGCCGCCGCCGCCTGCCGCGCCGGCGTCCAGCGGGTGCACATCATCAACGGCTGCGTGGACGAAGGATTGCTCGCCGAGGTTTTCTCGAACGAAGGCATCGGCACGCTGATTTATGCCAACGAATACCAACAGATCCGCCGGGCGCTAAAGAAGGACCTGCGCAGCGTCCTGGCGCTCACCAAGACCTCCATGGCCAGCGAGGAGTTGGTCAAACGCACGCGCAGCAGCATCGAGCGCCAGTTGAACGACTATTACATCTTCGAGATCGACCGCAACCCGGTGGCGTGCGCGGCCCTCCACACCTATCCGGAGTGTGGCAAGGCCGAGCTGGCCTGCCTGTATGTCAGCCCGTCGCACGAAAACCAAGGCATCGGCCAGAAGCTGATCCAGTACGTGGAAGCCAAGGCGCGAGAGATGGGCTTGAACGAACTGCTGGCACTGTCAACGCAGGCTTTCACTTATTTCCAGTCCAAGGGCGGCTTCGTGGAAGGCACGCCGGATGATCTGCCACCCGCTCGCCGCGAGAAGTATGAGCAGAGCGGACGGCGATCCAAGGTGCTGCTGAAGAAGCTAAAACCCGCTTGAACCCGGGCGTCCATACGGCGAGGCCAAAAGCCCTGCGCAAGCGGCGGGGATTCGTCCAGTTGGCAGGGCGAGACTCCGTCGAGCCCTGGAATCCGAGCTCTCACCGGAAACCTGGGGCTCGACGGAGTCTCGCCCTACCGCGAGCTTTCTTCCTGGCCTGCCATCGTCTCGGCGTCTGCACGACTCGCCTCGTCCTGCTGATCAGGATCGCACCGCAACAGTTGTGCGTCCTGGAGCGGACCCCCACCCGACGGGGGGAACAGCGCTTTGCGAGTTACGTCCACCAGTGCCGCCTGCGCTGCTCCACCTCACGGTTTGGCATTGGCCAACAGGCCGGGAGCCACGGCACCCCGTTGGGGTTGCATCGGATTGCCGAAAAGATCGGCGGGGGTTGGCCGGCGGGAACAGTGTTTCGGGGGCGTCGCCCGGTGGGCTTCACCTGGAAAGGACTCCCGCTTGCGACGATCACCAGCCGCATTCTCTGGTTGGAGGGTCTCGAGCCGGGCTGCAACCGCGGCGGCACTGTCGATAGCCACGCCCGTTACATCTACATCCACGGCACGGGCGACGAGCCGAGCTTGGGTCGCCCGGCCTCGCACGGCTGCATTCACCTGGCCGCTGACGACCTGCTGCCCCTGTTCGACCGACTCCCCGTCGGCACGTTGGTCTGGATCACGGCGGGGTAGCCTTCGCCGCCGCCACGTCGCTGGAGCGCGCCCCGTTTTCAGGCTTCCAACCTGGCGTGTTTGGCCTAAGTTGCCAGCATGACGCTTGCGGAACAGATGACCCAGCTAGCCTGCCAGGCGAAGGCCGCCTCGCGCGAGTTGGCCAGGCTAACCACGGCCCGGAAGAACGAGTGCCTCTTCGCCATGGCCCAGACTCTCGAACTGAAGCGCGCGGAGATTGCCAAGGCCAACGCCACTGACATGGCGGCTGCCGCGCAAGCGGGCCTGTCCGGTGCCATGCTCGATCGGCTCCGGTTGGACGATCGCCGGATTGCGGCGATGGCCAACGGCTTGCGCGAAGTCGCTGCCCTGCCCGATCCCGTCGGCCGGATCCTGGACGAGCGGATGCGCCCCAACGGGCTGAAGCTTCAAAAGGTCAGCACCCCCATCGGCGTTATTGTCATCATCTACGAGTCGCGCCCCAACGTCACGGCGGACGCCGCGGGGCTCTGTTTTAAGTCGGGCAATGCCGTCATCCTGCGCGGGGGCAAAGAGGCGGTGAACTCCAACAGCATGATCGCCCAGATCATGGTAGAGGCCGCGCGGCAACGAGTCGGCCAGTTCCCCGCTCATGCGATCCAAGTGGTGCCGACTACCGACCGCGAGGCGATCCCGGAGTTGCTCTCGCTGACGCAGTATGTGGACCTCTGCCTGCCGCGCGGGGGCGAAGGCTTGATCCGCGCCGTCGCCGAGTGTTCCAGAGTTCCGGTCATTAAACACTACAAGGGCGTCTGCCACGTCTTTGTGGACCGCGACGCAGACCTGCAGATGGCCGAGCGCATCGTGCTGAACGCCAAATGCCAACGCCCCGCAGTCTGCAACGCGATGGAAACGCTCCTGGTGGACCGCAACATCGCCGCGGCCTTTTTGCCGGACATTGGTCAACGGCTGGGGGAGAAGTCGGTGCAACTGCGCGCCGACGCCGAGGCTGAGGCGATTTTGAAGTCCGAAGTCCGAAGTCCGAAGTCCGAAGTCCGACGGGCAACCGACGCCGACTATTATACTGAATACAACGATCTGATCCTGAACGTGCGGGTCGTGGACGGGGTGCAGGGAGCGATCGCCCACATCAACCAGTACGGAACCGCGCACTCGGACGCCATCGTGACCGGCAACGAACCGCACGCGCAGCAGTTCCTGCGCGAGGTGGATTCGGCGGCGGTCTATTGGAACGCCTCGACCCGGTTCACCGATGGCGGCGAGTTCGGCATGGGCGCCGAGATCGGCATCAGCACGGACAAGGTCGGCGCGCGAGGGCCGATGGGGCTGGAGGAGTTGACCAGCTACAAGTGGCTTGGCTACGGGCACGGACAACTCCGAAGCTGAGGCTCCGTTGCCTTCCTGCACGCTCGTGATGTCCAGCCTCGCTCCAGTTGACCGCAGCGCCGACGCCAAGTCCATCGCTTGCTCCGTCCGCGACCAACTCCCGGCCGGCGGTCTGTTCGCCGGCCAGCACTGGCGCATCTCCCCTGCCCCATTCGCGCTCGGCACCCAACTGGCCCAGGAACTGGTAACTCTGGGCCGCGTCCTGCTCCAGTTCAACCGCGCGGTCAATCTGCTCTACCGCCAAAGCGTCGCCGGCAAGCAACCCACCTGGGTGGCCGCCTGGCTGGATCAGGGCAAGCCGGCCCAAGTCGTCGAACTCCAACGGGCGCCGGCCTTCAAGCACGACCTGCCCCGCGTGATCCGGCCCGACCTGCTGCTTACCGACAACGGGTTGAGCGTGACCGAACTGGATGCCGTGCCGGGCGGCATCGGGGTGACGGCGTGGCTGAACCAGGCATATTCCCGGGCCAAGTTCGAGGTCGTTGGCGGCGCCCGGGGCATGCTGGACGGCTTTGCCGGCATCTTCGGCGACGCGGCCCGGGTCCATATCGTCGTCTCGGCCGAAGCCGCGACCTATCGGCCCGAAATGGAATGGCTCGCCGCTCAGTTGGGCACTTCACGCTTCGCTGTCCGCGCTGCGCACTTCACCCAATTCGCCCCCGGCGACGCCGTGTATCGCTTCTTCGAGTTGTTCGATCTGGCGAACGTCCCCAACGCCAAGGTCCTCTTCGACCTGGCCCTGGCCGGACAGATCCGTCTCACACCGCCGCCCAAACCTGTTTTCGAGGAGAAACTGTTGTTCGCCCTCCTCTACAACCGCAACCTGCGCGGTTTCTGGCGCCAGGAACTCGGTGAGGGCTTCCTGAACCGGTTGCTCAAGCTCGTCCCGTACACGTGGATCGTCGATCCCACGCCCTTGCCCCCACAGGCCGCGATACCGGAACTCAATCTCACGGACTGGCAGCAACTCAAAACGCTGTCCCAACGCAAACGTGATCTCATCCTCAAAGTCTCCGGCTTCTCCGAACACGCCTGGGGCGCTCGCGGGGTCTATCTCGGCAGCGACTTGTCGGCCGCCGATTGGGCCGCGGCTATCGACAAGGCCTTGCGTGATTG
>Ga0315274_10017643_pt1 | contig 10065 bp, 8 predicted proteins | sample YL17G02_20_MG_FD_203700 | JGI IMG/M metagenome (GOLD analysis project Ga0315274, IMG submission 203700) | Sediment microbial communities from Yellowstone Lake, YNP, Wyoming, USA - YL17G02_20 | ecosystem: Environmental > Aquatic > Freshwater > Lake > Sediment | place: USA: Wyoming | collected... | reverse complement strand
GATTCTATGGCTGCGCAAAACTGGTCCAGGGAAACCTAACAAGCAAGTCATGCTGCGCAGGATGGAGCAGCATAATCATAGACGGCTATAAGCTTCCGGGAAGAACAAACCTTGGCACGCTTGAGGACGCATGCAGGAACACCGGCTTCACAACAGAGGAAGGGTGCAAAAAGGTCTGCGGATGCGATGTGGCCAGGGTCATGTGCTGAAGAAATGTGATGATCTTTTCATGGATCAGAAATGCCCAAGTGATTTCTGGCTCTTCGGCTTCTCATCGATTTGTAGCAGTCTTTTCAGGCCGTTCTCGACTCTTTCTTCAGAGAACTCGTGCTTGTCAATTAGGATCTTCTTTATCTTGTCAGGATCGGGCTCGCTGAATTTTATCTTGTATTCGTCGACTGGAGGGTTCTTGAAGAAATCGAATATTTCCTGCGGCGAGATTTCAAAATTCCATGCCAAACCGCCTCCCGATGCAGCATCACCAGATCGCATCGGATGTTCGCTTTCAAAAATTTTCGCCATAGTTTTTTTATTTTTTATCAATTCCAAAGCCTTCTTAGGACCGATGCCGTGAATTCCGCCTGGATTATAATCCGTTCCTATCAGAATGCCTAATATAATAAGCTGATCGTGAGTGATTTCTAGCTCGCTCAGGACATCCTTCAGCACAAGAAGCTCTGGGTTGACTGTTGTCCACTCTGTCTTCTGGTATTTTCTTTTTCCTGATACAGAGAGATTTCTTATGAGCCTGGTTGAACCGAAGAGCAGGGAATCGTAATCCTGGGATGCTGTCGCCCATGCGTCCTTATTCTTGACCATAACAGAGCAAAGCGCTTCTCCCTCAGAGGGTGCCTGCACAACCGGGAATCCCATTACTGCGAGCAGTTCCTTTGCGCCTTCAATCATTTCCTTGTTCAGGAAAACAGCGCGCTTTGCAAATTTTTTTGCTTCATCATATGCCTCGGCTTCAAGTGCAGCGACCCATTCCTCGTGCGCCTTTTTTCGAGCCTCATGCCGTGCTTCTGCCTCTGCTTTCTTGAACTCAGGAGGCTTGCCGTCGAAGACATAAATCGGTCTGATTCCGGCCTCGATAAGATTCAGCGATCGATAGAAAAATCCGGACAGATGCGAAGTCACGCGACCCTTGCTGTCCATGAGTGGTTTGCCGTCATAACCGCGAATGATACTCAGGAATTGATACAACCAATTGAAGCTGTCTATGGCTATCTTTTTGCCTGAGAGCTCCTTTATCTCGATCTCTTTCGGAGACATCAGGGCTGTTAATTGTATTCCCATAGATATTCTCTGGGATTAATAAATTAAAACCCTGAAAACCAATTATTTTCATGAACAAACGTTTCATAATCGATGCACTCGGAATCGGCCTACTGCTGTGGGTAATAGGATATGCACTTGGAATGATGCTTTTCATGTACGTTCCTGCTGATATTCTTGGATGGATAATATTTGCAATCGCAACTCCAATAACAATCGCTATATCATATTACAGACTCAGGAAAACCGGATTCTCAAAATCCTATTACGTTGGATTGGGAACTGTATGGATGACGATAGCAATTGTATTTGACTATCTGTTTTTAGTAATGACATTCACAGGAGTGAGCTATTATAAAATAGATGTTTTCGTATACTATGCGCTAATGCTGGTGATACCCATTGCCATGGGACTGGCAGTAGGGAAGAAGTGAACTGTTCTTTTTATTCATTCATGCATTAGATTGTTCGATATCATGACAGAAGAAGAGCCGAAGATTTGTTACAACAAACGAAGGTTGAGTGATCCGTTATTTGTAAGTACTCATGTCTCGAGAGATATACATTCCTATTCGAGATGCATGAAGTGCAATGGAAAAAATACAGACTGCAAGGATTATAAAAAGGACATGCTTACGCCAATGAAATCCCAAGAAGAAGTTTTCATATGATTTCTTACCAGATTTTCGCTTTCTCAAGGGCTGGAGCTATTTTTATCCAGACTGCGATTGCGATGAAGAAGACGACAATTATAGAAGCATCGTACATGTCTGCATAAGAGAAGTGCATGGTGGTATTTCCAGATGCAAATGCGCCCAGAATCATCAGAACGACAACGACCGCGAGTATAACAGAATATACTGTGTAAGGAGATTCTTTTCTTTTTTTCCTTGCGCGTGCGCGCGTCCTTTTTGAATTCGCTCTCCTTTTCCTTGCCATGATAGTATAATGTGCACAGAGAAATAAATACACTAATCACTCATAGTCTCTAATATAATCCTTCTCTCGGCTTTCTGCAGGTGCTCGGCTACGTTTGCCTGGGACATGCCGAGCTTCTTTGCAAGCTTGGCTATGGTTGTCTTCCTGGGAACATTGTAGTATCCCTCCTCGATTGCTGCCCTTATCACGCGCAGCTGTTTTTCTGTCAGCTTTGGCTTGTCGAAGTATGAAAGCTCGGATTTCCGGAGAATGCTGATATCAAGACCGCGCCTGCTTCTCAGCTCCTTTAGAAAATCGCTGATGTGCTCCTCTGTTCCCATGATGTTGATGAGAACATAGCCGCTTTCCAAGGTGAGGGGCGGCTTGATGTATACGCTGGGCTTGGACAGTATTTTGGAAAATAGGCCGCCGCTGAAATAAACAGAAACTATGTTCTTGCCTGTGCCGCTGAAAAGCACATCGGATTTTTTCACAGCATTGATGCGCCTGAGAAACTTCGACAGCGCTTCTTCATCGATCTTTCCGCTGATATCCAGAATCCCGCGGCCCCCGTCCTTGAATGGGTGGATGTCAAGTACTTTGAAGCGTGCGTCGGGAAACTTCCTGCTAATCTCGCATGCCCAGAAGTTTCGCGCGCGGATCTTTAAACCTACCAGGAACATGAATTAAATTACTGAAGAACGATTAAATACAGTTAATGAATCCGTTCTTAAGATATAATAGCTTTTCTGCTAGTGATATTAGTGGTCTTATGAGATGTAAATATGATAAAATATGTCCAGCGATAAAGTTATTTGATTTGCTTTTTGAACGCCCAGAAGTGCACATTGCATACTCGGATATTAGAAGGGTACCGAGAGAGTATCTAGAAACTACAATTTGCGATCAAAATTATGAAGAGTGTCCGACCTATAAACATCTTGAGATTTGCAGAGGTCTTGCTGTCAACATCACGAGACCGTGATCTCACAAATTCCTAATCCCGCACGCATATACTAAGTTCTTAATCTTCGCGCAGATTTCCTCGAGCTCATGCTTGGTGTAAAGATTAAGCTTCAGGTCTTTTTTCAGATTTTTTCCGAACCTCATCTGCTGGAGGAAATATTTTTTTGCGGTCTCGGCTTTAGAAATCGTTTCTGCGATTCTGACCACGTCTTCTGGTGAGAGATGCCTGGATATCGTGGTGCGGAACTCGTAATCAGGAAACTTTTTCACGAGCTCGATGCTTTGCTGAATTTTTTTTACATCGATATCAGGAGCGTATTCATTGTACTTATCCAAGGGTGCCTTGATGTCCATGGCTACATAATCCACAATTCCCTTGCTAAGAAGTTCTTCCAGGACTTCCGGATGCGAGCCGTTGGTGTCGAGCTTTACCAAAAGGCCAAGGGATTTTATTCTCTCGATAAACGCAGCAAGATCTTTCTGCAGGCACGGCTCGCCGCCTGTTATAACAACTCCGTCGATGAATTTTTTTCTTTGTTCGAGAATCTTAAAAATTGCATCCACGCTGATTTTCTCGGGCGTATGTTCGTTTTTTTCCACGAGCTCCGGATTGTGGCAGTACTCGCACCTAAAATCGCAGCTCATTGTAAAGATCGTGGATGCGACTTTTCCCGGATAGTCGATAAGTGTAATCTTTTGGATGCCTCTAATATCGATTATGATCACCTAAAACAAAATCTATCATCCAGGAAAGAATAAAAGAATATACCAGCATCTTCAAACTAATTGAGAAGTCTTTAAAAAATCAAGCAACGCTCCTTGTAACTTGAGCTGCCTTCTGCTTCACGGCGTACTTCAGCCTCTGGCTGTATTCCTCCTGCTTGCCCTCGTTCCATTCCTGTACAGGGCGGATGTAGCCTACGACTCTTGAGTAGACCTCGCACTTCTTTCCGCAGGTCGGGCATGCGAAGTGCTCGCCGGAGATGTATCCGTGCACTGTGCAGACTGAAAAGGTCGGCGTAAGCGTGTAGTATGGAAGTTTGAATGTGTGCGCGATCTTCTTCACGAGCTGGGCAGTTGCCTCTGGGCTGTCTATGCTTTCACCAAGAAATGTGTGGAAAACCGTGCCGCCTGTATATCTTGTCTGCAGATCATCCTGATGACTGAGGGCTTCGAACGGATCATCAGTGTGGTTCACAGGCAGGTGCGTTGAGTTAGTATAATAAGGCACCTTCTTGCCTGCAAATATCATCTTCGGATATAATTTTTTATCAGTTCGCGCAAAGCGATACGATGTTCCCTCGGCCGGCGTTGCCTCAAGGTTGTAGATGTGCCCTGTTTCCTGCTGGATTTCTTCTATCTGGTCGCGCATGAAATCAAGGACCTTGACAGCAAATGACTTTCCCTCTGGCGTAGAGATATCGGATCCGAGAAAGTTCAGAAGCGCTTCATTCATGCCGACAATCCCAATGGTTGAGAAATGTTTGTCAAGATTTCCAAGATATCTTCTGGAGTAAGGAAGGAGACCCAGTTCCATGTTGCGCTCAACTACCTTTCGCTTGATCTCCAGTGATCGCTTTGCAAGATACATGAGTTGTTCGAGTCTTTCAAAAAATTCATCATCACCTTTGCTCAGGTATCCAATCCTCGGCAGATTGATTGTAACGACACCTATACTTCCTGTGCTCTCACCGGATCCGAACAAACCTCCGGTTTTTTTTCGAAGCTCACGCAAATCAAGCTGAAGCCTGCAGCACATGCTTCTGACGTCATGCGGCTTGAGGTCGCTGTTAACGAAGTTCTGGAAATACGGCAGCCCGTATTTGGCTGTCATTCCGAAAAGAAGTCTCGCATTTTCCGAATCCCAGTCGAAATCCTTGGTAACGTTATAGGTGGGTATTGGCCACGTAAATACACTTCCGTTCATGTCTCCGGCTGTCATGACTTCTATGAATGCCTTGTTTATCATGTTCATTTCTTCCTGATAATCGGCATAGGTGTTGTCCAGCATTTTTCCGCCAACAATCACAGGCATGTCTCTCAGATCTTCCGGCACTGTCCAGTCAAGGGTTATATTACTGAAGGGTGAATTTCCGGTTATGAAAACTTTGCCGTTCCTTCTGGCAACAAATGTTTCGTTTTCGGTGGTCGGGCACCAAACTTTTCCTTTGTAAGGGACTTTCTGGATTTTTGTAATGCTCGTCGTATCGTTTCTGATTATGTTTATTACCCAGACGCCGTTCTCTCTCTGCTTCAGCGTTGTCCCGTACCCACAAAGAACGCATAGTTCCTGCAGCTGATCGCGAATCTTTTCACTCTTTGTATACAGCCTCGTTCTTCCGTTTGGTTCTGTATGTCCATCGCCTTTGGCATATGTATCTATGAATAATCGGATCTGTCTCGCAGACAGTGTTTTTATGAAAATCGGAACTTCTTTGGACGTTATAGTTTCCCTGACTTTCTCGGATTCTCGCTGATTCAAACGAAATCTCAGACCAGGTATTTGAGAGAAACCGTGAATCCTTGACATCTCGTGCCAAGACATACCCAGGTTCGACAAAGTTGTTCTAATTTCTTCCACATTTTCATCATTCAGGGTTGACTGATACAATGCAACACGACCTCTGTCATCTGAAAACGTACCCTCAGATACAAGCCATGCATACAGTCGTATCCAGTCATCCGGAATTTCGTTTGTATTTGATACTGTTGACGTTATTGGCACAAGAATCGGAGTCTCAAATTCTATCAGTGAATCAGCCGCATTGAATTCATATTTATCTGCATTAAATTTTTTTCTGAGAACACGATGATTTGGTGTCACAAGCTGATCCTGCACACGATTTTTAAGATTTATCATTTCGCCATCGAAGTCATAAACATTGATTTTCTGTGGGAGTAGAAACTCTATTTTGCCGTTGGTTGTGTTGAAGGTTGCGATTTTTTCTTCTTTGACCAAATCTGTATGTTTTTTCCAGCCGTTTTCTGTCAGAACCTCTGTATCCTCGGAAACGCACTGGCCTCCCCAGCGAGATGTGATATTCATTCCATAAACATATTCCTGTATGCACTGTTTCACGCCCTTGTAATCCAGATTGTCTGCACGCGCATATGGCGCAAGGTAGGTGTCAAAGGAAGAAAATGCCTGCGCTCCTGCCCATTCATTCTGAAGAACGCCGATGAAATTGACCATCTGGGATACCGCGGTTCTCAGGTGTTTTGCCGGCGATGAACCGACCTTACCAGGAACTCCGTTAAAGCCTTCTGCAAGCAACTGGCGAAGACTCCATCCTGCACAATATCCTGACAGACTCATACTAAGATCATGAATGTGATAATCGGCGTTTGCATGTGCTTGACCAATTTCCTTTGGATAAACATGGTTGAGCGCGTAATACGACATCACTGTTCCAACACCATGCCACAACAATCCAGCAAAGGAATAGCTTATGTTGGCATTTTCCTTCACACGCCAGTCGTCCTGCTGCAGGTATTCATCAACGACGTCTTTGACATCAACGAACATATTCTTTGCTTCTCTCAGTTTCGAGCGCTGCTCCCTGTACAATATGTACGCCTTTGCCATCTCGTAGTTTCCATAGTCAACAATCGCCTTCTCAACGCAGTCCTGGATATCTTCGATGGTAGGAACTTTCTTGGATGAGAAGTTTTCATTGAGAATTTTTACAGCCTTGTTAGAAATCTTTTCCGCGACGTCCTTGTCTTTCTCGCCAACTGCCTGCGCGGCCTTCCAGACAGCTTCTGTTATCCTAACCTGTTCGAACGGAACGATCTTTCCGTCTCGTTTTCGGACGCGCAGAATGCTGTTTGGCACCATTTTTACACCTGACCACAAGGATAAAATAAAGCTGAGAATTCTATCTTGAACATGGAGCGGTATATATAGTTTTCTTCTGTCAAGAAGCTGTACGATAACCGAACATGTTCGGTTAAACTACGAGTTGACGGTTATATAGAGGTTAACTCGATAACACCGTGATGTTGATTATTCATGAGTGAATAATACGTGCGGATGGTGACAGAAAAAACCAGTTACTTATGTCAAGAAGGGATATTTCTGGGTTTTTCTTAGGATTTAAATTTTCAGAAGTTTTAATAATCTGGTAGTTGTTGTGTATGCCTAAGAGAAAAACATCATCCAAGCTAAATATTGAGGAAGGACACGGTCATGTGGAGCCCATGAGGAAGACCGCTTCTCTGTGCCCAAAATGTCTGAAAACTATTTCTGCCGAGATATTCAAGCGCAACGGAAAGGTGTGGATTGCCAAGAAATGTCCGGAACACGGGGAGTTCGAGGACCTGTATTTCGGCGACTACGATATGTACAAGAGATTCGAGAAATGGGCGCATGCTGGAAAGGGAATCGAGAATCCTGTCATTGACAAGGAAAATCCTGTCTGTCCGCAGGACTGCGGCATGTGCAAACTACATAAGTCGCATACGGCACTTGCTAATATAGTGGTCACAAACAGATGCGATCTCACTTGTTTTTACTGCTTCTTTTATGCGAAGGCAATGGGTTATGTATACGAGCCGACACTTGATCAAATAAGACAGATGCTCAGGACTCTCAAGGCGCAGAAGCCTGTAGAACCCAATGCAATACAACTCACTGGAGGCGAACCGACTCTTCGCGAGGACATAATCGAGATCATTGATATGTGCAAGGAGGAAGGGTTTGATCACGTGCAGCTTAACACGAACGGCATAAGAATTGCCAATGAACCTGAATTCGCCGAGAGGGTGAAGAAGGCCGGCGTGAATACGCTTTATCTCTCGTTTGACGGCGTGAGTCCGAAAACAAATCCTAAAAATCACTGGGAAATTCCAAAAATACTTGAAAACTGCAAGAAGGCTGAAATCGGCGTTGTTCTTGTTCCGACAGTGATAAACAAGATCAATGATCATGAACTCGGTGCTATACTGAAATTCGCAATAAAGCACATTGACGTCGTGAGGGGAGTTAATTTCCAGCCAGTTTCCCTGGTCGGTAGGATCACAAAGGCTGACCTCAAGAAATTCAGGATAACTATACCTGACGTAGCTGAGAGAATTGAAAAGCAGACCAGCGGGATAATCACCAAAGACGATTTCTATCCTGTGCCGACAGTAACAGCAATAACGCATTTCGTGGAGGCAATGAGCAAGAAGCCGAAGTATGAACTGACCTCGCACTTTGCATGCGGTTCTGCTTCCTATCTTTTCATTGACAAGGACGGTTCTATAATACCGATAGGGAGATTTGTTGATATCGAGGGTCTTATGAAATATCTTGACGAAAAGGCTGTGGAACTAAAAAGCAAGCCGAAGGGCTGGGTACTGCTAAAAATGCTTGCAAAGATTTCTTCATTCATCGACAAGAAAAAACAACCTAAAAACCTCAATCTTACAAAACTGCTAATCAATGTTCTCAAGAAGAAAGATTATGCAGCGCTGGGTGACATGCATCACAAGTCTCTCATGGTATCTGCCATGCACTTCATGGACTTATACAATTACGATGTCGAGAGGGTCAAGAACTGTTGCATACACTACGCCCAACCCGATGGCAGGATTGTACCGTTCTGCACATTCAACGTGATCCCGGAGTGGTACAGAGATAAAATCCAGAAAAAATATTCGATAACAATAACGCAATGGGAAAGAAGACAGAAAAGAAAGCTCAACACCGATTTGTATAAGCGTGATATCGAAAAACTGAAGAATGATCCATTGTATAATAAGTATTACGGCTAATTATAGCCTTCTTTCTTAAGAGTCTTGTTGTTGATCGCAATCAGCATATTGAGTTCGTTCACTATAGCATCGATTTTAGGCCCTATTCTAGAAGGATACTCTTCAGTACAAACAGCGCCTTCGTTGTGGAATCGGATTAATCCCTTTGGACTATAGTTTATCATAAAAATCACGTTCTTCGAGGTTTTTACCAAATCAGACATATGCATTCACAGGATATTTAAACTGCGTTTCCCACGTGGTTGGAAGAATAACTCCAATTCACTACCGAAGTGTTTAAATACTGCAATTTTTTTGCATAGCACACACGGAGAACGAAGACTGAACCAGACCAGTCGAAGCTATTATTTCTGTTTATCATGCGTAAAAAATGGGTTTGTCCAGCTTTCGCCTGCATTAAGGAATACTGCACACCCTCCGTTCGCACACCCACCATTACAATAATGATATTCAACCCCAATAACTGATGGTGCTTTGCAATAGAGTTCCTTCAAATAACATCCATGATCATGGCTACCACACCGATATACACGCTGATTTGCTGCATCCATACAACTATCCGACTGTAATTCTGAGTATGGAGTAGCCTGAATGTCTCCTGGTGAAAAATAATTCTTCCCTTCGTCAGACTCACTGCATGGCCAAGGACTTTCTGAATTGTTATGATATGTTTTTCTATTTGCCATGTTTGCTATACTCTCCATGTCTTTACCAAAAATATCACAGCACGATTGATACTTTTCCCAAGTCTCCTTACTTGCACCAGTTCTTGGATAGGGGTTCTCCCGTGCGCAGTCATTAAATCTCTTAACCGCACTGAAAATCGCAGGTTGTAGGGAATTGAAATATTTATCATTTCTATATCGATAGAAAGTAGATTTTTGTACCCAGTCGATAAAACCATCTGCCTTGTCATTCGTCAAAAGTCCATATTTTTTGAGTAATCGTGCCTTTTCAAGATATAAATCATGATCTTCGAATATCATCGGAGCACCGAATAGATGAAGCAGTTCCCCGCAGGACGATATAACCAATCCGCCACCTTTAGACAAACCTTGTGTATGAATAATTTCTGCAAAGGTTGCAGCATCCTCTTTAAAATTTCGAGCACCATAAGGACGCATGAATCCATATCGGGGATCCAATGGC
>Ga0315274_10017641_pt1 | contig 10066 bp, 3 predicted proteins | sample YL17G02_20_MG_FD_203700 | JGI IMG/M metagenome (GOLD analysis project Ga0315274, IMG submission 203700) | Sediment microbial communities from Yellowstone Lake, YNP, Wyoming, USA - YL17G02_20 | ecosystem: Environmental > Aquatic > Freshwater > Lake > Sediment | place: USA: Wyoming | collected... | reverse complement strand
GAGGGGCATCTCGCGGTGCTCGCTGAACACCTCGTTCAACCTGAGCCAATGGTCGCTCGACTAACCTACGAGTTTGGCCCCATTCCAGGTTTGGGCCACCCCCCGACCAAAGACGATGACTTTGAGTTTCTTACATATGGCGGTGACCGCCCCGAAAACCGCATCGGCTACGATGTGCGTAAACGGATACCGATGGAAGTCCTGCATGCGTTGCGCGATGCCGAAGGGGATCTGGCACGCTGGACGAAATCGCCACTCAAGCCGCTCATCGACAGAGCCAAGGCGAGCGTCGAAAGGTCTGAACTCGATATCCTAGCCAATGGTGTATCCAGAGAAACGGACAAGGTTGCCGAACTGGAGCCTATCAGCAGTCTTGCCGCGAGGATCAACAATAAATTGAAAGGAATGGCTGGAACAAGCCAGGCAATCGAGACGGCTTTGGGCTTTTCACCAGCCGACCCCGACAAACTTCTGCGGGCGCTCCGACTCCTCTTCGACGGCAAGAAACGCGACATCTCAGAGGCGAGTCTCGGAACCGCGAATGTCTTGTACTTGGCCTTGCGGTCACTTGACCTCGAGTCTCTGGTTGACGAGGGAAACCGCGAGCACACGTTCTTCGGCATTGAAGAACCGGAAGCTCACCTACATCCCCACCTCCAGCGACTTGTTTACAGAAGTTACTTGCGACCGAAACAGCCAACCGCGCCAGATGACGATGCAATTACAGGTCGAGTTACATATCTTCTTACGACCCACTCGCCGAATATTGCCAGCGTAACGCCCGTTGAATCAATAATCCTCCTTCGCAAGGACACTTGCGAAAACGCCACGGTTGGCGTTTCGGGAGCCGCGATTACCCTGACTGACGAGGAACGCGATGACATTGAGCGTTACCTCGACGTATCGAGAGCCGAGGGGCTCTTCGGACGGGGGATCCTGCTCGTGGAGGGAGACGCCGAGAAGTTCCTTGTGCCATTGCTGGCGGCAAGAGCCGGATACGACCTTGATTCTCTGGGGATCACGGTCTGCTCGGTCTCGGGGACCAACTTCGTGCCATACGTCAAGTTTTTTGGGCCGAAGGGATTGGACATGCCGCTTGCCGTTGTGACGGACTACGACCCCCAGGATGGCGGCAAATCACTGGGCGAAGACCGCGTTGCGCAACAGATTATCCCCGCGATCTTGGGAGATGAACATACTCCCGCCACGCGTACCGAGCGTTTGGCGGTCGCCGAAGCCAACGGTGTTTTCCTCAACAAGTACACATTTGAAGTTGATCTTCTGCGATGCGGCTACTTCTTTAGCACAGCCCGTGCAATGGAAGAGCTCTGCTCTGTAAAAGCCGCTGTGGATCGGGCCAAGAAAAGGGCAGAAAACAAGACGCTTGACGATGAGGACGCTTTTCTCCGGGACATCGCCTATGTGGGCAAAGGTCGTTTTGCCCAGCGACTTGCTGCGCATATAGCCGGGTCAAAATATAAGAAATGTCCCGACTACATCCTGAATGCCATCAAGCATGTCATCCCAATAGACCAACAGTGAACTACTTACTGGCGGCGGAAGACCTACGGCATAATAATCGCCAATGGGCCGCCTATGAGTCGCGTGGTCACTGTGTCGTGCTTGCCGGACCAGGAAGCGGCAAGACCAAAGTGCTGACCACGAAGATGGCGCGGATGCTTGCCGAGGATGTTCGGCCACCTCGTGGGATCGCCTGCATTACGTTCAATAACCAGTGCGTCAAGGAACTCAAGAAACGTCTGGGAAAACTCGGCATTGAAGAAGGTTCGCGGGCGTTTGTTGGAACGGTGCATTCGTTTTGCCTCCGCGAAATCGTGATACCGTACGCCAAACTCGCGGGCATCAATCTCCCCGATCCGCTCAAAGTGGCACCCCCAAGCGTACAGAAACGCCTCTTTGAAGATGCCGTCAACGCCGTTATTGGCAATGAGAATCCCAATTACGTTCAGGCACCCTTCGATAAGTTCAGGCGGACGGTACTGGATAGAACGTCCGAAGAATGGACAGGGAATGATCGATATGCTCCTTTAGTCACGAAATACGAACGGCTTCTGGCGGACGCGGGCAAGATCGATTTTGACGGCATGGCCTTGTTAGGGCTTGCGCTGATCAAGAACCACACATGGGTTCGCAAGGCCCTGAAGGCGAAGTACCCAGTACTGGTCGTTGACGAGTACCAGGACTTAGGCCTTCCCCTTCATCAAATCGTTCTCCATCTGTGCGTGGAAAGCGGTATGCGCCTGTTCGCCGTGGGCGATCCAGACCAGTCCATATATGGCTTCACTGGAGCCCGACCCTCTCTAATGAACGAGCTGGCGGATCGGGAGGATGTCAAGGACATACGGCTCCGCCTTAACTATCGATGTGGTAGAACCATCATTGTAGCGTCCACCACTGCATTAGCTGAGAGCCGCGACTTCGAGTCTGCGGAAGATCACAAAGGGGTAGTCCAGGATTACCAATGCCCGGAGGGGTTTGACGAACAGGTGTCGCTCGTCGTAAAAAAAATAATTCCTGAGGCGCTCACGCGCCGCAAAGGCCGAAAGCTCGGGGACATCGGCATTCTATACTTGAATCAATATGACGGCGAGACGATTGCCCAGGCAGTGGATGCTGCTGGCATCGAATATGTGAGATTCGACCAAGGCAATCCCTTCCAGAGAACACCTGTAATCATCTGGTTGGAGGATTGTGCAGGTTGGTGTGCTGGAGGTTGGCGATTGGGTGAGCCAAGACTTTCGGCGCTCTTACAAGGCTGGATGCGATTCAATCCCTCTTTGACGAAAGATTCGGAGATCACTGAGTGCCGTAGGAGCTTGGTGAAGTTCCTCTTTGGCTCCCGATCCCCCGATACGCGCCTTCTCGAATGGCTGGGTGCGTTCGTAAAGCAGGGTTTGTATGCGAGCATAAAGAACGAACCAACGTTGGCCGACGAAGCGGAGGCCCTTAAATCTCTCCAGGAGGCTTGCAAGGACGGCAAGCCGCTCGCCAATTACACGGTGGCAAACTTTGGCGGCCAGCGCGGTTCGCCTGATCGCCTGAACCTGACGACTATTCACAGCGCCAAGGGCCTTGAATATGACGTCGTCATTATGATGGGGATGGAGCAAGGCCTTATTCCGCGCTACAGTGCTTCTCGTGAGGAAGAGAAACGAGAAGAACGTCGCAAATTCTATGTCGCACTAACTCGTGCAAGACATGAAGTGCACATCATGTATTCTGGGTGGTACATGAACCGGAATGGTTCTCGCTTTGACAACGGTCCTTCTGAATTTGTAAATGAAATTAAGAGAGCACTTATAAGATGACAGACAACCCCCGCCTCATCGAACACGCCTTTCCGCTGAAACAGGCTTCGCTGGACTCGGTTCATGAGAAGAACGTGCGGCATGGGCATATCTCGACGCTCCACATCTGGCCCGCTCGGCGGCCGTTGGCAGCTTGCCGGGCGGCTCTAATCGCTACGCTGTTGCCGGACCCCAGCGCCCAGCCGAAGCCGGAAGGCATGTCCGACGAAGCTTGGCATGAAGAGATCATCAGCCGCCGCAGGGAACTCTGCGAGAAGATCGGCGGCAAGGTGGTCAAGAAGATCGAGCGGAAGAAGATGCCAAGCGGGGAAACCGTCGAGCGGGAGAAAGAGCAGACCGAGGGCGGCATCCTGCACTGGGGGCGAGAGAGGGAGAACAAGGAAACGCTGGAATGGTTCAGGCAAGAGATCAAAAAGGCCTACGGCGGACGCGCACCGAAGGTGCTCGACCCGTTCGCGGGCGGCGGGGCTATCCCTCTCGAGGCCATGCGCCTGGGATGCGAAGCGACCGCCGTGGATATCAATCCCGTGGCGTGGTTCATCCTGAAATGTACGCTCGAATACCCGCAGAAACTGGCCGGAAAGACCTGGCCTCTGCCGGAGTTCATCATAGAAGACGAAGAATTCATGGATGCCTTTTACAAGGCACATCCTGACCTCGTCGGCCGGACGAAGAAGACTAAATGGCAAAAGCAAACTGAGGAAACCACCCCGGGGCTCTTCGACAAGCCTGATTCCGGCCGCACGCCCAAGGCAAACCTCGCCTGGCACGTCAGGGCTTGGGGTCGGTGGGTGCTCGACAATGCCAGACGGGAACTCGCTCGTTTTTATCCCACTTATGCCGATTTTATACACATTCCGCTGACCGGGAAAGAGAGGAAAAACGGCATTGTCCAGAAGCCGTTCGAGAATCGGTTGATGCAGTTTGTGCCGATAAAAAAAGACGGTACGGCGGATATTGATGCGCTCAATGCTGAGTTCAGCGTGGAGTACCTCGCGAACAAGCGAAACCCACGGTGGGTGTCCAAACCCACCGTTGCTTACCTCTGGGCGCGGACGGTGAAGTGCAAGAATTGCCGGGCGACGATTCCTCTTCTCAAGACCAGATGGCTCTGCAAGAAGGACCGGAAACGGGTGCTCCTCACAATGGAGCCGAACCGCGACCAGACGGACGTCGTTTTCGGCATCGAGGCAAGTGTTCCGGCTAAAGGAGGGAACACCGCCCAGCGCCGGGAGCACGACAAGCGCCTCGGCGCGGGGACCATGTCGCGATCCGGGGCCAAGTGCCCCTGTTGCGGCGCGATTATGACGATGGAGGACATTCGGCTCGAAGGTCAGGCTGGACGACTCGGTTCTATTATGACCGCCGTGGTCGTGGACGGCCAGAACGGCAAGGGATACCGGTTGCCCGATATGCGGGAGATTCAGAAAGCTGAGGAAGCAGAGAAAGCTTTATCAGATGTCTCCGCAAAGATTCCATTCGGTTTGCCAGAGGAGCCAACCCCCAAAGGAGGCAGCGGCGCAAGCCGCGCATTCTCCGTGGATGGCTACGGCTTCGACAAATGGAAAAAGCTCTTCACGCCGCGCCAGCTACTGGCGCTAGGGACGTTCGTGAAGTGGACGAGGGCGGCGAAGGGGCCATTGACGCGGTTTGGCTATGCCTCGGAATGGCTGGAGGCAATCTCGGCTTACTTAGCGATTCAGAACGATAAAGTTGCAGACTATAACTCGCAAGTATGCCACTGGCACGTCTCTGGAGAAAAAATTGGGGATACGTTCAGCCGATTTGCCTTGCCAATTGTGTGGGATTTCACGGAACTCGCCATAATCAATGATGTGGGCGGTGCATATTCCGCCCAACTTGACTGGGTTTCCAGGTATATTGACCACGCTCTGGCTGCCGGGACCTGTGTTGAAAAACCTCGGACGCAAAACAAATCTGCTATCCAACTCGAATCCGGTGATTATGATGCGGTGGTGACAGATCCCCCATATTACGATGCAATTCCGTACTCCGACTTGATGGATTTCTTTTACCTTTGGCTCAAGCGGTCGCTGAGCGGCCTTTCGCCGGAGCTGGACGCGGCGTTCCAAGAGGCGCTTTCTCCCAAATGGAACCACGAGAAGAACGACGGAGAACTTATTGACGATTCGAGCCGTCATGAGGGTAACAAGGCAAAATCCAAAGCCGTATATGAAGACGGCATGGCGCGAGTGTTTCGGGGATGCGGCAAAGCCCTCAAGCCCGACGGTAAGATGGTCGTCGTCTTTGCCAACAAACAACCTGATGCCTGGGAAACCCTTGTGTCGGCGCTTATACGATCCGGGTTCGTCGTGGATGGCAGTTGGCCGATCCAAACGGAGATGAGCACCCGGATGCGAGCCAAAGCTTCGGCTGCGCTTGCCTCTTCCGTCTGGCTCGTGTGTAAAAAGCGGCCCGCCGCAGCGCGGCCGGGTTGGGACAATATTGTTTTGGAGGACATGCGCCGGAACATCCGGCAGAAACTCCGGGAGTTCTGGGACGCCGGAATTCGCGGGCCGGACTTCGTCTGGGCGGCGACCGGCCCGGCGCTCGAAGCTTACAGCAAACATCCCGTGGTCAAGAAGGCCAACGATCCCGGCCAAGTGATGCCTGTCTCGGAGTTTCTTACCCACGTCCGCCGGATGGTCGTGGACTTTGTGGTCGGGCGCGTGCTCTCAGGCGACAAAGATGATGGCGCGGATCTTTCCGCCGCCGATCGGCTCGACGAGCCGACCGCCTACTACCTCCTCCATCGTCACGATTTCGGCATGGACGAGGCCCCGGCAGGGGCGTGCATCCTTTACGCCATCTCGTGTGGTGTCTCGGACAAGGAACTCTCCGATACCTGGGACCTTATCGGCTTCACAAAGGGGAAGGCGGCGGATGACGAGGAACCGGAAGAGCCGGATACCGACGCGGAATCCGATGACGAAACTGAGGATGATTCCGGCAACAAAGTTAAGCTTAAAACCTGGGCGCAGCGCAAGAACCGGTCGCTCGGTTTCGAAGCCCCCAGCGGCAGGCCCGTTCCGCTCATTGACCGGATTCATTGCCTGATGCACCTTTGGAAGGCGGGCGACGTCCACAAGGTAGACGAGTACCTCGACGATAACGGCCTGCGGCGGCAGGAACTCTTCAAGCGGCTCCTTCAGTCGCTTATCGAGCTATCGCCGCGCGGGAGCGAGGAGCGGTCTCTTCTCGAGTCCATCAGCAACCACATCGGCGCGCGGGGAGCGGTGAAGGACGAAAAGCAGATCTTACTTTTCAAGAACGATGATAACGAGGAGTCAAATCATGGCTAAACTGCCCTGGAAGCCCTGGCATGAAGTGGTGAAACTGCGCGACGACTTGCGCTCCGGCGATCTGCCTCTTCATCTGTTCGCCGCGGACCTCTACGAGGTTTTGATGCAGCGCGGGAAGAGGCCTATCTATGAAAAACCGGAGGAGTTCTTCGCGCTCACCTTCCCGACCTACAATCTGCGTCAACTCGTACGAGACGTGGTCCTGCGCTTGGCGGGGAAGAACGATAAGGCCGTTCGGCAACTCGAACTAACCTATGGCGGTGGAAAGACCCATACGCTGATTACGCTATGGCATCTCGTTCACGATCCGGACAAACTGCCGAACCTCCAGGCCGTGGCAGAGTTCGAACAGGCTATCGGACAGAAGCCCCCCAAGTGCCGCGTGGTTGGGCTCTGCTTCGACAAATTGGATGTGGAGAAAGGCATGGAGATCTTGTCCCCTAGCGGCAAGTCCAGGACGCTCAAGCATCCCTGGAGCGTTCTGGCGTACCAAATCGCGGGGGAGGACGGTCTCAAGCTCCTACATGCAAGCGGCAAGGCGGAGGAGCGCGTTTCCGCTCCTGCCGAGAACCTGCTCACGGAGCTTCTGGGAATGCCGGGCAAGGACGGGTTTGGAACGCTGGTCCTGATTGATGAAGTGCTCATGTATGCGCGAGAGAAAGTGGCCTTTGACTCAGAATGGCGAGCGCACCTTGTAAACTTTTTTCAATATTTAACTCAGGCGGTAGTCAAGGTGGACCGGTGCTGCCTCGTCGCCTCGCTTCTTGCGACCGATCCGCGAAAGAGCGACTCCCTCGGCCGCGAAATACAGGCGGAGCTTTACGACATCTTCCAGCGCCAGCGCGAGGAGGCTGTTGAGCCGGTAGCCAAGGAAGATGTGGCCGAGGTTCTGCGCCGCCGGTTCTTTGCGCCGGAATGGCTAAAGGACCGGGAGTCCTTCCGCCGGCACGTCGCGGCCGCTCTCAAGGGTATTCAGGCCGTTGACGAGCATACGGCTAAGTCGGGGGCGGAAGCCGAGGAGCGTTTCCTGAAGAGCTTCCCGTTCCATCCCGATCTGACGGAGGTACTCTACTCGAAATGGACGCAGCTTGCTCGGTTTCAGCGGACGCGCGGCGTTTTGCGAACGTTTGCCCTAGCGTTACGCGAGGCAGAGAAATGGGACGTGAATCCGCTTGTCGGTCCCTCCGTCTTCTTGGCTCCCCCCGATAGGGAAGGAATTTCGGAATCCATGCGGGAGATGGTGACGGTTGCGGACACCGAGGAATGGGAAGGCAAGAAGCAGGCCTGGACCGGTATTCTCGACAACGAGTTGACGCAGGCCAAACAAATCCAAGCGGAGTCGGTCGGGCTCAGGTTCCGCGAGGTCGAGCAGGCTGTCGTGGCGACCTTCCTGCACTCCCAGCCTATCGGGCAGAACGCCAAGACCGGCGATTTGGCAGTCCTTCTTGGGTCCACCCGGCCCGACAAGATCGAGCTTGAGAAGGGGCTTTCCCGCTGGGCTCAGAAGAGTTACTGGCTCGACGACCTTTACACCACCGTCGGCGAGGGTCAACTCCCCAACACATGGCGGCTTGGCAATCGTCCTAATCTCACCCAGATGCACGCGGTTGCGGCCAAGAACTTCTCGGATGAGATCGTCCGCGCTCGTCTGCTTGATGACATCGGCAAGGTGAAATCGCTTACGGCCAGCGCTTCGGCCGCCGGCGTGCGAGTTCACACGTTGCCCACGAGACCCAAAGACATCGAGGACGACGGCGTGTTCCACTTCGCCGTTCTGGGCCTGAGCGCGGCGTCGGAGTCCGGCAAACCGAGTTCTGAGGCCAAGCGCTTCCTTAACGAGACAACGGGATCGGACCGGCCCCGGGTGTACCGGAACGCGGTTCTTCTTCTTGTGCCGTCAAAAGACGGCCTCGAACTGGCCATGGCGCGGGTGCGCGATTATCTCGCCTGGGAAGTCGTTCGCGAGGACATCAAAAAGCAGCAGAAAGACGGGAACGTAGATCCCGCGAGAGCGCAAACGCTGCAAATCAATATCGATAAGGCCAAGGGTCGCATTCCCGACGCGATTCGACAGGCCTATTGCCTCGTCGTGACAATCTCCGAACAGGATGAGATCCACGCGTTCAAGATCACCATCAACGGCGAGCCGCATTTCAACATCATCAAGGCCGATAAGCGGGCACGTGTCCAGGATACGGCTATCACCGCCGAGGCTCTCCTGCCGGACGCCCCGTACAACCTCTGGCGGACAGGAGAGACGTCGAGGCGCGTCAAGGATTTAGCCGGAGCGTTTGCCCAACTTCCGCACCTTCCGAAGATGCTCAAGGCCGGCGCTATACTTGACACGTTGGCTGAGGGTTGCGAGAAGGGAACGTTTGTGTTGCGACTAGTCCGCCCGGATGGAACGTCCCGCACGTGGTGGATGAACCGCCCGGACGAAAACGCACTCAACGATACCGCGCTTGAGCTTGTCTTGCCGGAAGCTGCCGAATTGGGTGAGATCACGCCCGCACTACTTACGCCCAAGAGACTGCCGGAATTGTGGCCGGGCGAGGAGATCACGGTTAAAAGCGCAACGGATTACTTCGCGGGCGGAAAGACTGTCCAGGTTGACCGGGGCGGATATCGGGAACCGATGTCTATTCCTAAGGTCAGTAGGGGAGTTTTGGAAAAAGCCATAACCGCTGCGGTCGAAAACGGCCTTCTGTGGATGAGGTCGGGACCCGCCAGTCTTTTTGGAGAGCCGATTCCGGCCGGCATCCTGACCGCAAACGCGAAGCTATATCCCCCTCCCGCGGTCATCGCCGCGGCGGAAGTCCTGCCGGAAAACCTTCCCGATGCATGGAAGGACAATACGGCTTCCGGATTATCCCTCTCCACAATGCTTTCCTTCAAAGTCGGTACGACCCTTCCTTGGAAGACCATCAAGGACGCCATTCATGCGGCGTTACAAGGGCGGTTCTTAAAGATCGCCGAAGATTCCGCAACATGGCCATGTGACTTTCCGGCGGCTCAGTTGGCGAAATTCCGTGTCCTGACAGGCCCATCAGGTGGGTTCTACGACGGTGATTCGGGCGGAGAAAAGGTCCCATCCCCCAAGATGCTCGTGGCGATCGCCGAATTCGGACCATCCGAAATTCAGGATCTCGGCGACATCATCCCTGATTTGCTCAAACTCAAGGCCAAATCCAACACACCGTTCCGGTTCCAAATCCGCATCGAGATGGGTGACGGCAAGGTCATGCCTTCGGCGGACGCCGCCAAGGAAGCTAACGTTCTCCTCAAAGGCGTAAAGGAAGGATGGCAACTGAGCTGATTAGGATCTTTAATATCTTTAAATCAAAGGAGGGGCGAGCGCCCTCGAAAAACATGAACCATCTCAAACTTGCGGTTTTATTTCTGGCCATGACAATG
>Ga0315274_10017638_pt1 | contig 10066 bp, 6 predicted proteins | sample YL17G02_20_MG_FD_203700 | JGI IMG/M metagenome (GOLD analysis project Ga0315274, IMG submission 203700) | Sediment microbial communities from Yellowstone Lake, YNP, Wyoming, USA - YL17G02_20 | ecosystem: Environmental > Aquatic > Freshwater > Lake > Sediment | place: USA: Wyoming | collected... | reverse complement strand
TCGTAACCCACGAAGTTGTCGCTGCTCAGACGATAGCTCTCCTCGCCGATGTGCCTCCAGCCGTCCGTCAGGACCTTCTCGAAGTACTCAGCCATGCCCGCCGCCCTCCTCTATGACCCCGTGATGGCCCTTGCCGCAGCAAGGGGCTAAATGCGCCGCGACCGCAGGATGCCCACGATCAGCCAGATGCCCAGCACCAGGCCGAACGCCAGCCCCGCAAGGCCCAGCAGGCTCACCTGCCAGCCCAACAGGCTCACCGCGCCCACCTTGTTCGCCAGCAGCGTGGACGAAGCCATGATGATGGCAGCCAGTATGATGCTCAGGCAGAGGCGGTTGCCCGTCTGGTCCAGCTCCGTCAGGCCCTTCTCGAACCCCTCGTGCCGGATGGTGAACTCGAAGAGGCCGCGCTGGAGCTTCTGCAGCATGCGGCGCAGCTCCCGCGGCCCTTCAGCCAGGAGCGTGCCCAGGTGGTAGCCGCTCGTAGTCACGCTCTGCCGGATGCTGGCCGGCGAGAGCTTCTCGCGCAGCAACCTGACCCCGTAAGGGGCAGCCAGCGAAGCTACGTCCAAGCCGGGGTCAAGCTGCGTCACTATGCCGCTGATGGCCACCAGCGCCCGGCCCATCAGGACGAAGTCGCGCGGCACTTGCACTCTGTACTTCCGGATCACGGCCATCGCGTCCTGGAAGGAACGTTGGAAGTCCAGCTTCTCCAGGGGCACGCCGCTGTGGCGGTCCAGGAGCGCCGTCAGCTCCCCCCTCAGGTCCTCGAGCGCCGCCTCGTCGGGCACCTGCCCCATCTCGCTCAGCACCTCGGCGACCAGCTCGATCTGGCCGTTGCCCAGCCCCATGAGGCAGGCGCCCATCTCCCTGCGCAGACGCGGGTTGAGGCGCCCCACCAGCCCGAAGTCCAGCAGCCCCACGCGCCCCTGCTCCGTGACCACGATGTTGCCGGGGTGCGGGTCCCCGTGGAAGATCCCCCACAGGAAGAACTGCTGCAGGTACGCGTCCAGAACGGTGCGGGCGACGGCCTTCCGGTCCACAGGCGGCCCCTTGCCGCGCAGCACCTCCGACAGGTGGGTGCCCTCCACGCGCCTCATGGTCAACACGCGATCCGTCGTGTGGCTCCAGTAGACCTCCGGGACCTCGATCCGCTCATCGCCGCTGAACTTCTCGTGGAACTTGTGCGTGTAGGCCGCCTCCGTCACGAAGTCCTGCTCGCGCTCGATGGCCCGCGCGAACTCCTCCACCAGCATCGGCAGACGGAAGGGCCGGAACTCCTCCACACGGTGCGCCTGCGCGGCCAGGAACGTCAGGATAGCCACGTCGTCCTCGATGACGCGCTCGATGCGGGGCCGCCGCACCTTCACCACCACCGGCGTCCCGTCCGGCAGCACCGCCTCGTGCACCTGCGCTATCGAGCCGCTGGCCCGGGGCTGGTCAGTGAACTCGCGGAACGCCTGCTCCACAGGCATCCCCAACTCCTCAGCCAGGATCGCGCGCGAAACATCGGCCGAGAACGGAGCCACGTGGTGGCAGATGCGCTCCAGTTCCCGGATGTACTCCGCCGGCAGGATGTCGGGACGGGTGGCCAGCATCTGCCCGAACTTCACGAAGGTAGGCCCCAGCTCCTCCAACACGTCGGCAAACCGCGCCGCAAGCGCCTCCGGACGTGCTTCCGCAGAAGGGCGCGCCAGCTTGAGCCACCGCGGCACGTAGTGCTGCAGCTCCAGCCGCGCAATGAGGAATCCGAGCCCATGCGACGCGGCCTTGCGCACAATGTGCGCCGCCCGCCGCATCCGCCTCGGCCCCTTCAGAATGCTCGTGATTCTCACTGCGTTGGTCCCCGTGCCACAGCCCGCGCCCGCCGGGCCACGCTGCTCACGTCCCCCCCGCCACACGCGCACGCTCCGCACCGCGCCCGTGCGTCAGCTCCCAAAGCCTCAGATCGCGCATGAACCGGTGATACGCCGTGCCGGCGGCCACCGCCAGGCCCGGCACGCCGTCGAGCATCCCCAGCTTCAGCAGGTAGCTCTTCAGGAAGGCCATGGGCGGCTCCAGCACAAGGCCGGCCACAGAAGCCCGCTTGCCCCGCGCCAGCCGGCCGCGCGCCGCGATGTCCGCATATGCGGCCGAGCGCCTGGCGTATTCCAGGACGCCGCCGGGATAGCTGTAGTGCAGGATGTCCGCCTTGAGCTGCTTGACGGCGCCCTCGACCACCGCCTCCGGGTGGGGCTCCTCGCCCACGATCCGGGCCGCCTTCCGCCGCATGAGCCGCACCTTGTGCTGAGGGTACCATCCCCCGTGCATAATCCAGCGGCCCAGGAAGTGCGTCTTTCGCGGGAAGGCAAAGCCGTCGCAGGCCGGGCCGCCCGGGTGCTCGAACTGCTCGCAGACCTCGGCCGCTGCCTCGGGCGTCAGCCGCTCGTCCGCGTCCAGCCACAGCACCCAGTCGCACGTCGTCTGCTCGAAGGCGAACCGCGTCTGCGCCACGTGCCCTGCGAACGCATGCTCGATCACCTTGTCCGTGTACCGACGCGCTGTCTCGACCGTGGCGTCCCGGCTGAACGAATCCACAACGATCAACTCGTCCACCCACCTCATGCTTTCCAGGCAGTCGCCAATGTCCTCCTGCTCGTCCTGGGCGATGACAAAGCCTGAGAAGCTCTGGCCGCCGATCACGAGTCTGCCTCGTCACGGAAGGGCTCGGGAAGCGCCGTCAGGACCCCCATTAAAGCACACGCTGCGCGCCCTGGCAAGCTCCCCAGCTCCTGCCCTGTCCGGCCCCTGCCGGCCGGCAGGATCCGAGGGCTGCCCCGTCCCTCGCTCAACGTGACCGGCCTCCGCCCTCGCCGCCGGGCGGAGCGCACAGCATCAGGATGTCCTCGGCCTCGCGGTTTCCCGGGTCGAGGGCGAGCGCCCGCCCTGCCAGTTCGGCCGCTTCCTTCGGCCGGTTCAGCACGGGGCCGGCGTACAGCCTGGCGAGCGCGACAAGCGCGCCTACGTTGTTGGGCTCCTTCGCGACGGTCTGCCCCAGCGCTGTGGCCGCGTCGGAGTACGCCGCCATGGAGAGCAGCAGCCCGACCATGCGGCTCCGGGCCTCTGGCGAATCGGGCTGGAGCTTCAGGGCCTCACGATACTCACGGAGCGCCTCGGGGCGCTGGTTCAGCTCCTCCAGGACCTGCGCCAGCCTGAGGCGCACCGCGAACGTCCCCACGCCGCCGGCGACGGTGGCCTTGAGCACCTTGGCCGCGGCCTCAGGCATGCCCAGGGCGTAGAGCGCTCCGGCCATGCCCACCTCCCGTCCCTCCGCCTCCGGCCCGAACAGATCGAGCCGCACGAGCGGGCCGTTCAGGAAAGCCGTCAGCTCATCCGGCTGACGGGCGCCCGCTCGGCCCACTGCGTGCAGGGCCTCCCGCGTCTGCTCTGCATACAGGCCGGCGAAACCATGCAGCTCCACCAGCCTCTGGGCGTCGCTCCGAAAGGCGACCCACTCCAGCAGCGGCGCCTGCGGGCGCAACCGGTACTGAAGCAGCGCGGCCATCGAAGCCGGCCGCACCATCCCGCTCAAGTCGCGCGCCAGCGCAGGAGGCCGGCCAGGATGCGACAGCCGGTACGGCGCAGCCGCCCGCGCCAGCGGCTCCAGGTCCCGTCCCTCCCCGACGAACGGGACGAGCAACTCGCCCGGCTCCCAGAACCCGGCGTCCACCAGATGCCCCTGCATCCGCTGGAGACGTGCGAACGGAACGGCCGAGTTCGCCGTGGCGACGAAGACGGCCTCCTCGCCGCTCAGAAACACCCAGGAACGCGGGAATACCTCCTGCAATGTCGCCAGAGCCCGACGCAGCACATCCATCTCCACGCGCCCCGCCGGGAACCAGATCGAGAGCGCCCCTCGTTCGGTCAGGCGGTCCCTCAGCCCGCTGAGCCGCTCGCGGCTGAACAGCCGCAGAGGGTCACCCGGCGCTGACAGGGGCCCGGGGCCGCTGATGATTACGTCGAACCCATCCGCCCCTGCGCGTTCGTGAGCAGCGATCAAGGTCACGCGGGCGCCTTCCGCCAGGCGTTCGGTCTCGCGGACGACCGCACTCGACTCAGGTCCCACGACGGCCACCCGCTCCGCCGGGCCGGCAAAGGCCAGCCCAAGGGCGATCGTGAGCCCGACCGGCGCGTCGGCCCCGCTCGCCAGCGCGTCGGCGCCGCTGACGAGCGCGTCGGCGCCGCTGCTCGGGGCCGTCGCGTAGACGAGGTCGCCGTTCACAAACTCGCCCCGCCTGTCGCCAGCCACGAACGACCCGGCCAGGCCCTCCTCGTCCACCCGGGCAGTCACCGACGGGGCCTCCCCTGGGACCAGGTACTGCTCCGCGCTCCGGCGCAACCCCGCCCAGCCCAGGTGTGGGTCGCACACAAGCGCCCAGGCAACGCCTGCCGCGCCAAGCACCAATGCCCCCAGGGCCAGGATCCTCTCGCCGGGCGCGGCCCCGCCTTCGCGACGCCGACCCTCCAGACACGCCGCTCCGGCAGCCAGGACCGCCAGGACCGTCGGCAGGACGTGCGCGGCCCGGTAAGAGCCGGCCGCCAGCGCCTCAGCCGCCGCGCCGGCGGCCGCGCACAGCCAAAGGAACGCCCCTGCGCGGCGGCCCGGGCCGGACGTGGAAGCGCCTGCCGCCCACGCCGGCCCCGCGCACAGGCCCAGGCACAAAGCCAGCAGCCACAGCGGAAACACCCGTCCGGGCACAAGCAGCGACGAAGGCGTCTGCAACGCCGCGGACTCGCTCATCACCACGTCGGGATACGCGACGAACGACAGGCCGCACAGCAGTGAGATGAGAACGCACCCGACGGCCCCGAGCACAGTCGCTGCCAGGCCAGGCGCCCGCCCCTTCCCCGCGCGCAGGTAAGCAAACACGCCCGCGAAACACGCCAGCCCCAGGTCGCTCGCGCCGTAGGCCAGCGACCTCACGGCCGGCTCATAGGCTCGGAGAAGGCCGACTCCCGCAGCCGCCGCTGCTGCGGCCAGCAGGCCGACGCTCACCAGGCGCGTCGCGGAGTCACTGGACGCCGGCTCCGCTCCCTCGGGTCCGCCCGCCTCGGCCATCCCGCCCGCGCGCCACGCCCACAGGGCACCCACGGAGGCAAGGCCAACCGCTGCCCCCACTACCGCACGGACCCCGAGCGATCCCACGAGGCCCGCTGAGCACAGCGCGCTGCCGAAGGCCATCCCCAGCGCGATCCCGGACGCACGGCGCGCCCCCACATCCGCAGGACCGGCCGCACTGGCCGCGCCCAGCAGTGCAAAGCCTCCCACCCCAAGGGCGGCCGCCACGTACCACTGCGTCAGCGGCGCCACCTCTTGGGCAGCGGCCCACCAGCACCAGAGGACCACGGCCGCTACGGCAGCAGCGGCCGCCCAGCCGGCGCTCCGCTTGCGCAGGGCCCCGCCGGCCACAGCGCCCATGCCCGCGCCCGCAAGGGCAGCGGCCAGGCCGCACGCCGCCCCGACCCGCGCGGGCAGCTCGTCCACCTCGAACCGGAAGAGGCAAAGAAACAGGGCGAAGGCCATGCCGACCCCGCCCAGGAAAGCGCCAACACCTGCCCCGCCGGCCGCCCTCGATGTCCTATCGCCGTCCAATCCTCTCCAGTCCGCGCATGTAGGGCCTGAGCACGTCGGGCACAGTCACTGTGCCGTCCTCGTTCTGGCAGTTCTCCAGGATGGCGATGAGCGTGCGGGGAAGGGCCAGGCCGGAGCCGTTCATCGTGTGCACGAACTGTGGGCTGTCCGCGCCGGCGGGCCGGTAACGGATGCTCGCGCGCCTGGCCTGGAAATCGCGGAAGTTGCTGCACGAGCTGACCTCCAGCCACTCTCCGCAGCCGGCCGCCCACACTTCGATGTCAAACTTGCGACAGGCTGCGAAGCTCAGGTCACCCGTGCACATCTCCCTGACACGCCACGGCAGACCCAGACGCCTGCACACGTCCTCCGCGTCCCGGATCAGCTTCTCCAACTCCTCGTCCGCCGTGCCGGGCTTCACGTACTTCATCAGCTCGACCTTGTCGAACTGGTGCCCTCGTTTGATGCCTCGCACGTCCTTGCCCGCACTCATCTTCTCCCGGCGGAAGCACGCGGTGTAGGCCACGTAGCACTTCGGAAGCTCCTCCTCCGAGAGCACTTCGTCGCGGTGCAGATTGGTCAGCGGCACCTCGGCCGTCGGGACCAGCCACAGGTCGTCCTCCACGTCGCGGTAGAGGTTCTCCTGGAACTTGGGGAGGCTGCCGGTGCCGACCAGGCAGCGGGCGCTCACCAGGAACGGTGGGTAGACCTCCGTGTAGCCGTGCTCTGTCACGTGCAGGTCGAGCATCCAGTTGATCAGTGCCCTCTGGAGCCGCGAGCCGTCGCCCATGAGCACGTAGAAACGCGAGCCGCTCAGTTTCACGCCCCGGTCGAAGTCCATGATGCCGAGGGCGGGCCCCAGTTCCCAGTGGGGCCTGGGCTCGAAGCCGAACTCGGGCACATGGCCCTCGGCGCGGACGAGCACGTTCTCGGTCTCGTCGCGGCCGACCGGCGCCGCCTCATGGGGGATGTTCGGAATGCGCAGCATCAGGTCGTCCAGGCGGGCCCGCAGGTCCGCCGCCTGAGCGTCGAGTCCGCTGATCGTGTCCCCCACCCGGCGCATCTCAGAGACAAGCGCCTCACGCTCGGCGCCCGCCGGCATCTTGCCGATCCGCCGGGACTGGCGGTTGCGCTCGGCCTTCAGCTCCTCGGCGCGGGCCAGAGCCTGTCGCCATTGCGCATCCAGGTCGCGCACACAGTCCACGACGGCCGGGTCCTCCCCGACCTTGCGCATGCCGTCTCTGACGAGGTCGGGCTTCTCACGTATGAGCCCTATGTCCAGCATCGATGAGGCCGCCGGAGATGGTGCAGGGAAAGCGTGGCCTGCCCGGCCCCCTCGCCCGGGGGCAGCCGGACCAAAGGACGAGCCCCGCGCTGACTATGTTACGGACGCCCGGCGGGCAAGTCAAAGCCATTCGGAGCCCGCTCGATCAGTGCGCGCGGGCCCAAAGGAAGGCGTAGGAAAGAGTGGTAGCGGCGGAGGGATTTGAACCCCCGACCCGAGGCTTATGAATCCCCTGCTCTACCCCTGAGCTACGCCGCCACCGCTTAGCATCGTAAAACGTCCGGCGCCGCCGTGTCAAGAATCCCCTCAGGCCGCCGGCCGCGGGAGCTTGAAGAACCGCCGCACCCGGGCGACCATCTGCGGGCGGGTCATCTTTCCCGCGCTCTCCACGGCGTGCACATGGCCCCCGAAGTCCTTGTGGGCCGTCAGGCGCCTGTGCAGTTCGGCGCGCGCCTGCCCGGGCCCGAATATGTACACGTGCTTCGCCTTGCTGCGTACGGACCGGAAGATCTCCTCGTAGAAGAGCTTGGCCTCCCGGTGACGTTTCTCCTCCAGGTGGACGTGCGGGGCCACGCCGCCAAAGGCGCCCGCCCTGCCGGCCACGGCGCGCCCCGGCTTCTCCCCGTCCTGCGAGTAGCGGCCCTCCCTGTACTCGACTCCGCACTCACCGTTGCCGTCCAGCCAGATGAGATACGCCTGACGATGGTCCAGCCATACCCCCAGATACGGCTTCGGCATCTTCGGCCCGCCTTTCTCGAAACCTGGACCGGATCCCCCCCGTCCATGGTCCCATCGTAAGAGCTCCCGCCGGCACTGTCAAGCCTTGCAGCCCAACAGCGCGGCTCCGCAGGCAGGGTCGCTCCGGCAGGGGCTCAGCCGCAGGAACAGATGGCTCCCGAGCGTCTTCAAGGCAGGTCAGGCGCCGACCGGACACGGCGCCGCATGGCAAGAAGGCGAGATGGGGACTGCGGGCTTGCTACACGTTCAGGGCGAGACCCAGCACGACCACGCCCATCACGGCGACGGCTGCGACGATGCCGAAGAGGACGAGGACGAGCGTGCGCACCCGGAACCCGCCGAGCATCGCCTGGCCCACTTCCGTCAGGCGCACCACCCTGGCCTCCTCCAGGGCGACCACCTCCTTGGCCTCGACGGCTCTGTGCTTGGCCGCTTCCGCGTTGTCCAGCAGCTTCTGGCGCCGCTCGTCATCCTCCGGCAGCATCTTGCAGGCCGCCTGCCAGTAGCGCACGGCTTCAGTGAAGCGCCCCTCCTCGAACGCCTTGTTGCCTCCGGCAATGGCGTTCTTGAGGGCGGCGGCTTTCTCCCGGCGGTCTATGTCGACGAGCAGGTCCTTCAAGTGCGGGTTGTCCGGCGTGGCGGACATGGCGAACTCGAGCGCACGGCGGGCCTCGGCGAACTGGCCGCTTTCCACGTGCTTCTTGACCTCGGCCAGCCCGTACTGCACCATGCCCTCGGTCTCACGCCCGGCCTGCAACTGGTTGCGGGCTTCCTCCAGGCCCGGACACGTCACCCACATGCCGGCGACGGCCCCCAACACTGCCTCCGCCTCGTCAAAGCGCCTCTTGGGCAGCAGCTCTGCGGCCTCGGCCAGCCTCGCCTGGGCCTGGCTCATGCGGCCCTTGATGTCCTGGATGAGAGGGCCCAGGCCCTGCGCCCGCGCGAACTCCTCGGGGACCGACTCCAGCACCTTCAGCGCCTCGCCCAGCTTCGCCTCGGCGGCCAGGCCCCTCCCCTCATGCACGCGCTCTCGGTGGTAGCCGGCACGCTTCTCCCTGTAGGTGGCGGTCAGCCTTTCGGCTCTCTCGCGCGCCTTCTGGAACACCTTGCCCTTCACCTGAAGGATGCGCCCCAGCTCGGCGATCGCCTCGTCATAATGGTGATGCACGAGCAGGTCGCGGGCGCGCTCTTCGGCCTTGCTGATCCACACGGAGGTCTGCTGGCGCAGGCGGTTCAGGCTGGTGCCGCACGACATGCAGAGGTCCACGTCGATGCGGTTCTCGGCGCCGCACTGCGGGCACATGTCGAACAGGGCGGACAGGTCGGCCCCACAGTGCAGACAGGTCCTCTGGGTGACAGGGCTCTCCTTCTTACACTGAGGGCAGACCTCGTGGGCGCGCGTGATCTCACGATGGTAAGCGCGCAGCGCTTCCAGCAACTCCTTGGCGCTCTGGTAGCGGCGGTCCGGTTTGACCTCCAGGCAGGTGAGGATGATCCTTTCCAGGCGGGGGTCAACGTCCGCGTTCAGCTTCCTCACCGGCTCCGGCGGCAGGACGTCCGGGATCGTGTCGGTCAGGGACCTGTACATCACGGCGCCCAGGGAGAAGATGTCGCTGCGGACGTCCGTGCGGTTCACGTGGATCTCCTGCTCGGGCGCCATGTAGCCCCGCGTGCCCACCACCTTCTTCTTGCCGCTCGTGTCCCCTGCCGCTTCGGCCATAAGCCCGGCCACGCCGAAGTCGGCCACCTTCACCAGGCCCTGGTCGTTCAGCATGATGTTGGCGGGCTTGATGTCGCGGTGGATGATGCCCTTGGAGTGCGCGTAGTTGAGCGCCTCCGCGCACTGCTCCATGATCTGGACGAAGAACTCCTCGCCGACCTCTCCTGAGGTCAGCATGTCGCCCAGTGTGGTGCCGTCCACGTACTCCATGGCGAAGAAGTACGTGTCGCCCTCGCGGCCCCGATCTATGATGGTCACGATGTTGGGGTGGTTCAGAGACGCCAGCAGGTCGGTCTCGCTGTCGAATTGCCGGACGAACGACTCCCGCTTGGCGAACTCCTTGGGCAGGATCTTGAGGGCCACGGGGCGGTCCAGGGAGAGCTGGATCGCCTTATAGACGACCGCCATCGCGCCCGCGCCTACCATCTCCTCGATGCGGAAGCCGCCGAACACGTCGCCCTTCTTGATCTCCCCGTACTCGGCGCGCTTCTCGTCGGTGCGGAAGCCCTCCGTGCCCCAGGCCGTAGTGCTCCGGGCCCTCGCCTCGGCAGCGCTCTTCTTGCCCTTGCGGACCAGCTCGATCGTCTTGCTGCAGTGCGGGCATTCGACGCGGCCCAGGCCCATCTGCTCCTTCCACTCGAACCCGCGGTCGCAGTAAGGGCACTTCACGGTAGGCATGATCCGCTCTCCCCGCGGCCATCACCGCCCGCCGGCC
>Ga0315274_10017636_pt1 | contig 10067 bp, 5 predicted proteins | sample YL17G02_20_MG_FD_203700 | JGI IMG/M metagenome (GOLD analysis project Ga0315274, IMG submission 203700) | Sediment microbial communities from Yellowstone Lake, YNP, Wyoming, USA - YL17G02_20 | ecosystem: Environmental > Aquatic > Freshwater > Lake > Sediment | place: USA: Wyoming | collected... | reverse complement strand
TAGGAACCCATCCTCGAGCTTCAGTCCAACTAGCGCATGGTTGGTATCGAACCGCGAACGAACCTTGCCCTGGTCTTCTTTCTTCGAAAGAACTGTGTTCAGTTCCACCGGTGTGTTGGGGAGGATGCGGATCAGTCCCTCTGTGGATGTAGGATCTACCACGAGGTAGTAGATGATCTCTGTTCCCTGCGGCCGCTCATCGTAGAAGTTGAACTTGATCTTGTTGATCAGCTGCAGATTGCCCAGGACATCCCTGAACTCAATCGGCTTACTGATGAACTGACCAGTAGGATAGTAGAGGCTCTCGTAGACCCGTAGGTCATTCATCCCGAACTCGTAGATCAGGCCGGCCGCGTCCTGGGTCCGGTAGGAGGCGACAGTTCTTGTCATCTCGATCCGGAGATACCGGGCATTGACCGCCACTCCATCCACCTGGACTCGGGGCGCCGTCTGCTGGGACAGGGGCATCAATTCACGCCAGTTGATAGAGTTCAGGGAGCCAAGTACCCTCACCTGAATGCCGGCATCGGTATTCGCTCCGAAGGGGCTGAACACTATCTTGCTGATAACGGTTTCCTTGCCAAGATCGACTTGTAGGGCGATACTCTTGGCCCCGTCCACCGAACTGTGGACTCTATGAAGCCAATAGGAGTCCGAGTCATCAACGGCGTTCTGCAAGCGTGAGCCAGGCGCCAAGCTCTGGCCTGCTACATCACCTTTAATTATAATAACTTCAAAGTTCTTGTCCTTGAGCTGTGATAGATCGAGCCGGCGTTCATTGGGCTGGGTCTTCAGTCGAGTCGCCTGCATCCTAGGGTCGATCGTGACCGAGGTCACCATCTGGTCTGTCTTAGTTAGATCTACCATACAATCCCAAGCGAAGAGGTTATACCCTTCCACTCGACTCTGGGCCAGGGCACAAGCTTCAAGGGCCATATCCATCGCCTGCTTATTCACAAGCGCCGCCTGGTTCTCGGCACGGTCATAGAGCTTCTTCGCTCGATCCTTGAGGATGGACGAGCCACCAAAGACCGAGCGGATCTCTCGAGCAAAGGTATCCAGGGCCGCCTGAATTCCTTTCGCCGAACCTTCGCTCTGGGTCGCTGGGTCGTAACTCAAACTCGAGCCCGTAACCCCAAGGTTCTTGCCAGCCACTTGTCCCTCGATCGCCATGGACTGGTCAGTCGACGGGCTGGCGCCGCGGGCAAAGTAGCGCGACTTAACGATGTCATCGTAGGTTAGCTGGCTATAGACTTCGTTGATCATGGCTTGATTTTCAACTGATAGCCCAAGAGGAGTGGGCTGTAGTGGCGATAGATCCGAACTGGATCCTCGCGGAGTTGGTCAATGATGTCGTAACGGATCAGAAGCTCACTTCCAGCCAGGTCCGTCTGTCCGCCTACTGACGTGATGCTCAGAGTCAAACTATCCGTTTCAAGCGTATACTGAGTATTAGCCTCAAGGACCTGGGTGGCCACATAGGTTACCCTGATGTCCGAGTACTCGTACTGTACCATAGTATGGAGGGGTATGGGCACATAGGTGTAGAGCACACCATTCCGGTAGTCTACAGAGTAGTCGCCGCCACGTTCAAGTTCTTGCCGGCCATCTACGAATGGGCGCTCTCGGGTGATGGTCAGCTTGTCTACATCCCGCTGAGTACGAGCATCGGCAGAGATCCCAACTAGGGTATTCCCATAAACATCTCTGATTGGCTTGGGCTGAACCTGAAGTTCTGTTGTTACTGTAGCGGGTATGATCACTCGATCGTCATAGGCATCTGTATCATTCGATAGAAAGAAAAACCTAGTAGAATTTCTTACAATCGCCTGATGGGGCAAGACCACTCGCGTGCGCCCGGCTGGTAGGATATGGCCACGAAGGTAGTCAGTCGCATCGTAGTTGATTGCAACGCCATTGTCCACGACCTGGGTGCCACTTAGGGGAACTCGAACGTATCTATTGTCCTTATAGACAACGTACTTCAAGGTCGTATCGGAGTCGACGAGGGTGATTGGAAACTGATCATTCCTTGTCACCAAGAAGGAGTCATCGGCAATCACAAGTTGCTTGGGATTTTCGACAATGAAGTTCCAGTTCAGCGGCCGCCTATGTTGGTAGCCATAGATAATGTAACTGATGCCCTGTTCCTGCGTCGCAGAGAAGCTATAGATGGCTCCATTCTCGTGATCGATTGAGTAGTCACCAGCTTGGGCCAGTTCTGTTGCTCCATCAATGAAAGTCTTTTGGGTTCTAAAAACATTGGTGTCAGAAAACCTTGGGCTATAGACTTCTACTCCCGAGGCAGCAACAGTAATGGGGTAGCCAATCTTTTGTAGCCATGCTTCTGGATCATAGGAAACCTGGGGATCAACAACGCGCCCACGTGCCTCTAACGTTGCCGTTCCTGGAGTTAGGGTATTGGTTGTTCCATACACTCGAACCAAAAGGGGAGAGATAACCCCACTTACCAGAGGGGCAACTGAATATTCACCGTCCACAGCGGGAGTGCCATCCACCAATGTCCCAAACTTGAACTTATCCGAGAAGAGGATTGGTCCACCTTCGGATGGAATATTCTTTAGGTAGAAGCTTGCGACGTTAGGCGGGATCTCTTCGGTGACATCTAGTGTTTGAATCACTGGGTAGTTGACTAGCTGGAACTTAGTTGTCCCACGGCTCAGCGCTTCCTCAGTTGTAGCCCGAGGACGATCGTACCAATAGACCGCAGTGTGTTCAGCATTGAAGTCATGAGCGTTCTCTAGGTCGACAATGAACGGCGACGAATCAGGAAGAAGAACTTGCTCTGCATCTAACTGTAGTCCAATCTCACCCTCTGGTACCATTCCATATCGTGCATCAGAAAACTGGATCTTTCTATTGGTATAGTCAATAGTGTAGGTGCGATCGGAAGGAGTACCCTCGTTGAAATTGGCCACTCGTGTCCAGGCCTGTCCATTCACCTTTAGTATTTCAGAGAAGGGTCGAATGGGAATCGGAAGATCTACAACAAGATCAATCTCTCCATTAGCTCGCTGAAGCGGATAGGCAAACTCCGTCCCGACTGAGACTACCGGCCGACTCACGAGTAGTGAATTCTCAAGTGGAATGTTGGCCAATGTAATTGAGGTTGGTATACCATCGATGCCAATACGATCGGTAATAGTCTTGATACTTCCCGCTAGTGGGCGAGCAAGACCATTGAATTTTGTTCGATCTCGTGCAGCCAAGATCTTAAGCTTGATGGACGAGAGCGTACCAGGGACATCGAGTGAGTTCAGGGTACCTGTATTCACTTCGGTGTCCTGTCCGGCAACTACATCATACCACTGGGCACCATCATCAAAGGAAACCTGATAGGTGAGAGTGGTAAGCGGATTGGTCTCCACTGCCCGCTCGATCAGCTTGAGCTTCCTAGGGCTAAACCCGAGTGGGAATGTTTTGGTAGTCGTTTCGCCAGCTTCGTCATACTCAATCTGATTGACCTTGATGTCTCGAAGAGCAACCCGAAGAACCTGGGTCCCGTCAAGTTGGACTCGCTTGCCCTGCTGGATCTTGATGCGGATGTATTGGCAGGTCCGCGGCGTAAAGGTAAAGTCAGAGTGGTCCTGATTCCTAAATCCTACGGGGCCTAGGATGAATAGGGCGTCTTCCTCTTCCTTGCTGAGGAAGGTTGGGATACTTGTCCTAATTGATTCGTAAGCCTTACCATCAAGACTTGTGGAGATGTCAATCACCCGAGAGAACGCGCGGTCATCTAACCCAAGCGGGAAGATCTGAATCTGGTTGATGATCTGGACTGTCTGTAGAGTGACGAGGATTTCTAGGGTAAGAGGATCCGTATCCAGCTCCCCAGATCGCCGATACTCAAACCAGGTATCCAGGTTGCCATCCGTAAGAGAAGATAGCGGGTGCGCCGCCTCTGCTGTCCCATTGGATGAGTTCAAGATCTTGACCGTTGAGATAGGCATCGGGTTAGTCGCGAGCTGGGCTAACGAAAGAATGCCCGCCTGACCATTGACATACATTTGCTTGCCACCTGGGCCTGGTCCTTCAAGAAGGGTTTCATCTGCAAAGCTATCGCTAACTTCATAGGTATTGTCTTCGAGAACTCGGCTCACACTAGCAGTAATGTTATTGGCATGCTGGATCCTGGCAAGGATGTCGCGCATCGAACTCGCATAGCGGTTGTTACGGCGAAGGATCTCATCCTGTGTCTCACCGATCCGATCGTACCCCTCCTGGATATCATTGAGTGCTGCCTTAAGGATCGTGAGTAGCACAGTCGGCGATAGGGTATCGCGATGCTTGATCTCGATTCTCTCTGACTGTGGGACCTGGAGATAGGTGTAGAATTCCCACAGTGCCTCATTGACTGCAGCAAAGAACTCATCCTGGGTAGAGAAGTTTCCTACCGATACCTTCTGCTCGAGTTCCATCGATAGCCGTAGTAACTTGTTCTGGATGGACCGTGAGCTTGGGCTATATTGGGAGTTGATCATTAGAAGAACCGTCCTTCGTCGCTCTCGCCAATCAGGAACTGATAGTCCCTAAGACCTGGAGACCCATAGATATCCAGATCGTTTCTGCGGAGAATGATGCGGAGATTAACATCTGAGAACTGGATATTTCGATTCGCCGTCTTTGCTGCGGTAATCACTAAGGCTGGTACCTCAGAAAGAGAAAGGGTTTGGGTTGTATTGTCTTCGATAGAAATCGTTTTGCCTTCATTGAGGAAGACCCCAAAAGCTGGGGCATAGGTCACCAGAATGATTGAGTCTTCAGTTGTTCCAGGATCAAGGATTGAGATCTGCGTCTTTAGCATTGGAGTATTGACGGCAGTAGATAGGTACTCTGTAGTGTCATAGACTCGGTTCTCATTGACCAGCTTGATCTCAGAAATAGACTTGGACGCAAACCTTAGGTTACCAACTCTATCAACATCCAAGAACAACCGCTCGGTGATAGTTCCACTTGCCGAGAGAAGTGGCACGGGGAAATCATCGATATTGATTAGTGCGTTGTTCTTGTCATAGTTGAACTTGACGGCAGAGAATTCAATTGTCCCATTCTGTCCTGACTGCATCCCAGATGCAAAGACGATATCAGGCTCAAGATTAGACTGAAGCCCAAACATACGAGGAGTCAGAACCCGTAGTTCCTTGGCAATGGCAATAGCAGTATCCGAATAGGAAGTCAATCCACAGTTTACTTCGAAGATTCCGAAGGAATAGAAGTTGCCCTTAACCTCCTTGGGTTTGACAGACATATTCTCAACTGCCTTGCGTAGGGGACCATTGGCAAGATAGTCGGTTAGGACTGCTTCCAGTTCAATGTTGTAGAACTCCTCGATAGATGGGACTGTGTTGCTTCCCATCATCTTGTCGATCATCTGGATCGCCTGCTGGTTTGACTTGAGGTGTAGGTCAGCCCGATCGAATGTCTCTTGGAGAAGGGTAAGGTAGATTTTGTCGGCCTCGGTTGCCTTGAAGTCCAGGCGAATTTTATCAAGGACTTGAACCAAACCCTCTGTTATTGACCTTCTTGTAGCATCTCCCTGCCGTGTATACTCTACCTTGGTAAGGAAGAATGGGGATGTTACCACTGGATCAATCTCAATCCAGTTAATCTTGGTTGCCTTCGTTAGGGTCAGCTCAAGACAGATCTGCGCGCCCGCAGTACCCGAAGGCTCCACAGAGACGCGCCAGGTCTGACCGGCATAAATCCCGGAGAGGTTTGCGAATGTAACCTTGGCGCCAGTATTATACCGATAGCCATCCTCAAGAGGCCCAGTTAATCCAGATACCACAAGGAGAACTGGACTATAGCGTGAGCAATTTCGATTGGCACAGTTTGTTGAGAACTGATTGGTGTAGTTCCACTGGCATCTGGATCCTGTATCATAGCTACAGACTGGACCGGTGTAATCTTCCGGAGTAGCAAGGCAGGCATACTGAGGGAAAGTTCCACTGAAACCAACGACCCTAACATAGCTCTCATGAGCTTGTGGATCAAGTAGACCAGAGACATTGACGCCAAAAGTATTACCACTGAGCGCCGTCCCCGCAATCTGAACGAGATCTGTCTTTGGAGTCCCCAGGATTGGGTACTTAGTACCAACGATGAAGGACCAGAAGGTATCAGATTGCCCATCGATCATCCGATAGGTATCGATGTCGTTTTCTACTTCAATATTGCTTGGAGTCATACCCGATTCCCAGAGAAGCTGGGAGCGCTTGAACCCAATAGTTGTTCTACCTGTTTCGGGAAGTGATAGCTTCTTGGCAACGCCTTCTATCTTGGCGTCAGCCTGGATCGGGACATTCTCATTTGTCTGGCTGAATCCAGTGCGTTCATCATAGAAGAGATCAACAAGTAGTTCAGCTCGACCAAGTAGTTTGCCATAGCCGGAGTCAAAGCTATCACGAAGGATGGTTGACCAGCCAGAGCCTGGCGACCTACGCAGCCGGCGACTAATGATCTCAGACTTTAGGTTGCCAAGCGCAAACCGGAGATCTCGTAGCTGGGTCATCACATTCTGGGTAAGCCCAGAGAGGACGTCCTCAGTATGGTCTACCTCTACGAAGAGTGTCTCAATGTCCATATTGAGGCTGTCAAAGAAGGATTTGAATCTCTCGGACTCCACCTTGTCCCATGGCTGGACAGGGATCTCAAGAGTAAGGAAGCCCGCCTGGCTTACCTTGGCAAGCTCTATTGCAAGAGCAGATCGCAGATCATCATCCGTACGGATCTCTCCGTCTTCCTGCTTCTTGACAAGCTTACGCAGGATAAGTTCGGTCTGCTTAGCATCGACACGAGTTCGGAATTTGTCTAGGGAGTTCATTTGATTACAGGCTTACCTATTGCACGGTCTTCAATGGAGTCAATGAAGTGTTGTCCATTCCATGTAATCGTAAACCACTTGCCATCATCCTGTAGTCCCTGGATTCTTTCAGCAACGATGATTGGTTTACATGAATCATTAGCTATAGATGCTCTCGAATGCCAATACTGATTGAACCCACGGAGGTTCCGATGAACCATGTCTCCACGCGGGCCCTTCACTTGAAGCTCTACTTCTACGAGCCCAGTCAAGGGCGTCTTGAGCCAGGTAATACCACACTGCCTATCTTCTGCGACGACTGACCCATTTGCAAAGACTTTAATCCACATTGAAAACCTCACCAACGGCAATGATGCTGTCAACAACACCCTGATCCATACCCTCTTTAGCAGACATCCAGAGGTTACCACCCACCTTGGCGTAGGCATTGATCTTCTTGCGGTCTAGCGTGGTATATCGCATGAGGATCTGGTCGTCAACCTTTTCCAGTAGGTCAATCAGGCCACGATCCCGGGCATCAACCGAGGTAGAGTGTGTCATCAAGAGGGTGGTATCCGTGCAGACTCGCTCACCTTTGGAACCAGCAATTAGGATATCAAAGGCCGCGGAAGCTGCCTGTCCCGTTGCAACTGTTTTGACAATCAATCCCTTCGCCTTGCACATCTCCATTACTCCGACAAGCCCGCGGGAGGCATCGCCATCCCCGCCCTGGCTACAGATTAGGAGTGTTGCCCTTGTCTCTCCATTGAACATTCTGTTTAGAAGGAAGGATGACGCTGTCTCACATGCATAGGAAGTGATCTCACCGAATAGGCAATAGATGCCGCGCTTGGATAGTTCAATCCCAAGCTTCTCTGTAAGGGTAGTGCCCGCTGGAAGGTAAACTGCATCATCATCTGGCATGACTTACTCCGTATAGTTGTAGAACATCCCAACTGTGAAGAGGAAAACGCCTGCATTCGATGGTGTCGTAAAGGTCGATGGTACCTTTAGGCGGAAGTAGATCCGCGCCCGATCACCGGGCTCGAGCTGGCCACCGGTAGTTCCGATGTCCATACAAGAAGCCGTAAGCTCAACTGCATTGGAGGGATTGTTACCAGTCCCCGTCTTGAACACTTGCCAATTTCTACCAAGGTCTAGACTAAACTCAACGCCACCCGTGGAGGCATCACCCCAACTAATTAGGTTGTTGAAGTCTCCATTGGCAGAGTGAGAGCCACCCGATGCTTCATAGTCGCCCATTGTGACCGTACTAACGTCACCACAAAATGACTTGCCACTATCAGCTGTATAGGTGGGATCCACTGAGTAGTAGGCATCAAGGTATAGACCCGCATCTGTAATCGGGGAAGTAGGATCTCCATTGTTTGCCCACGAAAATGTTCGGACCGATACGAGTTGCGGATCACTTGTCCCACCCGGCTTGATTACGCCGTGATTGAGATCCGTATCGACCATCTTCTTTGAAGTGGCAGATTGGACAGTGCATTCGGCCAATCCCTTGGCAACACTTCCATCCGCTTTTTCCCAGATCAGGTGTATCATAACTTAGCCTCAGAAATAACGAATCACAAAGAAGGAGCCAGCTGGCGCGAACTTAGATACACGCGTTTTGATCTCGTCCTCAGTGAAGACAGTCCGGATATACTCCGGAAGATATAGGGCAATCGCCCCTTGAACGGGTTCCCGTGGGCCATCCCAGAATCCAATGTCCCAGTTCTGTGAGGAACCAGGAGAGATGCTGAGTGCTTGGCGGATTAGTCGATCTTCGATGCCACCACCCCGGCGGCGCGCATCCTGAATTACTACCTGCTCAGGCGCCAACGGAACCGAAGTTGAAACAAGTCCCAGAAGAAGGTAGTTATTCTGGTTGTCAATACTCTCACCTGGAAGGTAGAGCCAGTCAGCCTTTAGATTAGCCCAGGTCTTGGATCCATTATTCCATTCGGCAATATCAGGATCCGAAGCCTCTATGATGTTATCGCTGAAGTCCATGACCACATGACTGACGGTTGTTTGAACCCCAATGATATCAGGGCGGATTAGTATAGCAACCTTTTGGGATGTAGCATCGGGATTGTAGAGTGGGTTAAAGTTGTAGCCAGTGTATCTATAGGTCGTAGCCTTGTGGTAGAAGCTAACCTTGATAATCTCGCCTGGCTGCATATTGCGGCGGATGCTAATGTGTCCATTGTAGTGGTCAATCGACTGGATGAGCCCCACTTCCCAGTAGATGTTTTGGATCGTAGTGCCAAGCTTATTCTGGTCTGTAGTCAGTGCCTGGGACAATGTTCCATCTGGAGCAAAGATCTTGACATCCACTGGAGTTTTAGTAGTCAAGACGATCTGCTTCTCACCTACGTTGATTACCCCAGGAGCAATAATCTTCCCAGTCTTGTCGGCAACCATTCGGATTGGTGGAAATGGATAGAAATTCTGGACGTCAAACTCTGCGACGGCATACCTAAGAAGGTAGTTCTCCTTGGATTGCTTGGTAAGCAGGGTTGTATCATTGACCTCTACATACCAAGGATCATACTGCTCAGACAGCGGAACATTCAATTTAAGAAGGCCTTCCTCTGTATACTGGATAGCATATTCGGTTGGCCGAGGTAGCGTGATGCGCCAATAGAATGGTTGGCCATCAAGCTCATCAATCCGATACCCATCAGCATCGGCCTTGATACAACCGTCGTCATCGAGATCACTAGGACCAATCTCCACGAAAGCAGGTTGGGCTTCGAGCAACTCCTTGTGGCGCCGCTCAATGATGTTGTTGCCATCATCAACTCGTGGGTAGATCACAAAGTAGATCTGCTCAGGATCGAGTGCATGGTAGATGACCTTCTTCCCGCAATCAAAGAGATAGAAGACATCGCTTTGGGTTACGCCATTGGAGTCGACGATGATAATGTCGGTTGTTCCATTCGCATCCAAGTAGATTGGCTCTTGGAGTTCATGCTTGAAGTAGAGTGGCTTCTGGCCGCGGAACTTATCCGTAATCATGAAGCCCTTCTTATCTACGTAGTAGGTTAGGACCCTACCGTCTAGACGGATCCTAACTTCCTTTTCGAAGAAGGTATTCTGTGGGATCTGATCCGAGATGTCCACGATGGTTACTGCATCAGAGGCAAGCAAAGTTGGGGTCTGCAGATGGGCAATAGCCACACCCTCGCGCGGGACTTTTGTGCCAAAGTGGACATGGGTCAGAGATTTCATTAGA
>Ga0315274_10017635_pt1 | contig 10067 bp, 12 predicted proteins | sample YL17G02_20_MG_FD_203700 | JGI IMG/M metagenome (GOLD analysis project Ga0315274, IMG submission 203700) | Sediment microbial communities from Yellowstone Lake, YNP, Wyoming, USA - YL17G02_20 | ecosystem: Environmental > Aquatic > Freshwater > Lake > Sediment | place: USA: Wyoming | collected... | reverse complement strand
TTGGCAGCTTGACGATAGAATTTGCCTCGAAGGGGCCGTATTCCTTCAAATCGCCGGAAACGAACTTAGGAACTTTCTTTAGAATTCTCACCATGACTATATTTAAATCTTCTCCCGTCTGGCCGTTATTTATCACCGGGATGTCGTTAATGTTCTGGATCTTCTCTAGATTCCTGGCCTTGCCATTGCCTATCAGCAGCATCTCGAAGTCCTGCCTGCTCTTCTTCAGGTCTTCGGAGAGCTTTTCGAACAGAGTCTTCTCCTCGTCGGTTATGACGTCTTTCTCTGTCTCATTGGTCCTGGCGAACCTCATGGCCTTGGTCAGTATCTTCTGCTCCCGCCTGTCGAATACGTCTCTCGCTGTCTTGATCATGTTCTCGAATACCTTGGTCTCCTCGGCCTGGCCTTCCTTGCATTTGACCTTCTGGGACAATAGTAACTGGCACAACTCATCATAGAATCCTCTCGGTAGTTCTCCTAACCTTGAAGAATTTCTCTCCATGCGCTGAAACCGCCTCAAATCCTCGTAGTTCATTCTATCACTAAAAGAAGCAAATTAATTACACAATAAGAATTTAAAAGCTATGCGGGTAGTGCCACCTCTTTGCAAATTAGATATAGGGCGGCGTACTCGGGGACGTTTTTTTCCTCCCCGGCCTTGAACGGCCCTAATGTCTGTTCTTTCAGCACTAGCTCGGAAACGTCTTTTGTGAATTTTATTCTCATCGGCGGGTTATAGAAGACGACCGCGTCTCTAAACGGGTTGAACTTGTCCAGATTGTCGACGTACTTGCACAATAGGCTGGAGCCGCCGTGCAGAGTGGAGGGCAGCCTGATTAGCCTGGATATATCGATAGTCACGGACTGGTCTATCGCCGAACCGAGATGTATGATCTGCTCGTTCAGCATCCTGTCCCAGAAAGAGTGCGCCCCTCTGAACAGGTCGTAGTTCCCTTCAGACATCTTCTTGAGTATCTCTTCCTTCTCTGTGAACTTCTTCTCGTCGGAGGTCTTGACGTAATCGTAGGCAGCTTTCGCCAGTCTCCCTCTCCAGCCCTTCGATTTTAGCGTGGCTCCTCCCCGGATTATGCTCTTTATGTCTAGGTTCTTTGCCTGGAGGTAATCGACTATCGCCCGCCTGGCTTCGCCGTTCAGGTGTTTGACCTCCTCATTGACCACATAGAGATGATAGCCCCTAGAGCCGGAGAAGGTTATCTTGATGTCCTTCCTGTCGAAGCCAAAGTCAGGGATGAGAAAGTCGTCAATCAGCCTCTGGGTGTCCTGCTTGGCCTTGTCCAGACATTCATGGCAGGCCAGGCTATCGTGATGGCACTCGGCATCAAACTCGAATATCAGGTCAGCGGCCAGCAGGTTCTTTTTCGGCATCGGCTGGGCGCCCGGGAACTCGTAATAGGCGGAAGAGAACGAAGCATATAAAGGACTATTGGTGACAAAATAGTTTTTCAGTTCATCCTCTTTTGTAAAGCTCAGATGTCTATAGTCAATTTTCTTGTCGTTGCCGAAGCCGAACTCGCGCTTATCCATCCCTTCTGGAGCCACCACTCCCCTCTTTCGGTAATACTCTCGAAACTTTTTCCTTATGAAATCTGCTGCCGGGTTCATTTTCTAACCTTCTTTGTCTTCGCGTAATAGGTCATCGGATGGTTCCAACGACAGGTATTGTCACGATAACATACTCCATAACTCTCCATCTTGGAACAGGTCGGGACAGAGTATTTCGTTTTGTTTGACTTTAGACCATAGGAGTGCTCGAGATAGTAGCGCGTCTTCTTCTCGTTAAAGTTGGACTGGTTCTTGAAGAGAGAAACGGCCTCCTCTATTGGCATCTTTATGCTAGCAAGGAACGTAGAGAAGACGAATCTAGACATATGGCCGACCTTCTCTTCTGACTGGAGCTCATGATAGATTTTCTTCATACATGGCGGGAAAGCCTCGAACTCCACTTTCCCTAAATCCTCAGGAACAGCATATCTCCTGTCCTTCTTAATCTCGCCCACAAAGTAGAGGAACATCTTATTCTTGATGTCGCGCTTGTCGATTTTTGCGTTGACTATGCTCTGATACAGGTGCTGGCTGACTAGTTTCGCAAGCTTCTCCTTGTCCAGCCCTATCCTGCCGCTCTCTATCTCCAGGTTGACTAGAGCGTATTCTTTCTCTTCCGGCATGCTGTTTAGGTACTCCGGGAATGGCACCAGAAATACGTCCTTCTCTCTCTGGACGTGGAAGAACTGCTTTGCTATGCTATATAGACTATCTTCGTCTTCTAACTGCAGGAAGTAATAGACTTTTTGCGCCTCGGCTTTAGCAAACTTCTTTTTCAACGACCTATCCTCAGTTAGGGCGGTCAGAATCTTAGACACAGGGTAGGAGATCAGCTCGTTCATCAGATACGGCTCTTTCGATGTCTTTATCTGCTCCGATTTTTCCCGCGAGTGTTTTGAGAAATCTCCTAGAGACTCGGTTATCCTCTTTGCGCCGTACTCTATCATAGCATCGTCGAGGCTGTCCAGGTTAATCTTCAAGAAATCGAGATAGTCTCTGGCCTCTTTTGTGAACGGATATTTGGCGCAGAACCTCAAATCTTCTAGAACCATGACTAGATTATGGCCAGAGAACTATAAACAATTATCTCTTTCGCCTGAACATCGACTTAACTCTTTGCGGCGGTATTTTGCTCTTCTCCGAATTAATCAGTTCCAAGTAGGCTTTCTCCGTCGCCTGCTCCCCGCTCATGCCCTGCCGCATATACCCAAAAACAGTTCCAAGTATTTTTTTATCAAACTGCTTGTCATCCTCAACGATTCTCTTTACAACATGCGGATTCTTCGAGTTTCTGGTTTTGAACTGCATCATCCTCATTAGCTGAATTTTCGGAGGATATTTGGCCAGAATTCTCTTGTCTTTGAACATGCCCTTCGACAGAAACTCTGCTTTCACAGGTATGCCCCGGGAGGCGAGTTCCTTTTTCAACTTGTGGTAGACTCCGGTGTGTAAATCTCCAGCACCGATATAGATTCTTTTCCCCTCGAACTGCGGAAGATGCTTCAAAATCCAGTTCAGTCTCTCTTGCTCTATGAGTTTACTGGCCTCTGCAGCAGCTCGTACAGAACCTTTGAAATCACCTAAGAAATATAGTCTCTTTTCCTTGAACTCGAGATTAATTATCTTGCGCGCTTTCTTCTTGTTCTTTAGTAGCCAATCCTCATCGTGCGTCAGTTCGCTGCCCAGCACAACCTTGCCCTGTTTTTCGAGATGCTGGAGGAGGGGAATTTGTTTTTGAGCAAATTCGGGAAGTACATATCCGTCTGCAGATGAGGGTTGCTTGCCTTTCAAAAGATCCTTAACTCCTTTGGGCGTGTTCTCTAGGAGTATGACGTCTGCTTTTTCCATCAGAGGCAGCATCTTGTCCACTGAAGAGAGAAAATGGGACTCAAATCCGAAAACTATCTCTGTTTTCTTCTTCTCTGCCATACTAAATATTTTCTACGGCAAAGTTCTTATTTCATGTACCTGGAGATTAAGACTATCGCTATCACCGCTATCACAGTCACCACAACAGCGTTCAATACCATATATGGCCATGCTTGCGCAGTCCCGATGAACGAGGTTATCATCGCCTTTATCGCATCGTTCCATGATAGAGCGGCGACGAAGCCGAAAGCAGCCGTGACCAGGTTTGTTATCTGCTTCTTTACCTCGCCTTTAAGCGCACTCGCATGCTCTTTTACTGCCAGCACCATTTGATCACCAATCGTATTAGAAAAAACATATTTAAATAACAAACGCTTTATTCAGGCATGGAAGTCTTATTGGCTCTCAGTCTGACCGCGTTCGTCATGTTGCTGGGTTTCTTCGGCAATCTAATCTTCAAGAAAACGGACATACCGAGCGTGCTCTGGCTGATGCTTTTCGGGCTTTTGCTAGGCCCATTGACTGGAATCGTGGAGCCGAGCTTTTTTATGAGCGTCTCGCAGATCTTCTCAGCGCTCGCCATCATCATCATACTTTTCGACGGCGGACTCTATCTCGACATCTATAAGCTCTTCAGCGAATTCCCGAGGAGCATGACCCTGGCCATAACCGGATTCCTCTTCACGATGGTTGCGACAGTGGCTATAATGTCGGCCTTTGGTTATAGCCTGTTGATAGGTATACTCATGGGTGCGATAATAGGCGGCACCTGCTCTCCGACTGTCATAACTATAGTTAAGAAGCTCAAGGGGATAGGAGAGGAGACCAAGACGATTATAGATTTGGAGACCTCGCTTACAGACGTTTTCTCCATAGTCATAGCGATAGCGGCCATAAACACCGTGGCGAGAGGGGTTGATGTCGGCGGGGCCCTGCAGTTCCTCGCCGGCGGCTTTTCGATAGGCGCGATGGCGGGCATACTCGTCGGCATTCTGTGGCTGCCTGCGATGAGGAAACTTGTCAATTTCGATTTCTCCTATGTGGTCACCTTGGCTATGCTTTTCCTCCTATACTCCGGGACAGAGGCGCTCGGAGGCAATGGCGCGATGGCCTGCCTCATCTTCGGCGTGGTGCTTGCTAATGGCAGGAAAATCTACGGCATGATAAAGTTCGAGAACATGGCCTACGAGATTGACGAGACCACAAAGGGATTCCACTCGTTGATTAACTTCTTCATGACCACGTTCTTTTTTGTCTATCTGGGGGTCGTGGTCACGATTCAAAACGTGAATCTGATAGCCATAGGCGTGCTGCTTGCCGTGGCTTCACTCTTCGTCAGATATGGGGCCATGTGGATCACCGTCTATAAAGGCAAGTTCAGCGAGCTGGAGAAGAAGACCATATGGATGCTGTTCCCGAAAGGCCTGACTGCCGCAGTACTAGCTTATCTGCCTATCTCCATGAAGGTGCCTGGGACCGAGAATTTCGCGGAGATAGTGTTTACAGTCATAATAACGACCATGGTGATTGCGACAATAGGCGTGGCCATAATCGAGAAGAAGTATAGTCCAAAGGATAAACGGGTCGTAAAACAAGTAAAGGTTGAAGAAAACAAATTAGGGGTTAAATAGCGAGTCGTTCACTTCTGAGAGGTCCAAGTTGTCGAGCGTGTCGAACTGCCCAAGCAGGTCATCTACTGAATTTATGTCATTGCCCAGGTCAGTTATCTCTTTGTCAGAGTAGGCTTCATGTTGGGAGACGGTCGTGTAGAATAACAATGCGACCGCTATGACAACCAAGGCCGCTACAGCCAAGTAGGTCAGTCTCATGCTATCACTGGCCCGTGTTGTTCACGTATACGACAAGGCTGATCTCTCTCGAATTGTTGTAATAGTCTTTGGCGGTTACGAAGAGTGTCAGCGCTCCGTTCAGGGTCGTGTTTGTGTCCCAAGTGGTATACCATCGTCCACTGCTCACATTGCCCGCATATAGCGACATGTTGGAGAGCGTTCCGTTGGCTCCTGCCTTGAATGTCACAGAGCTGACATTGGTGTTGTCGGATGCCGATACGTTGACATCGATAGTCCCGGAGACGTTTTGGTTGAGTTGGGGGGTTATTATCGACATATTTGGTGCGCTAGTATCTGTCTCATTTAGTTGAGCTGAGTTATTCACGTTCACACTGGTGTTGATTTCGCGCGAGTTGTTGAAGTAGTCTTTGGCTATTACGAAAATGACCACCGTTCCGTCGCTCGTTGAATTGGTGTTCCATGATGCGCTCCAGTTGCCTCGGACTATCGTACCTGCGTATAGAATCAGGTTGTACCAGGTTCCGTTTGTTCCCGCCTTGAAGACGATAGAGCTAATGTTGGTGTTGTCTGAAGCGGATACGTTCACGTTTATCACTCCTGAGACGTTCTGGTTGCTAATGGGAGTGATCATCGCCAGATTTGGGTGCGTTGTGTCCGCATGGTCCTCATCGTCATCTGTTTCGTTCTCGTGGGCTATCGGCTTTCCAATCAGCCCCTTGATCTCTCTCGCCATGTCCTTCAGGATTTCATGGGCTCGTTTCAGCGCCTGCTGCGAGTTGCGGAGGTATACGTGCATCTGGTCCATGGCTGCGTCTTTGTCCGTTGCATTGGAGTAATTCTTTAGCATGTTATGAGCCAGTGTCCAGTTGCCGTAGGCTATATTTATCTGAACGTTGAACTGAGCGAACTCGGCTTTCAGACCGGTTGTGTTCATGCCTCGCGCGTCTAGCTGCCGTATGGTCGCGTTTAGCTTTCTCGCCAGGCCATTAGCGTTCAGGATAATCCCGTTCATCTTATCGGAGACGTTCTCGTTTATCCTGTACTTTGCCTTGATCTTGAAGTCCTTCCAGTCGTTCTTCATGCCCTTGGCTATGTCCAGGACCTCTGACTTGTCGGTCGCGTTAATTAGCCTCTGCCTGGTCTGATTCAAGAATAAATCGAACTCCTTGTCCTTGACCCGGTCTCTGAGCTTCTCTGCAAGGTCATTCATCTTGTCAAGACTTTTACCAACGTATTTCTGGACCTGGGATGTGAATTGCCTCTCGTCCATGCCCCTGTTTTTAAACTGCTCGCGGGCCTGTTCAAACTGCTCTTTTTGGTCTTCATAGGTCCCGGCCCATTCCGGCTTTCCATTTCCATTGGATTGAGCAAGCGCAGTGGCAGGAACTATACTAAATAACATGATTGCTGCGATTAACAAACTTCCCGATTTCATCTAATCACCGAGAGAGTTCTGATAGTTAGTATATTTAAATATACTTTCTTTAAAGCGATTTTAGGACCCCATAAATCCTCCTTTTGCCAAATAAAGCTTTATCCTGCCTTATTTTTCCAAGCAAAACTTTATATTGACCCTTATTCAGAAATAGAACCATGCTTGGAAAAACGCTGATTTCTCTCGCGCTTATGCTGTCAATCTCCTCAGCTGCGACTGTGTACGGGACTATCTATGACTGGTCGACGCTGGAGCCCTTGAAAGACTGCATAATAGAGGTAAATTCTACGCCAGCACAGCAGCTAATCTCTAAGGATGGGAATTATTCTTTCCAGTTGCCTATCGGAAACTATCAGATAACAGCGAAATACTATGAGAACAACAGCCTCCTACTGGAATCGACAGACAAGGTATCAGTCGTGTCTGATGGTAACTATCTCATGGATATTATAATGTTCCCTGCGATAGACCTGGGCGAGCCGCTGTTCAACGAGACCGACCCTAACTTGGAGGAGCAGTATCTATTCACCAACCAAGATGACTGGATGAACATCGTCTTTTTCTTAATAGTGCTTACTGTCGTTATACTCCTCTTGGCATCAAAAATCAGGACTAGGAAGAGGGAGGAACCAGGAGAGGCTTTAGCGGAGGAACCAGTAAAGCTATCTAAAGAGGCTAGGCAGGTTCTGGAGATAATCCAAAAGGAGCAGAGAACGACTCAGAAGGAGCTCAGGAAGAAACTGCCCTGGTCCGAAGCGAAAGTTAGTCTGATTGTAGCTGACTTAGAGGAACGCGGGCTGATAAAGAAAATAAAGAAAGGTAGGGGAAATATACTAAAAATTGGTTAAGGGTTTAAGAGATTGTTCAAGTCTGTTCCTGTGTCCCCTATCTCTCCAAGCTGTTGGTCGATTTGCTGGTTTATCTGCGCTTCGCTCGAGACAGCCCCCCCAGTCGTGCCACCCGTTTCTCCACCCAATCCGCCTATGTATCCCAACAGGAAGAGCACTGCGAGGATGGCTATTACGACTATCGCGATTATTGCTATCTTCATCTCAATCGCCTCACGCGGATCGGACTCCGGTCTCGACATTGCTCGTTGCTGTAGGCATCACCTTAGATGGTGCGCACTTGGTCAGACAAGCCGCTCCTTCTCTGAACAGGCACGGAAGCCTCTCGCCAGCCGAAGCCACTTGACAGGTTGCGTTCGCTTGGGTTTTGCAGTTGTTTAAACAGTTAGTCACATTTGAGATAGATCTGTTCAAAGCGCCGCAGTCGACAGCATTAGCCGCATCCGTCACATTGCACCTGTTCCTGAGCAACTCTCTGCATCTCGTGTCGTCGGTGTTGTTCCTGCATGTGCGAAGTGCTAGAGCTTTGCATCTGGCATCGTCCTGGTGGGATTCGCAGTAAATTCGTATCTTGTCCTGACATTGGCCGATAGACTCAGGGCCGCAGACGAACGCGACTCCGTTGCATTTGTCATCTGTTGGGTTCTCCTTGCAGTATTCGCCCATCTTTGTCGCAACCTCTCTCGCCGTAAAGGTCTTGCGCACCCCCATTATGTACGCGTAATAGTTGATACCATTGAGGCTAAGGGTTCCTGCCCACACCTCTCCATCTGGTTTTTCTATCTTCGAAAGACTAATGTCACCCACCTTGGTCGTGTTCTTAAGCAGCTCTCCTACAAACTTTGATTCTTCTGGGAGAGTACCCTTGACCACGTACCTTGCCTGGTCTAGAACCAATGCACCTCTGATTATTGTGTCATTACTCCTGTTTTTGAATGTTGCTATAACTGACTTTATGATCTTGAAATCCGTCAGGTCGCTCGGATTGACCGCTATGCCATTGCCCATTATATGTATCTTAAACAGACTTGGAGCTACATTTGAAGTTGCTTCTTGTGCTATCGTTATCCCTAAAGATAAAACTAACGCCAGAGATACTATAAAAATAAATCTACTCTCCATGCATTCACCTCTAGAAGAATTAGGAACAGGCAGTATAAAAAATTATCATAATCTTTCCAGCGCCTTTATCCGCTTATAGGTCAGCGGATGGGTCATGAATATCTCCTTCCAGCCGCTCCCTTTCTCTTTTTCCATCTGGCTAGAGTATTTGGAGCTCACCTCATCCGCTATATAGAAGGAGCGCATAGCTGTTGGGCTGGGCTGCTTTGTTCTAGTCAAATCGTAGCTTATCTTGGCAAGAGCGCTGGCTAAATCCGCAGGCTTCTTTGTGATTTGGCTGGAATAGGAGTCGGCATAGTACTCTCTGACCCGTGATAGGTATAGTACTAATAGGGTGGCAAGAAACTGAGTAACCATGCCGCCAAGCCATGCGCCGAGATAGTTTACCCCTCCATCCCTGTTGCGCGAAGACGCGGCTATGACTCCGAAATAGATTATGTAATATAGGATAGCGGGCAGGGCAGAGGCAAGAGTCATAACTATCATGTCTCTGTGCGCGACATGCCCCATCTCATGCGCTATAACCGCTCTTATCTCCTCCGTCCCAAGCTTGTCGAATAGGCCGGTGTGCAGCGCTATATTGGAACTGGCCTGGGTCCTGCCGAATGCGAAGGCGTTTGGCGTCGGATTATTGACTAGATAGACGCGGGGCCTCGGGACTCTGGCCTTATCGGCTATCTCATAGACCATCGCCAGTATCCCCTGGTCCTTGCATTCTTTAGCCCCTGTCGTCAGCTTGACTATCACCGGCCCTATCAGCCATTGGATAAAGACCATGAAACCGATGAATAGGAATACACCATAGACTAGCGCAGAGCCAGTAATCCCTAACAGCCATGCCACTGCCCAGAATATAGCCCACAATAGAATGCCCATCACGAAGAAAGTTATGAATACAGCCCAGGCTAGCTTCATAAGAACACTGAGAAGATTTTACACCTTATTCTTAATTAAGTTTACTGCTCATTTTTTGGACTTAGACCCAGTTACCTTTTCCCCTAACTTGATCAGTGTGCCGCTCGTATAGCCGCCGAATATATCAATGAGTATGTAAAGGGCCAGCGAAACGCCGACGAGCAGATAGGCCGAGGTAAAGAGCTTTCCTAAGTCCGTCAACGGGACCATCGTAGCGTGCCCGACCGTCGTCAGGTAGGAAACTGCAAAGAAAAGCGAGTTTATCCAGGACCAGCCTTCGAAGAAGTAATAGAATAACGTGCCTACTGCTATCAATAAGAATATTATAATCAATGCTCCGACTATCTTTGGCTCAATTCTCATTGATATGATTAAAGAAATGGGGTTTAAAAAATAATAGGTTACACGCTCTCTATCCTTGGAGCGAGATAATAGACGACAGTCGCCTGGCCTATCGGGTACTCTATCCTCAGTGGATTGTCCGTCTTCATGTCAAGCGAGACT
>Ga0315274_10017633_pt1 | contig 10067 bp, 5 predicted proteins | sample YL17G02_20_MG_FD_203700 | JGI IMG/M metagenome (GOLD analysis project Ga0315274, IMG submission 203700) | Sediment microbial communities from Yellowstone Lake, YNP, Wyoming, USA - YL17G02_20 | ecosystem: Environmental > Aquatic > Freshwater > Lake > Sediment | place: USA: Wyoming | collected... | reverse complement strand
GCGCGCGTCAACGGCTGCCTCGCAGGAATACGCGTCCAGTTCGGGCATCGGCCTACCCAGAGCGCGATAGGTGGATGTCCCAACGATGACGATGTCCGCTGCATCCTGAAGCGTAAGAATGTCGGCGGTCCGGGCGTCTCCCGACTCGATCAGCCTGAGAGCGTGTCGCCAACTCGCCTTCTCTAGTTGGTCGGGATCAAGCACCCTGAAGCCGTAGCCGACCAGCTTCCCCGTGACTGTGCTCTGGGCGAGCCCACCGCCGTCGGCCGGCTGTGCCTGCTCTATCGCGACGATCACGCGCGGGCTGCCTGTGAGTTGGAGGCGGTCCCACAGCACCGCGAGATCATCCTCGATCTTCCCCATGCGCACCCGGGCGCGGATCGCAATTCTGCACTCATCGCCGTCGTACCGTTCTGACACGACCTCGTACGACGCGACATACCCCTCGGCGTGCGAGTAGACCGAATCGCGTAGCAGCGCGAAGTTCCGCACGAGCGACTCCGACTTCACGTAGAGCCCGACTCCCACCTCCACCGCGCGGCGCTGCGCGTCGGCGATGGCATCATCGCGCGCCTTTCCGCGATCGTCGCTCGCGCCCACACCCTCGGCGACAACCATTTTGCCCTCGGTGGGCACAGGGGGCCCGGCTTGAGCGGCCAAGGCCGGGAGACATGCGGCGAGGACTGCGCATAGCAGTGCTATGCGGACAGGGCGCGCGGCGAGCATCTCATTCTCCTCTCTGAATGGCGATTTTGCGCATCTCTACCCGGTCGGCCACCAGCGACTTCCCGGTCGCCGTGTCCATGAGCCTTGCGTTGATCACGACGAATTGGCCCCGGTCGGAGATGCTGCCGAGCAGGATAACGTCGCAACCGCTGAGCTGCCCGATCCGCTGCGCGGTCTTCGGATCAACGAGCCCCATGTTCTGGATCTTCAGTTCCTTCAGCCATTTATCCAACTGACCCCGCTCCACTAGCGGGAATCCGCTGTTGATCATCGCGGTGTACAGGTCTTCCGCGACGTTGCGGGCAACGGGGGGCGATGGAACATCAATCAGATCGAATGTAGCGACCGCTGTCTGGCCGTTTTCGATCCGGCGCTTGAGCGACTCGTTGGCGTCAACCTTCTTCCGCAGATCAGCAGCAAGTCTGTCGAGATCGCGGGGGTCGACTGCGAAGGGTGCGGAAACCGTTCCTCCAGGCCCAGGGTTAGGCGTCGGCGCAGATGGCGGCGTGGGAGGCCCTTGGGCTAGGCCCTTGATGAGCTTGGGCTCGGCAATCGTGATGGTATGTGGGTAGCTGTCGTTCATGTCACAGTCGTGCCGTATTGTCACGCTCCGACGGCCGGTCAGGGGGATGCTGACAGAGTAAGCCTTCTCGCCTTGCACGAGACGCTTGTGCCATATCTGCTCGCCGTCGACCTCAAGGGACACCTCGCACTTCTGTGCGTAGTCACCGTCGCGGATGCCGATGGCTGCCTGGAGCCAATCCCAGCCACGTACGTCGAAAGTGGCGAAAGGGGGGACCGTTGGGGGGGTGCCGTATCCGTCAAATGGCTGACCTGCGATGCTGATCGTGTCGGATCTGTAAACCCAGTCCCCGGCTATCACCTTCGCCTCTGAGCTCAAAGCCTTCTCGGTGGGCGCAGCACTACCGGCTGCACCGGTACCCAGCAGCAGCATCAGCCCAACATACGGCCACGCTCGTCTACCGACCACACTCATCTCATCATCCTCCCATGTGGCTACTGCGTCACGCGCAGGCCGTCGACGATGCTCTGGAAGTCCTGTCTCGCTTCCTCATAGTACTCGGCATAGGTTGAGCAAGCAAGGATGAAGAGCCAGCGATCCGTAGCTGTGAACAGATAGCGGCTGCCGACCGAGCGATCCATGACGAACTCCTCGTAGAGGACTTCATATCCCTTTCGGCCGGACAAGGTGACTTTCCTGGCGGCCAGCTTGTGCTTGAAGTTCTCGGTCGCGAACAGCTCCTCGTAGGCACGGAGATCTACTGGTCCGGCCAGTGAAACGACGTGGAGCACCGCGACGTAGGGCTTCGACGTGCTGCGCATCTTGACAGCCATGGGGCTGTCCGCCGGGATTAGCTGCCAGCCCGGCGGGACCGGAAGCTCGAAGCCGACGTTTCTCTCGACGTATTTGCCGTCGGCCACCTCACCGGCCAATCGAGTGACCAGGGCCGCAGCGGCTCCCGGCGCGGTCGAAGCGATCTCGAAGGCAGTGTTCTCGGCTTTCTGCGCTTGCTCGCTAGCCTGCTCGGCCATGCCCAAGGCTGCGTAGGCGTCCGCGAGGCCACGCCTCGCCTCCAGGTTCCGCGGATTGGCCGCCAGCGCGGTCTCGTACTGCACGAGCGCGTCATGGTGCAACTGCTTGTCTGAGTAACATCGGCCGGCCCTGGCGAGGGCGTTGGATCGCTCAGTCTCCATGCCAAGACGTGAGTAGGCATCCGCCAGCGCCAGGTGATACGACGCATTCCCGGGTTCCAGGTCGGCCGCGGCTTTTAGGTGTTCCACTGCCGCCTCCGGCCTCCCCTCGTCGAGCTCGTCCCGGCCCCGCTCGTAACGGGCCCAGGCGGATTGCCCCAGCAGGGCCGGTCGTTGCTGCGGCCGGCTCACATAGGCAAGCTGCTCACCGCGCGCGCCCTCATACACGAGCACCAGGTTCGTGAGCTTCCGGCCGGGGCTCTGGATGACGCGGCCGCGGTAGTACATCGCCACCGACGCGCCGCCGTCCAGCGCCATCGCGTCAGCGCACCCTAACGCCTTCATCACGCTGGCGAGACGCGTCAGAGTAACCGCACTGGGAACGCATACCAACAGCAGCCGTCTGTCAGAGGTGAGGCCCGCCGCCGTTCGGCTGCCAGCGCCCAGCACGTGAGGGTCGGTGAAGCCCTCCTCTTGCGGACGCGCGTCAACCTGGCCGCCAGTCAGCAGCGTCGGGCCTGCTGCGAGCACGGTTTCGTACTCCGACCAGTCCTGGTGCCGGCCCCACTCGACCCGGCGGAAGACGACGCGGTTGTCGGCCGTGATCGCCATCGCGGTGCCCATACCGCCGAAGTTGCGTTCCTCGCCCGCGATCACGATGTCGCCGACTGGCTTCAGAGTCTTCTTGCAGAAGTAGGTTCCGTTGACTGCCGCCGCCGGCCGCGAGCGCTTGACCATTGATTCGAAGGTCTCGGCACAACCAGGGAAACCGGAGGCTAGCTGAGCGGTGAGCTTGACGCTCGGGTGATTCAAGTCTACGGTGATCATCTGAGCACGGACGCCGGCGGCCATCCGGGACTCGTGGCGGAGGGGAGAAACGCTCGCCTCTATCTCTGCTGCGCAGATGACAAGCAATAAGGCGCACGTAGCGGCCAACGGCGAGATGCCACGCGTCACTAGTGCCCTCCCGGGGTGGAACTGCTCGGCAGCCGGTCGCCTTCCGTCGCGCTGCTGCGCTGGCACCACTGCCCACGGCCGCCCTGCGGAACGACCTCTCTCTCCTGCGCCCGGTTTGCCAGCATGCTGCCAAGCAACCCAAACGCCGCTGCCCGTAGCACTCACTCGATCCTGTTGTCGATCAGCGTCGGCTTGGCTCCTTCGGTAACCCTGATCGGCTCCCCATGGTACTTGAATATGCGGTTCTGCTTGTAGGTTCCGGTGGCATTTCCGTACACCCAGATTCCCGCCTGTCTGTTCTCCGTGACTGCGTTTCCCTGTACCAGCGGATCCGCGTCACCCTTCACGAGAATGCCACCCAACCGATTATCGGAGACAGCATTGCCATAGTAGCGCCCGGTCGCCTTGCCCCATATGAGAACGCCGGCCTCTTTGTTGTCCGCGACCTGGTTGCCAACCATCTCCGGGTTCGCTTCATCGCTCACCGCAATACCTGACAAGCCATTCCCGGAGATCGTGTTGTCATGGTAGCGCCCGGTGGCCTTGCCTGCTATGTAGATGCCGTTAGTGTTGTTGCCGCTGATCAGGTTGCTGACTACTTGCGGATTCGCGTCACTCATCACGTAGATGCCCGCGGACTTGCTGCTTCCGCGGATCGCGCAGTCAGTGATGCGACCGCAGTAATCGCCGCCCACAGCGATGCAGGGACCGCCTGCTGATATCTCGCAATCCTTGACATTGAATGAGCCGCCCCGGATGTAGATGCCGGCACCATCGCCTCGCTGGGTGATGGTCATGCCCGATACCTCTCCCAACCCGCGCGCATCAGCCAAGATCGCGGGCACGAGAGAGCTGCACTCGAGGAACGTGCTGTCCTTGCTTTCCCCTCGCACCAGCACGTTCTTGAAGATAGCAACGGGTCCTGGATATCGTCCGCCCTGTATGTGGATGGTATCCCCATCCTCAGCCGCGGCCAGCGCTGCGTCGATCGTGCTGTAGTGCGCGCCACGCCCGACGACGAGCTCACGCGCGGCCTGACTGCCACTGCCAGCGGATGGCGACACGCCGAAGGCCTCTACAACGGCATTCATGGTCAGACTGCTCCCTGCGCGCTGCACCCTAAGCTCCGCCGTGGTGCCTGGCACGGTCGCGCGCACTAGGCTGACGAATTGCTCCGTTGTGGTGATCGTGTCGCCCTGGAACTCCGTAATCACATCTTCGGCCCTGACCCCAGCGCGGTCAGCCGGGGAGCCGGGTTCCACCGCCCACACAAACACGCCGTGCGCAGCCTTGGACGCCGTCTTGAGGCTGTCAGGGAGGTCCATGACTAGGGTGCCTAACATCCCCTGCGTCTTATGCACCTCCGGCACCTCCCCGGAGACCGCCGCCAAGTGCACCCCCTCCCACCGTGCGATGGCCCCACGCCTGAGAGTGATCTTCGAGCCCCGGCTGAGATAGCCGGGCATCTGCAGGGCGACTTCTACCTCCCTTTCAGCCGCTGGACCGAGATCAATGGTGAGTTCGCATGGGCTTATCCCCCGCGCCTGGCCGTCCACTGTGACCGTTGCCCCGGCAGGATCTGAACTGACCTTCAGCGTAGCTGCAGTGGGCAGCTCCCGGACCGCTGTCTCGGGTGCGCGAGGTATGACCCGGGCCAGCACCCAGCCTCCGGTACCCACTCCTTCTATCTCCTGCCACGGGACCTGCCGCTTCCCCAGCACCTCCTCGGTCTTCGCCGGCACGTTCGTCTCGAGGTACGTGATGAGGGAGCTCAGCGTCACCTGTCCCTCTGCATCGGCCGCCGCCCCGCTTAGCCCCTGCACCAGGTAGTATGCGAAGAAGCCTTGCTTCTCTGCCGGCCATTCATAGGCTCGCTCTCCTACCCGGCAGGCGTAGACGGTTGCCGCCACCTCCTGCTCCGCGCCACCACCTCTGGGCACGACCTTTACCGCCCGCGCGAAACCATCACTCAGTGCATTCGGGCGCTCCACATCCTTCGCGGCCGTCGGATCGCTGCGGCAGGCATCGAGCAACAGCAGAAGCCTGCTCGCAGGGATGGCCTGCAGGGCTTGCCGCAGGTCGGCGGCCGACAGACAGGTCATGCCGGTCGTCACGTCATTGCGCACATCTGCCTCATACGTCAGCAGGTATGCCTGACCAGCAACGCCGCGCTGGAACCCGTGTCCTGAGTAGAACACGATCAGGCTATCCCCCGGCCGCACCTGCTGTGACAGCCACCCTAGACGAAAGGCAATGTTGTTGCGGGTAGGCAGGGAGTTCGGGTCGCTCGCGTCGCTGGTCAGCACAAACACGTGCTCGGCTGCCACGCCCCCATACTGGATGAGCGCATCGCGCAAGGCCCTCGCATCATTGGCGGCACCAACCAGCGCTGGCACCTCCGGGCGCTGGTACTTGTCGATGCCGATGAGCAGGGCCCAGTTCTGACCGCCTTCGGCACCTCTGGCGCGCGTCGGCTGTGCCGCCGCCAACACGGCGGCACAGCAACAAATACACATCAGCCGCTTCCCCGTAGCGCTCACCGCGTGGCAACCTCGAAGGACGGTCTCAGCCGGACCGCCCGCACTACGCCGTCCACGAAAGTCACTAGGTTGCCTTCCACGTGGCGGGTAGGATAGGGCCAGCAAGTGTTGGCGTCAGAAGCGCTCCCTGTGCGAAGCGTAGATTCGAAGAACACAACGGTGCGTTCGGGATGCACCATATCGCGGCGGCGTATGCCAGCCAGATTGGCATTCATGGCATAACTGAGCCCCGGAGACGCGTCGGCAAGGCAGTGGAGGCAGTCGTCCTCCCCTGGAGGGATGTAGGCGCGCAACTGGTAGGCCCATCGCGCGGGATCAGGCAGTAGATCGTCGTTTGCCGCAGCATACATCTGGGCTGCTACAACAAGGAGGCGCAGATGACGCTCACACATGGCCTCGTCGTCGAGGCGTGCCTGATACGGGAAGGTCTTGCCTGCCATGTCTGGCCTTAGCGGGAGACTAGCGTTGTGCCTTCGGTGCTGACCAAGCTCCACGACAAGGGCGGCCCACTTCTTGCCCCGTCCTGGGCCAAGGTCCACCTCCACCACACACGGGGTGACCCCGCTCGGCTTTCCATCCAGGCTCACTTGCGCGCCAGCGGGGCTGGAGGAAACGTTGAACCTGACGGTTGCTGTCCCCAACTCAAGAGCCGACACCGACGGCGCAAGCTGACCTGCCTCCTGCGGTATGCGGGCAAGCGCGATCTCGCCGCTGACATTGGCCAGCATGCGGGGATTCTGCTGTTTGTTGTGGTCGGCCGCCCAGCGGCGCACCTGCTCGGTGACATAGCGGTTCAGTTCGGTCAGGCAGACCGATTGATCCGAATCATAATCGGCCTCTCCCCCCAAGCCCTCGCAGACGTAATGGGTGAAGACGCTAGCGGACCGGTCGGGCCATTCGAAGGACTGCTCGCCCTCGCTGCACGAGGCCAGCGTCACCCGCCCCTCGGTGAACAACGATTGGGCGAAGGCATCCCCCATCCCAGCGCCGATGGCTTTGCCCACCCCGCTGTAGCACGCATCCAGCAACACGATCTTCTGGCTGGCGCGGTTGCTGGCAAGGCTACGGTTGAGGAAGTCCAGCGAGACCGCGAACTGGGGCAACAGCGGCCCGCTCTCTGCGTCGCTGGGAAGCAGATACCCCTGCCCCTGGTGTTCGATCCCGTGTCCGGAGAAGTAGAACAGCACCGTGTCACCTGGCCCGGCCTGGGAGAGGAACACCTCGACCCTCCCCATGATGTTCTTGCGCGTCGGGCGGTTCTCGGGATCGGACGCGTTGGCAGCCAGCAGCCGCACGTTGCCCGGGCTATACCCGCCTCGCCCTGGGTTAGTCAGGATCTCGTAGATGGCCCGCGCGTCATTGGCGCCGTAGCCCAGGTCGGGAATGGCCGGGTCGTCGTACTCGGTCACACCGACGATCACCGCCCACTTCTCACCGCCGCCGGCACCGGCCGTGGGCTTGGGGACGGGCGTGACCCGCTTGCTGTCGGAGGCCGAGTGCGCGATGCCCAACGCAGCTAGTAGCAGCGTTGCGAGTGTTGCGGTGATGCCCGTCGCTCTGCTCATCACATCATCCCCTCGTTCAGGGCCCGACCTCCAAGGGTCGTCCGGCTGGAGCCAGGTAGAACTTCACCACCGCGGTGGTCCATTCATCCTTGGCGCGGGCGGTGAGGGTGGGAACGATGCCCTTGCTCATGAAGTCTCCTGCGTCTCCGGACAGAGTGGGGAAGGCGCTCTTCGCGAACGCATCCGGGGCGCACAGATCGAGCGGCTCCAGGGTGGCGATGGCCTGGATCGCCTCCGTGCCCGGCTCCCCGGCTACTTGCAGCTCCCAGGATGCTTCTGCCGGTGGGATGAGATAGGCCTTGCCTGCCTTGAGGTAGTTGTCCTTCTGGAAACGGTTGGGGAAAAGCAGCGTCACCCGCCCTTGCGAGTCAATGTTGTAGATGGTGACGTAGCAGTCCCGATCCAGGGTGACCTTGAGAGTCATCGTCTCGCCGGGGCGGTAGGTGGGGCTCGGCCCTCGGTCCGTCGTCAGATGGACCTTGAACTTGGCCGTGGAACCCGTGAGCATCAAGGTGGGGTCTATCGTTTGTAGCGCGTGGAGCCGCTCCTGCGGGGTCTGCTGAGCCTGGTCAGCGGATAGTCCCTGCAGCCAGATGCCAGTGAGATTGTGGTGCAGACGGTTGGCGAGCTGTCCCGCAAGGTAGAGAAGGTTTGGGTCCTCGCCGTATACCATAGCCGTCCCGCTGGGCACAACCTTCCCGGTGGACAGGTCGAGCATGCGCGCGGTGAGCGTCACCTGCCCGGCTCGAGACGCTAGGCTCCCGACCACGAGCAGGCGCGCGCCGAGCTGCCTAGCCGCCTTCCTCGTCCCTTCTTCCCCCAGCAGCTCGATCGCGGGCAGGATCGCCGACGCGGTCGCCAGGCGCATCGGGGTGCGCTCCAACACCACATATCGAGTGGAACCACCGAAGGCGGTGGTGAAGATGTCGGCTACAGTCTCTGCAGTCTCTCGATCCGTGCCCTCGAAGTCAGCGACCATTGTGCTGTAGTTCAGGTAGTCCTCGATGGAGGCGAGCTGCACCTCTGCCTGGATGGTGACGTAGTAGACGCCCTCTTGCTGGCGCTCGGCGAGCACCTGGTAGGTCTTCACATAGCCGCGGGAGCGGGCAAGCACGGCGTCGCCGACGAGCTGGAAGTTGCGGACCTGGCTCTCGCTCGTCAGATGCACCCCGCAGGCCTGCTCGACGGCGTGGCGTAGGGCGTCCTCAATGGCGGCGTCGCGCGCGGCGGAGACGGTCTGACCCTGGAGGTCGGCGAGGCCGTCGGCGGTGATGAAGACGACCTCGGCCCTCGGCGCCTCAGGCGCGCCGAGGGCCGGCGGGCCAGGCGCACCCAGCGCGGCGACCAGCAGGATGGTCACGATGACAGTCATCCTATCACCCATCATCCTCGTCCCCCTGTTCTGGTTGCCTCGGCACTGGGTGCCGAAGCAACCGAAGCACCACCCGATTGGGCGCGCGCTTTCGCCGGGAACAGGGGGCTCCGCCCCCTGTTCCCCCACAAAGGGTAAAAGGGCAAAAGAGCAAAGAGTGATTCATTCGGGTCCCCGGGCACAACGAAAGCCGGTTCCCACGCAGCGGTAGTCGGCGACCTCGCCGACAAGGCCGTAGCTCATGCGCGCAGCGCAGGAGAAAGCGCCGGGAGCCTCCACGCCCCACGCGCCGCTCCGAAGCACCCGGAACTCCCCAGAAGCTGGCCCCCTCGGGTTCCGGGCCGGCGATGATCGGTAGTAGGCGTCTTGATACCAGTCTGCGCACCACTCCATTACGTTCCCAGCCATGTCCAGACACCCATACGGGCTGACCCCGCCAGGGAAGCTCCCAACAGGCTTGGTGCCAGACGATGCGTTTTGGATGTTGGCGCACCGGGCCGCGTCCCAGATGTTGCCCCAGGGGTATGTCCGCCCATCTGTCCCCCGGGCCGCCTTCTCCCATTCTGCTTCGGTCGGCAGGCGCTTGCCGGCCCACCGGGCGTAGGCGGCAGCTTCATCCCAAGTGACGTTGACGATGGGGTGGGTAGCGTCCCATCCCCATTCCGGGGCTGGAGGCATCTGTCTTCTCGTGGCCTCGCAGAACCGCTGGTACTCGGCGACCGTCACCTCCGTCTTGTCGATCCAGAAGGCGTCCAGATAAACGCGGTGCTGCGGGTGTTGGTCGCCTCTCCCCTCTCTGCTCGGGCTGCCCATGATGAACTCCCCCGCTGGCACATAGACCATCTCCTTGCCGTCCTTGGGTGACACCCAGATGTCGCCGATGCGGGCATCGGCCGGAGGCGATGTACCGCGGAGCATTCGGCCCGCGCCCGGCAGGGGCAACGCTTCGGGCTTGCCAAGGAAGGGATTCCCTTCCGGCCGCGCCGGGGAGGGCATCTCTTCCAGGGGCACGTCCTCCCACCGGCTGGTCTGCCCGCGCAAAAGGGTGATGCTGGCACCCTGGCTCTTGTAGCCCGGCTTCTCCACCACCACCTCAACCTGCTTGCTCTGGGCCGCGCCGAGGTCGAACTCGATGTCACAGGGAGTGATGCCCCGTGGCGCGCCGCCCACTGTGACCTGTGCGCCGGGTGGGTT
>Ga0315274_10017631_pt1 | contig 10068 bp, 15 predicted proteins | sample YL17G02_20_MG_FD_203700 | JGI IMG/M metagenome (GOLD analysis project Ga0315274, IMG submission 203700) | Sediment microbial communities from Yellowstone Lake, YNP, Wyoming, USA - YL17G02_20 | ecosystem: Environmental > Aquatic > Freshwater > Lake > Sediment | place: USA: Wyoming | collected... | reverse complement strand
CCGATAGTCATCCTTGAAAGCCTCCCCTCGTATATGAATGACTATCGGCAGCCGCATAATTTTTGCAAGCTCTATGAATTTTTCAAATGTTGCTTTCATCCGGTCCTTGTCCTCGGCAAGCATATCATTGGTATATTCCAGTCCTATTTCGCCAATTCCGACTATGTCATATTGTTCATTCTGGAATGAATCGATATATTTATCTATTTCTTCATCAGAATATTCTTCTATTCCATTTGGATGAAACCCGAGGCATAAGTAAAAGAAAGTTGGATATTTTTCCTTTAGATGTAATACTTTTCCAATATCTTTGGGATCGGGTATGGAGGTTATTATCGCCTTCATGTGTCTTTTTCTGGCCTCAAGAAGTACTTGCTCCGGATCTGCCATATATTCCAAATGATTATGTATGTCTATCATAAGTTAGCATAGGTTTTCCTAGAATAAATAAACTCGGTTTTATCTAACATTTGCAATATTTGAATTTTGTACCTTGGAAAGTCTGTCCAATTCCGATTTTGGCAGCAGTTGAGGATTATTCAAAAACTCCTGATAGCATCGGTATACCGTATCTATGTATTTTTCAGAATGATTATACATGCTTATTGCTTTTCTGATTTTTTGTTCCCTGCTGCCTTTATTCGATTCCATGTTGGCTGTTAGATAGTTGGCAGCGGCGTTAGCAGAATCAATGAGATTATTGATGTTTCCTTCTCCGTATTTTCTCCATGTTCCGCCTATGAATTGGAACGGGCCTCTGCATCCTGCCGGTGAGCTTGCCCACGGACCTTTTGAACTAGGCCATGTTGCTGTAAGATTAGCAGCACTTTTGGAATACCCTTTTTCCATCAATTTATCTAGCGTATATGGCCCGGAAGAATGTTCCCCGCACTTGAACACTGCTGAAACAAGCGCCACCTTGTGTCTGAAATCTTCATCGTCTTTTATGCGGCCATGCTTTCTTACGGCATCAGTTATCGTGTCATAATATGGTTCAGGAATGCGAAACAGTTTGTCCGGTTTCGCCTCTTTCGTAGGCGATTTGTATGCCTGCGCGATACAAACCTGGTCCTTGTAATTATCAAGACTGCTGTAATTTGTCTCAGCCATGGTCGGAGCTGTGAAGATCAACAGTTCTCCAGCAAGAACGCCGGCTGATATTGTTCTAAAGTCCCACATATTGTCCACTATTCTATTTTCTTACATATGAAATAAAATTTCATACATCAGACAAGAATATAGTGTAGAAAAAATTATTTAAGTGCGTGATTTTGGGCAGACCTAGAACTTCAGCGTCCCGCCCCTGAGAAGCTTCGACATGTCTCCCCTGCGCATTCTTCCTACGCCGAGTTTCTTTATGGTTTTTTTGGTTTTATGATATTGATTGATGAATTCCCTGACCTCGGATTCAGATGTTCCAGAGCCTCTGGAAATTCTTGTTATCCGCGAAGGAGTTATAACGTCCGGATTCTTCCTTTCTTCTTCTGTCATCGAATCCAGTATGAATTTCCACTTCTTGATTTTTTCCTGCTGCGCCTCCAGCATGCCCTTCGGTATCTTGCCGCCCATTCCGAGCATGTCAGTTATCTGGCTAAGCGGGCCCATTTGTTGCATGCTTGCCATCTGGTCATAGAAATCGAGAAGAGTGAAATCCGCCTCTATTATTTTCTTGGCTTTTTCCTCTGTTGTCACGCTTTTTGCCTTTTCCAGAAGCGTTTCGAGATCAGGCATCCCTATCAGCCGGGCAACAAACTTTTTGGAATCGTATATTTCCAGATCATTCGGGGTTTCGCCGATTGAAATGAACTTCACACTGGCACCGGTTGCCCTGCATGCAGTCAATGCACCGCCTCCCTTTGCAGTGGCATCCAATTTAGTGACTATGATGTCCGTAATGCCTAATGCTTTGTGGAATGCATCTGCCTGCGTTTTCACAGCCTGGCCTATATCAGCAGGGATTACAAGAATTTTTTCATCGGATTTTAATATTTTATCCAGATCTTGGATCTCTCGAATCAAATCCTTGTCCAGGGCATCTCTTCCGGAAGAATCAACGATCAATATTTCGTTTTTGAGCTTCTTCAATCCGTTGGTCAAAACCTTGGAAGAATTCTTTTCGCCCTTTTCGCCGTAAAAACCAGCATCTATCTTTTTAGCCAACTGTTCAAGCTGCTCATAAGCCGCTGGTCTGTAGGTATCACAGCAAACAAGCCCGACCTTCAGTCCTTTTTTCTGATAAAATCGTGCGAGCTTGGCTGCAGTCGAGGTTTTTCCACTGCCAAAGAGTCCAATAAGCAGAATTTTCTTTGGCTTAAGACTTATCTCGGGCTTTTCGCCGCCCATGATATTTGCAAGCTCAGAATATACGACATTTATTACATGATCCCTGCGCGTAATGCCCTCTGGAATCTTTTCAAACGCCTTCTTCCGAATATTTTCGCTGAGTTCATCAACGAGCTTTACATCCACGTCACCGGATATTAGCGCCCGCTGGATCTCTCGAACAAGCTCCTCAACAGCCTGCTTATCAACGGACCCGAGTCTCGTTATCTTCTCGATAGCTCCCCTGAGTTTCGATGACAATGATTCAAGCATGATAATTACCTAGAAATGATTAGTAACAAAATATTAAGAATGCTTAATGATTACAAATTACCCCACCTTACGGAGATCGAGATATGCTTGAAAAGCTTTCCGATTAAAATGTCTCAAAATACGCGCTTCATGTGCTTCAGTTTTTGAATGCGCTGCTGGTATTATAGGTCCAAAACTTCCAATAGGTTCAGAAATAGATGTTTCCATCCCAGGTATTAGCTGCAATGCAGCATAAACAGCTAGTAGACGAGCACTCCTATATTCATTATGACAACTTTTATTTCCTCCGTCTATACTAATGCTAACCATTGTATATACTAAACCATTATATTCTACCGCTTGAATTAATCCGATATTACAACATATATCTTTTTCTCTTAGAGGTACGCTATAGCCATTGGTTGTTTCTCTGATATCAAACCCTATTTTTTTAAAAACATTCGCAAGAAGCTCCATTTGAAATTTTTGATACCCTGTAGGTTTCATTCTTTCACCATATATTCTTTGAATGTTTAAAACTTTTAAGTTCATCCCAGCAAATTACTTACTATCTCCTCAGGCACAAACTCCTTGAGGTCTTTGTATTCCTGGCCAACGCCCATGAACAGAATAGGCTTTTGGATTGTGTATGCCGCAGAAAGCGCAGCACCGCCCTTTTCATAGACATCCGCCTTTGAAAGAATAATGGCATCTACCCCGATTGCATCATTGAACAATTTCGCCTGATCGTAAATATCATTTCCAGTAAGCGAATCAAGAACCAATATCTTTAGGTCCGGCTTGTTCACGCGCACAACCTTCTTGAGTTCATCCATCAGATTGGCGTTCGCATGGCTCCTGCCTGCTGTATCCGCAAGGACAAGTTTTGCCCCTATTGATTCTGCATGTTTTCTGGCATCGAATATAACAGCAGCAGAATCAGCACCATATTGATGCTTGATGACCTTCATGCCGAGCCTTCTTCCATGCTCTTCAAGCTGCTCAATGCTCGCTGCCCTGAACGTATCGCCGGCAGCCAGTACTGGATTGTATTTTTTGAATCTATGGGCGATCTTTGCAAGATTTGTGGTCTTTCCGACGCCGTTGAAACCAACCATCATTACAAGAAGCGGCCCTTCTTTTTCCTCGATTCTTTTCTCCAGGTCAATCTCAGGTTGTTGCAGAACATCCAGTATCGCTTTTTTCAGGGAGTCTTTGATGAGATCCCCGACCTTTCCTCGTTTGACAGCCTTTCCAATAAGATCGTTTTTGACATCCATGCATATTTTTTCTGCAACCTCAAGCGCAACATCGTTCTCGAGCAGCGCGATCTGTAGCTCCTGTAGTATGTTCTGAATATCACTCTCAGACAGAACCTTCTCGACAGCCTTTTTGGTGAGTTTCTTAAGAAAACCAAGCCGCGGCTTCCCGCCGAACTTCCGCTGCTCTGCAGAGTCTTTTTGCGTTACCTCTTCCTTTTTGGATTCAGAACGCACCTCGGCCTTGACTTCTTCAAGAATCTCTTTTTCCTCTATAAGCACCTGATGATCTTCGGGCATCTTTTTTTCGAGCTCTTCCTTTTCTATGCTTTCCTCGATCTTTTCCATTTCCTCTCGTCTTTCCTCGATCTCGTGCTCGATCCTCTCTTCCACAGGCATTTTTTCTAGCTTGACTTCTTCCTGCTCCTCTTGCTTCATCTCTTCTTCCTGTCGTTGTTTCATCTCCTCCTTTGGCTCAACAGGCTCCACTTTTCCAGCTATTTTTTTTATTGCAGTTTGAAGTCTTTTTTTCAGTCCGCCGAACATGATTTGGGTCACCGATAAATAAACAATAAAAGGAAAGCACAAAAAGGCCTTTTTATCTCCAGAAAAATTTCCTCTCAGGCTCCATCTTATTATTTCTTCAGAATATTTGATTTATAAAAATGATAAATGGATATTCCGAGAGGATTCCTTAGAAGCAATGGAAAAAGCAAGAATTATTCATTGATTTTTGCAGACAAGCTCTGCATGTCGTTTTCCAGCATGCCCAGCTGCTTTTCCATATTCATTATTTCAGAGCTCAATTCGTCAAAGACCCTGGATATTTCTTCCAGCCTGTCATGAAGTATATTTTTGGTATCCTCGAGATTCTTTTTTGCAAATATTCCAAGACCGATGTCGACTATTGTCTTGTTTTTGTCCAGTATATTGGATCTGACAAATGCTCCGGACCCGAGTGTTGACCACATCTCTTCCCCTTCCTTGATTTCGTCGAGCTTTTTCACTGCCACGATAGTCATGTTGAGCTCGGATATTTTGTTTTCCATATTGGCCTTTTCCTGGATCATCGCACCAAGCTGCTGCCTCAGGATCTGGAACTGCATGTATTTCTTCTGTAATTCCTTTTCAGAAGATGAAGGCTCTGATTTCTGCGAAGCCGTGGAACTTATTTCTTTTGATGTATTCTTGACCATTTTTTCACCATGTATTCACTAAAATAGCAATGTTTTTAAGCAAAGCCCAGCGCCTCGGCTATCCTCCCGAGTTCTATGCCGGTAGTCTTGTTGGAAGCCACGAAGCCGTTGCTGTTAGCTATTACCCCGGCGCCTGGGAAAGGCGATCCGAATGCAACGGTTCCGATGTCGACATTGACCTTGAGAGTTTTTTCTATATTTTTGAGTTCTGTTTCTGTTGCCTCAGCTCCTATTAAGCATCCCTTGTTTGTGCACACGCCGCGCGTGCCGACCACATTATATTTGGCTATTGTTTCGACCTTTGTGTCTATTCCAAGCTCAGAAAGCTGATGAGATACAGGTTTCATCATGGGAGAAACAATCGCACCGTTGTCGTTTACCATTATGAGATTTCCTGGAGCCTTTTCTGTCGCAAGAACAGCCAGCTCTATACCGATTTCCTTTGCGATGACACGCAGGCTCGCAATGTCCGCGTCACTCAGGAAATTCGGGGCAAAAAGGAATTTGGAATTGCCGGCAAGAAATATCTTGGCGAGATCTGTGTGAAAAACAGAGATCTTATACACAGGAACATCCAGTATCTCTTCCAGTTCCTTTCTCTTTTTGACAGCCCTGCTTCCAAGCAAGCAGTATTTGTCAGTCGCAAATCCGTGAAGGCCTATGTTCTGGTCTCCCTGAAAGGCCATCTGGCTATATGATAATGACATTAGTATCAACAAGAACAAGTTGGAACAAAAGTTTTAATGCTAATATTGCCCTATCTGTGTATTCTTCTCTCAGAATATGATATCTGGGGAGGCCGTAGCCTGCTTAGAATGCTTCGCTTGATCTCAGTCAATTCCACCTTGACCTCGTCGAATTCTCTGATGCCGAGTTTTTCCTTGAAACTGTCCTCAGAAATGAGCTCCACAACCTGTTTTTCATATGGCGGAAGCTCCTGCCTTATGAACCAGCAGTCGACAATCCGGTCCTTATAATACAGTCTTGCAGGTGCCATCCTCATCTCTACAAACGGTTTGCCGTCCAGCAGGATATGGTCGATTCTCCTGGTTTCGAACTTGGTTATTTCGACAGGTTTCTCGAGCTCGACATTAAGCGTTCCATGAAATGGCCGGAAGCCGAGTATGCTGCGTATTCTGTCATAGTATTTTTCTACAAGATCTTTTCCGCGGCCAACTCCTCCAATGACTCGCCCTCTCAATACCAAGCCATGCCGTGGAGGCTCTGATTCCGGTTTTTCATCAACCATGATTTAATTTAGAAAAAGAGCGATATAAAGTTATGAATTTGGGCATCTGTTATGCATAATAACTTTTCGGCTGTATTTTAGATGTGATACTCATGAGGTTTCGGGGATACAAAAAACATGCCAGCGATGATCTACTGACAAAGGAGGATAGGCATTTATTGCAGATAGCAAGAGAAACTGTTGAAGTCTGCAGAAACATAACCGGGATAAAATACAAGGACGACAGTGATTTGACAGATCGCGACAGAAAAAATATTGAACGGATGCGAAATTATCTTGAGGGGAAGAAACCTAGCACGATCTTTTTATCAGAGGAAAAGTTAGGATACTTAGAAAGAACCGATCCTGGGTCCGCTCAATTTTTGAAAGAATACAACACGCTCGTAGAAAGGCATGTACTGCCCTTTCTTAAAACATTCTGAAGAACATCGCAAGAACAAACCCTACTCAACTTTCTTCTCTTCCGGAGCAAGAGTCTTTTTTGCCTCAGCCTTAGTGACCTCAGGTTTGTTTTCTTTTCCTTCAATCTTTTGCTCGAGCTCTTCTTTCTGAGCCGCCTTCTCGCCCACTCTCGCCCTCAGCTTATCCATCATCTTTTCCTTCTTCGGTGCAGAAATAACCTTGAAGTCGGCGTATTCCTTTCCGAAAAGCTCAGCTTTCACAACATTTCCGTCTATTATGACCCGCACGCGGACCCGTGAAGGAGGTTTCTTTGTGCCACGCTCCCACAGATGCTCATTCAGGTGAGTTCCTAATCTGATATCCTCCTTTTTTGTGTGTGTTTCCAGATATCTCCTGATAAGTCGCAATGCGTAAGGCGTCCTGCCTACCTTTCTCTTTCTCAGCGCCTTTCTAAGCGGAATATTGTAAATCTTTTCGTCAGTTGCCATTAAATCATACTCGTCTGCGCTCGCCTAGTTCGCTGGCGAATTATCTTCATAATTCTTGCTCACACGGCTCGCTTAGATCTTAATTCTTCCTCTTCTCCAGTGTTTTACCTCGATCCTGATTCTTCGTGACCTGGCTCTCTTCATCCCGTACTTCTTTATGTCAGCCCATCTTGGCGCAGCCTGCTTTCTAGCAGCTATGAGTTTGACTTTTTTACCAGCTGGTTTTCTAGATCCCATGAATATCAACTCTATTTAATTGAAAAGTCATATTTATAAATCCACTATTTCCTGACAATTCTGGTCTCCTTCTTCTCGGTCAGCTTTTTCAAAATCGTGACAATCTGCTCGTCCGTTATTTTCGCTCTTATCTGGCCGGTCTGGGCGAGCTGCGCCAGATACATTTCAAGCTGCAGCGCTGTCTCGGGCTTCACCATCTTCAAATTGCTCAGCCTGTCGCGCGCCTTCGGCTCAAGGATCTGATTCATGATTTTTTTAAGCACTTCCAGCTGCTCCTGCACCGCTGCCTGCTGCATAATCTGGTCCTGGGCCGCCTGGTACTGCGCAGACTGCTGCTCCTGGATTCTTTTAGCGAGTAGCCTCTTCTTTATTTCCTCTTCACTGGACATAAGAATCAACTATAAACAAAACTTATAAACCGATCATGGTATCTCGCATAGTTCCATGTGCTCGTCCCCTTCATACAGAATCTTGTGTAGCATTAATTCGTACGAAGTATCCGTGACGTCTTTGTCGGTCCTTATTTTGATCGTTTGTTCTGGAGTATGGAGAAATATTTCAAATGCCTCTCTGTTCAAAGTTCCTGTCAAAAATGTGTGATCATCAAATCTCTTCATTCCGGATGCGCAATCCTTGTCAAAAATCACACCACTTCTCGCATCTCTCTTTATCGAATCGATTATTGTATTATAAACACCAGATCCAGCCTTGTAAGTCAGTTCTGTGACTCTTTCGTTTCGGATTATGGAAGGCGGAAAGATTATAGGCTCCACTCCCATTCTGTATTTTGGTTTGTGCTCATCCATGCTTAGAAGAAACCGCAAAATTTTATATGCGAGTTTTCACGCCACGTTTCGCAATCCTTCAGCGACCCTGCCTCTGCGCGATTCTATCATAGAGCGAACTTTGTCAGTAGCAAGATCCTTCCCTACATTGAAGTATACCAATCCGTATAATCCCAATATTTCAAATTCGCTCAATCGCGAGCGCTGTTTGTGTCTAAATTCTTCATCTTCGAACAATTTTTCAGCATCAGTAGAAATATCGAATTTTTCAGATTTCAGTGTACTCGGATAGTCATTGAATATTTTTTTAGCCAGCTCTACCATGGAGCCCCCTGAAATGTAATGAGGGTTTCTGCATTTTTCTATAACTCCATTATCATCAGAAGGTGTGCACATCGCCACATATCGCCATGGGCTCTTCGTGCGCATGCCAAAGAAAATTCCTAGTTCCCTTTCTTTATAACAAACCATATTCAGTAGCATGATTCAATTATAGTCACAAGATTTATTTAATACCATGCCTTTATTTCTTGAAAACTGAGAGTTCTCGAGACCTAAGAAAAATCATACTTTTCCGCAGGACTTGGCAACCTTGTCAAGAAATTTCTGCCCTTCGCGTGTCGCAACCCTTCCTTTTTTTGGCTTGTTGACCTTTTCGATGAGCCCTGCGCGTTCCAGATCCTGCAAAATAACACGAATGACCTTTCCGCTGCCCTTTGCGTAATGCGCTGGCTTGTGGCCTCTCCTGTGAAGCCCGCCGTAGAATGTCCTTAGACGCGAAACGCCAACAGGCCCTTCGATATAGACCTTTCTGAGAATACTTGCAGATCTTAGATACCACCAGTTCTTCTGTTCAGGCGGCCTTTCCCTGCTTACCCCTGTCTTCACTATTCTGGCCCAGTCAGGCATCGTGATTTTCTTCTCTAATTCAGCAGACGCCTTTTCTATCAGTTCGTTCGCAGGAATATCCCTTGCACCTACCATAAAAATTCTCCTCTATGTTAATTTTTGTGGAATGGAGCAGTTCTGTTTGAACTGCGACATATCCTTCTTTTCGCATTTCAGCGAAAAGAAATTTCATTCGCTTGTCACATTACCTTTGATCCAGGTTCTACTTCCTTGTCAACCGTCAGCAAAGCAGGCTTGCCGTCCTGGATTGCAGCCAGTATCATTCCTTTTGACTCAATACCTTTAAGCATCTTTGGTTCCAGGTTGGTGAGCACCACAACGCTCTTTCCCTTGAGTTTTTTGACATCGTAGACGTCAGCGATTCCGGCAACAAATGTTCTTGTTTCGCTGCCTATGTTGATGGAAAGTTTGACCAGCTTGTCTGTATTCGGCACTTTTTCAGCTGCCTCGATCTTTCCGACAACAAGATCCAGCTTCTGGAAGTCTTTGAAGTTTATTGTTGACATAGTTATCAAATCAATTTATAATCTAAAGAAAGATTTTAAAGCATTTGCCGCTAGTGTTTTGCATGAAATCAATTCATGTACCAGTACATTTTGATGAATCATTCGATATATTCACTGGTCACGGCATTCTTAATTACATTCCTCAGCATCTTGTGGAAAATCCTCTCGGAAATCGATATAAAATTTTTGTAAGCAACAGCGTCGCAGATCTCTATGGAAGACCGCTGTATGAAGGAATGAAAGAATGCGGCTTGAATGTGACGGTTGAGGCCTGCGAAGACGGCGAGGAAATAAAACGCATTGAGATCGTTACTGAGATTGGGAGAATTCTTCATCGCGAAGGATTCGATAGGAAAGACTGTGCAATCATTGTCTCTGGCGGGTCGCTCACTGACACCATTGGATTTGTTGCCGGGACATACAAGCGAGGATGTAATTATATCAATGTCCCAACAACCTTTAT
>Ga0315274_10017630_pt1 | contig 10069 bp, 8 predicted proteins | sample YL17G02_20_MG_FD_203700 | JGI IMG/M metagenome (GOLD analysis project Ga0315274, IMG submission 203700) | Sediment microbial communities from Yellowstone Lake, YNP, Wyoming, USA - YL17G02_20 | ecosystem: Environmental > Aquatic > Freshwater > Lake > Sediment | place: USA: Wyoming | collected... | reverse complement strand
CTATGAACACCGCTCGTGGCAGGGATGGCACCGTCACATGCTTTTCATCTTCCTGGCGCAGTTGTTTCTCCTGCGACTGAGGGAGCAGTTCAAAAAAAAAGCCCGACCCTGACCCTTGCTCAAGCACAGTCGTTGGTTGCGGCAGTGCTGAAAGAGGGTCGAATGACTTTCGGGGGTGCGCTGCAAATCGTTGAGTACCACACGATAAGAAACCACATCGCTTGGAAATCTCATCGGAAGACCAGATTACGTGAGCTTGCAAAGCAAAGGCGAGAGGGCCGGAAGAAAAGAACAAACGCTTTACGTCATTGATACCCTAACGTTTCTAAACGATGTGTTGTCGTACTCATCATCGAAGTGCCGCCAAACGCAGCGCAGGTGGAATAGTACGTGCAACCCGTTAGGCGTAAGGAAGATTCCAGTGAACCGGCGATGCATTTTCATCACGCATTTCCGCTTCGGACTCTGAATGATAGGATTTAAATCGTACGAACTCTCGATCCATAAGAATATCAGGAAATTGCGAAGATCCTACCCTCTCTGTCGTTATATGTTATGGGGCAAAAAAGCGCTGTAGTACTAATCATCGGCTCATATCGATGCAGCGGAGAGGAGATGCGATGACCAACAGGCAGAGAGCGGCCGCGGTCCTGGGCTACCGACCGTACGACAGGCTTCCCCTGGTGCACTTCGGGTTCTGGGACGAGACCCTGCGGAAGTGGTGCGCCGAGGGCTATTTGAAAAAAGATGAGATCGACGGGCAGGCGGACGGGAACGAGAAGGACAGGGCCATAGGGGCCCGGCTCGGGTTCGACTTCAACTGGCAGACCATGTTCGGAGGCAACGCGAACCTCATGCCTCTCTTCGAGACCAAGGTCCTCGAGGAGCTTCCCGGCGGCATGAGGAAGGCGGTGAACCAGTGGGGCATGATCATCCTGGAAAAGCCGGGCGTCAATTCGATCCCCTCGGAGGTCGACCACCTGCTGAAGGACAGGAAGGCCTGGGAAGAGCATTACCTCCCGAAGCTCGAGTACCGGGATGACAGGGTGGATCTCGAGGCCATAAGGCGCCTGGCGCGAGGGCCCGTGAGAACCGAACCCCTGGGGCTGCACTGCGGGAGCCTGTTCGGCGCGATCCGGGACTGGATCGGGGTCCAGGGTTTGAGCTACCTCTCCGTGGACGACGAGCCGCTGTTCGACGAGATGCTCGATATCGTGGGAGAGCTCTGCTTCAAGCTGGTGGAGAAGATACTCTCCGTGTACGCGGACTTCGACTTCGCGCACTTCTGGGAGGACATCTGCTTCAAGAACGGCCCTCTGGTGATCCCGTCGGTTTTTCGCGAAAAGGTGGGGCCGCATTACCGGCGCATCACGGGGCTCGCACGGCTCCACGGCATTACCGTCGTTTCCCTCGACTGCGACGGAATGATCGATACGCTGATCCCCACATGGGTGGAGAACGGGGTGAACACGATGTTCCCGATCGAGGTCGGAACATGGGGAGCGAACATCAAACCCTGGCGCGAGAAGTACGGGAAGGAGCTCCGCGGCGTCGGAGGCATGAACAAGACGCTCTTCGCCCGCGACCGGGCAGCGATCGACGCGGAGGTCGAGCGGCTGAAGCCGCTTGTCGCGCTCGGGGGATACATCCCGTGCCCGGATCATCGGATCGCCCCTGATGCGAAGTGGGACAACGTGCACTACTACTGCGAGAGGATGCGTACCGTCTTTGGCTGATGACCACTGGTGAGAGTTTATACAAAAATCGCATAAAGATTCTTGAAAATTTTAGTTGACAAACATCTAATTAGGTATATGATGAATTAGGCGATAATCAAATAAGTTGTTGGTCTAATGGTTTTATGAGGGGGGCCGTATGGACGCATATACCTACTTGAACATCCAGGGCAGGCTGGCGCATTATGAATGCATGCGCGCCACGGCGCCCGCACGCCAGGAAGTCGGATCCCTCCGGGAGTTCATCCGCACGCTCGTGAAAGCACAGTCCCGCAAGACCCTCGTTCCCGACAACGACCCGATGTTCATCGCGCCAATCGGGAACGTGAATGGCTGAAAAGGCCGCATCACCCGAGCTGCGCTGGGACCACGGGACCGCGTATGACCTGTTCGCGAGCCTGTACGCGATCCACATGCCCGGAGATTTCGGGCTCAGGGCCTCATGGGCTGCGGGGGTTCGCTCGCGGCTGACAGAAGAGAGGCGAGAGCTCTTCGCCTGTGCGAACCTCCACCTCGGGATCCCCGCCCAGTGGCTCCACCGGCTGCCCCAGCCCAAGGACTCGCGCACGATCCTCGATCTCCTGGAGCGCATGAAGCCCGAGGAGATCCTGCCGACCATCGCGATCAACCCCGAGCGCGCGGAGAAGTGCGACGAGACCTTCCTCCGCGTGCTCGCCCGGAAGAAATGGGACGAGGAGGACGTCGAGGCATACAGGCAGAGCATAGGGCCCGCGCACATCAAGGCGATCGAGCACGAGAAGAACTGCATCCCGCGCTGGCTCGACTGCTGGGCGAACGCGGCGGAGTTCGGCAGTTCATACAGGAAGGGGCTTGCGGAGTACTACGAAGGCTTCTTCCGGGAGGAGGAGCACAGGATCTCCGCGCACGTCGCGAACGCCCTCGCCCGGGCCCAGGAAGCAGCCTCCCGCATGTCCCTGGCCGAGCTGTTCGAGGAGCTTTCCCACGGCATCCGCGTCGAGTACCACCTGACGCAGCAGACGCTCGTCCTGGTGCCCTGCTACTGGTGCACGCCCCGGATCCTGTACACGACCCTCAGGGACGGGTACGAGATCGTGCTTTTCGGCGCCCGGCCGCCCGAGGCATCCCTCGTCCCCGGCGATTCAGTGCCCGCGCAGCTGCTTCTCGCGCTCGAGGCCCTCTCCGACCCGACACGCCTGGCCATCCTCCGCGCGCTGCTCGATGAGCCCCTGACGCAGGCGGGCATCGCCCGCAAGCTGCGGCTCCGCCCGCCGACGATCAGCCATCACCTGAAATCGCTCCGGCTCGCCGGCCTCATCGCCTACATCGGGACCGGCAAGGACGAGACCCGGTACGGGACCCGAGTGCACCAGGTCGAGCAGACCTGCGCCTTGCTCAAGGAGTTCCTCAAGGCCACGTGAGCGCGCCGGGACCAAAGCTCATCCTCTCGCGCCTTCTCCTCGTGGTTCTTCTCGGCATGATCCTCGCCAACCTCGGCGGGAGCATGTACTATCCCTTCTTCGCGATCTTCCTGAAGCAGTTGGGCTTCCCGGTCGATACCATAGGCCTGTACTTCACCATTGCGGCGATCTTCCCGCTGGTCTTCCAGATCCTCGGGGGCTGGATCTCCGACAGGATCGGCCGGGTGCGGAGCATCGCGCTGGGGTCCCTGGCCGGAGCAGTTTCGTGGATCGGGATCGTGCTTGCGCCGTCGATGGCCGCGCCGCTCGCCTGGTTCCTGGTCTCCGACGCCTTCGGTTCCATCACCCGTTCGCTCGTGGGCCCCAGCTTCGATGCCTTCACCGCGGAGCAGTCCACCGCGGAGAACAGGGCGCGCGTGTTCGCGGTCGTCCAGTCCCTGTTCATGGTCGTCGGGATTGCCGGACCCCCGCTCGGGGGTTTCATCGCCGAGCGCCTGTCCTTCCGGACGCTCCTCCTCGTCTCGGCCTGCCTGTACTGGTGCGCCACGGCCATAAGGGTTGCGGTGGCGCGCAAGGTGGGAGCGGCGCACGGGGCCCCGGCGGAAAAACGCGCGGGATTGAAGGCGAGCATTCTCCACCTCGGGGGGCTTGCGCTCGCGGGCGGGGTGTTCACGTGGATCCTGCTCGTCGACGGGGCGCTCGACATCTCCGGCAAGCTCAGCGGCGACCTCCTCCCGCTCTACCTGAAGGAGGTGGGCTTGCTCACCGAGTCGCGCATCGGGCTCCTCCAGGGCGTCTCGGGGATCTTCACGGCCGCGGCGATGGTCCCCATGGGCGCGATCGCCGACCGCTGGGGCGAACGCTACCCCGTGGCCCTCGGCTGCCTCCTTGTCGGCGCCGCGATCGCGCTCTTCGCCTTTGGCCGCGGTTTTTGGACCTTCGCGGCCGCGTTCGCCGTCTTCGGGTTCAGCGGCGGATGCTTCGGGCCCGCCATGCAGTCCCTCGTCTCCAAGGTCGTGCCCGAGCGGCTGCGGGGCATGGCGTACGGTTTCCTCTCCACGAGCCTCGGTATCTTCTCGTTTTTCGCCCCCGCCGTCGGGGGGCTGCTGTGGAAGCGGTGGTTCCCCTCGCTGCCCTTCCTCATCAGCGGCGCGATCGTCGTCTGTGCCGTGATCCCGGTGTGGGTGAAGTACCGGGCTCCTTCCCCCGTCTCCGAGCCTGCGGTACATTGAAGCGCGTGAAAGCGGTTCTTGGCTGTCTCGTCATAGCGGCGCTCATGCTCGCCTCCTGCGCGACCCCACCCGGCTACCTCGCGAAGCAAGGGGGGTACCTGCTTCGCGACAGCTTCGGCGCGCGCGGCATCGATGCGCTCATCGCCGACCCGGCGACGCCTGCCGGGACCCGGGCGTTCCTTGCGAGGGCGCGGGAGATCAAGCGATTCACGGTCGGGACCCTCGGCCTCAGGGACAATGGGAACTACAGCCGCTACAAGGCGATCGACCGCGATTTCCTGGCGACCGTCGTGTCCGCGTGCGACGCGGCCTCCTTCACGCCCTACTATTGGAGCTACCCCTTGCTCGGGAAGCTCCCCTACATGGGCTTCTACGAACGGCCGGACGCCGAGACGGAGGCGGCGCGCCTCGGGAAGGAGGGCTGGGACGTCGTGGTCAGGAAGGTCGACGCGTTCAGCACGCTCGGTTTCCTCCGCGATCCCCTGTACTCGTTCATGGAGCGCTACTCCCCGTTCCAGCTCGCCTTGCTCATCATCCACGAGCAGACCCACGCGACGCTCTTCGTAAAGGGCCAGGCGCAGTTCAACGAGGAGCTCGCCACGTTCGTGGGCGAGGAGGGGGCCTTGGCCTGGCTACGCGCTGCCTACGGGGAGGGCTCCGCGGAATACCGCGCTGCCCTCGACGAGCAGGCGGATTCCGAGACGTTCCTCGCCTTCGTGGGGGAGCTCACGAAAGCGCTCGACGAGGTCTACCGGGGGACGCTTTCCCGCGGCGAGAAGCTCGCGCGCAAGAAAGAGATCATCGAGGTACACAAGGCGCGGTTCGCGGCGGAAACCCAGCAGCGCTTTCGCACTGCCGGCTTCCGGGACATCGGAGAGCTGCCGATCACCAATGCCTGGCTCTCGTTGTACGGGTTGTACACGGAGGACGTCCCCCTGCTGCGGGACTTCTGGGAGCGCCGGTGCGGGGGCGACCTCCGCCGGTTCATCGCGGAGGCCGTGCGGCTCTCGCGGAAAGGGGATGTGCGGGAGCTCATGAGGCAGGAGCTTTCCTCCTTTTGACAGAACGCGACTTTCCGGTATCATGACCGGAAAGGAGGGCGAGTCATGGCGCAGATGATCGGGCTCATCGAGTTCCAAATGAGCTTTCTTCTTTTCATCGCTTTGGCGGGTTACCTGCTGGCGTCCCGTGTTCACCAGTCCGCGGTGATCGGGGAGATCCTCGTGGGGCTGATCGTGGGGCCGAGCGTCCTGGGGATCATCACCTACACGAGCTTCGTGAGCAGCATCGCCCACCTCGGGGCCGTCGTGCTCCTCTTCGTGGTCGGGATGGAGTTCCGCCTCGAGGACATCGCGAAGCCGAAATACCTTGTGATCGCCCTTTCCGGGGTGATCGTCCCATGGGTCATGGGGTACTTCACCGCGGAACTGTTCCATTTCCCCTTCGCCAGCGCGGTCTTCATCGGGACGGCCCTCACGGCGACGAGCATCGCGATCACCGCGAACGTCCTCAAGGAAATGGGCAAGCTGCAGACGCCCGCAGCCCGCGCGATCATCGGGGCGGCGGTGATCGACGACGTGCTCGGCCTCCTCGCCCTCGCGGTCGGCAACGGCCTCGTCTCGGGATCCATCTCCGCCGCCTACATAGGGACTGTCTTGTTGAAGGCCGTGGCGTTCCTCGTGGTGGGGGCGCTCCTGGGGCACTTCGCCATCCGCAGGCTCGTGATCGCCATCGACGGCACAGAGTTCGCGAAGAAGTTCCCCGAGGTGACGTTCATCTTCGCAATGATGCTCGCCTTCCTCTACGGCATGGCTGCCGAGCTCACCGGGCTCTCTGCGATCGTGGGCGCCTTCATCGCGGGCGCATCAATGGGCGGGGTGCAGCTCAGGAACAGCAAGGACCTGAAGCAGGGCTCGGATTTCCTCCAGATCATTTTCGCCTCCATCTTCTTCGTCTCACTCGGAATCCTGGCTGACGTCCGGGCGATCCAGGTGCAGGTGCTCCTCTTCCTGGTCGTGCTCCTGGTCGTGGCAATGGCCTCCAAGCTGATCGGGTGCGGCGGCGTGGCCCTGCTGTATCGGAGCGGGCTCCGCGACTCCGCGATCATCGGCTTTGGCATGGCCCCGCGCGGGGAGGTGGCCATGATTGTCGCGCTGATCGGGCTGGACAAGAAGGTGATCGGGCAGGACATCTACGTGAGCATCATCCTCATGAGCCTCCTCACGACGATCGTGACGCCGATCATCCTCCGCAACTGGTTCTACCGCGAGGCTGCCCCCGCGCGGGCGGCCTGAGGGCGGGGCGGCACGTGGCAGCAACGGGGCGGAGCGTGGCAGCAGCGGGGCGGAGCGTGGCAGGGGCTGAGGAGGCGCGCGGAGGCAGGTGGCACGGCCGGCGGTGCTGCTTCGGCTTCCACCACGACCTGCACGTTGATGCCTCTGACACGGGCATCGGGACGCGCTGTAGACCGGAGGAGCTCGCTCCCCTGCTCCGCATGACCGGCGCGGACTTTGTCCAGACCGACTCCAAGGGGCACACGGGCGTCACGAGCTGGTTCAGCAAAAACCCGCACGCCACTGTCGGGCCGGGCGTGGCTCGCGACGCCCTCGAAGGGTGGCGCGCTACCACGCGCCGGATTGGCGTCCCGCTTCACGCCCACTACTCGGGCATATGGGACAAGGCTGCCGGGGCGACGCATCCGGACTGGTGCATCCTGGACCGCGACGGCGAGGCCGTGAACGCCGCGTGGATGGGCGTGAGGGGAACCACGGGCGACAAGATGTGCCCCCGGAGTCCTTACAGCACGGAGCTGATGATCCCCCAGCTCTTCGAGATGGTCGACCGCTACGGTGTCGACGGCTTCTGGATCGACGGCGATATCTGGGCCATGGAGCCCTGCTACTGCGCGCGGTGCCGGGCAGCCTTCCGGGAGAGGACGGGGATGCCGGAACCCCCACGCGAGCCTTCGGATCCGGGGTGGAACGAGTGGTGGAACTTCACCCGGGAGAGCCTCGAGGAGTACGTGGGGCGCTACTGCGACGCGGTCCACGGGCATTCGCCCGGGGTGCTCGTCTGCTCGAACTGGCTGCAGACCTTCCGGCACCCCGGGGCGCCGACGGTCCCGACGGACTGGATCAGCGGGGACAACGCCGCTGTCTGGGGCCTGGACGGCAGCCGGTGCGAGGCCCGGTTCATCTCCACCCGCGGCAAGCCGTGGGACATCATGCTCTGGTGCTTCTACTTCTCCCATGGGTGGCTGGGGGCTCCGGACTGGGCGCCTGCCATGAAGCCTGTGGAAATGCTCGAGCAGGAAGCAGCGGTGATCGTCGCCTTCGGCGGCAACGTGCAGGTCTGCGAGAACCCCTTTGCCGGGGTGCGCACCGGCCAACTGATCCCCTGGAGGATGAAGCGCATCGGGCAGCTCGCGAGGTTCGTCAAGAAACGGCGCGCCCTCTGCCAAGGCACGGAGACCCTCCCTCAAATCGCGGTCCTGCACTCCGAGCATCATCTCCGCGCGACCCCTGTCGGCGGGGGCCCGTGGGCCGTGGACCCGGCTCCTGTGCAGGGCGCCGTGTTCAGCCTTCTGGAGTGCCACTACGGGGTGGACATCCTCGACGAGTGGGCCCTGCGCCCGCGCCTCGGCGACTTCCCGGTGATCGTGGCCCCCGAGCAGGACCGGATGTCCGACGCGATGGCCGCGGAGCTGAAGGGGTTCGTCGCTGCGGGCGGGAGGCTCCTTGTCACTGGAGCCGGCGCGCGGGAAAGGTTCGGCGAGGCGTTCCTCGGCGCGCGCGAGGCAGGCGTCGCGGAGAAGGCCGCCCTCCACGTGCCCGCGGCAGACGGGACGGTCCCCGTGTGGAGCGAGCGCTGGCTGCTGGCCGAGACGACCACGGCGAAATCCCTGGCTCCTCTCGGCCTGACCCCGCTCTCCGGAGAGCAGCTCCTCCCGCACCCCGCAGCCACGCTGAACAGGGTGGGAAAGGGACGGGTCGCCTGGATCCCCGGCAGCATCTTCCGGGACTTCGCGCGCAGCCGCTACCCCCTCGTTCGCGCGTTCATCGGCTCGGTCGTGCGAGCGCTCGCCGGCAGGCTCGACATCGAGGTGCGCGCCCCGGCGTGCATCGACGTCATCCTGAGACGGAAAGGGGAGCGGAGGATCGTGCACCTCGTCAACCGGTCCTCCGGGCTTCCGAACCTCCCGAACAGCGGGGTGATCGACGAGATCCCCCCTGTGGGACCGGTCTTGATCTTGATGGGATGCGCGCGGAAACCGCGGAAGGTCCGCATGGCCTTTGAGGAGGGGCGGCTTAAGAGCGCGTACACGCCCGGCGCGAACGGCGGCCGGCTCCGGCTCGTCATCCCGTCGGTGCGCATTCACGCCGCCGTGGTCGTCGAGAGTTGACCCCCGGCCGTCGAGCTGCTATCACGTGTCTATGAAGATCACCGCGATCAAGGCGCTCCAGCTGAGAAACCACGGCCAGTCGGTGGTGAAGGTGGAGACCGACTCGGGGCAGTTCGGCCTGGGCGAAGCAGGCGCGCCCGGCCCCATCGTCAGGGCCCACATCAAGGACTACTTCGCTCCGATGCTCCTCGGGCAGGATCCTCTCTGCATCGAGAAGCTGTACACCCTCATGACCCGCGACCACAGCCAGTGGCAGGCCCGGTACGTGCACATGCCCACGGTCAGCGGGATCGACATCGCCCTGTGGGACCTCGCGGGCAAGGCGTTCGGGAGGTCCGTCTCGGAGCTTCTGTCGGGCAGGTTTCGGGAGCAGGTCGCCCTGTACGCAAATACCGGCGGGCCGGAGGACTGGCTGGACCCCGGCTCCTGCCGGGAATGGGCCCGGACCGAAAAGGCCCACCCCTGCGGGTGGAAGACGCTGAAGTTCGGCTTCGAGAGGATGGTCGGCAGGGGCCTTCCCCCCGGCAGGTACCAGGGGGGAAGCCCGTCGATGATGCTGACCCAGAGCGAGCTCGCCCTCATCAGGAAAGGGTTCGAGAATTGCCGCGAGGCGCTGGGGTGGGACATCGACGTCATCGTCCACTGCCACAACGAGTGGGACCTGCCCACCGCGCTGGGCCTCGCAGAGGCCGTGGCGCCGATCAGGCCGTTGTGGATCGAAGATGCGATGCCGGTGATGTACACGGAGGCCTGGCGGGCGTTCCGCGAGTCCTCGCCCGTGCGCGTCATGACCGGCGAGAAACTCGAGCTGCTCAGCGAGTTCCTCCCGTTCATCGCCAGCGGCGGGGCGCACGTCCTGCACCCCGACCTCTGCTACGCGGGCGGGATCACCGGCTGCCGGAAGGTCGCGGACCTCGCCGAGCTGTACTACATTCCCGTGGTCACGCACTGCGTCGGCAGCCTCGTGCAGCTCATCGCCACCGCGCACTACGGGGCGAGCGTCCGAAACTTCGTGATGTCGGAGAACAGGCTGCCTGCCGGGGATCTGTTCGAGGAGATGAGCGAAGAGGGGATCAAAATCGAAAGCTCGATGCTCGCCGTGCCCCGCGGGCCCGGCCTGGGCATCACCCTTGTCCCCGATGTGCTCAGGGACAACCTGGCCCCGGGCGAGCCGTGGTGGGATTGACGGAGCGGCAGGTCCCTCCGTCTCAGCCCGGCATGCCGGGCACCCCCCCGCGGCTTCCCGCGACAGGCCGGGCCCGGCCCGCGGCCTCAGCGGCCAGGCGCGCCTTCTCCGCC
>Ga0315274_10017629_pt1 | contig 10069 bp, 14 predicted proteins | sample YL17G02_20_MG_FD_203700 | JGI IMG/M metagenome (GOLD analysis project Ga0315274, IMG submission 203700) | Sediment microbial communities from Yellowstone Lake, YNP, Wyoming, USA - YL17G02_20 | ecosystem: Environmental > Aquatic > Freshwater > Lake > Sediment | place: USA: Wyoming | collected... | reverse complement strand
TATTCGGCGCGACTTGGAAATGGCATCGCGCGTCACGCGGGTTGAGCCAGTTTGAGAACAGGTTCAGGCGACTCAATGTTGATGAGATCGCCGGAGGATTGTTCCCTCAATTGATGAACACGCTCGCGCGACAAAGTTGCCAGCAGCGCTTCGCGGTCGAGTTTGATCTGATAGAACCCTGACCACTCGGCGAATTCTTCGTTGTGCTCTCCATTGTCCAAGCGTCCTTGTTGGTAGAGCGCGTAAAAGTCCGCCGAACTCAGCCAAAAGCGGCGTTCATAGCGGCGCGTGATTTCGTCCGCCGCGCGCAGATCGTCGAGAATTTCTGTGATCGTGATTTCCATACCGTGCCTCCAATTCGGGCGCATTATACAACTCAACAACGAAGCATGTCAAACAATGTTTTCACTCACGACAACTCATTTACGTTTCATCTGCGAAGCGACGACGCCGCTCCGGCTCGAAGTGGAAAACTTTCGCGCAGGGAGCAACCTGCGCGGCGCGCTCGGGCAGGTAATGACGCGGACGGCTTGCTCCGCGTCGCCCTGCGCGGGAGATTGGAATGACCCCGCGCATACCGCCACCTGCCCTGTCCACTGGTTACTCGCCGCAAATGAGAAACCGGGACAAGAACGACGCGGGTATGCCATTGTGCCGCCGCAAAGAGAGATTTCGCCGGAACGCTTGGCGGCGCACAATCTGTCGCGTGGAGACATTCCATCGCAAGTCCCCTACGAACCGGGCGAACGCTTCGAGTTTGGTATTACGTTGTTTGGGCACGCGCTGCAATTCCTACCGTACTTCGTGCTGGCGGTGCCAGAGATGGGACGCGCAGGCGTCGGCGCGGGACGCGGCAAGTTCGCGCTGAAAAGCGTGTGGGCATTCAGTCCGCTCGACGATGCGTGCGAATGTCTGCTCGCGGAGAACGATACGCTCGTGCATACGCCGACGTTGACGCTGAATCACGCACGCGTCGTCGCGGCGGCGGAACGGTTGATGGGAAATGTCGAAATTCGCTTCCTTACGCCCATGCGCTTGATCGCCAACGAGGAATTGCTCAAAGCGCCGAGTTTTGCAACGCTGTTCGCGCGGTTGTTGAAGCGCCTGGACGATCTGGAAATGCAGCACGGCGGCGGCAATCGACGCGGGACGGACGAAGTGCAAACGCTACACGATCTCGCCAAGCAGGTGCAGCCAATCGAAACGGAGACGCGCTGGGTGGAAGTGTGGAGCGGCTCGACGCGGCGCGGTACGCCATCGCCGATGAGCGGGTTCGTCGGGCGTGCGGTGTACGCGGCAGCGCCGGAGGTGTGGCGCGCGCTGCTGCCGTGGCTGGTGTGGGGACAACTCGCGCAGGTGGGGAAGGATACGGTCAAAGGCAATGGAGTGATTGCGATCAATCGGGCAATTGGTCAATCGGTCAATCAGGCAACCGGCGGGCTAGCCCCTGATTGACTGATTGCCAGATTACTGATTGACTGATTACCTCACGGAGAGCATATGGCTATCGTGCAGAATCTCATCGTCGAAGAGTTCGGCGCGTTCATCGGCAAGCACAGCGAGCGGTTGATCGTGACGAAAGGCGACGAAAAAATCGCGCAAGCCCCGCTGCTGCATCTGGAAGCGGTGCTGATTACCGGGCACGGCGTCAGCATCAGCGCGGATGCGGTGAAGGAGTGCGCCGAGCGCGGGATTCCGATTCACTTCATCAGCGGCACGGGGAATCCGTACGCGAGTTTGTACAGCGCGGGCTTGACCGGCACGGTGATCACGCGGCGCGCGCAGTACGACGCATTTCGCGATGCGCGCGGCTTGATGCTGGCGATTACATTCGCGCAGGGCAAGATTCGCAATCAAGCGAACTTGATGAAGTACATGGGCAAGTATCGCAAAGAGACCAAACCCGAACTGTTCGATTTGTTGCGGGAGCGCGCGGAACGGATACTGGATCATGCGGCAGAATTGGAGCAGGTGCGATCTTTTCCCGATGTCCTCTCAGGCGAACGCGCGACGATTGACGATTGGCGATTCGAAATCCTGGGCATCGAGGGACGCGCGGCGCAGAGGTATTGGGATGCGGTGAAAAATGTTTTGCCTGATGACTACGACTGGCCGGGACGCGAAGGTCGCGGCGCAAAAGACCCTGTCAACTCGGCGTTGAACTACGGGTACGGGATTCTCTACGGTCAAATCGAGCGCGCGCTGGTGCTGGCGGGACTCGATCCGTATGCCGGGTTTACGCACGTGGATCGTCCGGGCAAGCCGAGTCTGACGCTTGACGCGATTGAGGAATTTCGCCAGCCGGTGGTTGATCGGACGGTCTTCGGGTTGGTGAACAAAAGGGTCAAGATCGAGCAGGACGAGCGCGGCTTGTTGGTAAAAGAGACGCGGCGGATGCTGGCGGAAAAAGTTTTGAATCGTTTGGAGAGCGCAGAGAGTTTCGAGAAAAAGAATGTGCCTCTGCGGATCATCATTCAAAATCAAGCACGGCATCTGGCAACCTATTTGCGCGGTGAGCGGAACGAGTATCAGCCGTTCGTGATGGAATGGTAAAGACGACCCGGCGGGTCGTCTCTCCGGAGACCGGAAATGCAGTGCGTCGTGGTGTATGATATCGTGGATGATAACAAGCGTGGCAAAATTGCCGACGTGTGCCAGGATTATGGACTGGACCGGATTCAATATTCCGCGTTCCTGGGCAATCTAGCGCCGACACACCAAGAAGAGTTGATGATCAAGATCCAAGACGTGCTCGGCAAATTACCGGGCAACGTGCAGTTGTTTCCGATTTGCGAAAAGGATTGGGGCGCACGGCGGGTGATTGATCAAAAGCCTGCCCCGAGCCAAATCGAGGGGGAGTCGGAAGACAAGTCCTGAGCGGAGGCGAAGGATGCTGGACGACGATCTGAGGTATCCGATTCGGGTGACTGATTTGAAGCAGTGGGCGTACTGTCCGCGCGTGTTTTACTATCAGCATTGTCTCCCGAAAGTGCGACCGACGACGTATAAGATGAAAGCGGGCGTTGCGGCGGGACGAAGTGAAGTCGGACGCGAAGAGCGACGCTCTCTGCGCGCGTATGGGTTGACGCAGGGCGAGCGCGAGTTCGACGTGCCGGTGTGTTCCGAACGATTGGGCTTGCGCGGCGAAATTGATATGGTGATTACAACCGCGAGCGGTGAGGTGATCCCGGTGGATTACAAGTCGTCACGAATTGCAGGCGTGCATTTTCAATTGCAGTTGGGCGTGTATGGAATGCTGCTCGAAGAGGCGCGCAGTGTAACTGTGCAACGCGGCTTTCTGTACTCGATTCCATTGCGACGCGCTGAGACCGTCAAACTCGATCAACGTCTGCGGAATAACGCACTCAAAGGAATCGAAGCGATGCAGTGGATCATCGCGCATGAGACGATGCCAGCGCCGGTGAAGAATCGGCACAAGTGTGTGGCGTGCGAGTTTCGTAGATTCTGCAATGATGCGATTTAGTTCACTGGTGAGCAAGTACGATAGTTCAATCGTTTCGCAAATGGGGCGGGTTTTGGAGCAAAACCGGGTTTTCGATACGGGAAGGAGGTGAGTGGGACGAGTGAATCAAATACCCGATGGAACCCCCAGAGTTTTGGGCAGAAGTCGCGATTTTCTGTCCCGTGCAATGCTTTTGTGGGTGAACGTAATGGGTTTCACTCACATCGATCCGATGGCGGATACTGAAAGCTTTGTGCAAGCAATGACGCGCTGATTCCGCGCTCGTTTCACTCACATCGATCCGATGGCGGATACTGAAAGCCGGAGTATCGCCCGCTTGCGCAGCAGATCGTTGACTGTTTCACTCACATCGATCCGATGGCGGATACTGAAAGCAACAAATACGTCACGCCAAGCAACAAAGGGAATACGTTTCACTCACATCGATCCGATGGCGGATACTGAAAGGCGTCGGCGTTCCCGGCGTCGTCGTGGGCTGGGTGTTTCACTCACATCGATCCGATGGCGGATACTGAAAGTTTGCCTTCCAAACTTGCGCCAAGACATCCGAAGAAGTTTCACTCACATCGATCCGATGGCGGATACTGAAAGGATGACCTTGCCAAAGCATCGTGTCTAGCATAGCCTGGTTTCACTCACATCGATCCGATGGCGGATACTGAAAGACGGACAATGGTTCGGTGGTGATTGCGTAAAACGTGTTTCACTCACATCGATCCGATGGCGGATACTGAAAGTGGGATATAGGATAATCGAGGTTACTTTGGCGAGCGATGTTTCACTCACATCGATCCGATGGCGGATACTGAAAGTTCAGAATAGGATATTGGGCAACGAGTAGTCAATGGGGTTTCACTCACATCGATCCGATGGCGGATACTGAAAGATCTGTGGACGGACGCGATGTACTACGCGAGCAGCCGTTTCACTCACATCGATCCGATGGCGGATACTGAAAGATGCCCTGGGCGCGGACAAGTCGCAACTCTTCTTGAGTTTCACTCACATCGATCCGATGGCGGATACTGAAAGACCGGCTTACGCGCGCGGCAAACGCGCATGATCGATGGTTTCACTCACATCGATCCGATGGCGGATACTGAAAGAGATGCGCGGCGGCTTCACTGGCGGTTAGGTATCCTGGTTTCACTCACATCGATCCGATGGCGGATACTGAAAGTTTACTACCCCGCCAGGTCGACGACCTAGCCACATTGTTTCACTCACACTGGGACTATTATGCCTATGGTGCGAGATGCTGCGAAGGTCATTGAGACAACCCTAAATCATGAAGTGCAGGTTTACTACGCAGGAGATTTCCTGGGTTCAAGTGCGATTCACCCAGACATCTGGACACACATTCTGCAGGCGGACATGCTCGTCGCTGACATCACTGGGTACAATCCAAATGTCATGTACGAGCTTGGGGTGGCTGCGGCTTGGCGTCCTCTACGGTGCTGATTGTCAAGGACAAGTGTGATGAGAGGCAATTCGCTTTCGATCTCCAGCCCGCGCGTCAGATAGTGTACGAATCATCGTCTCTTGATTGGATGGAATACTTGAGGAATCAACTCGTTGGCAACTTGTTCGCTTGTCTTGCCCAGGTTCCATTTAGTGACGAACCCAGCACCGAAGTCCCGACGACGTTCGAGGTTGCTTTGGCGGATGGAAAAATACGGATTACCTATGGTCACCCGGCCCTGGGCACAGAAGGCTGGTGAGTGACGGCCTTGAGTTTGGATCACCCTACTATTTCCCGTACTCATGGTTGAGCCCGCCAAGGCTCCGGCCGGCAAATGTCCAGGTTCAGGCAGAAATGCGATTCAGCCTAAGGGTTGATCCTTGCTGGATAGGGATAGGTCTGAGGAGCCAAGGGTACTTGGCTGGCAATGGTACAGAGTACTTGGTTTGGTTACGCCAGGATGGCGATGTGTATCGCACGGGACCAGCTGTAGTTGCCCAAGATAAGGATGAGCATAATATTGGCCGCTTGTCGGTTTTCAATCCTTCAGACAACCAGTTCGTTCCTTTTTCTGTTTCAATTGATAATAAGGAATGGCAAATTTCCGTCGGCGACGTGAATGTGGCGATTCCTATCACGCAGTTACCACACGTTTTCCCTGAAGGAAGGATCATGTTCCAGACTTTTCGCTGCCGCGCCGTTATCAGGAACATTAGGGTCAAAGCACTGTGAATGGGATGTTCGGATAAGAGAGGACGATGAATCTTCCATTTGGCTTCGAAGCGCGAACAAAGGATTTCGCAGGAGTAGAAAAATGTTATCGGGTATCAACAAGAACAAAACTGCTGATCTGCTTCTTCAATGTCTTCGTGCAATTGGCTCTCCAGGCCCTGGCCCAATAGACGAGAACGTGCGGATGTGGTCTCGAAACGGAATCTTCGTATCGATCTTGGAGCCAGGCGTTGGCGCGCTTGAAGAGTTGATCGACCTTATAGAAAAAACAGGACGTTTAGATGGTCGCTCGGCGAGTTCTGTTTTCTCGCGAGAGTATATCGAGACTATGGTCCAAGAATTGCTGAACAGGCTTATTATTCTAGCCCAAAGCGATAGTCTGGAACCCACCGAGTTAACCCCAGCACGGATAGAAGCCTCTCTTAAACAATGGCTCGATAGTTTTGAAATACCATCAGAAGTAGCAACTTATTACACGCTTATTGGGAATCTCGTCCTGGACACACCTATTCAGATTGGTAGAATTACGTTCTCTCCCCTCAACGATGAAACACGTCAGAAGATAATGAGCGAATTTGATCGCATAAATGCTCTGGTGAAAGACAAAGAGGAAACCAAATCCGCAGCCAGGCAGCACATAGACGGATACTTGCAACCTAATCAGAGACTTTCGGTTGCCTTTGGCGCCATAAGTGAAGCCGAACCTGAACATGCTCAAGAGATGTTTCAGGACCGTGTCAGGGAAGTACTGCACGCTCTGCGTTTCTTTGGGTTTTTCCTTCATCCCGCGAGTCATCGTGCACTGATTGACCTATCGGGGCATACATATTCTGGAAAGAACGTCTTCCTTCGACTAGTGAGCGATCAGCAATTCAATCTTGCTGTACAGAGCACAGGTTTCCTTTTTCCTTACGAGCTAACGGTAGATCGACTGGGACATCTGAAGACAATCGGACTTGAGATCGTTCAAGCCATCTTCTCCAAACAGGAAGATGAGCGAACAGCGCTAGAAAGCAGTTGCATCAACGCTATCATATGGTTCAGTCGGGCTTTGCAGGACGATGTACCAGATTCCAGGTTTCTGAAATTGTGTGTCGCGATGGAGAGCTTGTTGCTTAAACGCGACGATCAGCCATATCGGCAGGTGATGGCAGAACGTGTGGCTTTTGTGCTAGGAGGAAACTTGGAGGGAAGACAGAAGATTGCAAGCGATCTCAAGAAGATATACGATATTCGGAGTGCCGTTTCTCACGAAGGACGTAGCCGTAAACTTCGAGAATGGCTGGGCGCGGCTGAATTTTACGCAGCCCACGTTGTCCTTAGATTCATTCACCTTGTTCAAGAGCAGAGTTGGACCACCGAGAATGATTTTATTGAGTGGATCGATAGTCTGAAGTTTGCCTAAGGCATTTCGGCAGGTGACGACGAGGCGAGACGTTTCGCGTGCTGAAGGAGAAGGAGATCAAGCAGTACGGGGAGTATCGCACGCGGCGGTTGGTGCTGGAGAAGTGGGATGGGATGGAAAAAAATGAAGGATGAAGGATGAGGGATGAAAGATGAAACCAAGTTCTGATCGAATCATTCTCAAAACTAGATGGGGAACGCTGTTTGACAGTCCGACTAAGTGCGACGAATGCCAGAAGGTAAAACCCCAGGTCACACAGTATGCGAGAAGCAATCGAACTGATCGTGTCAGCATTTGCAGTGATTGTTTGCCGCGTGTACTCGAACGGTCTTTTCCCGCACCTCGTCCTGACAATTCACGAGATGATGAATACATTTGGAATGAAAAGTTTGATAACGACGATCTCGAAGTTTCACGCGATGATGCAATGAACCGTGCAGTGGGCGGTGGGGCATTCGACTCGAATCGTCAAAGGCATTGAGTGGCAATGTTCGCGCAGAACTGGACGCGTACTATGCGCGCCTCTACGGTCTCACCCGCGACGAACTGCGCTACATCCTGGATCCCAAAGACGTGTACGGCGACGACTTCCCAGGCGAGACGTTCCGCGTACTGAAGGAGAAGGAGATGCGCCAGTACGGGGAGTATCTGACGAGAAGGTTGGTGCTGGAGAAGTGGGATGAACAAGAAGGCAGAAGGATGAAGGCGGAAGGATGAAAACAGAAACTGATACATGTGAACGACTGTTCGCTTTGACAAGATAACCTCAATCCTCTATACTAAGGTTTGAAATTGGTATATCCTCGCAGGGAGGTGCGGTTTGCCAATCAGCGTCCAGAATATTCTCAGTCAAAATATCACGCTCCTCTACGATTCACTTGACCTAGGTCCAGCGCATATTGATCGCAATCGTCTGCGCGAAATTGCGGGCGAGAATGCGATGGTGATGGACACCAATGAGATGATCGTGGCGGCACAGCCCACGAATGCGGTCATTTTTCAGTTAGGTGATCGGCGCATTCGGATCTCTGCCCAGCGCCCCAGCAAAAATATGGGAGAGATTCTGCTCTGGTTGTTCGCGCAAGATTTGAATCAACTAGTGGCCCGCGCCAAACTGATCGCTTATGGATTCAATTTTGGTGTCATTGCAGAAATGGAGCGCGAAAGCAAAGCGACATTCGCGATGCTCTTCCTGGCGAGCCGTACTGACTTGGAGCGTAACCTGAGTGGCACGGTGGAATCGGTTGTTCCGCGCATTCGTTTCAAGCGCGATAGCGTCCGTTACGATTTGATTCTTGAACCTCAGCAAGACAGGCAATTCATAGCGAATCTCAATGCTCATTTCGAGCGAGGCGCGTTACCGCCTCAGAATGTGCTTGAGCGTGATTACAAATCGGAATATCGCGAATTTGTTGCGTTGCTAAACCGCGTTCTAGGGGGATAGTCATGTTAACGACCGCCTATCCAACTCGAAATAAATATTGGACCCTACCAGAAGAACCTTCTAAAGCCAAGCCCGAGTCTCTTCAGGTCTTGATGCGCGCGGTGTCAGTGCTCGCCGCATGGATCAATCCGCGCGACGAAACTGAAACCTACTGGGTGCGGGGACAGGATACCCTCACCTACGGGGATCAATTACGCTGGTTACAACTCAAAGGCATACTGGCGACCGCGACTGGCGTTGCGCCCCAAGAGGAGGATACTCCGTTTGATCTCTTGTCTGCCTTGGCGCAGTATGATAATATTGTGCGCCTGCTATCCGAATCCCCATCAGTCTTCGCGCGCGCGGAACCGACGGCGAGCACGTCAACATCTGCTAAGGCAGCATTACGACCTGGCGATAACGCGGCGGCACTCACTTTGCTTTCTACGTGGCTTGAAGACACATCGGGTTACGATGAACAAGTTTGGCCGCGCGTCAAACAAAGCATCGAGCAGAATCGTCTCTCCGATCGGAGACGTTTCAGTGAATAAGGTCTTTATCCTTGACACAGGACCTCTGGGTGCAGTCGCGCATCCCCACGCCAATCGCGAACTAACCCAGAAACTGATGACACTGCTCCAAGCGCAGGATACCGTCATCGTTCCAGAGATCTGCGATTATGAAGTTCGTCGCAACCTTCTGCTTGAAAAACTAGACCAGTCTATTGAGAAACTGGATCAACTCAAACAGACATTGGCTTATCTCCCGCTTACCACAGACGCGATGCTCAAAGCGGCTGAGTTTTGGGCGGAGATACGTCGGAAACACAAGCGAACTGCTGACGACAAGGCACTGGACGGGGATGTGATCCTTGCGGCACAAGCATTCTTGGTTGGCGCTACAGTGGTAACCGAGAATGTGACACACCTTGAGGAATTCGTCCCTGTTCTGAAATGGCAAGATATTTGAGATTTATCCAAAAGAATCTTGAATGAAAGCGGCTCCTTGCGCGCTTTTACTTTTAGCTCAACCGAACGCGCTTGTACGGTCTCACCCGCGACGAACTGCGCTACATCCTGGATTCCAAAGATGTGTACGGTGAAGACTTATTCCGATTTCCCCACACGCGTGGGGGTGAATCACCACTCATTGTGCTACACCTTTTGCCTACCCCCGCGATTTCCCCACACGCGGGGGGCGAACCACCACTCATTGTGCTACACCTTTTGCCTACCCCCGCGATTTCCCCACACGCGGGGGGCGAACCGCTATGTGCACACTAGCGTTAGTGCTATTCGTGCGATTTCCCCACACGCGCGGGGCTGAACACACCGTTCGTTCAATCCAATCTTGTCCGTTGTCATTCCCGCGCGCGCAATGTCAAAAAAAACGCGCCCGACTTGCGGGCGCAACGCGCTCTACCCAGTGACAAGGAACAATCCCGTTACCCAACCGCCGCGCGCAGCGCGGCAACCTCTTGCCGCAACCGATTGATCTCGCGCGCGTAATCCTGCCCGCGCACACGCATCTGATGTTTCTTGAACGCGAGTTCCGTGAGCGCCT
>Ga0315274_10017625_pt1 | contig 10070 bp, 17 predicted proteins | sample YL17G02_20_MG_FD_203700 | JGI IMG/M metagenome (GOLD analysis project Ga0315274, IMG submission 203700) | Sediment microbial communities from Yellowstone Lake, YNP, Wyoming, USA - YL17G02_20 | ecosystem: Environmental > Aquatic > Freshwater > Lake > Sediment | place: USA: Wyoming | collected... | reverse complement strand
TTTTATTTTACTAAAATGGGGCTAAGCCGATCCATTGTTTCGAATATGCCTAATACCTTCACTCGTGTATTTGACAATATTTGCTCTAAATGTAAAATTATATGCCGCTTTAAAATCTCTGCGAAAGTGGGAATCCAGACTTGTCCCTGTGAAAACAGGGAACCAATATAAACCGGATTCCTGCTTTCGCAGGAATGACAACATGGAAATAGGTTTTGAATTTTAATGCCCCGCAGCTCTGCTGCGGGGTAGTTTACTTTAAACGCATTTCATATCTGTGTAATCGTCTCATAATCTATGTAATCAGAGATTTCTGGACTTTTTCAGAAATCTCCTTGACAGAGAGAAAAGGAATGGTTAAAATGGGGACATACCATAGGGGGGTATAGTATGAATACGGAGCGACAGAAAAAAGAGGTTTTGTTGAGATTACGAAGGATCGAGGGGCAGCTGCGTGGACTTCAGAGAATGGTAGAAGAAGGGGTTCCATGTCCTGAAATTATGAACCAGGTCGCTGCTGCCACAGCTGCTATCAAAAGGGTCGGTATGGTCATCGTTCAAACCTATATGGAGGAGTGTCTGGACAAAACCCAGAAGGAACCAGGTGCCAAAAAAGGGGAGACCTTTAAAGGTCTGCAAACGGCGCTCTCACGTTATATCGATTGGACATGATCTGAATGCGGAATGTGGATTGCGGAGTGTGGAATAAAGAATCCAAAATTTAATTTCGGAATACGGATTTCAGAATTGCAGTTTACCCATTGAGGGATCTGAAGAAAGGAGGAAGATAAAATGGCTACTATTTTGAAAGTCAAAGGCATGAGTTGTCAGCATTGTGTGATGTCGATTACGAAAGCGTTGAATCAATTAGAGGGGATTCAAAATATTCAAGTGGATCTTCAGAAGGGAGAAGTCCGTTTCGATAATACAAAGGCCTTAGCGTCAAACCGAATTGAGAAGGCCATTGAAGAGGCAGGATACCAAGTTGTTTCAGCTTAAGCGAAGGTTAAGGCTGAGGTTAAGGTTGAGAATTTCATTTAGAGACTCTGCTTAACCCGTAGCTTTGACTTGAATTTTTGGACGATTCACGAATCACGAACACGAAACACGTCATTTTCTAAATAAGGAGAGAAAGATGCCTATTTATGAATATCGATGTCGAAAATGTGGGAAAATTTTTGAGAAGATCCAAAAATTGGAAGAGGTAACAGATTCACTGCAATGCCCCTATTGTGGAGGACAGAAGCCTGAAAAGGTTCTCTCCAGTTTCTCTTCTTCGAAAGGGACGGAATCATCATCTTCTTGTGGTCCTGTGGGTGAGTCGACAAGATTTTCTTGAAGCTAATAGAAGACCGGTGGTTCACCGGGTTTTCATCAATAGAGTTTTTAAAAAATGAAAAGGCCCTATACCAAACGGTATAGGGCCTTCAATAAGTGAGATTAAGATTTTTTTTTGGGTTTCTCTTCCTTAGAGGTTCCCTTTTCTTCCTTCTTCTTCACTTTCTTTTCCTTTTTCTCTTTTGCTTTCTCCTTCTCTTTCTTTTCTTCCTTTCCCTTCCTTTTGGGAGTGACCTTTCCAAGAACCTCTTTTGCCTTTTCTACGGTTGACTTCTTCTTCTCTTTTGCCGGAGAGAAGGAGACCAGTTCTATGAGAGAAAGAGGAGCTCCATCGCCCTGACGCCATCCCATTTTATAGATCCGCGTATAGCCTCCCTCTCGGTCTTTCAATTGAGGGGCGATTTTATCAAAGAGTTTCTTGACGATCCCCTCATCACGAAGAAGGGCAAAGGCTTGCCTTCTGGCATGAAGCGTTCCTTTTTTTCCGAGGGTGATGATCTTATCCACCCAACCTCTGAGCTCCTTCCCCTTGGCCAGAGTTGTTTTGATGCGTTCATGTTGAAGCAATGAAACCAACATGTTACGAAACATCAACTTCCGATGCTGAGTGTGGCGACTTAACTTCCTGCCGGCGACACGATGCCTCATCCATCCCTCCTATCCGACGGCTTCTGATTCCATCTCCTCCCCCGCTTTCTTTGGAGGCCAATTTTCCAACTTCATTCCTAGGCTGAGTCCCATCTCGCCCAAAATCTCCTTGATCTCATTAAGGGATTTTCGGCCAAAGTTCTTGGTGGCCAGAATTTCAGCTTCTGTTTTTTGGACCAGATCTCCGATCAACTTGATGTTCGCATGTTTCAAACAGTTGGCAGATCGGACAGAGAGTTCTAATTCATCCACACTCCGAAAGAGATTTTCATTCAATTTTTCGATTTCATCTTGCTCTCCAGAAATCGCCATTTCTGTCTCTTCCTCTTCCTCAAAGGTGATGAAAATGGAAAGTTGATTTTTCAGAATCTTAGCCGAATGAGCAACGGCCTCCTCCGGGCTCAAACTTCCATCCGTCCAGACCTCCAAAGTCAGTTTGTCATAATCCGTGATCTGCCCCACTCGAGCATTGGTCACGTTGTAGTTCACCTTCTTGATCGGAGAGAAGATGGCATCGATGGGGACGGTCCCAATCGATTGGCCTTCCTCCTTGTTTCGCTCAGCAGGAACATAACCTCTCCCCATCTTTACCACCATTTCTATGGAGAGCTTACCATCCCTGGACAGAGTGGCGATATAATGTTCTGGATTGAGTATTTCCACTGCATCGCCCGTCAGGATATCCCCTGCCTTTAGAACTTTAGGGCCTTCTGTCTTTACCCGAATGGTTTTTGGGCCTTCGGTATGAAGTTTCAACCTCACCTCTTTGAGATTGAGGATGATCTCTGTAATATCCTCTTTGACACCTGGAATGGCTGAAAATTCGTGGAGCACCCCGTCGATTTTAACCGATGTGATCGCCGCCCCTTGCAGCGATGAAATAAGGATACGTCGGAGAGAGTTTCCAATCGTGATGCCGAGCCCCCTTTCAAAAGGCTCAGCAATGAACTTTCCATAGAAGGGTGTCAATGTTTCTTTTTCCACTTCCAACCGTTTGGGTCGAATGAGGTCTTTTAAACTTTTTTGATACATGTTTCCTCCCCTGAGTTAAACCCCGTTAGAAAGATGATGAAGGGCTTTAGGTCCTGCCCTAACTGTTCACTTGGAAATCTTATCCTCTACCCGGACCCTATGGTTCGTACTTTTCTAACGGGGTAAAGGGTTTCAATTGATTATTTTGAATACAGCTCAACGATTAACTTCTCTTGAATAGGTATGGTGATATCCTCACGGGTCGGTAGACCTTTTACATTTCCTTTCAGTTGTTCTTTATCCAATTCTAACCATTGAGGAACTCCTCGCCGAGCTACCCCTTCCAAAGCCTCTAAGATGCGGACAACCTTTTTGCTCTTCTCTCGAAGCTGAATAATATCCCCGGGCTTAATGAGATAGGAAGGGATGTTCACTTTCGTCTGGTTGACCGAGAAGTGGTTGTGCTTTACAAGCTGGCGTGCTTCGTTTCTCGAATTGGCAAAACCCAGACGGTAGACCGTGTTGTCCAATCTCCTTTCCAGAAGAGAGAGAAGGATTTCCCCTGTAATGCCTTTTTGTCGATCCGCTTCTTTGAAGGTGTTGCGGAACTGGTTTTCCAGAATGCCATACAATCTTTTGACTTTCTGTTTTTCTCGCAACTGGGCCCCATAATCTGAAAACTTCCTTCGATTTTGACCATGTTGCCCAGGAGGATAATTCCTCCGGTCGATCGCACACTTCTCCGTATAGCATCTTTCCCCTTTGAGAAAGAGTTTGAGATTCTCTCTCCGACACAATCGACAAACCGATTTCGTATATCTCGCCAACGTGAACCTCCTGTTTAAACCTGATTACACGGATTGGATAAACAAGATTACACCGATTAAAAAGCCCCTTTTATCTTTTCCTAATCCGTTAAAATCTGTTTCCAAAATCTGTGTAATCTCTCCTTTAAGAATCTGTGTCATCAGACGTGTTTTACACACGTCTCCGTTTAGGAGGACGACACCCATTATGGGGAATGGGCGTGACATCCTTAATGAGATGGACTTTTAGGCCCGCAGCCTGAAGAGATCGCAAGGCCGACTCCCTCCCAGCCCCTGGTCCCTTCACATAGACATCGATGGACCGGACGCCGTGTTCCATCGCCTTTTTAGCAGCATTCTCTGCTGCCATTTGGGCGGCAAAAGGGGTACTCTTTCGAGAGCCCTTGAAGCCTTGTGTCCCGGCACTCGACCAGGTAATCACATTTCCCTCTGTGTCGGTGATGGTGATAATGGTATTGTTGAACGTTGCTTGAATGTGGGCAATGCCCGTCTGAATATTTTTCTTTATCTTCTTTTTCTTTGTCCCCGGCCCTTTGGCCATATTTTCTCCTTTACCCCGTTAGAAATAAAGTCTCGTCATTGATTGCATGTAAACCCCATAAGATCTCTGTCCAGGTTTAAGGCCCAATCAAATTTTCTAACGGGGTTTACCCTGTTAGTAGGAAAGCCTCGCTATTCTTTCTCCTTTTTCTTCCCGATGATTGCCTGACGGGATTCTTTCTCCTTTTTCTTCCCGATGATTGCCCGACGGGGCCCTTTTCTTGTCCTGGCATTGGTGTGAGTTCTTTGACCGCGAAGGGGCAGAGACTTGCGATGGCGAAGTCCCCGGTAAGAACCGATATCCATCAGCCGTTTGATGTTGGTGGCCACGTCCCTTCTAAGATCCCCCTCCACTTTGTGCTCCTGTTCAATAATATCCCGAATGCGGACCACCTCTGTTTCGGTGAGCTTATTGACCCGGGTGTCCTTGTTGACATTTGCTTTTTCGAGAATCTTGTTTGCAGAGGGTCTTCCTATCCCATAGATATAAGTAAGGGCAACCTCTACCCGTTTATCCCTTGGAAGATCGACGCCCGCAATCCGTGCCATACATTTCTCCTTAAATGATCGATTCAGGAACGCTTCGCTTGAGGATCGCTACGCTTGAGGTATGAGGCATATCATTTGGCCTCTTGCCTCGAGTCCCGCTTACGGGACGCTCCTTCATCCTCAAACCTCTTTAGCCTTGTCTCTGTTTATGTTTGGGGTTTTCACAGATCACCCGGATCACCCCTTTTCGTTTTACAATTTTACACTTATCACAGATTTTTTTAACCGAAGCCCTTACCTTCACTGTCTTTACCCTCAAATCCCCCCATCCCCCCTTTGCTAAAGGGGGGTGAGGGGGGATTATTTACCCCGTTAGAAAACCCCCGCCATTTATGGCGAGGATGGAGAAAAAATGTTCATTCCTTATTGAAGATCGAGTTCAATACCCCGCCCTTTCTAACGGGGTTTACTTCTCCCGGAAAATAATTCTACCCCGGGTGAGGTCATAGGGTGACAATTCAACCGTCACTTTATCCCCGGGGAGGATCTTGATGAAGTGCATTCTCATCTTTCCAGAAATATGGGCTAATACCTTGTGCCCATTTTCCAATTCCACTCGGAACATTGCATTGGGAAGGGTCTCCCGAACCTTCCCTTCAACTTGAATCGCCTCCTCCTTCGGCATAGAAACTCCATCCACACCCTTAACGGGGCGTCGTGTTTAATAGACGAACGATTCGCTCAAAAATTTCTTCCTGTCCACCGACTCCCTGGATCGAGCGAAGATATTTTTTAAGCTGGTAATACTGGATGAGAGGGGCGGTCTGCCTCTGATATTCGTTCAGCCGTATTCGAATGGTCTTCTCCTTGTCATCTTCCCGTTGATAAAGGGTTCCTCCACACCGATCACAAATCCCTTCGACCTTAGGAGGATGGAAAAGAATGTGGAACATCGCCCCGCAGTTTTTACAGGTTCTCCTCCCGGTGAGCCGTCGCACTAACTCTTCCGTATCCACTTCGATGTTGATGACATGGTCAATCGATTTCCCCATTTTGGCGAGGATGGATTGGAGAGCCTCCGCTTGGGCAATCGTTCTTGGAAATCCATCGAGGATAAAACCCGAATTGCAATCCGATGTCCTCAACCGCTCATCGATAATACCGATGACCACTTCGTCCGGGACAAGTTGGCCCTGATCCATAAAGGCCTTGGTCTTCTTTCCTAATGGAGTCCCCTCCTTCACCGCTTTTCTGAGAATGTCCCCAGTGGAGACTTGAGGGATGTGATAACGTTCAACAATCATCTGTGCCTGAGTCCCTTTTCCCGCCCCTGGAGGGCCTAAAAGAATAAGATTCATTGTTCATTACTCAATGCAAATTGCTAATTGACAATTGATCATTGTTAATTGAAATGATCACCCTCTCCTCCCTTTCAGCCTACCTTTTTTCATCAACCCTTCATAGTGTCTCGACAGCATATGGGCTTCAACCTGTTGAACCGTGTCCAAGGCCACACCGACCACGATCAGGAGAGCCGTACCTCCAAAATAGAAGGGGACATTGAATTTCGCATAGAGGATGGTAGGCAGAACACAGACGGTCGAGACATAGATGGCTCCACCGAGGGTGATTCGAGTGAGCACCTTGTCAATATACTCAGCGGTCTTCTGTCCTGGCCGGATGCCAGGGATATAGCCACCAAACTTCTTCATATTTTCTGCGACATCGTTTGGATTGAAGGTGACGGCTGTATAAAAATAGCAGAAGAAGATGATGAATCCTACGTAGAGAAGATTATAGAGTAGCGCACCGGGTCCGAAGCTTTCGAGGACTGATTGAATCCAGGGATGAGCTTCCAGCAAAGGCTTGGGCATAAAGTTGGCGATCGTCAACGGAAACATCAGGATCGAGGAGGCGAAGATAGGAGGGATGACACCCGATGTGTTTAACTTGAGTGGGAGATGCGTGCTCTGTCCACCATAGACCTTCCTTCCCACTATCCGCTTGGCATATTGAACAGGTAGCCTGCGTTGTCCGGTTTCGATGAAGATGATTACAGCGACCACTAAGACCATGAGGAGAATTAAGAACAGGATTGTGATAATACTCATCTGTCCCACCCGGAAGAGTTCATAGGTGCCGGCAATGGCATTTGGCATTCTGGCGACAATCCCAGCGAAGATGATCAAGGAGATGCCGTTCCCAATTCCCCTTTCTGTAATCTGTTCACCCAACCACATGATGAAGGCTGTGCCAGCGGTCAGCGTGATGACGGTCATGATCCGGAAGGACCATCCTGGGATGAGGACGATCATCTCCCCGGCTGCTCCCCTCATATTTTCCAGGCCGACAGCGATTCCAAATCCCTGGACCATGCTGAGAAGAACGGTTCCGTAACGAGTATATTGGACAATCTTTTTCCGACCGATCTCTCCCTCCTTTTGGAGACGTTCGAGATAGGGAATCACCACGGTGAGAAGTTGGAGGATGATCGAAGCGCTGATATAGGGCATGATGCCCAGTGCGAAGACCGAGAGCCTTTCCAATGCTCCCCCTGAGAACATATCGATGAGGCTGAAGAGCGTTCCCTTCGCTTGTTCAAAGAAGGATGCCAGTGCATCCCCATTGACTCCAGGTGTAGGAATATGGACACCGATGCGATAGACCGCCAAAAAGAGAAAGCTCATCAGGATCCTGCGTTTCAGCTCGGGTATCTTAAAAATATTTTGGGCTCCTGAAATCATGAGCCGATCACCTCCACCCTCCCTGAGGCAGCCTCCACCTTTTTAAGTGCCGCCTTGCTCGCTTGATGGACACGGATGGTCAAAGGGTGCTGGAGCTCTCCATCGGAGAGAAGCTTGAACCCATCTCCCTTCTTTCGAAAGCCGGATTGTAGCAACAGGTCGGGTTCCACGACCGAATCCCTGGGGAAACGATTGAGGTCTCCCACATGGATGATGGTATAGTGTTTCTTAAATAGGTGACGAAACCCCCTTTTAGGAAGGCGTCGTTGGAGAGGCATCTGTCCTCCCTCGAAACCAGCCTTGGTCCCTCCACCGGACCGAGCATTCTGACCTTTCGATCCTCGGCAGGCCGTCTTGCCATGGCCGGACCCAATCCCCCTCCCCACACGTTTCCTCTTCTTTCTCGCTCCCTCCGGAGGTTTCAGTTCTTCCAGTCTCATTCGTGTTCCCTTTCAGATCCTTCCAATATTTCTAACAGGTGGTTTACACGATGAATCATCCCCCGAATCCCGGGTCGATCCGGCAAAGTAAGGATTTGATTGAGCCGTTTAAATCCAAGGCCCCGGATAGTCTTCCTTTGGTTTTCGGGTCTTCCGATCACACTCCTGATCCATTTGACCGTAATCGTATGCTCAATCTTTTTCATCATGGAGCCTTTTGGTTCTCCGGTGCTTTCTCACGCCTTTTTTCAGAGACCTCCTCAGGACTTTTCAGTTGGTTGATGCCTTGCAGGGTGGCCTTGATGAGGTTGTGAGGATTGGTTGATCCGAGCGCTTTTGTCAGGATGTTTTGGATCCCTGCTAACTCAGCAATGGCCCTGATGGTAGCACCTGCTCTGACGCCTGTTCCCTCGGAAGCCGGCTTTAATAGAACCTTCGCCGCCCCAAATTTGCCCATCACCTCATAAGGAATCGTGTTATTAATGAGGGGCACATAGATCAAGTTCCGCTTCGCATGTTCAATCCCCTTCCGGATGGCTTCGGGAACTTCATTGGCCTTTCCCAATCCACTCCCTACATGGCCTTTTCCGTCCCCGACGACGACCAGGGCGCTGAAGCTGAATCGTCTCCCACCTTTGACCACCTTAGCAACCCGGTTGATATTCACCACCCGGTCGGTCAATTCCAACGTACTTGGATCAATCTTCGGCAATGTCCATCCCTCCTGAAGAGAGCTCTGGAAAAATACCTTACGCTCTCTTGAGATTTCCCGACTTTTTCGGAAATCTCCTAAAAGGTCAAACCATTCGTTCTGGCAGCCTCCGCCAATGCCTTGACCCTGCCGTGATATAAATACCCATTCCGATCGAAGACCACTTTTTGGATTCCCTTTTCAAGACATTTTTTGGCGATGAGTTCTCCCACTTTCTTCGCCGCTTCCACATTCCCTGAATAACCAAGACCCTCTTTAAGTTCGGGACTTAAAGTGGAAGCACTGACCAGCGTTTTCCCATTCGTATCCACAATGGCTTGGGCATAGATATGCTTCAAGCTTCGAAAGACATTGAGACGAGGCCGTTCAAGAGTTCCTTTGAGATCGCCTCTCACCCTCTTTTTCCTTTTCATTCGGGCCAAATCTTTTTTATCCTTCAATGGCTTTCCTCCCTGCCTGCCGCAAGGACTTTATTCAGCATCTGATTTTTTTGAGATCCTGAAACAAGTTCAGGATGACAAGTTAAGTAATTTCAAACATCTTTGGTTAGACTTTACTTCAAAAAACCTTATCCTTAACCTAAACCTTAACCTTGCGTTGTTAGGCTTTAGTTTTTCCAACTTTCTTACGAATCCTTTCCCCGGCATAACGTATCCCTTTTCCTTTATAGGGTTCGGGTGGCTTGATCGAACGAAGTTTAGCGGCAACGGTTCCCACCTGTTGTTTATCATTCCCTTTGATGGTGATTTGGGTTTGCTTTTCCACATCAACCCGAATCCCTTCAGGAATTGTGTAAAGAATTGGATGAGAAAACCCCAGGGAGAGTTTAAGAGCTTTATCTTGAAGATCTGCTCGGAATCCAACTCCGATAATCTCAAGTCGTTTCTCAAATCCCCGGGTGACTCCGGTGACCATATTGGCGATGAGACTCCGGGTCAGGCCTTGAAGAGCCTTGGAGGTACGATGGTCATCCGGACGCTGGATGAACACCTTTTCTCCATCCACTGAGACCGAGATTCCTTGAGGGAGATGGTGGAGAAGGTAGCCTTTCGGTCCTGTCACCTCCACCCTCGAGAGATCACAGGAGACCTTTACCTCTTTTGGCAATACAACCGGCATTCTTCCAATACGAGACATAACCAAACCCCATTTCAGATAGTAGATTTTAGATTTCAGATTTGGGATTTCGGATTTTTCAATTTGAAATCTGCAATCTGAAATTTGAAATCAATATTGTTACCATACATAACAAAGGACCTCTCCCCCTACATTGGCTTTACTGGCAGATTTATCGGTCAGGATTCCCTTCGGAGTGGAGAGGATCGAAATTCCTAATCCGCTCATGACGGAGGGGATGCGA
>Ga0315274_10017624_pt1 | contig 10070 bp, 9 predicted proteins | sample YL17G02_20_MG_FD_203700 | JGI IMG/M metagenome (GOLD analysis project Ga0315274, IMG submission 203700) | Sediment microbial communities from Yellowstone Lake, YNP, Wyoming, USA - YL17G02_20 | ecosystem: Environmental > Aquatic > Freshwater > Lake > Sediment | place: USA: Wyoming | collected... | reverse complement strand
ACGCGGAGGACGCGCTTGGCCGCTTGCTCGCCGACGGTCTCGTCAGCGCCGACGCGCAAGGCAACTTGACGGCGATCGCGCCCGATCAGGCCCGCGCGCATCTCGACAGGCTTTGGGACCGGCTGCTCGACGTGGATACCCTGGATAAAGAAGCGGCGCCTGCCGGAGAATGAGCTGTCCAATCCACCAAGCCACCATCGAGGCCGAAGCTTCGCCGGCGGAGCGCATCGCGCTCGCGCTCGACGAGGCGCTCGAGCCTGAGGCGGTCGCGGTCGGGCTGTTCGATCGGGGACAGGGCCGCTTCGAAATCTTCGCCCATTACGCGGAGCCGCCTCCCCGCGATGCTCTGCTTGCGCTGATCGAGGGTGCGGCCGGCGGCGGCGATCTCGGGCCGCTCCGCATCGAGGAGCTGGCAGCCGAAGATTGGGTGACGCTCTCGCAAGGGAAGCGCGGGCCGGTCGCGGCCGGGCGCTTTCTCGTGCATGGCAGCCACGACCGGGGCCGCGTCTCGCGCCGTCGCACGGCTATCGAGATCGACGCCGGCCAGGCTTTCGGCACGGCGCACCATGCCAGCACGCGAGGCTGCCTGCTTGCGCTCGACGGCACTCTCAAGCGGCGCCGCCCGCGCGTCATCATCGATATCGGCACCGGCACCGGCATCCTTGCCATCGCCGCCGCCAAGGCGCTCGGGGCCGCCGTGACCGCAAGCGACAGCGATCCGCTCGCCGTGGCGATCGCGGCCGAAAATGCCAGGGCGAATGCGGCCGGGCCCCTCGTCAGAGCGGTCCAGGCGCAGGGCTTCGCCCATCCCGCTTTAAGGCGCCGCAGGTGCGACCTCGTGCTCGCCAATCTGCTGGAGCGCGCCCTGCACGATCTCGCGCCCCATTTCGCGCTGCATGTCGCTCCGGGCGGCGTTGCGATCCTTTCCGGCCTCACCCAAGCCCAGGCGCGCGGCATCGAGGCGCGCTATCTGAGCCTTGGCTTCACCATGGAAAGGCGAATCATTCTCGATGGATGGACGACGTTGGTCATAGTCCGTCGCAGCGCGCGGACTTGCCGCGATTGATCGCCAGCGCGCTTTGCGCTTACAAAGGCCGCCATGTATCAGATTTTCGACGATGTCAGTTCCCCGGCCGCCAGCGGCGAGCGGGTCAAGGCGTTGCAGAGGGAATTGAAGTCGCGAAAGCTCAAGGGCTTTCTCGTTCCCCATAGCGACGAGCACCAGGACGAGTTCCTGTCCCCTTCGGCCGAGCGCCTGGCCTGGCTTACCGGCTTCACCGGATCGGCGGGCGTGGCCATCGTGCTGGAGAAGGCGGCCGCGCTCTTGGTCGACGGGCGCTACACGCTCCAGGCCCGCGCCCAGACCGACGCCACATTGTTCGAGGTGTTGCAGACGCCTGACGCCAAGGCCTCGAGCTGGATCGCCGAGAAGCTCGGCAAGGGCGCCGTGATGGGCTACGACCCCGCGCTGCATACGATCAAGGAGATCGAGCGGCTGACCGAGACCTTGGGCAAGTCGGGCATCAAGCTCGCCCCCGTCGACACCAATCTGGTGGATCTCATCTGGCAGGACCGGCCGAAGCCCTCCCAGGGTGAGGTGGTGCCGCATGGTCTCGAATTCGCCGGCAAGAGCGCCAAGGACAAGATCCGCGACGTGCAGGCGCTGCTCAACGAGGAGAAGGCCGACGCGGTGCTCCTCACTTTGCTCGATTCCATCGCCTGGCTGTTCAATATCAGGGGCGGCGACCTGAGGCACACGCCGGTCGCGCTCGCCTTCGCCATCGTGCCGGCAAGCGGGCGTCCCACCCTCTTCATCGACCCCGCCAAGATCGGCGATAATTTGAAGGGGTCGCTCCGCGAATTCCTCGATCTCGCCGAGCCGGCCGTGCTGATGGAGAGGCTCAAGGCGCTGGCGGAGGCCCGCGCCCGCGTCAGGCTCGATCCCGAGACGGCGCCGATGCGGTTCGCCCAAGCGCTCCAGGCCGACGGCGTCAAATTCGTGTCCGGCCAGGACCCATGCATCCACCCCAAGGCCATCAAGAACGCGGCGGAGATCAAGGGCGCGCGCGCCGCGCATTTGCGCGACGGCGTGGCCATGGCGCGCTTCCTCGCCTGGCTCGACGAGGTCGCCCAAACAGGCAAGATCGACGAGATCGCCGCGGCCATGAAGCTCGAAGACAGCCGCCGCGAGTCGGGTCAGCTCAGGGATATCAGCTTTGACACCATCTCGGCGGCGGGGCCGAACGGCGCCATCGTCCACTATCGGCCCACGACCAAGGGCAAACGCGCGCTGCAAGCGGGCTCCCTCTATCTGATCGATTCCGGGGCCCAATATCGCGACGGCACCACCGACGTGACCCGCACGCTCGCCATCGGCGCGCCGACGGCGGAGATGAAGCGGCATTATGGGCTCGTGCTGAAGGCGCATATCGCCATCGCCACGGCGCGCTTCCCCAAGGGCACGCGCGGCCAGGACCTCGACCCGTTCGCGCGGAGGCCGCTCTGGGAGGCCGGGCTCGATTTCGATCACGGCACGGGCCACGGCGTCGGCAGCTATCTCTCGGTGCATGAGGGGCCGCAGCGCCTGTCGCGGCTCGGCACCGTCGAGCTCGAGCCCGGCATGATCCTCTCCAACGAGCCCGGCTATTATCGCGAAGGCCATTACGGCATCAGGCTCGAGACACTCGTGCTGGTGACGCCGCCGGAGCGGATCGCCGGCGGCACGCGGGAGATGCTGGGATTCGAGACGCTGACGCTGGTGCCGTTCGACCGGCGGCTGATCGATCCGAGGCAGCTGCTGCCCTTCGAGATCGCCTGGCTCAACGCCTATCACGCAAGGGTCAGGCGGGAGATCGAGCCGATTCTGTTGAGCGACGACAGGGCGTGGCTCCGCCACGCCACGGCGCCGATCGGGTGATGTCCACAGAACTCTTAGTGTCGGGAGTGGCGGCCACGCTCACCACGGCGGCCTTCGTGCCGCAGGCCCTGCATATCCTCCGCCACAAGGAGACGCGGGGGATCTCGCTCTTTATGTATGTCTCCTTCGCTGCGGGCGTGGCGCTCTGGCTCCTGTTCGGTGTCATCATCGGCAACTGGCCGATCATCATCTCCAACGCCATCACGCTGGTGCTGGCGCTCGGCATCGTCGCGATGAAGCTGAAATATGGGTGAGCTGCCGCGGCAGTCTATTGAACCGCGTCGGGCTCGACCTGGAAGGGATCGATCACAACGATCCCATCCAGATCCTGGCCATGCTGGAGATCCTCGGTGAGGATATAATCGCACTCACCGAGGCGCGCGGCCGCGACGATCAAACAGTCCCACCAATTGAACCGGAAACGATCCTGCACGTCCCACGCAACGTCAACGGCGCTCTGGTCAATTGTGAGTGGACGCCAGTGTCGAAAATTCGCGATGTATGTTCTCGCCACAACCTTATCCATGTGGAGTCTATGGGGGCGCGTCAAAGCCGAATATGCCTCGAGCAGAACCTGATAGCTCAGCCGGCCAGCCCCCGCCGCCCCAAGCATCTCGATCCAAAGCGCCGCGCGCTTCTGCTTATCGCGGTCGGTCGAGTCGCGAGCATAGACGAGGACGTTGCTATCGACGAAACAGCTTGCGGTCATAGAGCTCGTCGCGGGTCGGCAATTTCTCGCCCGGCTCCCGCAGAGGAACGGGCTTTACGGAGCGTAACACCTGCAAAAACTCGGCCCGATCGCCGGGCTCATGGCGCATCCGCTCTTCCAGCAGCTCGGCCAGGAAGCGCGACAAGCTCTTGTCCTGCTCGGCGGCCTTGACCCGCGCCCAACGCGCGACCTTCTCGTCCAGGCTTATGGTCACGTTTTTCATCGCACGAATCTAGTGTTTTCGTGTTTTCGTGTCAATCGAGGAGCTTCAGCCATTCCTCCTCGGTGAGAACCTTGACGCCCAGCGCCGCGGCGTTTTTCAGCTTCGAGCCAGCGCCGGGGCCCGCCACCACATAGTCGGTGTGCTTGGAGACCGAGCCCGCCACCTTGGCGCCGAGGCGCTCGGCTTTCGCTTTCGCCTCTGAGCGGGTCATCTTTTCCAGAGTTCCGGTGAACACAACCGTCTTGCCGGAGATGGGGGATGCGTGATCGACGGCCTCGAGCGGCTCAGGCTTCACCTCGTGCAGGAGCTCATCGACCACCGCCACATTGTGCGGCTCGGCGAAGAAATCGGCGATTGCCGCCGCAACCGCTGGCCCGATCTGCTCGATATTGTCGAGTTCGGCAAACGCCTCCCCATCCCTGTCCGCCCCGGCAGCGCGCATCGCCTTGAGGAAGTTTTCGGCAGAGCCGTAATTGCGGGCGAGCAGCCGGCCCGTGGTCTCGCCGACATGGCGAATGCCGAGCGCATAAATGAAGCGGTCGAGCCGGACGTTGCGCCGCGCCTCGATCGCATCGAACAGCTTCTGCGCCGAGGTCTCGCCCCAACCTTCCCGTTCCGCAAGCTTCGAGCTTGAGCGCTTGTCGCGCGCTTGCAGGGTGAAGATGTCGGGCGGCGACTGGATCAGGCCATCGTCGTAGAACGCCTTGATATGCTTCTCGCCAAGACCCTCGATGTCGAAGGCGTTGCGCGAGACGAAATGCTTCAGCCGCTCGACCCTCTGCGCCGGGCAGATCAGCCCTCCGGTGCAGCGCCTGACCGCGTCGACCTTGCCGGTGGTTGGGTTGATCTCGCGCGAGGCGTGGCTGCCGCAGGCCGGGCAGACTTCAGGAAAGGCGAATCGTTTCGCGCCCTTAGGCCGCTTCACTTGAACCACGCCGAGAATCTGCGGGATGACGTCGCCGGCGCGCTGCACGATCACCGTGTCGCCGATCCTGACATCCTTCCGCGCGATCTCGTCCTCGTTATGCAAGGTCGCGTTCTGCACCACCACGCCGCCCACGGTGACAGGGTCGAGCTTGGCCACGGGGGTGAGCGCGCCGGTGCGGCCCACCTGGATGTCGATGTCGCGCAAGACTGTGGTCGCCTTCTCGGCGGGAAATTTGTGGGCGATGGCGTAGCGCGGCGAGCGGGAGACGAAGCCCAGCCGCTGCTGGAGATCGAGCCGGTCGAGCTTATAGACGATGCCGTCGATGTCGTAGTCGAGGCCGGCGCGGCCGCTCTCGATATCGCGATAGGTTTCAAGCATTTCCTCGACCGAGCGGGCGAGCCTGATCAGCGGATTCAAGGGGAAGCCCCAGGCGCGTAGGAGCTGGTAGACGTCCCATTGGGTCTCGGCCGAGAGCCGTGCCACCTCGCCCCAGCCATAGGCGAAGAAGCGCAACGGCCGCTTGGCCGTGATGGCGGGATCGAGCTGACGGAGCGAGCCGGCCGCGGCGTTGCGCGGATTGGCGAAGAGCCGCTCGCCAGCCTTCGCCTGCTCCTCGTTCAGACGCTGAAAGGCCGCGCGGCTCATATAGATCTCGCCTCTGAGCTCGAACGGGTCGGGAAAGCCCCGCGATTTGATGCTGTGCGGGATGTCGGGAATGGTGCGGACATTGGCGGTGACGTTCTCGCCCTCATAGCCGTCGCCGCGGGTCGCGCCCTGGATCAGCTTGCCGTTCTCGTAGCGAAGCGTGATGGAAAGCCCGTCGATCTTGGGCTCGGCGGTGAAGGCGAGCCCTTCGATGGTCTCGAGCCCGAGAAAGCGCTTGATGCGGTCGAGGAAGTCGCGCAACCCCTCCTCGTCGAACACATTGCCGAGCGAGAGCATGGGCACGCGGTGCGTGACCTTGCCGAAGGTCTCGACCGGCGCCGCACCAATTTTGAGCGAGGGGCTGTCGTCGCGGACGAGATGCGGGAAGCGCGCCTCGATCTCGTCGTTCCGGGCGCGCAGCGCATCATATTCGGCGTCGCTGATCTCGGGCTCGTCCTTGCGGTAATAGAGCGCGTCGTGATGGGCAATGGCGGCGGCGAGCCGCGCGAGCTCGGCGGAGGCCTCAGCCTCGTCGAGCGCATCGACGGACTTCGCCCCCAGCGAGGCCCGGTCCTTCTTGCTCGTCTTGGTCTTGCTCATCGTCTCAAGTCACGCCGAGCGGCTCATCAGCCGGTCGGCGGCTCTCCGCGCCTCGTCGGTGATGGTTTGCCCTGCGAGCATGCGCGCGATCTCCTCGCGCCGATGCTCGCCTTCGAGGACCGCGACACGGGTCGCCATGGCCTCGCCTTGCGAACCGCGCACCGGCTCCTTGGCGATCAGGAGATGGCCGTCGGCCACGGCCGCCACCTGCGGGGCGTGGGTCACGGCCAGGACCTGAACTTTGGATGCAAGCCGCGCCAGGCGCTCGCCGACGGCGGCCGCCGTCGCCCCGCCGACGCCTGCGTCGGCCTCGTCGAAAACCAGGGTCGGCGCCGAGCCGCGGGCGGCAAGCACGACTTTCAAGGCCAAAATGAACCTGGCCAGCTCGCCACCTGAGGCGACCTTCATCAGGGGGCCGGGCTCGGTGCCCGGGTTGGTCATGACCCAGAACGCGATGCGGTCGATCCCACCAGGGCCCCCGGCGGCAAGTTCGACCGTTTCCATATTTGTGATGAAGCTCGCTCTTTCGAGCTTCAGGGGCCCGAGCTCGCCCACGACCTCCCGGTCGAGACGCCCCGCCGCCTCTTTCCGCGCCTTGCTCAAGCCAGTCGCCAAAGCCTCATAGGTCTTACGCGCGGCATCGGCGGCGCGTGCCAGCTCGCCTGCCCGCGCCTCACTCATGTCGAGCGCAGCCAGCTCGGTTTCGAGCCGGTCGACCAACACGTGGAGATCGTCGACCATGACCTTGTGCTTGCGGGCGAGCGCGCGCAAGGCGAACAGCCGCTCCTCGGCGCGCTCGAGATCCTTGGGCTCGAAGGCGGTCAAGGCCAGCGCCTCCTCGATCCTGGCGCGCGCGGTGTTGGTCTCGGCCAGCACGCGCTCCAGCGCCTCGGCCACCAGGGTCAGCACGGCGCCGCCGACGCTCGCCTGGCGTTCGATGCGACGAAGCGCGGCCGCAAGGCGCGCGCCGCCCGTCCCCTCCCCTTGCAGGGCATCGAGCGCCTCATTTAGCTCGGCGGCGATCTTCTCCGCATTCATCATCAGCTGGCGGCGCGAGGCGAGCGCGTCCTCTTCGCCCGCTTGCGGATCAAGCAGGCGGAGCTCCTCGAGCGCGTGGCTCACATAGTCGGCGTTGGCGCGGGTGGCGGCGATCTCGGCCTCATGGCGGGCGCGCATCGCCTCGGCCCCTTGCCAGTCCGCATAGGCAGAAGCCACGCGCGCCGCCTCGCCGCCGAGCCCGCCAAAAGCATCCACGAGGTCGCGGTGGCCGGCGGGATCGATCAGAGCGCGGTCGTCGTGCTGCCCGTGGATCTCGACCAGGGCCTGGCCCACCTGGCGCAGCAGCTGCACGCTCACGCTGGTGTCGTTGATGAAGGCGCGGCTCCTGCCGTCGGCCCCTTGCACCCGCCGCAAGATGAGCGCGTCCTCGGCGGCGATGCCGTTCTCGGCAAGGAGAGCAAACACGGGATGGCTCTTGGCGAGATCGAAGATTGCCGTCACCTGGCCTTGGGCCTGGCCCTGGCGGACCAGCGAGGCGTCGCCCCTGCCGCCGATGGCAAGCGAGAAGGCGTCGAGCAGGATCGACTTGCCGGCCCCGGTTTCTCCGGTCAGCGCCGACAGGCCTTGGCCGAATTCGAGATCGAGCTTGTCGATCAGGACGATGTCGCGGATCGACAGGGCGGCTAGCATGGCACGATCCTTAGAGCGCTACGACGATAGCGCTTTAGGCCGGCTTGCCGTCGCCCTTCCAGGTCTCGGTGATCCACGACCCTTCGTGCTCTTGCGGCTGGAGACCGACTTTTCCCAAGAGCCCGTAAGCGTGGCTGTACCACTTGCTGTCCGGAAAGTTATGGCCGAGCACGGCAGCCGCCGTTTGAGCCTCGTTGACGATGCCTAACGCCATATAGGCCTCGGTCAGGCGCATCAAGGCCTCTTCCACCTGCTCGGTGGTCTGGTAGTCGGTGACGACGCTACGGAAGCGGTTGATGGCCGCCAGGAAGTTGTTATGGCGGAGATAATAGCGCCCGATCACCATCTCGTTCGCCGCCAGAAGATCGCGCATGATGCGCGTCCGGTTGCGCGCTTCCGCTGCGTAGCGCGACTGGGGATAGCGCTGGAGCAGCGTATCGTAGGCAGCGAGCGCCTTGCGGGCGTTGGTCTGATCGCGCCTCGGATCGAGCACCCGGTCGTAATAGGACATGCCGATGATGTTCTGAGCGAGGTCCGCTTCCTGGGTGCCGGGGTGAAGCGTGAGATAGCGGTCGGCGGCCGAGATCGCGTCGTCATATTTGCCGGCCTTGTAATAGGAATAGGCCGCCATGAGGATGGCGCGGCGCGCCTCCTGCGAATAGGGGTGGTTGATATCGACATCTTCGTATTGCTTGGCCGCATCGCCGTATTTGCCTCTCGTCGCGAGCCCTTCAGCCTTGCGGTAGATGACATCCGGCGGGTCGTTGGTCTCGATCACTTCCTTTTCGCCCCAAAGGGAGCCGCAGCCGGCAAGGAGGCTTGCCGCAAAAAGGACGGCCACGACGCTTGCCGGCAGGCCGCGCCACGGCGCCGAACGGCGTCCCGGCGCTCCCTGCGGCCCGACCGGCGTGGACATGCTTTCCCTCAAAGACGGTCCCCCTCGCGCGAAAGCGCGAATTTCGCAGCCCGAAGGCCGCTTGCCAAGGCTGGCGCAGCTCGCCAGCAACCAGCGCGCCGAATATGGTGTTTTTTTGCCCTTTTCCCTGCCGCGAGCGGCCCAAGATGGGCGATCCCGCCAGCCTTGCACGCAACACGGGACTAAGCCCGTGTTGCCTCGCCGGCGCGAAACCGCGCCCGCAGAGGATCCGACGAAAAGGATAGAGCCGCCGGCTAGGCTTCCGCTCAGCTCCGCTCGGGAGCGAAGTTCGCTGCCGCAAGGCGGTGGCTGAGCTCGGCATGACGAACCTCGCGGTAGCGCGGGGCTTCGATCATGGTCCAAGCATCGGCATCGGCGAACAGAGCCTTGAGCACCAGCGCGTTCAGCCGATGGCCGCCGCGGTGGGAGCGGAACGAGCCAAGGATGGGGGCGCCGGCAAGGGCGAGATCGCCGACCGCGTCGAGCGCCTTGTGGCGCACGAACTCGTCGGAGAAGCGAAGCCCTTCGCGGTTGATGATGCGGTCCTCGCCGATGGCGACAGTGTTCTCAAGCGAGGCGCCAAGGGCGAGCCCCGCAGCCCATAGCCGCTCGACATCCTTCATGAAGCCGAAGGTGCGGGCCCGGGAGAGCTCGCGGCGGAACGAGCCGGGATTTACGTCGATCTCGATCCTCTGAGTGCCGATCAGCTTCGTGTCGAAGTCGATCTCTACGTCGAGATGGAAGCCGTTATGCGGAGCAAGCTCGCCATAGGCGCCGGCATCTTCCACGCGGATCCGCTTCAGCACTTTGAGGAAGCGGCGCGGAGCGTCGAGCTCGGCGAGACCCGCCTCGTCGATCGCCTCGACGAAGCAAGAGGCGCTGCCGTCCATGATCGGCACTTCGGAGCTGTCGATTTCGATCAGGGCATTATCGACGCCAAGCCCGCTCAGAGCCGCGAGCAGATGCTCGACCGTCGCGATCGAGGCGCCGTTGCCGTCACCGAGCACGGTACACAACGTCACGCCCGTAACCGATCGCGGATCTGCAGCGATCTCGGTGCCTTCAGCGTCGCCGTTGGAGAGAAGGAAGCGCAATCCGGTGTCGCCGTCCGCTGGACATAGGACGATCGAGACTGGTGCTCCGCTGTGGACCCCCGTGCCGGTCAGCGAAACTTCGCTGGCAAGCGTAGTTTGCCGTGCCCCTATAAAACCCTTCATGGCCCCCGTCGGCCCCCAAGCCGTTTTTTGAGTTCCCTAGCCCGAGGAGAGAACCCCGAGCCCCCCATTGATCAGCGCTCCCTGGCACTTTAGACCGGCCCTTTGGCGGCCCTTTGCTTGTGCCTTTTTGGTCCTGCCGATCAATCTATGAAGAACCTTAACGCTCGGACTCAAGAGCGACAAATCACGGTTTCTTTCACTGTATTACTGTTCAGACAGCCTTGTA
>Ga0315274_10017621_pt1 | contig 10071 bp, 5 predicted proteins | sample YL17G02_20_MG_FD_203700 | JGI IMG/M metagenome (GOLD analysis project Ga0315274, IMG submission 203700) | Sediment microbial communities from Yellowstone Lake, YNP, Wyoming, USA - YL17G02_20 | ecosystem: Environmental > Aquatic > Freshwater > Lake > Sediment | place: USA: Wyoming | collected... | reverse complement strand
TTTTGGCAAAAGGCAGGGAGGGGGGAGACAGGCAGATCGTGGCAGTGATGCGGCAAAACTCTCGATCTGCCAATGATCTATGAGTAAGGAGTGCGAGAAAAGAACGATGAACTTTTGACACTACGAGCAGAGGCAACGGGAGGCACGCGCATGAATGCCTGGGGTCTTCTCCGAATCGCGATTCTCGCGGCGCTGTCTTGGCTGAACCTGTTCGGCCAGGACCCACGCGCCGCCGAATGGTTTGCTACGCCCGACGGCAAGAGCACGAACGAGGGAACGCTGGCCAGCCCCTGGGACCTGGCCGCCGCCGTGTCGGGTCAGAAACCGATCAGGCCCGGCGATACGGTTTGGCTTCGCGCGGGAACCTACAAGAACGACAAGTCGGAGTTTCCGTTCCGGCTGTCGGGCGAAACCAGCAAGCCTATCGTGGTGCGCAACTATCGCGGAGAGCGCGCCACGATTGACGCCGCTGTGACCGTGGCCGGCAACGATCTGTGGGTGTGGGGCCTCGAGTTGATCGTCTCCGCGCCCCGGCCCGACGTACCCCTGCCCGCCGGCTCCCACCCCACCGAACTCAAGCGGCCCGAGGGCGGGTTTCAGAGCAACACCAGTCAACGCAGCAAGATCATCAACTGCATCGTTCACGACACCAACCAGGGATTCAGTTATTGGCTGGGAGCGACCGATGCGGAAATCTACGGGTGCCTCATCTATCAGAACGGCTGGGTGGGCGTGGACCGCACGCACGGCCACGCGATCTACACCCAGAACGACAAGGGAGCCAAGTGGATCGTGGACAACATCATGTTCGACCCTTACAGCTACCTGCTGCACGCCTATGGGTCGAGCCGCGCGTTTGTGAACGGCTATCACGTCGAGGGCAACATCTTCTTCGGCGGCACGGTGCTCATCGGCGGCGGAAAGCCCTCGGAGCGGATCGCGTTCCTCAATAACTACACCTACAAAGCCCCGACGCAATTCGGCTATACGGCCCCTTACAACGCGGACATGGTCTGCCGAGGCAACTACTTCGCCAGCGACGTCACCGTCAATCGCTACCAGAAGGCGGTTGTGGCCGACAACGATTTCGTGGCCGGCGCGCGGGGGAACATCCAGTGGGCGCCGGACGGAATCAAAGACATCCAGTGGGACGGCAACCGCTATGCCGCCGCTTCGCCCGCCGCCCTCAAGGCGTGGCAGGAGAAAACGGGCTATGACGCCAAGAGCACACTGACGATTGAGAAGAACGGGCGTCCGACGAAGAACAAGATCGTCCTTCGCCCCAACAAATACGAGAAGGGCCGCGTTCACGTCGCCGTCTATGACTGGGAAGGAAAGCCGAGCGCCGAGCTCGACCTCAAGGGAATGCTCGAGCCGGGCCAGGCGTTCGAGGTGCGGAACGTGCAGGATTTCTACGGCCCGCCGGCCGCCTCGGGCGTCTATCGCGGCGAACCGGTCACGGTTCCGTTGCTGCGCGGGGCGAAGAAGACGGACTTGAAACTGCACGGCGATCCCACGGGCCGCGTGTGGGACACCTTTGGAGACTATCCCGACTTTGACGCCTTTGTCGTCTTGCCTGTGATGACCAATTGAACCGATCATGACTTGCGCCCAATACGACCTGACCGCCGATTCGTGCGCCACGCCGTTCCAGAAGTTGCGGAACTGGCAGTCGCACAAGGCCTATATCCGACAAATCTTCAATCAGATGGCCGACGAGTACGATCATCGGTGCGTGCCTGCTGATCCTCGCGCACATGCAGTAGGTTCGCCGAATTCAGATCGTTCTTGACCGCTTCCTTTTCCCCCTCATAGACTGCCGGGAGAGCTCTTGAGCGTTCGTGATTTCTGCCGTCCCGCGCCACAGGAGGACTGCTCGAATGAGCGACAAGCCTGTTCCCTCACGCGTCCCAGGAAGTTCGGCTCTCTGCCGGATTCCCTGCCCGGTGCATTTCGCGCTGTTTGTGGCTGTACTGATCGCGCTCTGCAGAGAAACCGAGAGCGCGCCCGCTGCGCCCGGCGTCAAAACCGACCTCGGCATCTATTCCCCATCCCCAGCGCCAAAACTACCGCGGGCGGGCGGCACGTTCACAGACCCCACGTTTGGCACCGAGATCCTGCGCGTGACCGACGAAGCCGATGGAAAGGAAAACGCCAATGCGTATTCCTATTACCCGTCGTTCAACAAGGACAGCACGATGTTCTTTGTCGCCATGCGCGGCGCTCCGACGCTATATCATTTCGACCCCGTCGCGTTCAAGATCACCGGCAAAGAGAAACTCTACGCCAAGAAGCCGCCGAGCAATTACGACCCGCGCTGGGAAGACTCCAATTGGAGCGGCGGGGATTCCAATGTAATATTTTGCCACCAAGGATTGTATCTTTGGCGTTATGATGTCTCCAAGAAGGTGTATAGCCTCGTCAAGGATTTCTCCAAAGAGCTGCCGCCGGGTCATCTTGCGCAAATGAGTAAATCGCTCGACGACAAGGTCTTTGGCTTCTCGCGTCAGGACCCGAAATGGAACCTCGTCGGCTTTCTGGTCTGGCGACAGGATACCGACAAGATCGTACTTCGGGAGGACACGAGAGAACTTGACGAAATCCAGGTGGACAAGACCGGCAAGTACTGTGTCATCAAATCCAACCGTCAGGGAAAAGGTGTAATTCAGGTGCGAGTGGCGGATTTGGAAACCGGGACAATCGAAAACCTCATTGACGACGCTCCTGACTATGCGCCCGGCCATTCCGACAACGGCCACGGCACGGTCGTCGGAATGGATAACTGGAAGAATCGCGTCACGTTTCGCCGCCTGGCCACGCCGCACGAGTTTCACACCGTCATGGATCGTTACAATGACTGGAGCCAAGATTGTCACATTTCGATGCTGGCCGACGATGAGAACTGGGCGCTGTTGAGTATGTATGTGGGGAACAAACTGCCGTCGTCCGGCGTGCTCAAGAACGAGATTCTCCAAGTTTCGACTGACGGAAAGCAGCGCGTTCGGCGCCTGGCCCATCACCGATCAGTCGTGAAACAGTACTGGGACAGCCCGCGCGCCACGATCAGCCGCGACGGACGATTTGTTGTTTTTACGTCCAATTGGGAAGGCACCGGCCAGCGCGATGTGTTTATTCTCAAGGTACCGTCCTTTGAGTCCACGTCGTCCATACGCAGTCCATGAAGTCATCATTTCTTGAGAAAGGATCGGACCATGTCTCTGCGCAAGGCAAGAATTCTCACGCTTCTGATGCCGTTGGCAGCGTTCGCCGGTTCCACGCACGCGCTGGCCGCCCCCTCGCAATCCCCCGACATTCCCCAGCCGGCCCCTCGAATTGCCAACAGTGCTTGGGCAAGCGTTCTCAAGGAACACCCTCGTCTCCTCGGCCCGCGCGCCGATTTGCAGGCGCTCGCCAAGGCGCAACCACAGATGTATAAGGAGATCAAATCCAACAAGTCGCAGCAGGCCATCGGAATCGCCCATGCAGTCGAGGGCGTCGCGCCCGATCAACTCCAGCCTTTCATTCAATCGGCTATGAGAACAGTCGCGCAGGGTGTGACCGATGTTCATCAGGACACCTGGGTTGCGCTGACCAACGTCGCGCTGACTTATGACCTGTTCTTCGATGCCATTTCCCCGGGCGACCGCGCGAGGATCGTCGAGTGGATGAACGCGCATCTCGCAAAGTACCGAACCGACGAGAACGCTTTCCACAATTCCACGCTCTCGAAAATTCTTACTTATCTTCGGATTGCCTACGCCACTTGGGGCGAGAACCCTCGCGCCAAGGACTTTCGCGATTATGCGCTTGTGAAACTCTATGAAGGGAAGGTCGTGCCGGTGCTGAATGAATTCGGCGCCGGCGGAGGTTTCACCGAGTGCGGTTGGTACTCGCGCCGTTCGCTCTGGCATTTGGTTCAGGCTCTCGAACTCGCGCGCCGAGTTGAGGGATATGATGGTTTCCAGAAGGCGCCGCCGTTCTTTTACCAGCGTCTGATCTATGAAATGTACCAACCGTATCCCGGCCTCTGGACCTACGGTGCTGAACGGTTCCCCGTCGAAGGCGACGGTGCGAATACCTACGGCGGCCATAACGAGTATCCGCGCCATTTGCGAACGGTCCTCGCCCAGTATTTCCGCGGCTCCGAAGGCTCACGCTATATCGTGAACAAACAACGCAAGGGATCGAACTTCGAAGCCCGGCTGGTGGACTTTCTCTACAACGAAGAACCGGACACGCCGCTCGCTCTCGCCGGCCTTCCGCTCGCGCACCTCGCCTCCGGCATCGGCCGCGTCTATGCGCGAAGCGACTGGACGGACGATGCGACGTGGTTTCGCTTCGAGTGCGGCGACTACTGGAACGGCCATCAGCATTTCGAGGTCGGCAATTTCGAAATCTTTCGACGGGAACCGCTGGCGACTGAAAGCGGCGAGTATCATGATTACTTATCGAATCACTCGGTCAACTGGCTGCTTCGGACCATAGCTCACAATTGCATGTTGGTCTATCAGCCCGACGAAACCTGGAGCCGAATGCGCGACGGCGCGCGAAACCCATACGCGAACGACGGCGGCCAAACGAAAAAATGGGAATGGCCCGTGGACACGCTCGACATCTGGAAAAGCCGGCGCGAGCAGTTCGAACGCGGGGACATTGTGGCCTATCAAAACCGCCCCGAGTATCTTTATGTCGCCGGCGATTGCAGAAAAGCCTATGTGCCATCTAAACTCGCATCGTGGGTTCGTCAGATTGTCTTTGTGCGCCCTCACACATTTGTCATTTTCGATCGCGTGGTGAGCACTCGTCCCGACTACGAGAAAACGTGGCTTCTCCACTCGCGCAATGAACCGGAGATCAAAGACCAAACGAGCACGATCACGAACGGCAAGGGCCGCCTCGTCGTTCAGACCCTTTTGCCCGAAAAGCCGACCGTTCGCAAGATCGAGGGTTACACCTATCGCGGCCAGACGTTCGATCCGCCGCAGACCAATCTCACGCCGTTGGCGAATCGCTGGCGAATCGAGGTCGTTCCGCCCGCGCCGCAAACCGAAGACGTGTTCCTTCACGTTCTGACGACCGACGAACCGAAGCCCGCCGCGGTCGTGAAGAAGGGCGATCAGATCGGTGCGCGCGTCGGAGAGACCGAAGTCGTGTTCGACGGCAAGATCGGCGGGACCCTCACGCTGTCAGGCCGCCAAGTGTCGCTGCGCGCTGAGGTGGAGAAATCGAAGTATGAATGAGGGGCGACAATCTCGAGTTTTTCGGGGCGAACTTTCGTCGTTGACTTCGGCGCGAGCCCCTTTGATCTTTCTTGGCGGCATGGCGTTATCGCCCCAACTCCACTGACGATCGTTTGCAGCGTGCCCGCCGCACGATCAGCCTCGCAGCGGGCCGAGCGAACGGTTGGGAGGCAAATCTCGTGTACCGAAAATCCTATCGCGCCTGGTTCGAGTGCATCGCGGGATGCGGCACGACCTATGGGCTGAATGAAATCGTCTATCGCTGCGAGAAGTGCGGCGACCTGCTCGAGGTCAAGCACGACATCGAGGCGCTGCGACAGAAAAGTCCCACTTACTGGGCCGAACTGTTCGACCAGCGCGTCCGCGTCAACGAATGGCCCTACGGGTCGGGCGTTTGGGGCAAGAAAGAAATGGTCTGTCCCAACGTCATCAACGAGAACGTCGTTTCGATGTACGAGGGCAACAGCAACTTGTTCTGGGCCGACCGCCTCGGCCACGAGCTCGGCATCGAGGACCTGTGGGTCAAGCAATGCGGCAACAGCCACACCGGCTCGTTCAAAGACCTCGGCATGACCGTGTTGGTTTCGATGGTTCGCCAGATGCAAGCCGAAGGAAAGAACATCCCGGCGGTCGCCTGCGCCTCGACCGGCGACACGTCAGCGGCGCTCGCCGCCTATTGCGCCGCCGCCGGCATTCCGGCGATCGTCTTTCTGCCGCGCGGCAAAGTCTCCATCCCCCAGCTCATCCAGCCGATCGCCAACGGCGCGATCACGTTTGCGCTCGACACCGACTTTGACGGCTGCATGAAGATCGTTCAGGAGATCACGTCCAAAGAGAACATCTACCTGGCCAACTCGATGAACTCGCTCCGGATCGAGGGCCAGAAAACGATCAGCATCGAAATGGTGCAGCAATTCGACTGGGAAATTCCCGACTGGATCATCATTCCCGGCGGCAACCTGGGCAACGTCTCGGCGCTGGGCAAAGGCTTTCTGCTGATGCGCGATCTCGGAATGATCAGCAAGCTGCCGCGCATCTGCTGCGCCCAGGCCGCGCGCGCCAATCCGCTCTATCTGAGTTACCTGAAGGGCTTCGAGGAATTCGAGCCGGTCGCCGCGCAGAAGACGCTTGCCACCGCCATCCAGATCGGCAATCCCGTGTCGTTCAAGAAGGCCGTGCGGATTCTCAAGGAGATGAACGGGGTGGTCGAGCAGGCGACCGAAGAAGAATTGGCCGAGGCGTGCGCGCTCGCCGACCGCACGGGCCTGTTCACGTGTCCGCACACCGGTGTGGCGCTGGCCGCGCTGTTTAAGCTCGTCAAGAGCGGCATGGTCAAGTCCAGCGAGCGCGTGATCGTCATCTCGACGGCTCACGGCCTCAAGTTCACCGAGTTCAAGTTGAAGTATCACCAGAGCCAGCTCGAGGGCATCACGAGCCGCCTGGCCAATCTCCCCATCGAACTGCCGGCCGACTACGCGACCGTCCGCGATCGCGTCCTGCGCGAGGTCGAGAAAGCGACAAAGTAATCGGCTGGAGACTGAGGCATGGCCGGTGACGTTGTTGCATTTTGACAATACAACAGGTCAAGAGGGGACTGGTTGAATGAAAGACATCGCTGCGAACGAACCGATGAAAATGGGGACCCGAATTGTCCACGCTGGCGAGCCGCACATTGGCCACGAGGGAGAGTTGTTGCCGCCCATTGTCCAAAGCGCGGTCTTCTGCTTTCACGACCAGGCCGAAGTGATGCGCTACGTCCGCGACGAGGAGAAACGCTACGAATACGCCCGCTATGGCAATCCCACACAAACGGCGCTCGAACGGAAAATGGCGGCGCTCGAAGGCGCCGACGAGGCGCTCCTGTTTGCCACCGGCATGAGCGCGATCACGACGACGCTGCTTTGCCTTCTGTCCAAAGGCGATCACATCGTTCTTGTGGATGACGTGTATAAGCGGACGCGCTATTTCGCGAGTGACACGTTGGCGCGGTTCGGCATCGAGGCCTCGTTCGTCGGTCCCCAAAGCGTCGAGGCGATGGTGGCGGCCCTCCGCCCCAACACCAAAGTCTTTTTCGCCGAATCGCCGACCAATCCGCACCTGGGCATCGTGGACCTCCCGCCGCTCGTCGAGGCGTGCCGTTCGCGCGGCGTCCTGCTCGCCATTGACTCGACGCTCGCCTCGCCGGTCAACCAGCGCCCGATCGAATTCGGCGCCGACCTGGTGATCCACAGTCTGACCAAGTATCTCGCGGGTCACAACGACGTGCTGGGCGGGGTTGTGGCGGGCCGGTCGGAGACGATGAAACGCATCCGCGACTTTCAGGGCGAGACGGGCGGCACCGCTGACCCTCATCAGGCCTACCTGATTCTGCGCGGACTCAAGACGCTGCACCTTCGCGTCGAGCGGATGAATGCGACCGGACTGGCGGTCGCGCGCTTTCTCGAAAAGCACCCGAAGGTCGCGCGCGTTTTTTATCCGGGCCTCGAAAGTAGCCCCTATCATCGCATCGCGCGCGAGCAGATGGCCGGCTTCGGCGGACTGGTCTCGTTTTGGGTCAAGGGCGGTGAGGCCGAGGCGTTTCGCGTGATTGACAACCTCTGCATCCCGCGCATTGCGCCCAGCCTCGGCGGTGTCGAAAGCCTCGTTTGCCATCCGGCGTCGCTCACGTTCTACAAGGTCGGACGCGAGATGCGCGAGAAGATCGGCATCCGCGACGAGCTGATCCGCTATTCCATCGGCATCGAGGACGCCGACGACCTGATCGCCGACCTCGACCAGGCGCTGGCGAAGATTTGAAAAAAGACGGATCCGCAGATTGCGCAGATTCCGCAGATTTGAGGGGTGAACGTTAAAGCGGACTTTCGACCTTGGACTTTCGACATTTGACATTAGACTCTCGACCAAGAACCGTTCACGGGCACGTTCACGAGCACGGGAAAAGATCTTCGCAAAACGCACATATCTCTGGACGAAAGAGTCCTAATCTGCGTAATCTGCGAAATCTGTGGATCCTTTTTTCCCAGAAGAACTCAAATCAGATAAGACCAATTTCGGAGGGTGGCGCATGAGAACAGCGACCGGAAAACGGATCGCAGCTGTTGCGATGCTTCTTGGATTTGTCTCGACGGCAAATGCGTTTCTGCCGCCGACGGCGACGTCGGGACCTCTGACGGTTGCCATCGAAGCGCCCGACAAGGTGGACGCGCTCGGCAAGCCGTTCGATTGCGCCGTGACGCTGGCCAACGCCGGCGCGGCGGCGCTCGATGTCCGACTCGAAGTCTGGGTCGTTGACGATTGGCGGATCGAGCCGGACAAGGGGCGGCGCCTGGAGCAATCGGTTCGGCTGGCCGCCAGCGCAAAAGAGCGCGTGGGCCTCAAGGTGACCGCCGGCGCTGGAACCTACAATGCGCTTTATCCTATTCACGCCCGCGCCACTTTCAGCGACCCGGTCTCGGGTGGGAAATGCGCGGCCCACGCGATCAAGATTCTGGCAGTCGAAGCGCCGCGCCCCGCCCCTCCAGCCAAACCTCTTGAGATCCGACCAGGACTCACCTCGCTCGTTCGAGGTCGAAATCAGGCGATCGCCCTGCAAGTGGGCAACGACGGCGCGCCCCGGGCGCTGGGCGTCGGTTGGAGCGGCACGGACGCCGAGTCGGGTGCAACGTTCAACGCCACCTCGATGGATCGCGGCGGCCGCATGGAGTGCCTCGCGATCCATCCGCCCTATCGCAAGGGCTGGGGAAACATCTGGAGCGACTACGATCTCGTTTTGCCCGACGTGAAGCCAATCACGCTGACGTTTTCGACGGCGATTCGCGACACGGGTCCGAACGAGCCGCCCAGCGACGGCGTGGAATTCCGCGTCCTGGTAGGCCCGACACTCCTGTCAGTAGGCCCGACACTCCTGTCAGTAGGCCCGACACTCCTGTCGGGCACAACGAGCGGGACAGGAGTGTCGAGCGGGACAGGAGCGTCGAGCGGGACAGGAGTGTCCCGCCTACCGACGATTCTGTTCACCCGCTTCACGAAAGCGAAAACGTGGGAGCCGGCCTCCGTTGACTTGTCGGCTTTCGCGGGCAAGCGAATCACGCTTCGCCTGTGGGCCGGTCCCGGTCCGGCGCACAACACGGTCTGCGACAGCGGCTTTTGGGGCGCACCGGCGATTGTGATCGGCCAGGTCCAGAAAGCCGGAGCACCTGCCGAGAAACTCGATCGGCACACGGAGGCCATGCGTCTGGCCGGCCGCGCGCGCGAAGGTTCGCCCGAACCCTGGTCGTGGCAAATCAAGAGCGACGCGGGCACTTTCGGCGCGGCGGTCGTTCCGGGCCCGACGGGCCTCGCCGACGCGGTGATTGCCGTGAGCGGAAGCAAGGGCAATCTGTTCTTCGAAGGATTCGACATCCGGATTGACGGCGTGGAGATCGCTTCGATTCCAATGGCCGAATCTGTTTCATGGACGAAGGCATTTTCGCAAGGCCGCGGCAAAGTCGGCGCGCGATTACTTTGCGGCCGACAGGAGACGGAATTCAGCGCCGAGACTTGGGCCGAAGGCGGCGCGCTGCGGTTTCGCTTCGCGATGCCCGGCGTCCAGCGCGACCAGCGCGGCAGTCCGCGATTCACTCTTTTGGGTCTTGGACCTGTTGCCGAAGCCAAGACCGATCGCGTCTATGCGGGCTTCGGCAACGTGATCGAAAAGCCGGGCAGGTTCGATCTTTCGAGCGACGGTTTTCATCTTTCCACCCGCCACGTCGGCGTGGACTATGACAACGGCCTGAGCCTCGTTCAGGCGAGCGACGTTTTTCCCGACCGGCTCCACGTTGACCCCGACCAG
>Ga0315274_10017620_pt1 | contig 10071 bp, 9 predicted proteins | sample YL17G02_20_MG_FD_203700 | JGI IMG/M metagenome (GOLD analysis project Ga0315274, IMG submission 203700) | Sediment microbial communities from Yellowstone Lake, YNP, Wyoming, USA - YL17G02_20 | ecosystem: Environmental > Aquatic > Freshwater > Lake > Sediment | place: USA: Wyoming | collected... | reverse complement strand
GTCGAGGACGGCGGCCACGACCGGCTGCGGCGCAAAGGGCGCGCGGTAGCGGGGCAGCGTGTACAGGCTGTTGGCGTCAGGCTCGCGGACGGGAGCGGCCTGAAAGGGAGGCATGTCGTCGGGCTGGTATTCCTCGCCGGCAGCCTGCAAGCCGGCCAACCCCCGCGCCAGCAGGGCCAGGCGATCCTTGAAGGCGCCGTCGGCGCCGACCAACTGGTAGCGAATCTGGCGCAGCGAGGTGCGCAGATATTGGGCGTGGCGGCGGTCAATTTCACCCAGTAGCGGGTCGAGGCTTTCCAACTGGTTGACGATGAAGCGCACAAAGTGGTTGATCTCGCCGGCGGCCTGGGCGGGCGAGAGGCGTCCCTGGGTGGCCAACTCGGCGGCAGCGCCGTCGAGCCAGGCGGTATCGAGTTGCCATTCCTGCAGGCGGGTCACGATGTCGCGCCGGTAGCGGGAGACGTGATCGGAGGTCTTGAGGGCGTGGTAGGTGGGCCCCAGCGCCTGGGCATAGTCGTCGTACTGCAAGTGCAGCAGTTCGGCTACCCCCCCTGACCCCCCCGCATGCGGGAGGCGGGGGCGGGTGACGCGCTCGGTGTAGCGCCGGATGTTCTGGTTCAGTTCGTTGAGGCCGCGCACCACCTGGCGCACGTTCTCGTAGGCCTGGGTCAGCGCCAGCGCCGGAGAAAAGCCCTCGCCCTGGTGGGTCAGGAGTTGGTGGGCGGCGTACAGTTGACCGGTGTACTCGCGGGGCTTTTGCTCCTGGATGGTGCGGAACGCTTCCAGGAGCGTGAAGGCGTAATCCGGCAGGATGATGAGCTCGGTGTAATCGGCCTGCTGTTCCCGTTCCAGCCAGCCGGCGGCCACCAGGCGGCGCAGGATCCAACTGGCGTATTCCTGCAAGTCGTTGGCGGGGGGTAACGCAGCGTCGTCATCGAGGTCAGGCGTTTCCTGGGCCGCATCCGCCAGTACGGTCACCCCGGCGGCCCCTTCACCGTTCAGGTAGTCCACGATTTCGGCGAGCACCATCTCGCGGGTCAGGCCGAAACGGTTGAACTCGGCCATCCCGTAGATGCGCAGCAAGATGGCCACGTAGTGGGGCTGGAGTTCGCCCGCCTGGGAGCCCAGCAGGTTGAACAGTTGGGCGGGCAGAATATCAAAGGGATTCGTCAGAGCGGCCATCGCCCGCCTCTTCCCTCCAGGCCAGAATGTCGCCGACGCGGCAGTTGAGCGCGTCGCACAAGCGCGCCAGGGCCAGCAGGTCCACGTAGCGCGCCTGGCCCGCGTCCAGGCGATAAACCAGGTCCTTGGGCACGCCGGCGGCCTGCGCCAGGCGGCGGAGCGTGAGCCGCTCGCCGGTGTCGCCCTGGCGTTTGCCCGTCAGAACCGTGATGCGTCCTCGAGTCGTGATCTTGCCCATAGAACACCTGTTCTAATGTCGTATTATAGCAGCCTTTTGTCGCGCTGTCAAGACAAATATCCCAATGTATCGCAAATCAGGGATCAGGGATCAGGGGGCAGGCTGTAGGCATAATTTGGATCTGCTGGTATAATTCCCAGTGTGTGACTCGAACACTACTTCATCGGTCACTACTCAGGCAGGTCACGCAGTGGGACACGGATCAACGCGGATGGTACGGATTAGCACGGATCTTACCAGGAGGTGACGAATGGCCAGGCAAGGGGCGACCCGGCAGCGGGTCCGCAAAGCGCTCATCATCGTATCGCTGCTGCTGTTTCCGATCACGATGAACTATTTCTCGCCCTACGTGATCCTGGACGGCGCTTCCAAGGGCATCGTCAACGGCAGTTTCATCATGTTCGGCCTGATGTTCGTTTCGGCCCTGTTCGTGGGCCGCCTGTGGTGCGGGTGGGGATGCCCGGCGGCCGGTTTCGGGGAGATCTGTTTCGCCGTCAACGACAAGCCGGCCCGGGGCGGGAAACTCGACTGGATCAAGTGGTTCATCTGGGTGCCCTGGATCGGCCTCATCGCCACGGCGGCCATTTCGGCGGGCGGGTACCGCCAGGTCAACTTTTTCCACCTCACGGAGAACGGTATCTCGCTCGCGCGGCCGTACGAGGAGATTGTCTTTGCGTACGTCATCTACTATGGCGTGGTCGGCCTGTTCGTGGTGCTGTCCGTCGCCGCCGGGAGACGGGCCGCCTGCCACTACATCTGCTGGATGGCGCCGTTCATGATCTTGGGCCGCAAGATCCGCAATCTCTTCCGCTGGCCGGCGCTGCGCTTGAAGGCGGAGCCGGACAAGTGCATCAACTGTAAGAAGTGTACGGCCAACTGCCCCATGAGCCTGGACGTGAATGGGATGGTGCAGCGGGGGGCCATGGAGCACAGCGAGTGCGCTCTGTGTGGGACGTGCGTGGACGTGTGCCCGAAGGACGTGATCCGTTACTCGTTCAGCGCGGGCAAGTAACCGTTGTCCCAGGTGTCAGGGAACAGGGAGCAGGATGGGAGGGAGGGGGAACACGGATGCGCGGGATTGGCGGATCGGGGAGCAGGAGGGAGGGGGATGGTGCGGATTGTGGATGCGGACGTGCACATTTCGCCGGTTGAGGGGGGGAGCAGCAGCACGATTGATGAGCTGCTGAGGAGGATGGACCGGGCCGGGGTCGAAAAGGCGCTCACATGGCTGCGCCCGCCGTATATGCGTGAGATTGACGAGTCGAATGAGTACGTGCACAGGGCGATGAAGGAGCATCCGGACCGGATCCTGGGTTTTGGATTGGCCGACCCGCACTTTGGCGTGCAAAGGTCCGTGGACACGGTGAAGAAGTGCATTTACGAATACGGCTTTTACGGCGTGAAACTGAACGGGGCGCAGAACTCGTTCTACATGGATGACCCCGAGATGTCTATCCCGGTGATCGAGGCAATCGCCAGAACCGGCAAGGTGCTGGCCTTTCACGTTGGGGCGGACGACTACCAGCATACACACCCGTACCGGGCGGCCAGGATCGCGCGGATGTTCCCGGAGACGAGCATCCTGCTCGTACATATGGGAGGCGCGGCTTATGCTGACCTGAGCCGTGAGGCGATTGAATTCGCCCAGGAATGCCCGAACATCACGCTGATCGGCAGCGCTGTGCGTGCTGTCTCGATCCTGAGGGGGATCAAGGCAATGGGGGCGAAGAGGGTGTGTTTCGGCAGTGACTCGCCTTTCGCGTTGATGCACGTCGAGGTGGCAATGTACCATGCTCTGCTGGAGGGAGAGGTGACGGAGGAGGAGAGGGCGGACATTATGGGGCGCAACATCCTGCGCGCGCTGGGGATTGAGGGATAGGGAGACGATGCGATGCGGCGGGTACGGGCGAGTTCTCTGCCCGCCCGGTGATGACGTTCTTCAGGAAGGAGGCAGCACAATGAGCAAACAGGCGAAGCCGGTGGTGAAAGCACGTGGGCGTATTCTTCTCGTTCTTGCCGTGCTCGTCATGGCAATGATCTTGCAGGTGGCCTCTGGAAAAGCGGGGGCGTCGGCCCAGTTCTCCGGCCCCATGCCCCGTGGCGACGATCCCCCGGCCCAGTTGGAGGGTTCGGGCTGGGTGGTGATACTCTCCCCTGGCGGGCGCTACGTGGCGTTCAACTCTAGTTCTCACCGCCTGGTGCGAGGCGAGATGAATGACGCGTTGGGAGCCTGGATGCGAGGCCAGATGGCGGCCGCCAGTCCCGGCCCCCGCGCCAGCGGGGTGACTGGACCGAGCGCGGAGTACATGGTGACTAACAGCACCAACGATGGGACTGGCTCGCTGCGCTGGGCCATTGAGCAGGCCAATAACAATCCTGGTGCAGATACGATCTACTTTAGTAACGCCATGACGGGCAAGACCATCTCGCCCAGCAGTTCCCTGCCGGCCTTGACCGATGATGGCACGCTCATTGACGCGAGCTGGAACTGGAGCGGCTCGTGGCCGGGCGGCAAGCCGGGCATCACACTCAACGGCTGGGGGGCCGGCCCGGGCTCGGTCGGGCTGGAGATCAGTGGGGCCAGGGACGTCGTCATCCTGGGCCTGACGGTCGAGGGTTTTACGACGGGCATCAAGATCTCGAATGGGGCCTCGTTCAACACGATTGGGCGGGGGGCCAGCAGTTTCGGCGGCGGGCGGGTGCTGGTCCGCGCGATTGACGGGAACGCCATCCTGATTGACCACAGCGACGACAACCGGGTGGTGGGCTGCTACATCGGCACGAGCAACGCGGGCAACCTGCCGGAACCGAACGATTACGTCGGCGTGTACATCTGGTATGGCAAGCGGAATTCGGTCGGCGGGACCGGCGCCATGGAGGGCAACCTGATCGGGGCCAGCCAGCACGGCGTGGCGATCGCCGGCACCGACTCGATCTCGAACACGGTGGTCAACAACAGCATCGGCATCGGCCACCTGGATGGGGATATTGCCAACATGTACGATGGGGTCCACATCGGCGGTGGAGCCACCTACAACGGCGTGGGTGGGGTGGTTTACCGTGTGGGTAGTACAATCGTGTTCAGCCCCACCATGGGCAATGCCATCGTCGGCAACGGATATAGCGGTGTGTCGGTCGTGGACACCGGAACTGAGTACAACGGCGTCTTTGTAAACGATATTGACGACAACCAACGATACGGGATCGAGGTCGGATACGGGGCCAGCAATAATGGTCTGGTAGGCAACACCATCGTGCGGAACCACATGTCCGGCGTGTACGTTTACCGGCCGGGGACTGTAGGCAACTGGCTCGATGGGAACTGGATTGGCACAGATGAGTATGGGACCGCCGGCCTGGGCAACGGCCATCACGGTGTAGGGCTGTACGACGGGTCCGTAAGCACGGCGGTCAGCGACAACGTAATCGTAAGCAGCGGCTGGAGTGGTATCGCCATCGTGGATGCCAGCACCGCCAACAACTCGCTCACGGGCAACTCGATCGGCAGCGGGCCGCATGGGGAGGCGATGGGGAACGCCTTTTATGGGGTCCACGTGGGGAGCCCGGGCAACTCGCTCAGCCGGAACAGCATCGCGCACAATGGCACGGTCGGTAGTTCGGCGGGCGTGCGCATCGAAAGCGCGGGAGCCACGGACAACGACCTGAGCCAGAACAGCATCTACGATAACGCGGGAGCGGGCATCGAGTTGTACGACCAGGGCAACGGGGGCCTGCCCGCGCCGACCATCGCGAGCGTCCAATGCCCTCGCATCACGGGGTCGGGCGCGCCGGCTAGTGGACGGGTCGAGATTTTCTCGGACGACGCCGACGAGGGTCGTTACTACGAGGGATATACGACCGCCGCCAGCAGCGGCAACTGGATCTACACGGGTGCGTTCCGGGGGCCGAACGTGACAGCCACGGCGACGGACGCGACCAAGGGGACCTCGGCCTTTTCTGCCCCGCGGCAGGGGAGGTGTTCCCGGCTCTATTTGCCTCTCGTCCGCAGGTGATGCGTATGACCGATCCACTTTTCTCCGACACTCGCCCCGAGGCCGAAGCGGTGCTGATCGGGCTGTTGCGCCAGGCTCCGGCGTGGCGCAAGTTGCACATGGTGGGCCAACTGAACCAGACCGTGCGCACGCTGGCCCTCAGTGGGCTGCGCCGGCGCTACCCCGAGGCCACGCCCGAGGAGTTGCGCCGCCGCCTGGCCGATCTGCTACTCGGGCCTGATCTGGCTGCCCGGGTGTATGGGCCATTGAGAGATCAGAGAACCCAGGAGGATGGTGATGCTCACTGAACCAGTAGCCGTAACGTTGTCTGTCATCGAGGTCTTGGAAGCGCTGGATGTCCCGTACCTGATCGGCGGGTCCTTGGCCAGCGCAGTGCATGGCGTGGCACGGGCGACGGCGGATACTGACCTGGTGGCAGATCTGCGCCTCGAACATGCGGAACGGTTGGCCCGGGCACTGGGCGAGGCATTCTACGTGGATGTGGAGGCCATCCGGGACGCCATCCGCCGCCGGAGTAGTTTCAACGTCATCCACCTGGAGACGATGTTCAAGGTGGATGTGTTTGTCCCCAAGGGACGGCCTTTTGACCGGGCGCAACTCGACCGCCGCGCGGTGGAGGTAATCGCCACTGACCCGGAGCGCACAGCTTACGTTGCCAGCCCCGAAGACTCCGTGCTGGCGAAGTTGGAATGGTACCGCATGGGCAGCGAGGTCTCGGACCGACAGTGGCGGGATGTGTTGGGGATAATCAAAGTGCAGGGGGAGCGACTGGACCTGGTTTATCTGCGCCAGTGGGCGGTGGCGTTGGGGGTGGCCGACTTGTTGGAGAGGGCCTTGACTGAGACAGGGCCAGGGCGGGTGAAGGAGAGCCAATAGCCGATCGCCGCCTCAAGCGGGCGATCACGCTGTCCCAATCGGCGTCGTCCGTGATGTTAGACCGCCCGGATGAGACGAGTGGCTTCGATAACACGGTCGTGTTGCATATCCTGAAAGACCGATTTGGGGTACAGCCGTTTCGAATGTGCAGTCGGCGGCTGAATAATGGAGCCAGTCTGTCAATCTTGTCGGTCCGTGTTTTAGGAGACGCGCTATGCAACTCGCTCCGGACCAAGTTGCGCTCCTGCCCTCAAACCTGACTCTCACGGGCGATGGCAACGTCGTTGGTAACAACAATCAGGTCAGCGTCGTTAAGCAGACTGGCGGCGACTATAGCATCCAGATTGGCGCAGTCAATCTCATTCTCTCTCTCGATGCGCTTCTCTGGATTCTCACCCCATCCTACACCCCACCGCTCCCTCCCGACCCCGACGCCGACCCCATCCCCGACTCTGGCCCCTTGCCACCCGGCTCCTGCGTGCCCTTCCACCGCAACGCTCTCTTCACCGGCCGGGTGGAGCACCTGCGTACCCTGGCCCGCACCTTCCTTCCGCAATTCACAATCCGTAATCCGCAATCGTCATTCCTGATCACGCAAGGGATCCAGGGGATGGGGGGAGTGGGGAAGACGCAACTGGCGGTCGAGTTCGCCTACCGCTACGGGCGCTTCTTCCACGGCGTCCACTGGCTCAATGCAGCCCAGGTGGGGGGGCTGGTGGCGGAGCTGGCTGCCTGTGGCAGGCGATGGCGCTGCCCAACTGGCCTGAGAAACAGCCCGATCAGGTCGCGCGCACGCTGGGCGAATGGCAGCGCGGCGGGCCGCGGCTGGTGGTGCTGGACAACCTGGAGTACGTGGGGGCGGCACGGGAGTGGCTGAACAGGCTGGGGGGCGGCCCGGTGCGCCTGCTGATCACCGCTCGCCGGGCCGGGTGGCCAACCGACCTGGGGCTGGCTGTGTTGCCGCTGGACGTCTTCACGCCCGAGGAGAGCCGTGCCTTCCTGCGTCGCCACCTCCCGTCTTCGTCGCAGGGAGAGCCTGCCCTGAGCGAAGTCGAAGGGAGGCCGGGGGTGAGAATCAGCGATGCTGATCTGGACGCACTGGCGGAGCGGCTGTACCACCTGCCGCTGGCACTGGAACTGGCCGGGCGTTACCTGGCCGGGCACCCGCGCCTGGGCGTAGTGGCCTACGTGGAGAGGCTGGAGACGATCTGGGATGATCCCTCGATGGCAGGGTGGAAGGCCGAACTGGGCAACCCCACTGATCACGACCTGAGCCTGGCGGCTACCTTCGCCATCAGTTGGCAGCGTGTTACCGATGAGACGGCCCGCCGCCTATTCTTGCTGGCGAGCTGGTGTGCTCCCAACGAGCCCATCCCGTGCGAGTTGTTTGAACGGGCTGCTGGCCTGGAGTCCCAGGCGTGCGACGAGGCCCTGTCCACCCTGACTGGCCTGGGCCTCCTGGAGATGGACGATCCTGCCGCAGGCCCCACCATCCACCCCCTTCTCGCCGGCTATGCCCGCTCGCTCGCGAGTGCCTGCGTGCTCGACGTTGAAGTGGAGCGGGCGCTGGCGATAGATGAGGCGGTCTACGGCCCCGACCATCCCATGGTGGCTCGAGATGTCAACAACCTCGGGGGTGTGCTGCAAGACTTGGGGGACCTGGGGGGAGCGCGGGCGGCTTTTGAGCGGGCGCTGACGATCGACGAGGCGGTCTACGGCCCCGACCATCCCAACGTGGCCATCCGGGTCAACAATATAGGAAGTGTGCTGCAGGACTTGGAGGACTTGATGGGAGCGCGTGCGGCGTATGAGCGGGCGCTGCGCATATTTGGGAGTATCTTGCCGCCGGACCACCCACACATCAGGATCGTGCGCGACAACCTGGAGCGCCTGCGGCTCAGTACTTGACGTTTGAATATGGTGCAGTCTCGTTGTGAAGTTTCTGCCCTGCGCTGGCCGGGCCTCTACGCCGTTCTGGTATGTGCCTCGTGCCTGGGCGTGCTGACCATCCTCGTCGTGTCGGGCGTGCGCGTCCCCGGCGATGGCGAACTGGTGCAACTGGCGGTCGCCCTGCGCAATCCACCGTTGACCGCCGTCATCGAATTGTTGACGTTTGCCAGTTCCTCGGTGCCGGCGCTGGCGATTACGGCTGTGCTTGGGGGCGTGTCCTGCTGGCGGGCCAGGCGGTTCCGCCTTGGCGCGTGGTGGGCGACGGGGGCCTACCTGGGGGCGGTGGCCTGCAACGTCGCACTGCGCGTGGCGGTGGGCCGCTTGCGCCCGGAGGTCGAGTACATCCCGCACCTGCTGCCGGAGATCCAGACCAGTTTCCAGCGCTTCTGTTACCCCAGCGGCCACGCCAGTGCGGCGCTGGTGGCGTATGGGGCGCTATTGGACGCGGCGTGGCCACACGTGCGGTGGCGCTGGCCCGTCAGTATTGGCGTGCTATTGTTCATCCTGGGAGTGGGCTTCGGGCGGGTGTACCTGGGGGTGCACTGGCCGACGGACGTGGTGGGCGGGTACCTGTTGGGCGGTGTGTGGCTGGCGATAGGGCTGAGTTTGCGGGAGACCACGTTCGGTAAGCGTGGGCTTGTATGAAGCAGAGATGGGAGTATACTGCGCGTGGAGAGAAACGTGATTTGGATGAGTGCAGGAGAGGACTACTATGGACGCATCTGAACTGATTCGCCGGGTTGAACAGGGAGAAAACCTGCATACGGAATTCAAGGCCTGGCCCGTGCAAGCGGACGACCTGGCTGCTTCCGTGGTCGCCTTTGCCAATACCGACGGCGGGCAACTGATGCTCGGTGTGGCCGACGACGGGCAGATACGGGGGGTTGATGACTTTGACCAGGTCACGCAGCGGATGGACCAGGTGGCGTATCAAAACTGCGAGCCACCGCTGACCATCGTTCAAGAGGTTGTGAAGACGGCAGATGGGGGAACGGTCGTGGTGGTGAATGTTCCCCAGGGTGACCTGCGGCCATATCGCACCAACCGGGGCGACTATTTCATCCGCACCAGTTCAGGGCGCCGGCGGGCCTCCCGCCAGGAGTTGTTGCGGTTGTTCCAGGCCGCCGAAAGCCTGTATTATGACGAGATGCTGATCATGCGGGCTTCGTTGGAGGATGTGGACCGGTATGCCTTCGAGTATTATCTGCGCCACGCTTACCAACGTTCTCTGGAGGACTTTCAGATTGGGTACGAAGCGCTGCTCCTGAACCTGGGGTTGGCCGGTAAACAGGAGCAAGGGATCTATCCTACCGTGGCCGGCCTGCTCTTCTTTGGACGCTCCCCCCAGAGTTTGCTGCCCTTCGCTCACGTCGTGGCGGCGCGGATTCCGGGCGATGACCTGGCGGCTCCTCCTTCCGACGTCAAACACATTGAGGGCCGCTTGCCGGACATGTTGGAAGGGGCGGCTCGCTTTCTATATATCCACCTGCCGATCCCTCACCACATTCGCGGATTCGAACCGGAGGCCAATCCCGAGTTGCCCCAGGAGGCCCTGCGCGAGTTGGTCGTCAATGCCCTGGCTCACCGCGACTATACTATCGCTGCGCCGGTGCGCGTGTTTGTGTTTGATGATTGGGTTCAGGTGCGCACGCCCGGCGGCTTGCCAAACACTGTGACGATTGAGGCCATCCGTCTTGGCGCAGCGCACGTCTTGCGCAATCCTACGATCTACACCCTGTTCAGCCGCTATGGCCTGGTGACCGGCGTTGGCTCCGGCGTTTACCGGGCGATTCAGCAGATTCGCGCGTGGAC
>Ga0315274_10017618_pt1 | contig 10072 bp, 17 predicted proteins | sample YL17G02_20_MG_FD_203700 | JGI IMG/M metagenome (GOLD analysis project Ga0315274, IMG submission 203700) | Sediment microbial communities from Yellowstone Lake, YNP, Wyoming, USA - YL17G02_20 | ecosystem: Environmental > Aquatic > Freshwater > Lake > Sediment | place: USA: Wyoming | collected... | reverse complement strand
CGGCATTTCTTGCCGGATTCACAACCGCAGATAATCCAATCCATAGAACTTAATGCGTTTTTGTCGTCATCAATTACGATGTCATCCAATAACGGTTCGGCAGATACAAACTTTATTGTGGCCGGTATATCTATAAGAAAATTAGTCCGTTTTAAGTTGGAACTATTTTCAATGGTTACGCCCAGATAGACATTGGGCCAACCCGAGGCCCAATCAGCCGGTAAGTTCCTGACAATCCGTTCCGGTCGCTTGGTCAATATCTGAAAAGTCAGATGCGGCGACTGTTTGATAATATTCCATGCTTCGGAGCGCCAGGGATCCGCCTCTTCCACGAAAAAATCGCTCCAACTGCATACGAATACTTGAGATGGTTCCTTAATCCTCAAAGGCAGATTAAATGTCCTAGGACTGCATCTCAATATCACTGATGGATCACGGCCCCAACGTTCCTGTCCCTCAAACATATAACAGTTTACACACCCGTCCGATTTCTTATGGCAGCCAATCCAAGGATTCCAGGAATGGTCTGTCCATTTTATTTTAGTCCGTAATCCCATCGTTACATCTCCCCGTCCAATCTTACAATATTTCCGATTAATTCCTTCAGGCAATGCTGGCAGAGGTCGCACTGGACCCGGGTGCCGTCGCCGAAGACGGAATTATATCCGCCGATAAAATCAATCTTCAGGAACTCCTGAGGTTCAATGGTAACCTCAGGATTATATTCTTTTTTACATTTATCGCATTGGATATTTATCGGCTCATCCACTTCCCTTGATACCTTTTTATAGATTATCATATTATTCTCATTTCCTTTGCTTGTCGGCATTTCCTGAGCGGTCGGCTGCGCAACTCTTTCCCGGTTCTTATAATCGGCATAGCAAACAGGTCGCAAAAAAGAATTTGCCCGCTTTGTTTTATTTCTCTCGGACTCATGACCCTAGCAAATTGACATTCGGAACAAAATTCCTTCGGTCTTTCAATAATTATTTTAGCCATATTATTTTCTCCTCTTTACCGTAACCATATATCCCATTTCGTCAAGTATCTTAAAAAACTCGGCCGGATATGCCCGGTCAAGTTCCTTTTCGGAATCCGGCAGTTCGGCATAGGGACGCATGCAAGAATGACAATTAGTACACATCTTGATACTGAAAGACGGACACTTACCATCTGATTTAACAAATTCCTTATATCCCATAATAGATTTAGTGCACTTAAATTCATTGATAGATTCTCCGAGCCAAAAACAACACTTATAGCATAACGCCCCCTCCCTAAAATTATTTTCCTGGCAATCTTCCGGGGCGTGCCAGCCCTTTTCGGTCTTGCGCTTGGCCATCCAGAGATTATGGACCGCCGCGCCGAGTTTTTCCGCAATCTCCGGAATCATAGCATTAATAAAAGGAATACACGACTTTTCATTAATCTCAATGAAATCAGAGTAATAGCCCTTTTTCTCGCCGGTCATAAATCTGATATTGGCTTTGACGCGATGCGAGCGGTGTAAAATAGTAACATTCTCAACCATTCCCATCTCACCATATTCCGCATCATTCATCATAACAACAATATCTCCCAGCTTAATATTATAAGGATTGACAACAGGACGGTCCTCGCATTCTACAGCCAACTTTATTTCGGAGAATTCATCACCACAGATATTGCATTTATAAACCGTTGTCGGCATAAAATTCCTTTCCCGCCTCTGGCGGAGTTTTACTTCTTATTTGGTCTCCCACTCATTTCCCCTTATTGACGCCCGGAATATCTGCTTCCGGCATTTATAACATTCCAGCCTGGTCTGCTTGACGTATTCCAGCTTGCGCACCTCGGTCTCGCACGCGGGACATTTCCAGGCATAAATCCAGCCCGGTGAATTAGTGCTTTTCTTTTCCGTGATAATTACAGTCGCCATACTAACCTCCTATACTTTATACTTTATACTTTGTACTATTTGCGCTTCCTGTCCAACTCCAGCCAGTCCCGATGTATCTTATATCTCTTTTCATCGGGTCCTAAAATTACTGCGGTTTTATGGTCATAGAAAAAACCGACTATCAGTCCCCGGATGACCTCTTTGGTTTTAAAGAAAGCCCGCCAACGATTGTTAGTCCTGACCTTCTGGGTTACTTTGATATCTCGCATCTTAACTCTACGCTCGGAGTTTATGGCGCCTTTGGCGCCACTCTACGCTCTACGCTCCATGCTCTACGCTCTACGCTCTACGCTCTACGCTTGATTATTTCAGGATAATCGTATATCGCTTTTAATTTCGTTGCCCCAGGCCGACCAACCCTTTCTCCTGGCTCTTGAAAACATTTCCAATCGCGGGGCGGGACAATAAGGTTCAATAAGGTCAAATAACTCCTCCGGTTTCTGGCTATGTCGCCTGACCTTAGACTGGATAACATTACATTTCTGGCAATGGAATGCCTTGATGTGACCCTTTATCCCGACCAGGCAAACCTCAACCTGACCGCGGAACCAATGCCCTAGACCCAAGGACATTATCTTGCGCCAGTAAATTGAGGTCTTATACTTAAATCCCCACGCCTCCATCACCTTAAATCCATCCGGCAAAAAGGGCGTAGTAACCCAGAGAAAAAGGATGCAATTCTTGTCAGCCGGGATTTTAAGATTACAGATATCGGCGGTAGCCATGGTGTCGTAATGCCAGACGGCGCCGACACCCATCTTGGGCCGGTATTTCTTGAACCGGGCGGTATCCCTATATTGCCAAGGCGGGTCAGCCAGTATGGTCTGGTATTTTCTCATATTAAAATAATGTATTCTCTTTCTGCCAGGCCTTTAGACGGGCCACGGAGATTTTGACATAATCAGTCTCTTTTTCTATGCCGATGAAACGAAAGCCCTCAAGTTTGGCCGCGATGAGGGTTGAACCGCTGCCGCAGAACGGGTCAAGAACGAGCCCGCCGGACGGGGTTACTAATTTAACAAGATATTCCATAAGAGATAAACTCTTGATTGTCGGATGTATATTGCCCTGCTGTATATTATGCCTTTTCCAATTCTTATCCTCTTTATGCTCTTCGTTTTCCTTTTCTAATTTACGATATAATTCTTCAGATATTCTTTTGCCATTTAACCAAAAGAAATCCTCGCAACCTCGATTTCTTTCGGCAGTTGATGCCTTGGCACAATAGAAAAAGCGGGATGCACCACCTATATCATTAAATCCTTCATAAAATCCTTCTCTTGCAGTTTTTGATTTTAATAGGGCATTCCCACCATAAGGATTAAAATTATTGTGCTTTTGACTTGCCCAACCTTTTCTATTTCCACTTTGTCTATCTAACATATAGCACGGACATTCAGGATTGGTGTGTTTCCCCTCTATCACTTCATCGCAAATACACGATAAAATCAGATTCGCCGGGAAGCGACCAACGGAATTATCTTCTTTTATTTGTGGGTTTATATCTGTTTGAAAATATCCTACCCTACCGCTTTTATTGCCTGTGCAACCACCACTTATTTTTTTATCACCTTTTAATTCAACCCTGCACCCGTCAATATTTATCCCGCCCGTTCCCCACTTCAACACATTCTCGGCAACGGTCTTTTCACTTAATGGCTTCCTTGCTACGGTTATAGGTTCTATCGCTGGTTTTAGAGCAGTTCCCCATCCTTCCCATTCGGACGTGCCTTTGGTTTCAATGTTGTTTTGTTTCATCCCCCAGTTCTGACCATTTATATCTGTTGCACCCCAAGGACTGTTTCCCACGCCAACGACAGTTCTCTCATTCCCCTGCAACTTATCAACCGCCTTTCCTATATTCAAAGATTTAGGGAATCCTGAATTGCCTGTAATAAATATCTTCCCATTTCTTCGTGCTACAAAAGCGCCTGTCGGAACTTCTACACACCAGACATTACCTTCGTATTTAATCGGTATGACGGTTGCTTTTGTCCTTCGTATAACTTGTGTTCTTTGTTGTTCTGAAACATCATGAGATTTTCTATTCTGTTGTCTTGCGGATTGTGATTGATATGGTGAATCGTCTCTATTCGTAAAAGAGGACGCCCTATTTTTTGTGCTATAAGTAATCGGTGTTCCATAACATAACCATCTTTCCGAGCCATAGCCAAAAATTCTTTTGGACATCTCACATATTTTATTGGTAAATAATTCCCGTGTTTTCTGAAATAAGTTACTCCACCCTTCCAAGCGGGATTTTTGTCGCCCCTTAGCCCCGTTCCAGGTCTTAATTTGCCTTTTCCATTGGCTGAATAAAGTTTTAGCCAGTTCTTTGCCTTGCCTGAACAATGTCTTGAACAATACACTCTTGCTTTGTTTTTGCTCTGGTTTGTTGGATAAAACATTTTTCCACACATTTTGCACATTATCTTTTTCTGTTTTTTGCCTATATTCCATTTTCCCATTTTCGCCTTGATACAATTTTGGCAATCCTTGTTCCTTACTACCTGTTCTTTCGTTATAGTCGGAAATGGCTTCTGACAAGTCTGGCAAACTTTCCAAAAAGGGTATATTCTCTTTTGATTGTAATTCCTCCGCCCTTTGAAATATAAGTTTTCCACCTCGTTCAACAAGGACACGATGGTTTCTACTAACGATTTGGTCTGTATTATCTGATTGTATTCTATAAGCGGGATATTTGTTTTCATAATAAAAACTTCTTATCGGTTTATGGAACTCAAAAGTATCTTTATTTATATCATAACATAATACAGGATTATTGTCAATGTTTTTATGATAATATTCCCACCCGTTAATTGTTAATATTTCAGTGTCTTCTGACAAACACCCATACACCCAGACAATCATATCCCTTATCTCAAATCCGGCGTCCTCAATCGCACAAGCCATACGATGATATGTCCGGCTACCGCCGAATGATAATAAATGTCCGCCGGGCTTTAATATACGCAGGCATTCACTTGCCCATTGCAATACAAAATCATATAATCCAGAATGATTATATCTAGGCAGGATGTCAAAATTCTTTTTTACCTTCAAATCATTTTTGCCCTCTAATCCTTTTTGTCCGAATTGGCTTTTGTCAAAAACATCCCATTTTTTATTCATAAAACCCAAGCCGTATGGAGAATCAGTGACGATACTATCCACCGAATTATCCGGCATGGTCTTCATCACGGTTATGCAATCGCCCTGCAAAATCCGATTAACGAAGTTATCTGGGTATTTCATATTAAAACAACGGCTTTTCTGTATTGTTAATTCTTTTTTCAGCCATCTTGATATAATCAGGATTTAATTCAATGCCGATATAATTTCGGTTTAATTTCTTTGCCACGACTGCGGTCGTGCCACTGCCCATAAAGGGATCTAATACGACTGATTTCTTAAATTTTGCACCGCATTTACAACTGGCATGGACAGTAAATTGTTGGGTATTAATAACTGTATTATCTCCAGTAAAATCCCTCTCTTCATGATACTGACCTGAGGTGGCTCCAATGCTATGTTGATTTGCACCAGTAGTAAATACCTTGACCCTTGGCAATCCGCATTTAGTACACACTGCTTCTGGGCTACCTGCTAGTATTGGTATTTCAATGAGGTCAGGCGGGAACACGGCGAAGTGCGCCCCGGCAAATCCCTTGGTCGTAATCTGCCAGACGCAGCGCTTGTTCCGGCCCGTGCGGGTCCAATTTGGTTGGTTGCCGGAATAGACCGGATTATCATTGCCTGCGGTTTGTTTCAGTCCGCCGATAGGCGGCATACGAGACGCATTGCGGTAATCAGCCAATCGTGATGAATTAGTCGGCTTGTTATCATCAAAAAACTTGCTTTCATTCTCAGACAAGCCGATAGTATTGCGGATACCGGCTAATATCCGGCGCTGGGTATCAGACGGATTCTGCACGTCAGCCGACCCGTAGTCCTTGACTGCCTGCCCATTGTAATAAAATTGATTAATAAGTCCCTTGGGCATGGCGACTAATTTGTCCTTGCCCTTAAAAATGGTGCTATTGATGGCGCAATTTTCCGCCGCGCCGTTCTCGCTCTTGTATTTTACATTATCACGCGGTTGGGACAGGTTATGAGGGGATTGCCCATCCGCGCCCATCACCCATTTATTGCTATCGGATATCGCACGTTGCAGACGCTCTATGCTCTTTGTGGCATAAGGTTCGTATTGCATCTCAAAGTAATAATCATGACCAGACCAGTTAGAATATTTTACCTTTCCAGTGCCGTCACATCGTTTGCAACCTGATTTTTTGGAATGCCTATGGTATCTGGCACGCGGACTGCCAACTGTTTCGGCATCCTCTTTGGTTATCTTGGTCAGTCGTTCTAAATGCGGATTATTACCCTGATATGGTTCCTTGTTATTATCGCCGGTATTGGCGCCGTCAACCGGATAATGATTAGAGCAGTTCGGGCAATCATACCAGTCCCAGTCAATGCCTTCAGTTCCTTTGATGCCGGCCGGCTTTTTAGCGCTTACTTCAAACGTCTTTTCATTAGTCCAGAACTTGGCGTCATTTGATTTGGTGAAGAAATAAATATACTCAAAGTCAATCGTGAATCTGTTCCGTGTAGAGGCCGGCATGCAGTTCGGTTTGAACCAGATGATGGTATTACGGCGCACCCAACCCCGGTTGGACATCTCTAGGACGAATCGCTCCGGTATGCCGCAAAGGGATTTTTCCGGCAGCCCTTTGCTGATAGTGTGCGGTGCTTCTGCCTTATTCGTCCATTTGGTCGCATTATGATAACTATCCGCGATATTTACCCACAATGTGCCGGTGTCTTTCAATGCCCGTCCGGCCTCGCTAAAGACATCGCAGAGATGATTGATATAGAGTTCAATAGCCGGTTCCAATCCAAGTTCGCCCTGCCAGGCACCACACTTAATGCAGTAGCCCTCTTTTATCTTAAATTTTGTCAACTTCTTTAGAGTATTTCCCACTGAGGCATTAGTATCGCTACCTGATGCCCTTGGATTCATATATTCTTTCTCATTAAATTTATGGTTACATTTGGGGTCCCCGTCCCAGATCTGCGGAGAGGTTTTATAGTTTCTCAATCCGAAATACGGCGGGCTGGTAATACAGCAATCCACGGAATTCTCCGGCAGGGTCTTTAAGACCTCAATCGCATTGCCATGGATTATTTTATTTTTGAATTCTTTCATATCAGGTAATTCTGGCCCAATCTACGTTTGGCAATCTCGCGATATTTTTCATTTTGGTTTTTTCTAAATTTTTTATAGTTTTTTCTAATCTTTTCCAAGTATTTGAGTTTATAATTACATTTTATTTTATTGATTTTATTAGTTATTTTATTAAACCTTTCTTTATCTAACCAAATTCTAATATTTTCAGTATGAGCGGAGGGGGGATACCTTGAACATAAACATCCACTCTCTTCATCATAACAATACCCCCGCCCCTGTTTCCACTTCTTTTTTTCTCTTGCGTTAACGCACTGTAATGAGTCATAATCATAATAGTATCTAACCTCTACATCTTTAAGAAATAAATCACGCCAAATATCAACTGCTTTTTTACTCATTATATTAGTCCTTTCGTTATAATATACATTCTACTTATTCTCCTATCTGTGCAATCTGCGAACTCCGCAGAGACCGCGAAAGCGAAATCTGCCTGCCCGACCTTTCGGTCGTTCGGGCGGGCGGTTTCATTCGCCTACCTTAACTTCAATGGTTTTCCAGGTTTTGCCGCCGTCCGTTGATTTTATCAGCCGGCCTGGTTCAAGGATATAGACAATCCGTCCATCCGCGCTAACTGTGATGGCGCACATCTTGGCTTCTTTATCCAGAATCTGGCCGTGCCTGTTCTGCCAATCACATAAAGCCGGATAGCCGTAATAAAGACCAATAGCCAATCCAGCCAGGACTATTATGCCGACAACCAACTCTATTATCTTTTTCATATTATTCCCTTAATATTTCTCCGCATATTTACGGACAATCTGCCAGGCCTGACCGTATTTGCCGGTACTGTTACCGACGGCAATCAGTTTTCCCAGACGCCTGAATTTTGCCCTAGGCATAATAGGAATATAGTATTCCCTGCCCTTATGAACAACAAATACCCTTTCCACGGTCGGATATCCCAAATCACGATATTGGACTATTTGCATAAAATTCCTTTCTCTTTACGCTCTATGCTCTATGCTTTACAATTTCCCGGTATAGACCCAATCGGGGTCGCCGTTAGACCTCCAGGCCACGGTGGTCTCGCCGGATATTATTTCTTCAAGTTTACGAATGAACCGCCCAGCGTTGTTTTCAGTCAGTTCCTTGCTGGTACTCACGCCGTAGAAAAACTTCATAATCTTTACCCGCTCGTCCCGGGGCATCTTGGCGTCCTTGGCCAGGATATGGATACGTTTTAACTGGTTAGCGGTTAGTTTCATAATTCTTTATTACACTTAGAGTTTCCACATCTTTTACATTCATAATAATTATAACCTTCTCCCGTAGCGACCAGTTCAAAATCACAGTCCTTGCACCGACTTGAAAAAGTAATCTTCGTTCCATAACTGAAAATAAATTCCTTATCACAACTACTACAATTTATTTCTATGTCATCACCTTGTCCCGAACCTTGAAGGTATTCAGTTGGGTTTGCTTCTTCGTGTCCGCAATATGGACAAACTATCGTATCATTATACGAACAGTCGTGTTCTGGTGTTAGGTATTTAATCCGTTTAATTCCTGTCATTTTTCTTCTCCTTTCTATCCGGCACTAATTTTATATTAAATTTGGCTTTTACTCTTCTCAAGTTTTTTCCACCTGAACATTCGTGCAAATAAGTATCCGCATTCGTATCGTGCAAGATACATATCCCTATTTTAAGCAATAAATCAGACAGGTTCTGGGCAAACCTTGCCTTGTCCCGGTACATTTTACCAACAAATTTATTTATCTCTTCGGTCTCCATAGTTTTCCTTTCTCTTTTTTGTTCCATGTTTTTACCCGCCTCGGCTTGGTCATCCTGATTGTTTTATTTACTGCGATATCCATTTTAGCCGGGTCATGATTGACTACTGTGACCTTGTCCACCGAGGCCATAAAGAATTGGCGCGGGTTCTTCCGAATAACCCTGATGAGGTCGGCCTGTATTTTATCGCTGGTTTCAATGGTCAGCGCCAGGCAGATTCTCTTGAAGAACGGCCTATCGCCCTGGCCGGACATGTATAATGTCAGCATTTTTTGACCTCTCTTTCTTTGGCTCTTTTTTCGCCATGCTGGTAATAATTCTCGCCCTCGTATAATCCTAGCCTTAAAATTTCTTCCAAACTGGCATTATTATTAAATTCAATTTTTTCATCCACTACCCCAAAAATCTCGCAGTTAGACGCAATCATTTCAGGCGTTGCATGGAAATAAATAGCATCCTCCGTCCTGAAATGCCATTCATAAGCATAACGAATTTCTATTAATTCATGTTTACGAAGGAGAACGGCTCTATTGCCCAAATACTTTTTTTCTAAAGTATCTTCCCCGGAGGTCGTAAAATTATCAGTCACAATCTTTAGAATCTGTCCTTGTTTTATGTCTTTGATATTCATATTCATCTTCTTTCCAACCACAGATAAACACAGATAAATACTGATTAATCTATGATTGTTTTTTTAGTTTTCCAGAATAAAATTATCTTCAAGAAAACGGTTAAAAACCTTCTAAATATATTTCTCCTTTCTAAAATTATTGTAGTTGAATTTACTACTGCTGCTATCCTTCTCGTTTCATTACCTATTTTTACTTTATCTCCAACCCGAACAGCATAAGGCTCTGTTTTATTAAATTCCTTGGCTGTAGTCGTATTCATAAATTACCTTCCTTCTTCAACCAGAGCCACAATTTGGCCCGGGCATCGGCTTCGGTTTCAGCCCCAATATCTTTTCCTATTACAAAACTGAAAATTGGTTTTTTATCTACTCGTTGATAAGCATAGAATTTACCAAAATTTTTCATAATTAGAAAAGAACCTTTTTTAACCGAACTTAGCAACGGAAATCTAATCCTATAGTGGCTAGAAGTTCCCTGGCTTCCTCAAATGATGTCTTCCCGATATTAGGAACTT
>Ga0315274_10017617_pt1 | contig 10072 bp, 17 predicted proteins | sample YL17G02_20_MG_FD_203700 | JGI IMG/M metagenome (GOLD analysis project Ga0315274, IMG submission 203700) | Sediment microbial communities from Yellowstone Lake, YNP, Wyoming, USA - YL17G02_20 | ecosystem: Environmental > Aquatic > Freshwater > Lake > Sediment | place: USA: Wyoming | collected... | reverse complement strand
CAATCTCTTTTTACCGACCTTGTTTTCTTGTTCTATGGCCCAAGTAACCAACCGATGCTGTTTATCCAACGAAGCACATTCTCGCTCAAGCTTAATTAATTTCTTTTTAGTGATTTCACATGATTCTAACAATTCTTTTTCTTTAACAATTAGTTCATTTTTAGATAATGTGACATTTGATCCATCGGCCAATTCTAAAATTGGATGCCCGCTTTCATAATTTATTCGCACAAATTCTTTGCCACCAATTTTTCCTCTACCACAAGTATTACACGGCTGTAAATATTCATCACCGTGGCATTCTCCACACTCTTTCATTAGTAATTCTAACTCGGCAACAATTTCCCGTAGAAGATTAGTTGTAACTTGGCATGTTGAGGAACTATTCTCGAAACAATCGTGTAATATCTCTTTTATTCTATTTATCATTTTGCCCTATTACTCCATTTCCTTTCAAGTTGATAAGATAAACAACAAAACAATGATGGCCAATATTTGTTGCCTGTTGGCTCAATGGTATATTCTTTTCGAATTCGTTTCTTCTCCCAGGTTTCTCTTCGATAATCATCGATTCGGATAATTTTACCCACCATGTCTCTGTGCTTTCCATTAATAATCTTTACATAATCTCCAATTTGGAACTTTTGTTTATGTGGCTGTTTCTTCTCACGGTGAAGTTCTACTAATGGTGGCACGTTGCCCTTATCAAAAATGACTTTCGATTCAGAGCACTCGTCACATCGCTTTACTTTATCGCCATCAAACTGATGAAGCTTTGCTTGGAACAAATTACAAAACGGATAGCGATTAATTCCAAACCCGACAAAATATGGACAATACTTCCGAGAGCAATATTTCTCATTTTCGGCTAGAATAAAACGATCAACCCTTATGACCTTCGGAATAACATCATCAAACAACATATTACATACCTTTGTCTATCTTCTGTTCTAATTCAGAATAATACTTCTTATCTCTATTGTATCTTTCTTCCAACACATCCGAAGTCTTTTTAAAATCTCTTCGCAACTCATGTTGTGAAAAATATTGAACGAGTCTATTCCACAAAATCTTCACGCCATATCTTGTTTTATTTCTTACTTCATATTTTTCCGTAATTTTACCAAATCGATAATCAGACTTTCTAACGAGACAATCGCCAACATAGAAAAACTTTGATTCTTTATCATTGGGTTTACCATTGGGATTATACACAAGGTCTTTGGCCGCGACTGACAATCTCAGTTGGTAAGAATAAAAGGGAGGAACTGGCAAATTGTGTTCAAAGAAAGCAACCTTATAAAGATTTCTTGTGCCGAACCATTCTCTTTCGATTTGTTGGATTTGTCCTTGCTTGCCTCGATACTTACCACTAGCAACGATAATAAGATCATTGAGATGAAATTTTGCCCTATTATTCATTGTTTATCGGTCCTCTTCTCATTGTTAATGCTTCCGCAAACAATTTAATTGCCCGAAAATGCTCAGGTGGCGCATTCTCCGAAATACAACATTGTTCCCACTTAAGCACTTCTTCTGATTTCTTTATACCAAGCTTATCAACGATGGAGAGGGCCTCTTCAAGCGAGGTAATCATTACGGTGCTAATCCAAATTTGTCCATGATGATCAACGACTCAAGATTTTTCATTGATTTCATCAAATCGTCAAACAAATTGGCTGGAATGTTATCAGACACCACAGAACAAAGATCGGCATTGACGGCAACGGTCTTTAATGCCAAAAACAATTCAGGATTATTTTTGATTTCTTCTGTTATCATTTTTGCTACGCATCTCTCTCGGAAGGTCGGGTGGTTTTATGGACTCTCGCGACCACCACGGAACCATTTCCTCAATTTCTCGTTGTGATAAATAACCACCACTCCCATGAAGAAAATACATTATGAGAGCGGGATTGTTATGCTCTTTATTGACGCTAATGATCGTTCTGCCACCGTCACGCCACACAATCCAATAAAAACCTTCTTCAATTGGCTTCTTCTTTGTCCAAAATTTCTCTTGGGCAATCGCATTATCGAAATTAAACCCGCCATTCGTATTCATCAGCCTCCATGTTCTTTAAGAAGACAAGCTATGTCTTTTTCCATTCTTTCTACGTCTTCAGAATTATCATCCGTTTCTCCGGACTTTCCAAAACAGTATCCACATCCCCATGCTTCCCGCATGAGATCTACGGTAGTTTTATTTCCATCCCACCCATCATGAATCGCCTTGAAGTGTTGTCCAAGAAATTCATTCCAGGTGGCAAGTCCCGGTTGTGGATCTTCAAGGAGAGCCGCAAGCTTCGTAACGTGTTCTTTAAGATTTTCGAGCTTCATTGTTTTGTTTCCTTTCTATAATTCCAGATATACCAATCGCCGTTTCTATTTCTGTGTCTCCGTCAAACACATTCGGTTGCGTCCCAATCACAAAACCATAAAGGGTATTCTCATGGTGTAATGGAAAACCACTAAGAATTTCAACAATGCTTTTGGCGTCTAGTGTCATTCGTCCTTCAGCCAACATCGAAATTTAGAAAGGTATATGACTCTACCAGTCTTTGCCATGTGATTGAGAGCGTTCCTGATTTCCCTAATTCTAAATTTCTCAGCAAAATGTTTCGCCTGAATTTTCCGCACCAAAATTCCAAATGGTGTCGGAACATAAGTAAGAGCCCCATAAACAGCGCTTTCGATGAGACTCTTTCGGTCAATTTCGGCAGCCGTAGGCATGGTGCTCCATCCTTCCCCATCATAAATGCCCTGGACGAATGCCTGATTTGTAGATTCTTCATTATTCATATTTGTATTAAATCACACCTACGACATTTTGTCAACTAATACTACCTACATTATCTTACATTCCCCGAAAATGATTGACAAGAAGACCTATCCGTGATATAATTGGAGCATGAAATTTCAAATTACCGCAGAGGTTGATGGTGTCCGCACCGAGGGCATGGAAGTCGAGGCAAATTCACATTCCGAAGCCATGGACAAGCTTTACAAGAAGCGATGGTGGACTTTCGGCACATGGAACATCCTAAGGTCATTTTTCGTTTTTAGCGGTCCCAAAGGGGATTGGGCGGAAGTTTTTGAAATTTCAGACGACATTGATTGACAAAAACATACCAATTGTGGTGTAATAAAAACATGAAATTGGAAGACATCAAAATTTCGCAAGCCTTTGATCTTCTCAACGAATTCCTCGAAGATGAAGCGACAAAACCGAATGGTTCCATTACCATTTTCCAGTTCAAAGTGTGGAAAGAGACAAAGCGGATTTCTCATCTTCGTGATAATGTGTTTGTTTTGAATGCGATTAATCGCATCTTGGACGAAGTTGATCTCAGGGATGGATGGCGTGATGCCACCAGGGGATTGTTTCTTGGATAGGGGAGAAGAATAACATGACGCCTAGCGAAATCAAACTCATTGTCTCTCACTTCAACGGTGAACCGTGGCCCATTAATCCATTGGCTTGTCTCGTGGATGTGTTATCATGAAAGGATGGCACCGAGTAGAATGGGACGACGGTGGGCTTTGGGCTCGTGTCGCATACATGTTTGCTATCCAAGACCAAATCAGGCGAAGATTAAGTGGATTCCGCATCATTCGAATTGTTCCGGTTGAACCAAACGAAGTAGTAAAAGGAATGATCGTCGAAATTCTTTCAACATATTAGAAAGTGGGCTGCCACATGAAAAAGGCAATTGAAATTCTCCGTCGCATGGCTGATTCTACAAATGAAAATTTCGTAGATCAGTTCGATGTCATCCACTCAGGAAATGAGCAGAAATATTGCCCAATTGTGGATTGCGAGACCCAAGCGACTTATTCACAGGGGCCTCTTGCGGATGAAGATGAGCTTCACACAATTCTTAACATCTTCCATGAAAACAAGCGGCGAATTGCGAAAATCGTGGTCTATTTCGAGGACAGGTGAAAAATGTCCATTCTTTCTGATTGTGATTATTACGAGTGGTTCGACAATCTTTCGAAGGAAGAAAAAATCGAACTTGTTGAAACACTCCTTCCAGATGAAAAGGATAAAAATGAAGCCGCTTATTGGAGGATAATCCTAAGGAATCTAAAGAAGGCAGTCTCTCTTCATTAGTGACAGGTGACATGATGACAAAACAAGAAGATACCATGACTATTTTGAACGAGACTTTTGTGACTAGACAAGAGAAAATTATTCAAGCGGTAAAAAAGTTCAAGATGTCGTCAAGGCGGCAAATGATCTTTGGATGGTAGAAACCAAAGAAGCTACAGCAAGATATAACCAAGCATTAAAGGCATCATCCGAAGAATATCAGAAAATTCTCGAAGAAGCAAAGGACGACCCAGCCTTTTAACGTTGATCCGATCTTGGCAGCTTGTCCGGACCAGTTCCGCGATATTCTTGACTCCCCTCGTCTTCATTCTTTTGTAATTCAGCAAGTCTTTCAATCGCTCTGTCAAGCGCAGAAGTTACCACCGATCTAATCCCACCAGATAAATAACCAATGGATGAATCCTCGGCTTCTTGCGCGGCCATTTCGAGTCTTTTCCCCATACTTTGTAATTTTCTACCAATTCCCTCAATCTCATCATAAACCTGCTCAAGAGATAGACCAGAACTTTTATCGGGACGAACACCTTCTTGTCCCGACAATGGTCCCTCATCTTCGGCAAAATAGGGAGGACCGCGACGACCATCGCTCGATGTATCGCGCCAAAGACCAGATCTACGCCGGGCCTCTTCAGATGGATCGTCATACCTACTTTTTTGTTCAATTAACTTTTTTAATTGATCTTTATTTAACATTTTATTCTCTCCTACTACCAAATTTTTATCTAATTTGACAACTTCTTGTATAGCATTATTGACCCTGTTCTTCCAATACTCTTTTTTAGACACATCCGACCGCAAATGTCCCCATACGGCAACAAGTAATTTATCAATCACCGGATATAAAATGGTTTTTTCTTGATGGCCGCCTGCGGTCCATCCTACGTATCGATATTTATCAATAACTTGCCACAATTTGTCCACATTTTGATCTTCCAAAAATTTCTGACACGCCCTTACAATTAATTTCCATTCTTTTGGTATATTCTTTATTGTATGCCGTATCTTTTGTCCCCTTAAATCACCTTTTATATCATCGTAGTCGCGCCGCAGAATTCGCCAACCCTCTAAAAAATCTTTTTTATCGGGCGCTGTTCCCTCGTCTGTTCTTATATCCCAATATTTAATTCTTTTTTGGAGATATTTTGATAATCCATATATTACTTCTTCCCAACCATATTTTTCTTCCAATTGTTTATATAATAATGATTCACTCCAAGAATCGTGTGATTCAAATGGAAACTCACGTGGGCCAAACCCGCGATTCCCAGATTCCCATTGTTTATAATAGGCACTCATTACATCATCAAGTAATTTTATAAATTCCGGATCTCTCACTATACTTGTCATGTTATTCCCCTAAACCATACTAACAGTAATAATTATCCCTTCATCGTCACTTTGTTCTTTTCTAACAAGAATTTTAATCGTCACATTATGGGATTTTATCTCCAATTTATGAGTATAAATATCAGAAATTGCACGAACAAATTTGTGTTTCTTTAACCAACTCACAAATTGTCTATCATTGATTTTGGCATCGGTGTTAATATAAAATAAAACTACCCCTTGTGCTCTTTTGATTTTTGTTTCTATGCCCAATTTTTGTAATTCATCGGCAAATTCATTGGCAATAATTTTACATTGCTTCAATCCAAATTTTATTTCCGCCGCATATTCAACATCAGCATCGTTATCGGCATCATTTGTCGTTGTTTTGCCCGTCTCTTCTTCATCGGGATCAATTTGGAATATCTCTTTTATCCATTCTTTATACTTATTATTTGTTGATATAATTTCCTCACCTTTCGATACAAGATCATACTCCGATTTCGGAACTTTGTAGGCGTATATTTCGTCCGATAGTGATTTTGGAATTTCTGGCTTAAATGAGGTATAAACCAAAGGCTCACCATGGCCACTTAATTCTCTAACCGCCCAAATTTCTTCAGTTGATTGAAAATCTATTTGCTCAAAAATTAGTTTTCTTAAGGACATCTTTTTTGTCTCATTCTCCCTCTTGGAATTTTTCAATTGCTCTTTGAACTTTTGGATTTTCATCAATGATCGCTAACAATTCGTCCCATTGTTTTGATCCAATTTCGATAGGTGGCGCGGGTTCGTGCCACACAGCATAATTTCCATCCATATCGGTATCAAGTAAATTATTTAATTGAATCCCCTGAAATGTTCCAATTAATTTAACGGTCAATATACTACCGTCTACGCCAACGATTTTAACACTTAACTGTTGTTCCTTTTTTGGTGGCTTTGTATAAATGGTTGCTTCAAGTTTGCCACTATCAATGTCATTATGAAATTCTTTTTCCGTTCCATAATAATCGCCATTAATGAATACTTTATCTCCCTCAACAACAACATCCTTCCAACTAAAATTTCGTGTTTCAAATATTAATTTCTTAAATTCGCTCAATTTAATTTTTTTCGTCCCATGCTTTATAATCTTAGCATTTCCATAATGATAAATTTCACCTGCTTCTTTTTCTCTTTCCATGGTTTTACGATCCATTTCTTTTTCATATTCCTTGCGAGCTTTTATCATATCTTTTTGTGCTGCGAAACTTCGGCAAAAGAGTTTGTCATTTTATTGCCCCTCTTTTGTCTAAGTCATCAACTATACGACTAATTGCCATTCTAATATTTCTCACATATTCTTCTACAAATGCCCCATAATTAATGTGCTGAGTGGATTGAAAAAACCCATTAATTACTTCAGTGTCCAGCATGCTTTCTTCCAGGGCATCACGCAATAATTGCCGCTTGTCCTTTTTAAATTCTAACAGCTTTCTTAGTTCGCCTTTATTTAACATTTTTATTTCTCCTCTAAATCAAGTAACATCTTTCCCCACTCAATTTTAGTGTCATCCACAACGATTCTATTATCCGGTGGTGTTCTTATTTTCATGTTGTTATTTTGCGCCCATTGTTTGAGTTCAAATAATTTATCACCGACCATTGCTTGAATAATTTCTTTTCCGTTATGGATCAGCCAATCCTCTTTTTCGTTTATGTCCATGTCAGGATTTGCTAAAATATCTTGAATTTCGTCATTTTCTAAAACATCAACAAGATCAATTGAAACTTCTATTGAAAAATCACCGATATTAAAAAGCAATTGTTGATCGCGCCAAGACATTTTTATTGCTCCCTATTTGCTCAATAAATATCGGGCAATCGCTTTAACTACAAGATCCGTCGTCTCCTCCATATTTTCATCATCGATTGATACTTGTTCAGTTACGGATGCCAAGACCTCAGTCAAGACTTCCCACAATTTATCTCCGAGTGGCCCCTTCATTTTTTGGCGCGCATGTTTCATTATTTCTATTTGGTCGCGAGTTGCCAACATTTTAATAAACCTCCTCGTCCATATCGTCATCATCAAGTGGATCTCGTTCACTTCCTCTTAGAAATTCTTCATCTTCCGGGTCAAATCCTTCATCAGGCAAAAAATCACCAACATTTTTGGGATCGAGATCGTCCTCTACTCGAACCATGTCGGGGTCATCAATATCTCCAAGTGAATAACGATCTGAAAAACGCTCCTTCACAATTTGTTTGCGGGCCTCAATCAAATCTTTCTTGTCTTGTTCTGTCACTTTAACTTCCTCCACCTTTTTCTTATCTTTTTTGTCCTCTTCCTCATCTTCATCACATTCTTTACACGGACAGGTTGATGCCTGACCGTAACCAACACCAATGGCTCCCTCGTCTAATCCACTACGGCGACGAGGGGGACGGTCACCAGCACCAAAATCACCAAGCCGATCTTCATAATCTTCATAATCGTCATTACCCGTTTTTTCAATTGGTTGTAAATTTTCTTCCGTCCACTCAGCATCAACTTCTTCCATGTTGTGTCGAACAAGTGTGTCTTCATCGAGTTCTTCTTGTGTTACCATAAAGTCATAATAGTCCGCGCCAGTATCAACGGAATAAACATGCGGCAATGCTTGTCCCGCCTCTGGATTCTTTCTCCATTGTTTTAACCATTCTTTAATTTCTTTTATTTCTTTCCAATCAAAGACCTGTGAATCAAGAATTGGAATGTCATTAATATCTTCGTAACCACCAACTTTCATTGCTTCTTTCGCCCGATCCATTGCTTTCTTTGGCATTGGAATAACCTGACCGGAAGGCAGTGTTGTTTTTACTGGGTGTCTTTGCTCACCCATCAATTCACCATCGTCATCATCTTCAGTTCCGGCGGTTTGATCGTCTTCGCCAGTGAGGGATTCCACAATTTCTTGCCATTTTGCTTCTGCTACATCTTTTGAATCAAATAACTCAACAGAAACAAGTCCTTGATCACTTTCCTCAACAATCGCGGCCCGAGCATTGTCAAGCTCCGTGACTTCTTCTTCGGTAAGTTGTTCAAATTGTTCTTTCATATTTAGATGTAATTCTTTTGTGGACTCCATCCCTTCGAGTGGAATAAAATCATAGTGAGCACCCTGTTCAGAGACATTACCAACCTCTTCACCCGACCATCCCTCAAGAACGGCGGCATAAAGAAGTTCATCAAGAGCAGAACTAAATTTACCCATTCCTTGGTATTGTTCCTTAATCATCTTATCTTTATTCTCCCTTGTCATTTTTACACCAGGACGATGTTCACTTTCGTAAGAATCGTGTTTCATCACATATGATGGTTTGTTCGATTTAATTCCGTGCGCAACATCATGCAGACTTAGGATTTTCTTTTGAACTTCTCTCCGAAATTGTTGACTTGTGTCCCAGAGACTTACAATTTGATCGTCAAATCTTCCCTCATTTTTTATGAAACCATCCAATATATCAAAAATCTTCTGCTCACTCTCAAATTGTTCATCGAGAAAATGATCTTTCCAGCCATCAACAACTTGATTAACCAAGCCAAAATATTTAGATTCTTTTACTAAACTAGACATATAACTCCACTATTATCAAATCAACACTTTAATTATATCACAAGTAGGTAGGAAGAATCAAGAAAGAGCAACAGGCTGGCGGAATTTAATTCTTGGAACATATAGGTCATATTTTTTCAAAAAATGCCTAATCGCGACATAAGTCATATTGTGCTTGGCACACATATCTTTTATAAGCATCCCACTGGTAAAATCTTTAGCAAGATCACCAAGTTTTTCTTTGGAAATGTCTTCTTGTTGATATTTCTTAAATGGCAAAAATTTATCGTATTTTCTTTTTAAATAAATTATGGCATCCTTGTATAACCAATCAAAAATCTTCGTAACTTGATAAGAACCAGAATATCTAATGCGAAACGATCCACCATCGCCTTCATTTGTTATCTTCGTCTTGTTTTTCACAATCGATTCTTTTAACAATAATGATTGTAATGACTCGGCCATTTCTAAAGTCGGGAGCCCAATGTCAAATATAAAATCGCTAACTGGTATCCAACTCCCGCAACCATCAAAAACACCACGATAATAATCTACCAAAAATTCTCGTGGAACATTGATTCTACTATTTCTTTTAATGTCTTCAATCATTTTCTTTGAAGACATGCTAACCCTACACCCGACATTACCCCTGTCATCATTAGTTTCTTTTATTAAATAAGTGGCACTTATGGCATTCAAAAACTGTTGTAGATAATCTTTGTCCTCCAAAGGAGAAGATAGCCCAATTTCGTGAATATGTTGATCTTCATCAATCCGCAATCGCCAATGTTCCATGCGCCCCAACCAATAAGCTTTTTCTTTTGAGTCAATGGTAGAAAAATAATTCTCGTTACAAAAATATTGTCTCGGACCACGCATTTCTTTACCGAATTTTCTAATCATTCTACGAAACATGCCAAGCGAAACACCATATTTTTTAATAATCATTTCTGTCTCTGTTCCGGAAAGATAATCGTCAACAATTTCATGTTGTTTCTCTTTAGACAAACGATTTTTTAGTCTTTCTGATGATTTTCGGGCCATTTCC
>Ga0315274_10017615_pt1 | contig 10072 bp, 6 predicted proteins | sample YL17G02_20_MG_FD_203700 | JGI IMG/M metagenome (GOLD analysis project Ga0315274, IMG submission 203700) | Sediment microbial communities from Yellowstone Lake, YNP, Wyoming, USA - YL17G02_20 | ecosystem: Environmental > Aquatic > Freshwater > Lake > Sediment | place: USA: Wyoming | collected... | reverse complement strand
TGCGGACGCGCCTGCGAGCACGATCCAGTACTGGTTCAGCAGCGACGCAGTCCTGGACTTCGGCGACACTCTGGTCCGAAGCTCTCCAGTTCCCGTCCTCCCCCCGTCAGCAGCCTACGTCGATCCACCTGTCGATCACAGCGTTTCTGAGTGGGGGGCAGGCTCAGGGACCCACTACATTATTATCGTCGCAGATGCCTCTGGTGTCGTGACCGAGAGCAACAAGACGAACAACACAACCATCACTCCCGTCGTGGTGACGGGCAACCCGGACCTGACTGTCACGGCTGTCCAGGCGCCCGCCACCCCCGTGGGGGCCGCTGACACGTGGGCCCTCGGCGCCACCGTCACGAACGCGGGAACGGGCGACGCTCCGGCCACGAAGGTGACGTTCTATCTCAGCGGCGACAACGCATTCGGGTCGGACACGCTTATCGGAAGCTCGGATGTGCCCTCTCTGGACGCGGGAGCGGCCGCGACCGTCACATATTCTACTGCATATTCTATTCCCGGTCCCGGCACGTACTGGATCTTCGCGGTCGTGGACCCCGACAACACCATCCTTGAGAGCAGCGAGGACAACAACAGGGCAAGCACTGCGGTGGCCGTGATGTACCCCCGGCTGGTCATCGATACGTACAGATGGTCGCGCAGCGGCTTCGGGACGGCGAATACGTTCCTCTCACTATTCGATAGGAATGGTGATCCAACAGCGGATACAAGCCCGACCCTGTGGAACGACGACGCGGCGCCCTATACGGTCGACGCTCCTCCGCTCTCCATCGCTGAGGACGATGATGGCAATCCGACGTTTGCACAGTTTGCCAGGATCGACTACTCGGCCGGGCTCGCGCCTGGCACGTACTACATTAGGGTTCGTGGATATGTCTCAACCGAAGTTGGCCCCTATGCCATCAGGGTCCTGACCGACATCAATCCATTGGATCAGTATCCTGTGGAGTGGTTTTTTGCGGGGCCCAATTACACGGATGCGCCTTACGAAACCGATGACAACCCCAAGTCTGGAGGCGTGCCGACGAATCCCGTCGCGATAAGCATCGGACAGGCACACAACCGATACTTGCAGGCAGCAGGGGATGTGGACTGGTTCGTGCTCACGCTCCCTTGATGCGGAACTTTGCAGTTCGGTGTAGAATGACGATAAGGTGGTGGGGAATGAACATGAAGACGATCATGATGATCCTTGGCGTGCTTGCCGTGTCGCTGCTGCTCGCTTCCTGCCCCATGCCGTCGGGATTGAGCTCGCAGCTCGAGCCGACGGCATCCGGCGCGCAGAAAACGCCTCCACCGGTCGGGATCCCGACGATCGAGACCGACGCGGCAAGAGATCAGGCGGTGTTCATCGACGAGAAGGGCACGAGAGTCGACATCATCGGCGTCGAGGCTGATGGTTCGATCGTCCGCTGCGCGGAAGCGTACTCGGCGACGGTCCTCGAAGAGGAGGCTGCTTCGAAATCGATGTCGCCCGGGGCGGCGAGATGCATCGTCATCGGGAGACGGCCGGACGGCCAGGCTGGCGCATGGGTCATCCTGAGCGACAACAGCATCGTGCCGGCCTTCAGCGAAGCAGAAGGGAAAGAGACGTCACGGCTCCCCGATTGCTACGATCGGGACGAGGGTTTCCGGGCCGGAATGGGGTGGACGTACTATGTGACGGGGAAGGCGAGCGACGGCCGGCTCATGATCGTCGCGGGATATGCGAAGAACGAGCGGGGGTTCCGGCACGGGAGGTGGACCGTGGAACCCGGCACGACGATCGGCGTGTACTGGAAGGTCCTCAAGATGCCGAGGCGTCCCTGGTACTCTGTGTCGCGGGCGCGCGTGATCGGCACGCTCGATCCTGAGAAGCCGGCTCCGAGAAGCGACGGGCACTCCCACGGAGTTGACCCCCGAACCCGGGGGAAACTGGCGCAGTTGAAGCTGTTCCTCCTCGATTACTTCAAGACCTACCTCGTCATGACGGATCAGGACGGGACCGCCTACGACGCCGCGCGCGCACTGTTCACGGTGAACGGAACAGACCAGGATGGCCAGCAGGCCGTGGCGACTATCGACAAGAAGGACACCATCACCATCACTCCCGTCGTAGTGACGGACAACCCGGACCTGACTGTCACGGCTGTCCAGGCGCCCGCCGCCCCAGTTAGCGCCGCTGACACGTGGGCCCTCGGCGCCACCGTCACGAACGCGGGAACGGGCGACGCTCCGGCCACGAAGGTGACGTTCTATCTCAGCGGCGACAACGCATTCGGGTCGGACACGCTTATCGGAAGCTCGGATGTGCCCTCTCTGGACGCGGGAGCGGCCGCGACCGTCACATATTCTACTGCATATTCTATTCCCGGTCCCGGCACGTACTGGATCTTCGCGGTCGTGGACCCCGACAACACCATCCTTGAGAGCAGCGAGGACAACAACAGGGCAAGCACTGCGGTGGCCGTGATGTACCCCCGGCTGGTCATCGATACGTACAGATGGTCGCGCAGCGGCTTCGGGACGGCGAATACGTTCCTCTCACTATTCGATAGGAATGGTGATCCAACAGCGGATACAAGCCCGACCCTGTGGAACGACGACGCGGCGCCCTATACGGTCGACGCTCCTCCGCTCTCCATCGCTGAGGACGATGATGGCAATCCGACGTTTGCACAGTTTGCCAGGATCGACTACTCGGCCGGGCTCGCGCCTGGCACGTACTACATTAGGGTTCGTGGATATGTCTCAACCGAAGTTGGCCCCTATGCCATCAGGGTCCTGACCGACATCAATCCATTGGATCAGTATCCTGTGGAGTGGTTTTTTGCGGGGCCCAATTACACGGATGCGCCTTACGAAACCGATGACAACCCCAAGTCTGTAGGTGTGCCGACGAATCCCGTCGCGATAAGCATCGGACAGGCACACAACCGATACTTGCAGGCAGCAGGGGATGTGGACTGGTTCGTGCTCGTGCTTCCGTAGTCTGCAGCATTCTCCATCAAGGGCCGCCCGCGGGGCGGCCCTCTTTTTTGTCGGACGCTCGCACCCCTTCTCAGAACGGCCCGAAGCCGATCGCGACAGCGAACATGAGGAAGGCCATGGACACGACGAACATGATCCCCTGCAGCGGGAGCGTCCAGCGGATCCACTTCGGGTAGCCCACGACCGTGAGCCCCAGCTCGATCAGCAGCAGCGCGTTGGTCGGGAAGAACATGTTGGCGAAGCCATCCCCGATGTCGTAGGCCAGCACCGTGGCTTGGCGGGTGATGCCGACCAGGTCCGCCAGGGGCGCGAGGGTCGACATCATGAGGAACGCCTTGGCCGAGGCTGATCCGACGAAGAACTCCCGCACGAGGGTGGCGACGTAGACGAGGAAGGCGGCGAGGTACTTCGGGGCGCCCGTGATCGCGTTGCTCGCGGCCAGAAGGATCGTGTCCATGCGGAGAGCGCCATGAGGATCAGCAGGACCGCCGGCAGGATGTTCAGGAAGCCCGCCCAGAAAGCGCCGAACGTCCCCCTCGCGCCCATACCCGCCAAGAAGCCGGCTCCAAGGCCGGCAATGAGGAAGAACACTCCGACAACGGGGAAGGCGTAGGTGGAGAGGGCAGGCGGGGCGTTCCGCGTGACGACCGCGACGAGGATGAACACAAGGGTGAGCAGGATCCACGCGCTGAGCCACGCCGAGGCCCTCATCATTCGGGGAGTGCGTGCGGCATCGACCCCCTCCATCCCTCTGCCGCCCACATGCGCCTCGCGCAGCGCAGCGTCCTCCGCATAACACAGCGACCGGGTCGGGTCGCTCTCGACCTTCCGCGCGTAGCGGTAGACGAACAGGAACACGATGCCATACGTGACAAGGAAGAAAACGGCTCGAAGCCCCGCCCCCGAGAACAGGGGCAGCCCGGCGATGGCCTGCGCCACCCCGACCGTGAAGGGGTTGGTGACCGATGCGGCGAAGGCGAGGGCGAGCAGGCTCATGCCCAGCCCGACGAGGGTGTCCCAGCCCAGCGCATGGGCGAGTGGAACGACGAACACGACGAGCGGCACCGCCTCCTCGTAGATCCCCAGAATGCCGCCGCACAGCGCGAAGAAGAACATCACCCCGGCCATGAGGAGGTACTTGCGGGCCCGGAAGCGCGCGACGAACGTCGCGAGGATGTGCGCCAGCACCTGCCCCTTCTCCACCACGGCGAAGGCGCCCCCGATGAAGACGAGGAACAGGATGATCGTGATGACCGTGAGGCTGTCGCTGCTCCAGAGCACTTCTATGGGCGCCGTGAACCACCGCCACGCGGGATACACCGGCCGCTCGACCTGGCGGTAGGAGCCCGGCACAACGAGGGTGCGGCCCTGGTCGACCGTGCGGTCGTAGGCGCCCGCGGGGATGAGGCGGGTGAGCACGCCCGCGACCACCATGAGGGCGAGAAGGATGCAGAAGGCCTAGAGGAAGCTCCGCAGACCGATCTGGAAACCTGAACGCTGTTTTCCGCTCATCCGTCCCTCCTCGATGCGGTTTTCTGGATCACGCTCCAACAGAAGGCGATCAACCGGCCGTAATTCTCGAACGAGATCCTCTCGTCGACGCCGTGGATACGGGCGACTTCCCCGGGATCTAGGACCACGGGCAGAAAACGGACGATCGCATCGGCGATGGCCGCGAACTTCCTCGAGTCGCTCAGCATGATGGCCATGAAGGGCGCCACGATCGCATCGGGTGCGATCTCCGCCACGGCCTCAGATACGGCTTGCCAGAGCTCCTCGGAAAGGGGCTTCTCGGGCACGGGATCGCTCGCTTCCGTCGATGCGAGGAACCCCGTCTCGAGGGTGAAGCCGGAAGGGAGGTGCCGGCGGGAAAGCCGGTCCACGCGCAAGCGGGCGGACTCGGCCGTGTCACCGGGAAGCGTGCGCAGGTTGAAAACGGCCCGAGCTTCTCCGGGAATGACGTTCGCCTTGTCCCCCGCGCGGAGAATGGTGACTGCCTGCGTGGTGCGGAACAGGGTGGCGACAGCGGGATCGGCCGCGAGCACGCCCCGCAGCAGCGGCCACAAGGGCCGAAGGAAGCGCAGCGCGAGGCCGAGCGGCCCGCGCGCGTGAGGGGCGAGGGAGCGGAAGAAGCGCGCGACGGTCCCCGTCAGCCTGAGGGGAAAAGGCCGGCGCTCGATGGCCGCGACGACTGCGCTGAGAGCGCCCGCCGCCGTGTGTCTTCCCGGCATGGCAGCGTGACCTGACTTTCCGCGCACGATGATCTCGACGTTCGCGAAACCCTTCTCAGCGACACCGATCATGGCGATCGGCTTCTTGATGAAGGGGATCGATCCATGGGAGATGATCGAGCTTTCGTCGAACACGCATGCGAGGCGCATGCCGCGCTCCGCGAGCGCTTGAGCGATTACCCTCGCGCCGCGCTCGCCGTCGGTCTCCTCGTCGGCGCCGAATGCGAGGTACACGGTCCGAGCGGGAGTGAAGCCTTCGGCGAGGAGCCCCTCGACAGCTTCCAGCCCGCCGAGGAGGGCGTTCTTGTCGTCGAGCGCTCCCCTGCCCCAGATGAAACCGTCCGCGATGTCTCCCGAGAAGGGCCCGTGCGACCAGGCCGACTCGTCGCCCGCCGGGACCACGTCGGCGTGGGCGTACAGGAGGATGGCCGGCGCCGAGGGCGCTTGGGGCGCCGAGGGCGCTTGGGGCGCCGAGGGCGCTTGGGGCGCCGAGGGCGCTTGGGGCGCCGAGGGCGCTTGGGGCGCCGAGGGCGCTTGGGGCGCCGGGCGGGCAGCTGCCGCCTCCCCTCGCCCCGGCTCCCAGGTCAGCAGGAGCGCGAGCTCGCTGATCGCTTCCCAATGGAGATGGCGGGCTGACAGGGGGAACTCGCGGCGGAGGAAATCCCAGAAGGCAAGCAGCGGAGGCAGGGCGGGATCCGTGGAAGGGTCGCGGGCGGTGACGGTGAGAGTGCGGAACCCGATCGCATGAGCGAGGCGTGCCGCCTGTTCGGGGGAGCAGTGACGCATACGCCACCTTACCGGCGCGCGTGCCTGCTGTCAACAAAAGAAGCCTGAGAATCGACATAGGTAGACCCTCACGGGTTTTCCCTGTCACACCACCGTACATGCGGGTCCGCATACGGCGGTTCGGTTGAGAATAACGCTCACTGTACAAGCGAGGGAAGACGAAGGGATGTGAAGAAAGCATTCGGCATGGCGATACTCAGGGCTGGGCTATGGCTCAGCCGCCACGGTCCATGTGCACTCCCCGCCGTTTTCGCGGCAAGGTCTTTGCCGATCCCTTTTCTCCTGAGTTCCTTGAAGCGCACCGTTCCACGTTTCCACTGCTTCCATTGGAAGCAGCGTAGCCGCCGTCGGGTCCAGCTTTCCAGGTCCCTGAGAATACTGGGGGTCTCGCAGAATCCAAAGTAGCTTCGCCATCCGATCATGTATCTGCGAAGCCCTTCGATCATCCGCTCGATGCTGATACCCCGTGTCCGCCGCGTCAGTTCTCGGATCCTGGCCTTGAAGCGTTTGATGGATTGTGGCGCAATGCGCCGTTTCACCACCTCTCCGCTGGTGAAGCTGAATCCGAGAAACTTCAGATCCTTTGGCCGCGCAACCGAGCTCTTGGATTCGTTGACTTTGAGCCGAAGCTTCCGTGCCAGAAAGCGTTTCATACCTTCCATCACTCGCTGTCCCGCCCGTTCGCTTTTCACGTAGATGTTACAGTCATCCGCGTAGCGCACAAAGCGGTGCCCGCGCCGCTCCAACTCTCGATCCCATTCGTCGAGCAACAGGTTGGAAAGAAGGGGAGACAGAGGACCGCCCTGTGGCGTCCCCTCCTCCGTCGGTCCCACAACTCCGTTTTCCATCACCCCGGATTCCAGAAACCCTCGGATCAGTTTCAACAGACGCTTGTCGCCAATCCTCCGAGCTATCCGTCCCATCAGCACATCGTGGTTCACACGGTCGAAGAATTTTTCCAAGTCAATGTCTACAACCCAGTCGTAGCCTTGTTGGATATACTCCTGCGCCCGTTCCACCGCCTGATGCGCCGACCGACCCGGTCTGAACCCGTAGCTGTGATCGCTGAATGTGGGGTCCCATCGCTTCTGAAGCACCTGTAACACCGCCTGCTGCACGAATCGATCCGAAACCGTTGGGATGCCCAATTTTCTGGTGCCCCCGCTCGGCTTGGGTATCTCGACCCTTCTCACAGGCTGGGGCTTGTAGGTGCCCGCCAGAAGCCACCCCTTCATCCGCTGCCAATTCTCACGGAGATAGTCGGGCAGGCCATCGACGCTCATGCCGTCTACTCCCGCTGCCCCTCCGTTGGCTTTCACACGTCTCAGCGCTTCCTTCAGGTTCTCCCTCTCGCACACCTCCTCCATCAGCTTGTCCGTGCTCGCCAGGCTTTCCATGCCGAGTCCCGCCGTCGTGGATTCGACCCCTTCCCCGGAAGTTCTTCGGGCTTCACCCGTCCCTCTTCCGTCAAGGCCATCATTGGTTTTCCGTCGCTGCTCCACTCCGAGTCGCTCCCTGTACTCGCCTTCTCTCCCGTTCGGGCCTTCAGGTCAACGACCCTACTATGCCCTCTGCTGACTTCTGGCAGGCGATCAGGGATTCTCGCGAATCCCTCAGTCCTGATTCCAGGACACCTGCCAGACCTCCTGGGGTAAGCTCACCCGCTTTCGGCGCACAACCGCTGGATTTACAACCCGAGCCTTTGATGGATATGGGCTTGTCGGTCATTAGCCCGCTCGCCCGACTCGGTATGCCTCCTATCCAGTTTCTGTTCGTCGGCTCGCGCCTTTGCTCCACGCTTCTTTCGGACACGCCCTTACGGGATTGGTGCCCTTGCGCTTCGCTACGCCTTCACCTCCATCAGGTTGGCGAGGGGACTTCCACCCCAAAGCTGGTGAACATGCCCAGCACACTAAAAAAGCCTGCCCGAAGGCAGGCTTTTTCGTTCGCGTGAACCGGCTCCTAGAAGATTTTGAACATCGCCGTGACGCCAAGCCACGGCATCTCCTTGAAGATGCTGCCGATCTTGCTCAGGTCCTTGATGGAGTCGAGGTAGTAGAAGCCGACAAGTCCAAGGGAAAGATTCCCGATGTTCACATCGGTCGACATCTTCAGATTGAGACCGACTGGGAACGGCTTCTCGGCGCCGGTGTCATTGAGGGCAATGACGAGGTTCGGGCCGAGACCGAGGCCGAAGCGAAGGAACAGCAGATCCAGGGACAGGCCGATGTCGGTCAGCGCGACGATGGCCGGCGGCTTCGCCAGCGGAACTTCAGGGTAGTACAGAGCGCTCACGCCGGCCTGGAAGAGACTCAGCTTGAGTCGAGCCTCGGCTCCGAAGGTGAAATCCTCGAGGCCGACATCCTTTGCCTTCAGCTGCGCCATGGTCCCCTTGTACATCCCGACTGCCCCGATCTGGAAATCGGCGAAGGCGAAGGCGGGAAGGACGACCACCAGCAGCAGCACCAATAGCTTCTTCATGCGCACACCTCCTGTTGTGTCTGAGTACTCCTGTAATGTACATCCCCCTGTCGGCAATTTCAATGTGATGCAGCAGCGCGTCAGAGGTGGGGGCGGATCCGCCCGGCGACCCGCCGGCAGGCCTCCGCCAGCAGGGCGATGTCCTCATCCGTGTGGGCCGCCGAGATGGAGCCGAGGCCGTGCACGACATGGACGTCCTCCAACAGGAGGGCGAGCTGCAGGACCGTATCGGAGAGCTCCACGTCGCACAACTCGGGGTTCCTGATCTGCTCGGGGGAGCAGCACCCGGTCGCCTCGTCGCGAGGGAAGCTGACCGCACCCATCGAGCTGCCGGGCACCGCTTCGTTTCCATCTCCCGTTGCCCGGGCCAGGATCCCTTCCGAGCGGAACGCATCCTCGATCGCCCGGCGGGCTTTCTCGCCCAGGGCGTTGATGCGCGGATACACCTCCCCCTCGCGCTCCACGAGCGCGCGCATCATCGTCTTCGCCGCGAGAAGAGAGGCCGGGTGGCAGGAATAGGTGCCGCCTGAGAACTTCACCCCGCCTCCCCTTCCCGCCAGGCCCATGACGTCGGCCCGTCCGGCGACGGCGGCGACCGGCATGCCCCCTCCCATGATCTTCGCGAAAGTCGCGAGGTCGGGCTGGACGCCGTACAGGTGAGAGAGGCTCCCCGCGCGGAAGCGGAAGCCCGAGATCACCTCGTCAAAAATCAGGAGCGCCCCGTGGGCGCGCGTCAGCTCCCGGGCCGCCGCGAGGAACTCGCGGTTGGCCGGCAGGCTGCCCGCGGAGCCCAGGAAAGGCTCGACGATGAAGCAGGCCACGTGCCTGCCATGCCTGCGGAACTGCTCGGCGAGCATCTCGGCGTCGTTGAACCGTGTGACCACGACCTCCCCGGCCACGGCGCTGGGCAGGCCCTTGCTCTCCGGCTGGCGGAACCCCTGCTCGTCCCCCGGGCGCCCGCGGCCCGCGTGCCTGACTTCCTCGTGGAACTCCACGCCGACCAGGCCCCAGGGCTGCGCCCCATGCCAGCCCCCGCCGACCTTCATCACCAGCTCGCGCCCCGTGAACGCGCGGGCGAGGAGCGTCGCGTACATGGTGGCCAGCGACCCGCTGGAGGTGAAGCGCGCCTTCTCGGCGCCGACGCGCTCGCAGAGCATCTCGGCCACCTCGACCTGGAGCCGGTCGGTGAAGCCGGTCTGCAGCCCGAAGCCCGACTGGAAGCTCTCCGCGAGGACCCGGGTCACGACCTCGGGGTTGTGCCCGAGGATGTTCGCGTAGTGGCCCTGCCAGAAGTCGAGGATGCGGTGGCCGTCCTCGTCGGTCACGTACGCGCCGTGCGCGGAAACGATGCGGGGGGGAAACGGCTTGATCAGCCGCAGGGTGTGGCTTCCCCCGTCGACGAGGTGTTTCAACGCCTCCCGGTTCAGTGCGGCTGACCGGGGAGAGTGCCGTTGGTAGTCGACGGCGAGGGCGGATAGGAGACTGCTGTGATCGCGGTGCTTCATCGGTGGGGGAACTATAGAAAAGAAGGCGGCCTCTTTCAATCCTCTTCCAAGCTCCGCGCACGCCGTGCTGCCGGACACCATGCCTGC
>Ga0315274_10017613_pt1 | contig 10073 bp, 3 predicted proteins | sample YL17G02_20_MG_FD_203700 | JGI IMG/M metagenome (GOLD analysis project Ga0315274, IMG submission 203700) | Sediment microbial communities from Yellowstone Lake, YNP, Wyoming, USA - YL17G02_20 | ecosystem: Environmental > Aquatic > Freshwater > Lake > Sediment | place: USA: Wyoming | collected... | reverse complement strand
GCGTGGTGAGGAGAGCGGAGGAGGAGGGAAGGAGGAGGAGGGAGGAGGGAAGGAGGAGGAGGACGAGCTTCCTCCGTCGCAGGCGCCTCTCCTCCTCCTCCTCCTCCCTCCCCCTCCTTCTCCTCCTCGGCCACCGGCTCCACCTCGACCTCCGCGGGGAGCAGCGCCTCCAGGGCCTCGAGCACCGTCCCCTCGCAGCACCTGACGCGGCGCACGCCCCCCAGGGGCAGCGCAGCGAGGATGGCGGCGACGGGGTGCGAGTGCTCCGGAGGCTCGTTGGCAGCCGCGGCGGATGCCGCGGCGTCGCTCGCCGGGGCAGCTGCGGCGGCCGCGGCGGGGGCACCCGCGCCCCCGCCGCCCCCGCGGGAGAACTCGAGCATCGCCAGCCTGGCCCTGACCCGCGACACGGCCAGCCTGGCAGAGACGCCGCCGTCGGGGCGGGGGACGAAGGCGAGGGAGACCCTCTCCACGGTCGGCGCGCCGGCCCCTCGGCCGCCGCCGCTTTCGTCCACGGCGACCGCCGCGGCCGCCCTCGCCCCGACGGCCGCCGCGCTCTCGTTCGAGCTCCACTCTACGACCACGCTCGTGTAGTTGCGGTGGTCGGCCGAGGCGCGCTTGCGCCACTGGTCCTCGATGGACTGCAGGGTCTGCGGGCCCTGCCGCGGCGGGGACGCGGCGGCGCAGGCCAGGGTCGGACCAGAGGGAGAAGGTTTCGCCGCCGCTGCGATGGGCTTTGAAGGCGATGCTGACGAAGCGGCCGCGCTTTCTCCCGCTGTTCCAGTGCTGCTCCCGCCATTCACCGCCACATCGATAACAATTTCCTGCGGCGGGGTCTCGAACTCGAGCGAGAGCCTGTAGCACTCGACGGAGGGGCCCAGGAAGCGGCGCGAGAAGTTCATGGTTTTTTCGATCGAGGGACTTTTTTTTTTTTTTTTTTTGCTTCTGCTGGAAAATCGAATGCTCTTTGCTTTCTTTCGAGGCGCCTTTCTGCGCGAGTTTTCGCTCAAAGAGAGCGCTAGACGAAGAAGCGCGTCGAATGCCGCAGCGAGCGCAGAGGACAGAGGAATCGCGCGAGCAGAAAGACGTTCACGAAAGACGCCAAAGGTCGATGAAGACCGAGCAAGTGCGCTTTGTTGCTGCCCGCTTCCTCGTCGTTCGTTCGTTCGTCGGCCAAGACAGAGTGAGGGAAGCGAGCTGAGCAAAAGAAGAGAATGTTGCTCTCACAATCAAGCGAACTCTTCGTTCGCAAACGCTCTCTGTTTTTCTCTCTGCTTTGCTTCTTTCCTCCGTGCGTCCCGTGTGACAGAGAGAGCTCGCATACCCACTCTCTCCACGCGGCACAGCCAGCACTCAAGCACACAGAGCGAGAGACAGCAGAGCAGCAAAGCACCGAGCAATCCGTTTCGCTCGTCGCCGTCTGATTGCTCGCCGCCCGTCGTCGACGATTCTTTCTTTCCTTTGCGTCCCCCTTTTTTCTCCTCGCGCTCCTGATCGTGCTGCACGATGGGTAGGACGACGCGCGTGTCCAAGAAGCAGGACGAGGGCGTCGAGGCAGAGCCAGAGAAGGAGGAGAAGCCGGCCCCCGCGAAGCGCGGCAGGGGAGGCAAGGCCGCCGCCGCCGCCGATGCCGGAAAGGACGAGGCGGCGGTGAAACCCGCTGCTGCTGCTCCAAAAAAGGCCGAGGAGGCCGAGCAGCCGGCGGCGGCGCCCGCGCCTGCGCCCGCGCCTGCTGCCCGCCGCAGCGCTCGCGCCTCCAAGAGCGACGCCGCCGCCGCTGAAGCGGAGGAGGAAGAGGCGAAGCCCGCTGCTCCCGCTCCCGCTGCCGCCAAGCGCGGCAGGGGGGGCGAGGCCGCCGCCGCGACAGCCGGAGTCGGAGAGAAAGAGAAAAGGAAAGAGCCCTCGCCCCCTGCTCCAGCGGCCAAGAAGCCCCGCAAGAGGGCTGCCGATGACAAAAAGGAGGAGGAAGAGGCTGTCGCCGAACCAGCGGCCCAGGACGGGGAAGCGGCTGCTCCCGCTGCTCCCGCTGCTCCCGCTGCTCCCGCTCCTCCGTCGTTGTCGTCGTCGCGACTGCCACAGCAGCAGCAACAGAAGCAGCAGCAGCAGCAGCACTCCCGCGGTGGAGGCCGCTTCGGGGGCGGAGGCCGAGGCCGTGGCGGCTTCTCGGGCGGCCCTCCTCCTCCTCTCCAGAGCTTCCGCGGGGGAGGCCGCTTCGGCGGCGGCCGCGGAGGAAGAGGAAGGGGCTCCTTCGCCGCCTCCGGCGGCGCCCCGGGCGACGACGGCGCGACCGCCGCGGCCCTCTACCGCCCCACGGGCGGCGCGCTCACCCTGGCCGAGATCGAGTCGCACCCGGTCACCAGGCTCGCGCGGTCGACCTGGGCCACTCCGGAGGCGAGGAGGAGGTCGAAAAGGGAGTTCGACACCGGGATGGTGGAGGAGCTTTGGCGCGCCGTCCTCGGCGGCGGCGGCGGCGAGCGCGGGGGAGGCGGCGCGGGCGCTCTCGACCTCGGCCCCTCCGCCTCCACCCCGGCCTCCCGCCGCCGCTCCACCGCGCTCCTCGAGCTCTCCCGCTACCTCGAGGCCTACCTGATCCCGCACTTTGACGGCGAGAAGTCGTCGTACGCCCACGTCATGAGCTGCGTCGCGCTCGTGGTCGAGAAGGGGAAGGAGGGGGTCGCCCCCTGGTCGGGCTTCGAGGAGAGCGAGCCCGGGGACGACGCCGGCGAGGGCGCCGGCGAGGACGAGCTCAACCTGAGCCCGGCGCGGCGCTCCGCGGCGCTCTCCGCGCTCTTCGCCCGAGTCTGCGCGCTTGCCGACCCGGCCGAGGCGCGCAGACAGGCCCTCCCCGCCGCGGTCTCGCAGCGGGAGCGCACGACGCTCCTCCGGTTCGCGGCCTCGGCCTTCGCGTCGCTCGAGGTGCCCTGCGTGCGGGGGTGCACCCTCAGGCTCGTCGCGCTGCCGCTGTGGCGGTCCCTGTCCGAGGGGAGGAGGGAGCTGGAGCTGGCGCGGACGCCGGCGCTGGCCAAGCACTGGAGGAAGCTCGCGAAGAGGGACGCCAAGAGGAAGGCGACTGCCGCCGCTGGCGGCGGCGACGGCGACGAAGACCCGTCTTCTCGCCCGGAGAGCGCGTTCCTGCCGCTGCTCGTCCGCGAGTGGCTCGCCGCCGTCCGCGGCGCGGTCACGATCCCCCCCCCCGGGAGCGGGGCAGCAGCGGCGGCGGCGGCCCGGCGAGGCGCCGCCGGCGTCGTCGTCGACCACGCGCTGGTCCGCCACGCCGAGCGAGGGGCCGAGCTCTTCGGCGACCTGCTGTCGCAGCTGCCGACGCGGCGGTTCTCGAGGGCCCTGCTGGCCGACCTGGGCGCGCTGCGCAAGGCGAGGGCGTCGCTGCTGGCCCGCGGGGCCGGGGACAGCGGCGTGCTCTTCCCTCCCGGTTCTTCGAGTGCTTCCTCTTCTTCCTCCTCTTCCTCTTCCTCTGTCGGCGCCGTCTTCTCCCAGCTCCTCGACCTCTGGGCCGCCTACGCCTCCTTCCCGGTCGACGACCACTCGGGAGAGGCCGTGGGAGACGGCGAGGCCGCGGCGCTCGCGGCGGCCAAGGCGGGGGCCCTGCAGCGGCTGCTATTCCGGTTCCACGCCGGGGCGCGCGAGCCGCTCGCGCTCGCGCCGACGGCGGCCATCACGGACCCGCGCCGGCTCGCCGGGATCCTGCTGGACGAGTGCGACCTGCCGCTCGACGAGCTGCGGCGGCTGGTGGTCGACGAGTGCAGGGCCGCCAGGGCCGACGACGACGACGCCGACGCGGAGGGCGTGGCGAGGAGACTCGCCGCCGAGCGCGGAGAGGGAGACGTTTCGGCTGCCTCGGAGGCCGCCGCTGCGGCCTCCGTGGCTCGGTACCTCGCGGCAGCGCTCGCCGATGAGTACCAGCAGCCGACGCCCGTCGCGGCCTCGCTGGCGCAGCTGCCCCTCTACCCGACGGAGGCGGTGCTGTGGGACGAGGCGCGCGTGCCCTCGACCTCCCACGCCGCCTCGGGCTGGGCGGGAGGAGCGGGGGGAGCGGGCGGGCCGGAGAGCCGCCGCCGCCCCTCGCCGGCCGACCGGCCCCTGCCAGTCCCCAAGCTCAACCTCCAGTTCCTGTCCCCCGCCGACGCGCTCGCCCGCAACTTCCACCTGTTCCGGCTCGAGGCGGCCTCGGACGTCCGCGGCGACCTCGTCGACGTCCTGGGAAGGCTGCGCCCGGGCCGTGACGAGGCCGGAGGCGCCGTGCTTCGAGGGTGGGCAAAGATGGCGCTGCCGCTTGGCGGCGGCGCCTTGAGCGAGGCGCCGGGCGCGTTCGCTATCACGTCGGTGCGCCGCCCTTCGGTCGTCGCCTCTTCCTCGGCCGGCTCGGGGGGAAACGTCGTCCCTGCCGCCGTCACCGCCGAGGCCGTCGTCGACCTCGGCGGCTTGAGGGAGGACGCCGCGAGGGAGTGGGACCAGCTGAGGCAGCACGACGTCGTGTTCCTCCTGTCGATCAGGCCGCCGCGCGATCCGCAGGCGGCGGTCGCGGCGGCGGCGGCCGCGGCGGCCGAGGCCGCGGGGGGCAGTCCCTCCGACGACGCCTCGTCCTGCCTGTCCCCGGACGCCGCCCTGGCCGCGGCCTCCGGGCTGGTCGCCGTGCGAGGCGCCGAGGTGCTCGAGGTGAGGGACGAGGCCGGAAAGCCGCTCGACGCCTTCCTGCCCCTCGGCAGCCGGGGAGGCCGGGGCGGCGGCGGCGGCGGCGGCGCGGCAGGAGGGGGGACCCGCAGGACGCTCGTGCTCTCGCTCGACGCGACCCAGTACCAGCTCGACATGGACCGGCTCGCCCTGCGCGCGGCCTCGCGAGGTGACGGCCGCGTCCTCGATGAGGACGACGTCTACGCGGGCCTCAACGTCGTCGTGCGCCGGCACGCCAAGGAGAACAACTTCAAGGCGGTGCTCGAGGCGGTGCGGGACGCGGTCGGCGACGCCGCCGCTGCTGCCGCCGCCGCCTCTTCTTCCTCTTCGAAAAGCTCTTCTTCCGTGCTGCCCCCGTGGCTCCACGACGTCTTCCTCGGGTACGGAGACCCCAGGGCCTGCTGCTGGAGGGCCCTACCGCCGACCTCCGCCGACGAGGAAGAGGAGAAGGCGCGAGAAGGCGGAGGAGGAGAGAAGGAGAAGGAGGAGAAGGAGGAGAAGCGGAAGCGCTTTGGCCGGACGCTCGACATGCGGGACACCTTCCTCGACGCGGCGCACCTCGCCGAGTCCTTCCCGGACCACGAGATCGTCTTCGAAGGGTCGGAGAAGAAAGCTCCTCCGCCGCCGCCTCCGTACAAGATCACGCTCCCGGCGGAGGACTTCGAGTGGGACGATGCCGACGACGACGACGGCGGCGGCGGCGGCGGCGACGTCGAGGGCGGCCAAGGCGAGCGGAAGGAGAAAAAGGCCGCCGCCGCCGTCTCCCCGACGAAAAAGGTCCTCCGGGTCAGAGCCTACTCCCGCCCCAGCCCGGGACCCTACCCCGCCGCCTCCCCGCCGCGCAATGCCGTCCGCTTCACCCCGGCCCAGGTCCGAGCGATCCTCGGAGCGCTGCAGCCGGGCCTGACCCAGGTCGTCGGCCCGCCGGGCACGGGCAAGACGGACGTCGCCGCGCAGGCGCTCTGCCTCCTGCTGCGGTCGAGGCCGAGGGAGCGCGTCCTGCTGGTGACTCACTCGAACCAGGCGCTCAACGACCTGTTCGCCAAGCTGCTGTCGAGGGACGTCCCCGCGAGCCTGCTCCTGCGGCTGGGGGCCGGGGAGGCCGAGCTCGAGCGCAGCGACGACTTTTCGAGGGCCGGCCGCGTCGACGCGGCGCTCGCGCGCCGGCTCGAGCTGCTGGCCAGGGTCGAGCGGCTGGCCAGGCTCCTGGGGATCGCGGGATTCGGGGGAGGGGACTCGCTGACGTGCGAGGGGGCCGCAAACTTCTGGAAGATGCACGTGAGGCCGCGGTGGGACAGGTTCCGCGCCGCGGCGAAGGGGTTCCTGTCGGCAGCAGCCGAGGAGGAGGGAGGAGGAGGAGGAGAGGGAGGGAAGAAGACGGAGGAGGAGAAGGAGAAGGGCTGCGACGGCGACGACGGCTCTTCCGCTCCCGCTTCCGCCCCTCCCTCCTCCCCGATCGCCGAGGCCTTCCCCTTCGCCTCCTTCTTCGACGACACCCCCGCCCCGCTGTTCCCTCCCTCGGCCTCCCCCGCCGACCACCTGGAGGCCGCCCGCGGCGCCTTTGCCCACCTGCGCGAGCTCTTCGCCGAGCTCGAGGCCCTGCGCCCCTTCGAGCTGCTCCGCTCGTCCGCCGACCGCCTCTCGTACCTCGCCACGACCGCGGCGCGCCTCGTCGCAATGACGACGACGCACGCCGCCATCAAGCGGCGCGAGTTCCTCGAGCAGGGCCTGCGCTACGACTCGCTGGTGATGGAGGAGGCCGCGCAGGTCACCGAGGTCGAGACGCTGATCCCGATGCTGCTGCAGAGGGGGGGGCCCTCGAGGTCGTCGCCCTCTCCCCCGTCGTCGTCATCGAGCGCCCCCTCTCCCTCCTCGCGTCTCCGGCGCATCGTGCTGATCGGCGACCACCACCAGCTGCCGCCCGTGGTCAAGAACTCGGCGCTGGCCAGGGCCGCGAGGCTCGACCAGAGCCTGTTCGCGCGGCTCGCGAGGCTGGGCGTGCCCGCGGTGCAGCTCGACGCGCAGGGGCGTGCGCGGCCGGCGCTCGCGCGGCTTTACGCGTGGAGGTATGAGCGCAAGGGGGACGGGGCGGCGTCGGTGGCGGCCGCCGCCTCCTCTCCCTCCCCTCCCGGCCTCGCCTCGCTGCCCTGCGTCACGCCCGGATCCGCGGGCTGCTCCCCTCCCTACGAGCTCTCCAACGCCGGCTTCGCCCACGAGTGCCAGTTCGTCGACGTGCCCGACTTCCAGGGGAGGGGGGAGTCGAGCCCGTCGCCGTTCTACTACCAAAACCTCGGGGAGGCCGAGCTCGTGGTGTCGTGCTTCCAGTACATGCGGCTGCTGGGCTACCCCGCGTCGTCGATCGCGGTCCTGACGACCTACAACGGGCAGCGCGACCTGCTCGCCGACGTCTTCGAGGCGCGCTGCGCCTCCAGCGAGGCGCAGCTGCGGCTCTTTGGCCGGCCCGGCGCGCTCTCGACCGTCGACAAGTTCCAGGGGCAGCAGGCGGACTTTGTGCTCCTGTCGCTCGTGCGCACGTCCGCCGTCGGCCACTTCAGGGACGTCAGGAGGGCCGTGGTGGCGCTGTCTCGCGCGAGGCTGGGGCTGTACGTGTTCGGCAGGGCGGCGCTGTTCGCGCAGTGCGCAGAGCTGGCGCCGGCGCTCGGCGGGCTCCTGAGGGGAGCCGCTCCGGGAGCCGGGGCGGCGGCGGCGGCGGCGAACGGGGGCGATCCCTCTCCCGTCCTCCCCCTGGGCCTCGCCCTGCACCCGGGTGAGCGCTATGGCTCCTGCCCGCGCAGGGCCTCGGACCCCGGGAAGGAGGTCCCGGTCCCCTGCGCGTCGCCGCAAGAGTTTGCGTCGCTGGTGGCCGGGATGAGCGGCGCCGCGGAGCGGGCCCTCTGGGCCGCTGCTGCTGGAGGTCCCGCCGCTGCTGCTGCTGGAGGTCCCGCCGCTGCTGCTGCTGGAGGTCCCGCTGCTGCCTCCGAGGCCGCTGTTATCTTCGAGGAAGAGGAGGAGGAGGACGCGGAAGCGGAATGAAAAAAAAAACAGAGAGAGAGAATGGAAAGAGAGAGAGAAGTCTACTTTGGGTTTTTTTCTTTGTTGTTTTCGAAAAATGAAATGAAAAAATGTTTCTTGATTTTCTTTGCAGGGGATTTCCATTGGTTTCTGTCTCCTTATTTTCACTTCATCATGAGGTGCCTCGACCTCCGCCGGCCTGCAGAGGCAGTCGCAGGAGCGCTGGCTGCGGCGGCTGCTGTTGCCGTCGCCGCCCTCACCGGAGCTGCCGCCGCTGCAGCGGGAACGGCGGCAGCAGGAGCAACAGGAACAACAGCGGCAGCAGCAGCAGGAGCAGCAGAGGCACCAGCCGCGTTCCCGTTGAGCCTCTCCTGCAGCGCCGCGGCGATGTCGGCAGAGGCAGCCGAGGCCGAGGAGGAGGAGGAGGAGCTGCCCGTCTCCCTCTCCGTGTCGAGGTTGAGCCTTCCCTCGCGGGCGGCCTTCAGGACCTGGTCCCACTCAACAGGCCCGGCCCGCGTCCCGGCGGGCATCGCCCCTCCGGCGTTATCGTTGCTGCTCTGCCTATTCTTCGAGGAGGAGGAAGAAGAAGGCAGGTCGGACTCGGAGGAGACGAGGGAAGGGAGCGGCGGGAAGGGGAAGGCGGCGTCTGCTTTTTTGTTGTTGTTGTCGAGGTTTCGGGGTTGAGAGAGGCTTCTTGGAGAATGCGAAAGGAGAAAATCGCGGCGGCGAGTGAAAAAAACATTCGCCCGCCAGTTTATTCTAATTCTTAAGGAGAAACAGTGCGGCGAATAGATAAACATCGCCTCTAGGACGCTTTCTGCGCGCACCTGTCGCCGCGGCGAAGAAGAGACAAGCGGCGAGGAAAGAGAGGAGACGCATGGCTGCTGCAATTGCTGCTGGAAATGATTTTTTTCTTCTTCTTTCCTTGTCGAGTGTGAAGCTCGCTTCATTTTTTTCTTTCCGAGAGCGAGCGAGGCTTCTCGCTCTCTCCGTGAATAGTCCCCTCATTTCTCTCTCTCTGTCTCTCTCTGTCTCGCGCTCTCTGTGGACTCGCGCTCTCGTTTTCTCTCTGGGCCCTGGACGCAAAGAGCGGCGCCGAAGCGGTCCACAGAGGCTGAGAGCGAAAGGCTTTTCTTTTTGCTTTCCATCGTTCAATCGCCGGCAGTCGACGAAGACCCCCCCCCCTTCTCTTCTTGTCCCCCCACCACCGCTTCCGCTCTTCTCTCTCCCCCACCGCCCCTTCTTCTTCTCCCAAAGCCACCATGCCCCTCATCATCACCTCCAAGAAGAGCTACAACCCCTACGGAAAGGCCCAGCGCCTCCGCGTCGCCCGCGACGAAGCGGCCGCCGCCGAGAAGGAAGAAAAGGAGGCCGCGCGGAGGGCCGCGGCCGATGCCGAGAGGGGGAGGCTCCCGCTCGTGCGCAGGGCGGCCGAACGAGGGGACGCCGCCGCCGCCGCGGCCCTCAGGGACGAGGAGAGCCTGCGGCGGCTGTTCGAAGGAGGAGCAGCGAGCGAGGGTCGAGCAGCGGCAGCCGACGGAGAAGAAGAGGCCTCTGAGAGGCGGAGGGAGGAGGCGCGGCGGAGGGGGCGGGAGGAGACGCGCACTTCGGATGCGCGCTTCGACCAGCAGTTTGCTTTGGGGGGAGGCGCGAAAGACAGGGAGGCCCCGTGGTACGCCAAGGAGAAGGAGAAGGGGGACGGAGGAGAAGAGAAGGTGGGAGAAGGGAGCCGTCGTCGTTCCTCCTCTCCTCCCTCTCGCTCGAGGTCGAGGTCCCGCTCGCCGAAGAAGAAGCGGAGCAAGAAGGAGAGGAAGAAAAAGAAGGACAAGAAAGGCAGCAGCAGGAGCAAGAAGAGCGGCAGAGAAGCAGCCCCTCCTCCCTCCCTCCTGGACTCTCTGCGAGCCGAGCGCAGAGCTCGAGAGGAGGCCGAGGCCGCTCGCGCTGCTGCCGTCGTCGTCGCGGCCGGGAGGAGGGAAGCGGCGGCGGCAGCTTCCGCGGCGGCGGCAGCGACGGCGACCTCCGGAGAGAGTCGCTATAACGGCTCTTTTGGAAACGCCCTCCCCGCTTCGAGGCGGCGAGGCGCGAGCTGGAGGGAGCTGGGAGGAGGGGAGGCGAGGAAGGAGGTGGAGCAGCAGAGGAGGAGGTGAAAAAAGAAAGTGTAAAAAAAACTAGGGAGAGTTTTTTTTTTTTCAAGGCAGGGTTTTTTCTTCTTCTCTTTCTACAATTAATTATCTTCAACTCCCCCCCACCCCCCCGCCCGTCCCTCTCTCTCTCTCTCTCTCTCAGTCTCAGGGAGTCACGGCCTTCTTCGAAGCAGCAGCCTTCTGTTCAGCGGCCGCGGCACTGCTCTCGGCCCTCTCTTCCTCCTCGGCGAT
>Ga0315274_10017611_pt1 | contig 10073 bp, 5 predicted proteins | sample YL17G02_20_MG_FD_203700 | JGI IMG/M metagenome (GOLD analysis project Ga0315274, IMG submission 203700) | Sediment microbial communities from Yellowstone Lake, YNP, Wyoming, USA - YL17G02_20 | ecosystem: Environmental > Aquatic > Freshwater > Lake > Sediment | place: USA: Wyoming | collected... | reverse complement strand
GCCTGGGTCCTCATCGTCGGCGAAGACGAGATGAAGAAAGGCCGGTTCGGGCTCAAAGAAATGGCGACCGGCCGCCAAGTCGAAGGAACACGGGAGGAGCTCTTAGCGTTCCTCCGAGACAAATAGCGCACAATTCCCCGGGGATCCGGCGCGGAATAGAGGCACCATGTTGAAAAGAACCGTGTACTGCGGCGAGTTACGGGCGGCACACGAGGACCGGGAGGTCGTGCTCTGCGGCTGGGTCCACAAGACCCGGGACATGGGACATCTCGTCTTCGTCGACCTCCGCGACCGCGAGGGCCTGACCCAGATCGTCTTCCAGTCTGACCGCCCCGAGCTCGTGGAGGAAGCTAAAAAACTCCGCAACGAGTTCGTCGTCGGAGTCCGCGGCCTCGTCCGCCGCCGCTTGGCCGTGAACAAGGACATCCCCACGGGCGAGGTCGAGGTCGAGGCGCTCGAGCTCCGCGTTTTCGCGGCCTCCAAGGTTCCGCCGTTCGTCATCGCCGACCCGCCCCAGGCCTCCGAGGAACTGCGCCTGAAGTACCGCTACCTCGACCTGCGCCGCCCTAAGATGCAGCGCCACATCCGTCTCCGGCACGAGGCCTCGCTGGCCGTCCGCAACTACATGAGCCGGGCCGGTTTTCTCGAGATCGAGACGCCCATCATGGCCAACCCCACGCCCGAAGGGGCGCGCGACTACCTCGTCCCCAGCCGGATCTACAAGGGCCGCTTCTACGCCCTGCCGCAGTCGCCCCAGCAGTTCAAGCAAACCCTGATGATCGCTGGTTTCGACCGCTACTTCCAGATCGTCCGCTGTTTCCGGGACGAGGATCTCCGGGCCGACCGCCAGCCCGAATTCACCCAGATCGACATCGAAATGAGCTTCATCGACCGGGAAGAGTTTTTCACCCTCAACGAGGGGCTGATGGAAGCCCTCTTCGCCCTGACCGGACGGAAACTCGCACGGCCGTTCCCCCGCCTGCCCTACGCCGAGGCCCTGGAAAAATACGGCTCGGACAAGCCCGACCTGCGCGTGCCCTTCGAGATGCGCGACCTCACGGCCGTCGGCCGGGACGGCTCGTCGGACGTCCTCAAGGCCGCGATCGCCGCGGGCGGGGAGCTCAAGGGCCTCCTCGTCCCCGGGGCCGGGACCCTCTCCCGGGGCCAGCTCGACAAGCTCGCCGACAAGGCCAAGGCGCTCGGCGCCAAGGGCCTCGTCTGGATCAAGAAGCAGGACGGCTGGAGGTCGTCGCTCAAGCTGGCCGACGCGGACTTCGAGAAGATCTGGGCCGCCCTGGGCGGCGCCGACTCCGACCTGGCCCTCCTCGTCGCCGACAAGAAGGCGACGGCTCTCAAGGCCCTCGGCGAGATTCGCCGGACCTGGCCGATGGAAGAATCGGCGCGCCGGGGGCTCCTCGAATTCTGCTGGGTCACCGACTTTCCGCTTTTCGAGTGGAGCGAAGAGGAGAAGCGCTTCGTCTCCATGCACCACCCGTTCACGTCCCCCCACGAGGACGACATGGGCCTCTTCGAGACGTCTCCCGACAAGGTCCGGGCCAAGGCCTACGACCTCGTTCTCAATGGCGTAGAGGTGGGCGGCGGCTCGATCCGCATCCACGACATGGACCTCCAGCGCCGCGTTTTCCGGTCGCTGGGATTGACGGACAGGGAAACCGAGGAGAAGTTCGGCTACTTCCTCGAGGCCTTGAGCTTCGGCGCCCCGCCGCACGGCGGCATCGCCTTCGGCTTCGACCGCCTGGTCATGCTCCTGGCGGGCGAGGAATCCATCCGCGAGGTCATCCCCTTCCCCAAGACGACGAGCGCCCTCGACCTGATGACCGGCTCGCCCTCGGCCGTTTCCGACCGCCAGCTCGAGGAGCTCGGCCTCAAGCTCCGCGGCTAGACGCTTCCTTACTCTTTTCTGGTTCTTCTCCAACTCTCGGGGATTATCCAAGGGGGAATTAATGCGGCCCTGAAGCCGCCCTTTGCGGACGCTGCCCGGGGCACCGTCCCGCCGTTCCTGTCTATCCCTCGGGCGAACGCGTCTCGGCGATAAGCGCACCTGGGATCGCGAGAAGCGCGAAGATGAAGACCTTCCAGAGCACGGTCAGGGCCAGCGCGCCGTTCAAGGCCACCGGCCCTGCGGCCGCGGCCAGACCCGGAAATAGAGGCGTCAGGAACGTATTGACGGCGCCGTAGGCGAGCCCGGCGAGGGCGCCGGTCATAACCCCGGCGACCACCCTCTTTCCCATCCGTTTTTTCCGCGACCACTGGGAAGCCAGGAAACCCGCGGCGATGGGCACGATGAAAGCGGCCCACCAGACGTCCTTTAGGATCGGCACGCGCCCGGCCGAACGGACGAACAGAAAATCGAGAAGCGTCAGCAGGCCCATGCCGAGGAGGACGGCCAGGGGGATCCCCCAGGCTCGCGGTTTCGTCTTCGCCGAGCGCGCGTCCCGCTCCCTGATCCTTATCCCCAAACTCAAAGGATAATTGTAGAACATGTCGAAGACGGCGTGCTCGAGCCAGGCGCCCCGCTCGCCGAAGATCGGAACGACGTGGACGGCCTCTGTGGCCCAATGTCCGGCCATGAACCGGGCCAGCTCGGGGAAGCGGTAGGCCATCTGGAGGGGGAAGGCCAGGTAGCCGATGATCTTGAAGAAGCTGACCGGAAGCGCCAGCCGGTAATCCTTGATATTCTTCTCTTTGACGCAGAGTCCCACGACGTAGATGCCGCGAACGAGCGACCCCGGCGACACGGGAAGAAGGTTGAACGCTCCGATAATGAGGCCCGCCCGCAGGGTCGCCTGCGCCCAGCCGAGGTCGGGATGGCCGAGGACGTAAATAGCGGCGATGGTCAGGAAGACCGTTTCCGACAGGAACAGCGTGGCCAGGTGGACGGCCAGGCTTTTCAGATACTTCTGGATGTAGGGCTCGTCGATCTGGGCCAGGATGTGCGCGGCTTCATCCGCGCTGAGCATGCCGTTCTTGCGGCCTTCCTCGACCATGTCGCGGAGCCACTTCTCGCGGACGGCGGGACGGAAATAGAGCTGGAAAGGCTTGACGAACATGAGATAAAGGCGCTGCTTTAAAAAGGCCTTGTCCGTCAGGAACCTATGTAGGCCCGCGGGGAGGAAAGCCAACGGTCGATTGATGAGGAAGAGCCCGGGTTTCCGGGCGATGGCCAGGGCGCGCTTGTCGCTCACGCGTCCCGAGCGGTGCCAGCGGATGAGGGCTTCGGCCACGTGCCCCCGAAAGGCACGGCCGAGGTAGCCGGCCTTCGTCAGGAGCGTGCCGATGTGGCGGCGATAGTCTCTCCGCCCCCAGAGCTTACGGACGAAAGGCCCCAGGAGCGGGGCGATCCAGAGGAGCCAGAGGCCGGCCGCCCGGCCCGGGAATTTCAACAGGAAGAGGAATGGAGTGAGGATGGGCAGGAGGCTAAGGAGCAGGAAGACAAGCGCCGCGAACCGGCTTTTCCGCAGCCGGCCGGCCGCCTCCGGGCCGGCCATGCGCCGGATCTCCCAGCCCCGAACCCAGGCGCGGTGGATGGCCGTCCAAAGCCGCGGCCTCGTGATCAGCTGGATGTGGTGGTGGGCGACGTCCGGGAGGGAATCCCGGTAGGCTTGGTCGGCTCTCTTGAGCTCCTCGATCGCGCCCGTCATGTCCGCGAAGGCCGCGGCGCGGGCCGATACATGGGCTTCGATCGCGCGGATGTCGCCCCGGTCGAACTGGACGAGACTGCCCCGCGCCACGCCCCGGACGATGAGCTTGAAATCCGCGGGACATTGCGGCAGGAAGGGCAGGAGGGTCATGCCGGCCCGAAAATCGACGGCGACGAGACCGCGCTCCGGGTCGGCGTCCTCTTCCAAGCGCTTGAGAGCGTTCGGCTGGCTCTTCATCGTCCACCATTCGTACTGGCGGGCGAGCTCGTGGGCCCCCATGTCGTGCATGAGGCCGACGAGGTCCCTCATGAACGTCCGCTTCTTCCGGTATTCCGGCGAGCCCAAGCCCTCCGCCGGCCGGCCGGGCTTCCAATCCAGCCGGGCGAAAAGGTTGTCGTCGACTTCGTAGCGCCAGAGCCGGCCGTCCACCCATTCGCTGAGCTCGCCGCAGCTGCCGAGGACCGGGTCGACGAGAGTGGCGATGACGTCGACGACGGCCCGCTCCGAGCCCAGCCGCTCCCGCGCGCCCCGACGGATGAACTTCTGCCACAGAGCCCCGGCCCGGGCGGCGTCGGGATTGACCTGGGGCGCGAACGGCGCCTGGAATCCGATCCCGTAAAGGAGGTTGCGGATGAAGCGCCCGAAGCCCGAAACGGGGACGAGGATCTTCAGGGCGCAGGTCCGGCCCGGTTCGAGGCCTTCGATGGGCCCCTCGGGGGACTCGATGTCCAGGACCCGGACCCTGTAGACCTGGCCCGCAAATCCGCCGCCGACATGCCGTTCGATGGAAAGCCGGACGTGGGCCGGCCGGGAAGGCCAGACTCCCCTGATGTCGTATCCGAGAACCTCGCCCGGCTCGTAGCGTCCGAGGCGGAGCGGCCGGAAGAGGGACTCGGCGCGGAAGCGTTCTTTGAGCTCGCGGACAACGTCGCCGGAATATGCGGAATCTGTCATCGTATCTCTTTCACTTATACATGGACGACCGCGACGGCGGCGTCCGCCCCTCGAAACATGCCCGGCTTTTTTCGGCCGTTACGGGTTCTTGATCTCCTCTCCCGTCATCGGGTCGATCAGGTTGATCCTGTGGACTTGGCCCAATTTGTCGAGCGGGCCGGGCCACTTGTCGCCGCCCTTGTTGCAGGGCTCGAAATCGCCGACGATCATGATGGCAGCCTTGTCCGGATGGACGTACTTCGTCGCGACTTCCTGAACGCGGGCCTTGGTGACGGCCTGGATCTTCGCCCGGAACGTTTTGTAGTAGTCCATGGGCTTGCCGGTCATCTCCAGGTTGGCGAAGCTCGACATCGTCGCTTGCGCGGACTGGAAGGCGTCGGCGAAGCTCTCCAGGAAGAAGTTGATGGCCGTCTCCATCTCGGCGTCGCTCACCGGTTCTGTCCGGATGCGGTTGAACTCGGCCAGGATGAGCGAAATGGCGTAGCCGACGGTCGACGACTTGGTCTGGACATAACCCGAGAACGTGCCCGGAAAACCCCAGCGGGTGGTGAACCGGCTGCCCTGGTTGTAGGACAGGCCCTCGTCGGAGCGGACCTTGGTCGTGATCCGCGAGGTGAAGCTGCCGCCGCCGAGGATGAAGTTCATGACCTGGACGGCGAAGAAGTCCGGGTTGGTGTCCTCGATGCCGAGATGGCCGAGGTTGATGTAGCCTTGGTTGATGGCCTTCTGGATGAAGTAAACGCCCGGCTCGGCGGCCGGGAAGCCCTTCGGAAGAGCGGGGAACGCGACGGTCTTGCCCTGCCAGCCGGCGGCGAGCTTGTTGATCTTGGCCTTGAGGTCGGCCTTGGCGAAGTCCCCGGAAACGGCCAGAATGGCGTTCTTCGGCGAGAAGTATTTCGTGTGGAAGGCCTTCAGGTCGGCCGCCGTGATTCCCTCATAAGAGGCCTTCGTCGGCTGCCAGGTCAGGGCGTTGTCGCCGTAGAGGAGCTTTTCGTATTCCCGGCTGAGAACACCGTTCGGTTGGTCGTTGGCCTGGCGGAGCTGTTCGACGAAACGGGCCTTGGCCAGCTTGAGGGGCTCTTCGCGGAAGACCGGGTTCATGAGGACATCGAAGAATAGGGCCAGGCCCTCGTCGAGGTCCTTGGTCAGGACCGACAGGGTCAGCGTCGAGGTCCTCTCTCCGACGTTGAAATTCAGGCTGCCGCCGAGGAAGTCGATGCGCTCCTCGATGGCCGTGCCTTCGCGGGTTTTGGTCCCGCCTTTGATGAGCTGGTCGCCGAGGACGGTGTCCAGGCCGGCCTTCTCCTTGGGCGCGTAAAGACCGCCGCAGTTGACGATGGCGGCGATGTTGAAAAGGGGCAGGCTGCGGTCCTCCTGGACGTAAGCGCGGAGGCCGCCCGCATAGACGACGCGGAACGCCTTGGGGTCGGGCGGATCGAACTTGAGGGACGGGTATTTCAGCTCCGAGGGATGCTTGGCCTGGCCCAGCCCCAGACCGACGCAGACGAATGCGATCGCCAGGATGGCTATGACTGTTTTTTTCATGTCGTCCTCCTTACCGCCCCGATTTCCGGCGGTAGACGGCCGTGAGGCTGTTGTCTTTGACGAAGTACTCGGCGGCGACCCGCTTGATATCGTCGTTGGTCACCTTCTTGAGCTCGTCGAGGTCGGTGAGAATGGACCTCCAGCCGCGCTTGAGCTCGGTCCGGCCGACCCGGCCGGCCAGCCCGGAGGTGCTCGCCAGGCCGCGGATGAAGGCCGCCTCGCCCTTGTTCTTGGCCTTCTGGATCTCCTCCTCCGTCAGACCCTCTTTCTTGACCTTCTCGACTTCGGCCCAGATCTCCTTCTCCAGGTCCTCCGGCTGGACGCCCTTGTCGACGCGCGGCGTCGCGCTGAACTGGAAGGCGCCGACATACCACTGGGGCCGGCTCGACGCCGAGGCGCTGACGGCCATCTGCTTGTCGCGGACGAGGAGCTTGTAGAGCCGTCCGGTCCCGCCGCCGCCGCCCCTGCCGCCACGACCGCCGCCGCCGCCCGAACCCAGCGTGCCGGCCAGGATGGACAGGGCGGCCGTGTCGGCGTGGCCGTCCGGGGGCGTGTGGAACATCATCTGCAGGCTCGTCGGCGCCGGGCCTTCCCCGTAGAGCCGCTTCTCGCTGTACTGCGGCGGTTCGCCCGTGCGGATGGGCTCAAGGTCCGGTCCCTTAGGGATGCGCCCGAAGTACTTTTCGGCCATGGCGATGATGGCGGCCGGGTCGAAGTCCCCGACGTAGATGGCCACCGCGTTGTTGGGGACGTAGTAGCGGTTGTGGAAGTCGATGAGGTCCTGTTTCGTCATCTTCTTCAGGTCGTCCATCCAGCCGATGACGTCCCAGTGATAGGGCGAAGCCGCGTAGAAGGCGGCGTTGACCTGTTCGCCGAAGAAGTAGCCCGGCTGGTTCTCGCTGAGCCGCCGCTCCTCCATGATGACGTCCTTCTCGGAGTAGAACTCGCGGAAGCGGGCGTTCATCAGCCGGTCGGACTCGAGGAGCATCTGCAACTCGACTTTGTTCGAGGGCAGGGTGACGTAATAGCCGGTCGTCTCCTGGCTGGTCGAGGCGTTGAGCCCGGTGCCGCCGTTCTTCATGTAGTGGGTCCAGAGGTCGTCCTTGATGATGAAGGCTTTTTCCGCCGCGGCCAGTTCGCCGACCTCCTTCTGCCAGCCGGCGATCTTGGCCGCGTCGCCGTCGGCCTTCCAGTATTTCTCCCGGTAAATCCTGTCCATGAGCGCATCAACCTTCCGGTCGATCTCGGAGTCCTTGCCGTAGTCCGTGACGCCCATGACCTCGGTGCCCTTGAACATCAGGTGCTCGTGGACGTGGGCGCTGCCGGTGATGCCCGGGCGCTCGTTGATCGAACCGACCTGGAAATAGATGTGACAGACGACGCGCGGGACGCCCGGCTTGGGGATCATCAGGATCTTCATTCCGTTCTTGAGGACGTGCTCCTTGACGTCCAGGGTGACCCCACCGGCCAGGGCGAACGCAGAAAGGACGAGCGCCGCCGTGACGAGAACCAGAATCCGTTTTCTCACCTTCGAGACCTCCTTTAAGATTTGTGTATCAAAGATATGTCCTAAGTTTTTTAGTTTTCGTCAGAGCCGCGACGACCTCCTTGACCTTCTGGTCGAGGGCCGCGTCGCAGATGAGCAACGCATCCCCGGCCTCGACGACGACGATGTCGCGGACGCCGATAAGGGCGGTCAGCCGGCCCGGATTCCAGACCAGGCAATTCTGCGCGCCCAGGGCCAATACTTCGCCGCGGCAGGCATTGCCGTTGCCGTCCCGGGGCCAGATATCGAGGAGGGTCGACCAGGCGCCGACGTCCGACCAGCCGAAATCCCCGTCCGCCACGAGGACGCCCTCGACTTTCTCCATCAGCGCGTAGTCGATGGAGAGCGCCGGGGCCAGGGCGAACGCGGCCAGGAGTTTTTTCCGGTTCCCCGACCCCAGCGCCTCGACCATCCCAGTCCAGGCAGGCATGAGCTCGGGGGCGAAGACTTCGAGTTTTTCGGCGAACACGTCCGCCCGCCAGAGGAACATGCCCGAATTCCAGGCGTAGTCCCCGGAGGCCAGGTACTCGTCGGCCTGGGCCAGGTTCGGTTTTTCCTTGAACCCTTGGACAGGATAGAAGACGGCGCCGCCGATCTTCCGGCCGCTCTCCCTGTCATGACGGATGTAGCCGTACCCGGTGGCGGGATAGGCCGGCGGGATGCCGAAGGTGACGAAGGCCCTCTTCCGGGCGGCCGCTTCGACGCCCGCCCGGAGGATCCGCAGGAACCGCCCCTCGTCGCGGATGAGGTGGTCGGCCGGGAGCACGGCCACGACGGCCTCGGGGTTCTCCAGCCAGACGCGCGCCGTCGCCAGCATGAGCGCCGGGGCGGTGTTCCGGGCCAGGGGCTCGACGAGGAAGCTCTCCTTGGGCAGGCGCGGCAGGAGCTTTCGGGCCAGCCGCGTCGAGGCGGCGTCGGCGACCAGGATGACCCGGCGCGCGGGGACGAGCGGCCGGACACGGCGGACCGTTTCGAGGAGCATGGGCTCCCGGCCGGAGATGCGGAGGAATTGCTTCGGCTTGGCCGCCCGACCGAGAGGCCAGAACCGGGTGCCCCGGCCACCGGCCAGGATGACGGCACGGACGTCCCGGCCGGCTTTTTTCGCCCCGCCCCGGCCGAGTCGTTCCCTCATGACGTCCCGAGCGTACTGATGACTTTCTGGAGGACGCCGCGGACCTCCTTCTGGATGGCGGCCAGTTCCGCCTCCGTATCCGCCTCGAAGCGGAGCACGATCACGGCCTGGGTGTTGGAGGCTCGGACGAGACCCCAGCCCTTGGGGAAGATGGCCCGGACGCCGTCGATGTCGATGACCGGGTAGCGGGCCGCGAGCTCGCGGCGGACCTCGTCGACGATCTTGAACTTGACCTCGTCGGAAGCGTAGATCCGGATCTCCGGGGTCGAATACGTCTTCGGCAGGTCGGCCATCATCGCCGAGAGCTTTTTTTCCGAACGCGACAGGAGCTCGAGGAGTCGGGCCGAGGCGTAGATCGCGTCGTCAAAGCCGAACCAGCGGTCGGCGAAGAAGATGTGACCGCTCATCTCGCCGGCGAGGGGCGCCTTTTCCTCCTTGATCTTTTGTTTGATCAACGAGTGGCCCGTCCGCCACATGATCGGCCGTCCGCCGAGCCTCTCGATCTCCTCGTAGAGGACCTTGGAGGCTTTGACCTCGGAGATGACGGCCGCTCCAGGCCGGGCCGGGAGGATGTCGCGGGCGAAGAGGATGAGGAGCTGGTCGCCCCAGAGTATCCGGCCTTCGTCGTCGACGACGCCGATCCTGTCGGCGTCGCCGTCGTAGCCGATGCCGAGTTCGGCGCCGCTCTCGCGGACCTTGGCGATGAGTTTTTCCATGGCCTCAGGGAGCGTCGGGTCGGGGTGGTGGTTGGGGAAGCGGCCGTCCGGCTCGCAGAAAATATCGACGACGTCCGCGCCCATTTTCCGTAAGAGCGGCACGGCCACGGCGCCGCCGGTGCCGTTCCCGGCGTCGATGACGACCTTGACCGGACGGGAGAAGCGGACGTTCCGCGCGACGTAGTCCTGGTATTCGGACACGACGTCGAGGGAGGCGACGCGGCCTTCGCCCCGGGGGAAGACGCCCTTGCGGACGATCTCGTAGAGGGCTTGGATCGTCTTGCCGTAAAGCGTGTCCTCGCCGGACATCATCTTGAAGCCGTTGTGCTCGGGCGGGTTGTGCGAGCCGGTGATCATGACGCCGGCTTCTTTCTTCTTGAAGAACACGGAAAAGTAGAGGAGCGGCGTCGGGACCACACCCAGGTCGGCGACGTCGCAACCCGTGGCGAGAAGACCACGGATGAGGGCCCGGCCGAAGCCCGGCGAGCTCAGCCGGCAGTCTTGCCCGACGGCGACGT
>Ga0315274_10017608_pt1 | contig 10076 bp, 6 predicted proteins | sample YL17G02_20_MG_FD_203700 | JGI IMG/M metagenome (GOLD analysis project Ga0315274, IMG submission 203700) | Sediment microbial communities from Yellowstone Lake, YNP, Wyoming, USA - YL17G02_20 | ecosystem: Environmental > Aquatic > Freshwater > Lake > Sediment | place: USA: Wyoming | collected... | reverse complement strand
GCGTGCGTTCGCCAGTCAGGTAAGGCAGGAAGAACAGGCCGTCGCTGCCAGGTTGTACATTGGCAGCCGGTTCCAGCAAATTATAGTAATCGGTGCCGGGAGCAAAGGTGTCGCGGTACCAGCGCAGGCTGCCTCCTGCAGAAAGCATGACGCCCATCAGGTGCCATTTGCCAGGTACGGAATGACAAAAGGCATGCAGACGGCCTTCCGGCTCGATGACCGGGCCATCGGTGGTGGCAAATACCACACCGGATGTGCCCAGGCTGAGCGATACCACTCCCGCCCGTACTGCGCCTGTGCCGACTGCACTGGCTGCTTGATCCCCACCCCCGCCGAATACGGGGATGCCTGCCGGCAAACCAAGTTCATCCGCCACAGCACCCGAAAGCGTGCCAGTGAGTTCCGTCCCTTCGCAGGTTTTAGGCAGGTAACTTGCCGGGATGTCGAGCGCGGCCAGCACTTCGGGCGACCAGTCGCGTTTGGCCAGGTCGAACAGAATCGTGCCCGCTCCGTCGGCGCGGTCGCAGGCGAATTCACCCGTCAGCCTGTAGCGTACATAGTCCTTCGGGAGCAGGATATGTCGTGCCCGTTTCCAAATTTCGGGTTCATGCTCCTGTACCCAAAGGATCTTCGGAGCGGTGAACCCCGTCAGCGCGTCGTTGCCGGTGATCTGGATCAGGTTCTCCCGTCCAAGTTTGAGACGGATCTCGTCACACTGGGAGGCGGTGCGCTGGTCATTCCACAAAATCGCCGGGCGCAATACATGCCCTTTTTCATCCAACAAGACCAGCCCGTGCATCTGTCCGGTCAGGCCGATACCTTTGACGGAGGCCGCATCCATGCCGGTCCCGGCAAACACCTGGCGGATGCTCTGTGCGGCAGCTTGCCACCACAAGGCTGGATCCTGCTCACTCCAGAGTGGTTGTGGGGATTCGCAGGGATACTCATGTAAAGCTACGCCAAGGACCTGCCCGCTCCCGTCCATCAGCAGGGCTTTGGTGGCGGTCGTTGAGGTGTCAATGCCAATGTAACAGGCCATTGGGTTCACTCCAATCCCAGTTTTTTAACCAGCGACTCAGCGGCGGCCTCGTCCGCCGGGAAGTCCACGCAGGAGTAAAGCTCCCAGGTTTCGGCGTGCGTGGTGGAGGCGCCCGGCTCCAGCGTGCTGATGGGGGCCAGGGTCTCCAGCTCGAGAAAGCGGTGGTTGCAATAGCACTCGCTTGAGCTGTTAAAATCGTAATAAGCCGCCTGTGGATCAAATGCCGCCCGCTTGACGAACAAGGTTCCGGCCTGCCAATAGGCCAGCCAGCCGCGCAGGTTCGGGAAGCCGATTTTGAAGACCCTCTCCTTCATTTCAGCGCGCACCAGGATGTGCTGGTTCCCCCAGCTTACATGCGGATTGGCAATTTCAGTGTACGGCCAGAGCACCAGCGAACGGTTCGGCAGGACCTCGGTCTGCTGCTGCGACTGGGGCAGGATCGCCACCCCGCCCGTTTTGAGTTGGGTTATCGCCCAGGGCGCGCATTCCACGGGCCACAGGCCGCGGTTGGTCAGGGTGTGCCGGACGATCACCTGTGGCTTCTCATCCACAAGTGAGATAAGCATGGATTTCTCGATCCCTGTCTGGACTTCGACCGGCTGCGTGACCAGGAGCCCGTTTCGAGTTGAGACGATGTCCACAGGACCATCGTCCTGGATGTAGGTGCGGAGCATGTTTTCTAGGGCGTGCCATAGGCGGTGTCCGCCGTAGAAATGGAACATCTCGCCATCCGGGCGCCTGACCACGAAATCCGGCAGTTCAGCAAACAGGTTGTCCCCGCCGTTAAGGCGCAGGGAAATCACCCGCGGTCCCACCGACTTGGTTACCAACAGGTTGAGTGAAGCGTTCCCAAGGGAGATGCAATCAAAATCAAGGAATTTGGTAGTGTTCATATAACAATCTGAAAGGGAGAGTCGCCACGGAAGATCTCTCCCTTTGCGTGGTTTAGCGTGTCCCGAGCAGCAGGTCAATGGTTAGCTGGTCAAGGCGCTCGTATTGCAGGCCTTTTGAGCTGATGGCCGAACGATCGAAAGGCTGGGCTTTGAGAGCCCTGGCTTTTTCGGGGCTGTATTTGCCGAAATACAGGTCCATTGAGCCATCATTGGCGTTGATCTCCCTCAGCAGTGCCTGGATCTCCTTATCAGTGTTGAACCGGGCGGCTTTCTCTTTCAGGATGAGATAAGTGCGCATGCAGCCGCGGGCGAAATCCTTGACACCTTCATAATCCTCGGTACGATAGGCATGGGCATCGAAATGGCGGGAACCCTGATAACCAACATCTTCCAGGAATTTGACCAGGTAGAAGGCAGCCTTGATGTCACGCGAGCCGAAGCGTAAATCCTGGTCATACCGACCTGGATACTGGTCGTTCAGGTCGATGTGAAAGAGCTTGCCCGCTTCCCAGGCCTGGGCCACGCTGTGCATGAAGTTGATGCCCGCCATGTGCTCATGGGCCACTTCCGGGTTCACACCGACCATCCCAGGATGGTCGAGGGTTGCGATGAAGGCCAGCATGGAACCGGTGGTGGGGTTGTAGATGTCAGCGCGCGGCTCATTGGGTTTGGCTTCGAGGGCGAACTTAAGGTCGTAACCCTGGTCAAGCACGTATTCGCACAGGAAGTTCATGGCTTCGCGGTTGCGCTTAATGGCTTCCACCGCATTCTTGGACGAATCCGTCTCGGTGCCTTCGCGTCCGCCCCAGAAGACGTAGATCCTGGCACCAAATTCCACGCCCAGGTCGATGGCTTTCATGGTCTTTTGGAGGGCATACGCCCGCACTTTCGGATCGTTGCTGGTGAAGGCCCCATCCTTGAAAATGGGATCGCCGAACAGGTTGGTGGTCGCCATCGGGACAACCAGTCCCGTGTCGGACAGCGCCTTGCGGAAGTCCTTCTTGATGGATTCGGCTTCGGCGGGGGTGGCATCGATCGGGATCAGGTCATTGTCATGGAAGTTTACACCGTACGCGCCGACTTCGCCCAACAGGTAAACGAGCCCGGCGGGTGTTTTTGGTTCCCGGACGGGGCCGCCAAAGGGGTCGCGGCCGATCGAGCCAACTGTCCACAAGCCAAAAGTAAATTTGTGTTCGGGTTTGGGGATGTAATCAGACATATGATACTCCTTGTATTGGTTCTCCTATCGAATCTCGACCGGGCAAACGAACACGCGCTCTTTGACGGGGATTTTGTCCTCGCCAATGATCTCGAATCTTCCCATCAGGCGGATATCGGCGCTGGAACTGCCGGCCATGACCAAGATCCAACCGGGTTCGAGCACGAGATTTAGTTCGGCATCGTAGAAAGCCAGTTGATCGACGGGCAGACCAAAAGTGACGGTTTTGGATGCGCCGGGTTCCAGCCTCAGGCGCGCATAGCCTTTCAATTCCTTCATCGGCCGCGGAAGGCTGGCCACTTCGTCACAGATGTAAAGCTGGACAACTTCGTCGCCCGGGACTCCGCCTGTATTGGTGATTTTAAGCGAGACCTCCACGGTCTCTCCCCCCGCAGCCTGTATCATCGCCGCAGGGGGCTTCCGTTTTATCGCCAGGTCGCTGTACTCGAATGTGGTGTAGCTCAGTCCGTGCCCAAACGGGTAGAGCGGCGCGGCCTTCTCGGAAACATAATCGCCGTACCAGTGCGACTTCATGCCCGATGGTTTGTGGTTGTAGAAGATCGGCAACTGGCCTACATGCCGTGGAAATGTGACCGGCAATTTGCCGCCAGGATTGGCATCTCCAAAGAGCACGTCTGTCACCGCTGCGCCGCCTTCTTCGCCAGGCAGCCAGGCCTCGAGGATGGCGTTGGCGCTTTCATCCAGCCAGGGGATGGCATAGGGCCGTCCGTTGATCAGCACCGCCGCGACCGGTTTGCCCGTTGCAAGGATGGCCTTGGCTAGGCCCTCCTGCACGCCCGGCAGGCGCAAGTCGGCACTGTCACGGGTTTCGCCAGTCGTACAGGCCGGCACCAACCCGGAGCGGTCACCCAGAACAAGCACAACCGCATCGGCCTGTCCGGCGATCTTGAGGGCTTCGTCAAAGCCGCTGGTGTCGGCCTCCAGGTTATCGCAGCCTTTGGCGGTTACCACTTTCGTCTCCGCTGAAACAACCGCCTTGATCCCCTCCAACACGCTGACCACCCGAATACCATGTTTGGGCAGCGTATCCGCATCGCCGTCGGCAGAGGAAGAATCAACACCGGGCAGGATGGTCATCAACTCCCGTGTGGCTTCGAAGGAGTAATCCCCCAGCAGGTTGCGGCTGCTATCCGCATTCGGGCCAATAACAGCCAGCGTGCGGATGGTTTTCTTGAGCGGCAGCAAGCCATCATTCTTGAGCAGGACCATGCTCTGGCGGGCGATCTCACGCGCCAACTCCCGCTGTTCGGGTGTTTCGAACACTTCGAGCACGCGGCCTTCATCCACGTAGGGATTTTCAAACAGGCCGAGTTCGATTTTCTTCTGCAAGTGGCGGCGCACGGCTGTATTGACAGTTTCGATGTCGAGGACGCCTGCATCGAGAGCAGCTTTCAACGGATCGCCGTAACACGCCACGGTTGGCAATTCAACATCGATCCCCGCTTCAAGCGCCAATCGCCCTGCCGTGGATCGATCAATGGCTGCATTATGGAAGTTGTGGATCATCAGGACAGCTTCGTAATCCGAAACTACCACGCCGCCGAAGCCGAGTTCGTCTCGCAGCAGGTCGGTCAGGATGCGGCGCGACGTAGCAACCACTTCTCCATCCAATTCGGGGTAGGAATTCATGATGGCTGCCAGGCCTGCATCCCGAATGGCAGCCTGGAATGGAGCCAGGAAAATATCGTACAGTTCCCGCCTGCCCACATGGACGGGTGCGCAGTTCTGTCCACCCTGTGAAAGGCTGTGACCGATGAAATGCTTGCCGGTCGCCATGACGCCCTCAGCCAGGTTTTCCCCCTGCAGGCCGCGCACATATGCCACGCCGAAGGCACTGACCAGGGTGGGGTCTTCGCCAAAAGTCTCTTCTGTGCGGCCCCAGCGCGGGTCACGCGAAACATCCAATACAGGCGCCAGGGATTGGCGGGCGCCAACCGCCAGCAATTGCTTGCGAATGGCACGGGTCATCTTTTCGGCCAGGTTGGGTTGAAAGGTACTGGCCAGGCCGATCATCTGCGGGTATGCGCTGCCGCCGAGCAGCAAGGCACCTGAGCAGCTTTCTTCATGTAAAATGGCTGGAATGCCCAGGCGCGTTTTTCCAACCAGGAATTTCTGGATTTGATTTCCCGCTCTGGCGACTGAAACCGGATCCAATGTGGATCCACCCCCAACGCGGGTAATCTGTCCAATACCGTGACCAAGTTTTACTTTTATCTTGGCCGGGTCCAATTTTCCGCTTGTTTGCAGTTCAAATATCCAGCAGGAACCGATCTGGGCGAGTTTTTCATCGAGGGTCATCTGGGTTAGCAGTGTTTCAAGGCGTTGCTCGATTGATTTCATCTTATTCTCTAAGCCAGCTCTGCCTTTAGAGACCTTCGACGCTTGATAATACACATTCGAATTTTTCGAGCGCATCGCCGATGATCGCGTCCGTGTCGGCCATGGAGGTATACATACGGCTTCCGGCCAGCGTGATGAGGCCGTTGGCCATGTAGGCCGCGCCCATCTCTTCCAGCATGTGCCGGCGCGGTTTGAGCTCCCTGGCCAGCTTCAGCGGGTTATGCAGGTCGAGCAGCATCACACCGGAGGTCTCGAGATGGACGATGGAACCCTGGTTGAAGGCCACGAACGGCAGGCCATGCTTATCAATGACAGCCTGCAGACCGCGGGTCAGGCAGTCGCCGGCTTTACCAGCCAGGACTGGGGCATTGGTGCGTTCCATTTCAAGCAGGGCATGGTACCCGGCCACGCACGAGAGTGGGTTGGCTGAGAGCGTCCCGCCGATGTAGGCCCGTTCGCCAATGCCGCCAATGCCGGCCGCGAAGCGTGAGATCACGTCCGCGCGTCCGCCCACACCGCCGGCCATCGGGTACCCGCCAGTGATGCACTTGCCGAAGACGGTCAGGTCGGGTTTGACACCGAAGTAGCCCTGCGCACCACCCAGACCGAGGCGGAAGCCGGTCACGACCTCGTCGAAGATGAGCAGGGCTCCGAACTCGTCACACAGCTCGCGCACATGACGGTTGAAGTCGAACGGCACCGGCCGGGTGCCGGACTCCGGTCCGACCGGCTCGACGATGACGGCGGCTGTCCCACCAAGCAGTTGATTGAAGATCAATCTAGCTTTCAGTACCCCCAGGGCGTTCGGGAAGAACTCCTGGGTGTTGGCGGTCGCACCGAACGGAATACCCCTGGCTTCCAGCCGCCCCGTCCCGGGGACGTGCAGACCGTAGACCATCGAGTCACTCCAGCCGTGGTATGCCCCTCCAACCTTGATGATCTTCTTTTTCCTGGTGAACGCCCGGGCGGCCCGGATGGCCGCCATGACACTCTCCGTCCCCGAACCGAGCATGCGGAACATCTCGATAGACGGCATGAAGCGATTGATCAATTGTGCCAGTTTGAGCTCGTACTCGTGGAACAGGCCGGTCACCGGCCCGCAGGTTTGCAGCATCTCGATGACCCGGTCGCGCACGGGGGCGTAGTTGCTGCCCAATACGGTCGGGCCGCCGGCTTGCAGGAAGTCGATGTAGCGATTCCCATCCACGTCCCACAGGTAGGCACCCTCGGCTCTTTCAATGGCGATTGGGAATGGGTAGTTGAAAGCCAGGTTGTGCTGCACCCCTCCGGGGATGAGTTTCTGGGCCTCATCGTTCAACGCTTTCGAGCGGGTGCATTGGGTATCGTAGTAGTTTAGATATTCCTGCATCCGATCGCGCCGGACGGGACGGATCGGCTGGTTGACCAGGTTCTTCAACCGGGTGTAGATTTTGACGGTATCAGGATATTCAGAGATGGCATACTGTTGTTCGGTCATTGGATATACCTTTTTTTATCAACGGAAAGGCTTCATAGAATAGTTGCCAGCGGAGTAGTCGACAGATGCCGGGTTTCGTTGTTACTGGTCTTTCCTATCGAGCCGGACATCTTCGCGATGAACCGTAGAGCTGTTCAGCTGTTTAATCTTTTATAGCTTCCTTTGTTTTGATGATAAAACCGTACAAATTCAGCGAATAACTTATCGTATATCGCCCGATTCTTTGGATTTGGCGAATAAGTTGTCTTGAACTCCACCTTATGCGGAATGTCTTCGAAGGCCAGGTATCCCAGTCCAACAGCGGCTATGAATGCCGCCCCGCGTGCATTGGCCTGGATGGGGTCACGTACCTGGCGGATATTCAGATCCAACACATCTGCCAGGATTTGGCTCCAGACATCCGATTTTGCTCCGCCGCCGACAAAATTCAATTGCGTCAGTTTGCGTCCCATGAATTTCTCGGCCGGTGCCATTAACCAGCGTGTATTGAGTGCCACACCCTCCAGAAAGGCACGGATAATGTCCTCACGAGTGTTTTCCAACGAAATGTTGAACAGGGCGGCACGGGCATTTCGGTCGTCAATGGGGGCGCGCTCACCATAAATCCACGGCATGTACATCAGTCCATGGCTTCCAGGTGGGACTTTTGCGGCAATACGATCAAAGACTTGGAAAACATCCGGAGCCTGTTCCTCTTGCAGGAGCTCGTCCTTATGATACAGGATCTTGTCGCGCAAGTAATTCAAATTGCCGCCAGCAGTGGTCTGCAAGACGATCATCAGATATTTGCCAGGAATTGCACAGGGTACCGAGGCCATCCAGGAAGAAAGGTCTGTTTTTTTAAATGGCACATGGGCGGCGACCCAGTTGGATGTGCCTATATATACATGGGCATCGAAATCGTTCACCGCTCCAGACCCGATGGCTGCCGCGCTGACATCAATCGCCCCGGCGACAACCTTGACCCCGTCTTTCAGCCCCAGTGTTCGGGTCACATCCGGTTTTAAATTACCAATCACCGTGGTGCATTGGACAAGCTCCGGGAACTTTTCAGGGGCGATGCCACAGGCATTAAGCAGCCCATCGTTGTAGGAGATATGTTCCGAGTCCCGGTTGTCGGTCACCCAGGAGGTCAGAATTGAATCGGATGTGGCAACGAATTTCCCAGTCAGGCGCAGGTTCATGTAATCCAATGCCGTTAAAAACTTGTATGTTTTTTGATAAATTTCGGGATACTCGTAGCGGACGAGAAGCATGTGTGCAGCCGGGTCCGTACCGGTATGGGTGGGCACACCACCGGTCAGGTTGAGCCAGCGAGGCAGCTTGAAAACATTATAGCCAGCCACCTTGATCAAGCCACCGATGATCCTGGGAAGATGCCTGGCGCCGCGCATATCCAGCCACGAAATCACGTTCATCAATGCCTCGCCTTTGGCATCCACAGGGACGGTACACTCCCCCTGCGTTGAACAGCACACGGCAACAACGCTTTCAACCGGCACCAGTTCTTTCTGGATGAGTCGTCTGGCTGTGGTGAGGAACGCCTCCCACCAGTCCAGCGGATTCTGTTCCGCACCTCCATCAGGCAGAACGTAAAGTGGCATCTCCTGAACTTCCCAGCCAATTACCTTGCCGGATATGGAGATCAAGGCTGTTTTCAGGGCCGATGTGCCCAGGTCAATCGCCAGAATACAGGGTTCTTTTTCCACGTTCCACTCCTTATCGAGAATTGAAATATCCAAGTCGAGTGAAAAAAATCAAGCCTACAATATCATAACCCTTGCTGCGCGTGGCAGTGACGCCATTCAGACTCGGAACAGCGTTCATGCAGGGTGAACCTGACAAAAAAGAACAGCCACCCAACCGCAAAGAATCCTTACGCATAGCGCTCGTTTGTGGAGAGAGCAATCAGTTTCTCTGGCTGATGGGAAAACTCCGTGATCGGAACCTCCCCGCGCACCAGGGACAGAAGGGTTTCGGTCAGCAGGCGATTGACAGGTGTCGGGATACCGAATTTCTCCCCATAACGCACGACAGCCCCTTGCAGCCATTCCACTTCGCTCTGCCTGCGCCCGGCGTGCAGGTCAATATGGAAGGATGGCATCTTACCGCCTCTGCCTCCACCGACGACTTTCACCAACACAGGATGGGACAGAAAGGGTGGCAGGCGCAAGGCCAGCGCCAAAGCCCTTACGGGAATTCTGGGCAAGTCCACTGGATGGATCCTCTGGGAAGCCATGACTGCCAGCGTCTCATGGGCCATGCGCATCTCCAAATTGTACAACCCGGGATGAGCAAAGACTTCCGCCGGACTCATATCCACAATGGCTGCCGTGGCGCTCCCCGGCAGGTTGGCCAGGAGCTTGGACCACTTCATGTCTGCCGGGCGCGGGTAGAGATGCGCATTCAAGGAGGCCGTATTCAGCACAATCCCCAACCGCTCTGAGAGGCGGTGCCCGGCCGCAATCCCGATGCCACGCGCCTTTTCCAGAACGATATCGCCAGCGGAACACCGGGCGATTGAACAGGTCACAGTACCAGCGATGACGCGGTCGGAGCCAAGCACCGCCGCAATCAAGGGTTCGTTGTCGACTCCATTTTGCAGACAAAGGATTGGCGGCATCCTGTCCGCTAAGGGCTTGACCTCCTGCAGGGCGGTCACCGTGTCGAAGGATTTCATGGCAAAGATGGCCACCTCGAACGGCCCTTGCTGTAGCGCCTGCTCCAGCGAGGAAAAGCACCCGAAAGAGGTTGGGGAAACGAGTAACGGCTCTGCCATCCGTCTGTGTTTGTCAATGGACACATCCAGGCGCAGCCCGCGCGCATGCAGCTCAGCGGCGATGGGGGATCTTTCAATAAAGACCACCCGGTGCCCGGCCAGTACCAGTGAACCACCAACGTAGGTACCGATCGCCCCCGCACCAAATACCAGCACTGAGATTGGTTTCAGGTCACTCATCTGTGAACCTCCTAAGCAACTGGTCGTTCCGAGTAGACGCCAATGATGTTATTAGAGGATGCAGGTTATTGCAGAAATGGGGAGTCGACGACAAATATATTGTACTTGAATGTAAGGGTGCATATAGA
>Ga0315274_10017607_pt1 | contig 10076 bp, 13 predicted proteins | sample YL17G02_20_MG_FD_203700 | JGI IMG/M metagenome (GOLD analysis project Ga0315274, IMG submission 203700) | Sediment microbial communities from Yellowstone Lake, YNP, Wyoming, USA - YL17G02_20 | ecosystem: Environmental > Aquatic > Freshwater > Lake > Sediment | place: USA: Wyoming | collected... | reverse complement strand
GACGATAACGAGTTATAGCATAGGCGATTAAAATAACCCACACAGTAACGAGAATGTTTCCTATGGGTGGAATATTTATATCAAACCACAAAGGGTAATTAGTACTGCCCCCAATAAATGCGATGGTCGTTCCTATAAAAACATACTTGATCTGGTTCCTTTTCACTCCCGTCTGTTGTTTGTAAGCATTAAACATTAACGTGCACGAATAAATCACATAACCCATAAAATAAATTAAAAAGGGGATATAGGCTTTACCGGCAGTAGGCCAGAACAGGAAAAATAGGCGAGGCCTGACGTCAAGTACTATAAACGAGGTAAAATCTAAAACCAAAAAAATCGAGCACAACAAGTACGCTAATTTTATCTGCTGCTTAAAATAGCGGTTTCTTTCGATTACCGTAACGCTGAGATGGAAAAAAACTGCCGGAATAATAATCGCCCAGAACATAAGCACCCGGCACCAAAACAACGCAGATGGCGCGTCTTTTGCCAACTGCCATATAAAATAGCAAAAAGACCACAAAGAAACGCCTGCGGCATAAGCCGCTACCGTACGATTCAATAATGCGCGATAACCTTTTACCAACACATAAACGCAGACCAATAGACTTGTTACCGCGTTTATCAACGCACTTAAGGGATAATATAATACCCCACTATTCTCCATCAACCATCAGCCTTTATTTTGCGAAGCCACAATATATTGCATTATTCCCTGTTGCTCATATAAAAGCGTTAAGCGTTCCTTGGCGAAACCAGCGTCAATAAAAATCTGTCCAAACTCCTTTTCATCCCTGTAGATTAACTGCCAATCAGTAACCCAATCCATAAAATGAAGCGTAGGGTTACTATACTTATCTCTCACGTTGGCGACCATTAAAACGCCCCCCGGAGTTAACAACTCTTTTAAATTCCTGGTTACTTCCACTGCCAATCTAAAATTGAAATAATCGTACAAACCCGTAGCATAAATCATGTCGTATTTTGTATCGACCTTTCGGGTAACATCTTTAGCGAGCCCTAACTTAACCGCACTTTTTTGGAAAAAGCGAACCCGGTCGGGAAAATCTCTTAGTAAATTTTTGCCAAAATCTAAAGCTGCCTTTTCTATATCATAACAATCAAAAAATACATTATTATTAAGCAACTTACCTGAAGCCAAAACCTCTTGTATGTCGCGGCATGGGCCCGAAGCCAGGCACATTATTCTTATTGGATCGGAATGCGGCTTTTTGTTATTCACGACATCTATAATCATTCTTTTAAAATCTTCTTTCCTATTCCTAACGGCAATCGCCATCGCCGTCATTTGCAAGTAATTATCGAAAAGTCGCGGGTAACCTGTTGTTGTGGGATTATTCTGATAAAGATCGTCGATTATTTTAAAATCTCCGGCGTATCCAAACGGTTTTTCAAAACACCATTTGACAAAAACACCTTGCATAAAAATGCCCCTGATTTTTTTAAGGAAAAGCCGTTTGAGTTTTAGGACTTTACTGTTTAAGCCTTTGCTTAAATTGATTTTCTCGAAATTCATTATTCCTCTAAAAATACTATTGACTTCCAGATTGAATTCATTCTGGAATTTCCCCCATTCCCCTGGATGTTCAGAAAGATATTTTTCTATTTCGGCTGCACGTCTTTTATAAAGTTTGACTTGCGTCCGAATTGTCGTTTTAATCTCGCTCAACCCCAGCACTTTTCCACCTTGCATGAAATCTCCCGAAAAACTATTTGCGGTTTTTACGCGCAGTAATTCCAGGTCTTTTTCCTTAAGCCCAATAAATGCCGCGCCGTAGCGGAATTTGCCACTTTCAACGAGTTGTTTATCCCAGATGACTTTGAACTCGGTTTCGATTGTTTTCCCCGGAGAGATTTCGATTTCCGCTTTAGCCTTGGAAAGAAGTAACGGTTTATCTAAAATAAAACCTAAACCCGTTTCGCTGATGTCAACGCTCTGGGCAAAAAAAGACGGCGGTATCCTAACAGGAAAATTTACCGCCACGCGGGGATACAGCCGCTTATCATTTTTTACAACCATACTCATATTGTTTTCCCCACGCCCCCTCTAAAATCTCCCCTTCCACTCCAGCCTTACCGCTGTCCTGGCGGTATCGGCCGCGTCGTTATTGTCGGTCAGCTTATACTTTACTCCCACTCCCACCCGGATATCCCGTAAAATACCCCAGCGGATCAGCGATAGCGGCCAAAACCGGCCCCCCGGCAATCGCAAGCCCCAGCAAAACTAAGAAAATAATCCGCATGATTACTTTCGTTATTTCTTATCCCCTCGAGTGTTGCGGACTGTGCATTTGAGATAACTTCTCTAAAATCCATGACCTTACTATTGAAGTATAGCCTAACCCTACTTTCTGGCCCAGCCGCTTTAATTCCTTAATGGAACTCCTTTCCAACCGTATAGCTACCGTGTCTTTTTTTTCTTTTTCAAACACAACGTCATCCGCCGGCAACGTTTCATTAAAATGCTCGCTAAAATCATGCGTGTCCCAAAAAGCGGCCACTTCGGAATCTTTCTTGAAAACAGGAATTTTTTTCTTCATAAAATCACCCCTTACAAAGTTTTTTTTCGCTTTCGCTCATATCCCTGGCTGTAATGGGTAACGCCGTACCGGCGCCCCAATCCCTTAACACGATAAAAAGATACCTTCCGCTGTCCGTTTTGCCGAGTATATAGTAAATACCGTCTCCGCGGCCTTTTCGCTTTAAACAACTCTGGGAAAAAACCGCCTGTTCTACTTCATCCGGCGTAACATGATGTCTGGCGATATGTCCAATGTTCTGCTGATTCCATGCCAGGTGCCGGTATCTTTGCATCTACCCCCCTTACCTATAGTGTATTGCATTGCAATACGTTTGTCAAGGCTGCCTTCAAAACTCCACCCCCTGCTGTATCCTTAGCGAATCCTCCTGGGTCAACATCGACAAATACCGCATGGTCATGGCCGGCGAATTGTGCCCCAGGTGATGCTGCAACGCCTTGGGGTTCCCGGTCTTCCTTAAACGGATAATGGCATCACTGTGCCGTAACAGGTGCGGGTACACCCGCTTACCAATCTCCGCCTTTTGCCCGGCCTCATTTAAAATCTGCCAGGCCCGGGAACGGTTAATATCAAAAAACCGCGCCTCCTTCTCCAGCTTGGTCCGGTAGGCAAACGACTCCAGCTTTTCCTTGAGCCGCGCCGGCAGGGCCACCCAGCGCCGCTTGCGGCCCTTGCCGATCAGCTCAACCGCCGGCCGGTCTTCAAACATACGAATCGACCCCGGGGTCAACGCCAGGGCTTCGCTGATCCGCAGGCCGGTCTGGAATAATAGTTCGATCAACAACTGGTCCCGTTCGCGGGCGCACCCGGCGATCAAAAGTTCAATTTCCGGCTGGGACAGGTAACTGACCGGCGCATTGACGCAATTCAGGGCCGTTTTTTGCATTACCGCCAGATTGCTCATTAAACACCTCGCACTTTTGTTTAATTTTCCCTGCCCCACCTACAGACTTCCTGGTTCGCTTGCTTTTGGGCCATAGGTAAAAATTAAACATTCTTGCTTCTTTTGTATACCCAAAGATCAATTCACAGGAACAGCAGGCACTACTATTTGAGTGTATCTATTTGGGAAAGGGTATTTGATATATAAGGAACGTAACAAAACAGAAGTCAAACGTAACAAAACAGAAGTGGATAACTTTTTCCCCCCGCATAAAACCTATCTTCTTGAGCGTAACAAAACAGAAGTCAAAAGCCGTGCATAACTGTGAATTCATTTATTCCCTTGGGGGCCGGACAGCACCCGTTTGATCCAGCCCGGTTCAGGGGACGGTTTTAACTCAAAAAATCCGTCCTCCAGTTTGGCCTGGACCGGCCAGTAGATTTTCAGGGCGGCTAGGATTTTTTGTAACCGCACGCGCAGCATACGGAAATTTTCTACCCCGCTGCCTAAATGCTCAAAAAGTAACAGATCCGGGAAAGAAATCGTTTTATTTAATCCATTGTTCCGGTAAGCCAAAAATCGGTAAAAATCCAAAGCCAAGGGATTTCGTTTAAAAGCCCGGACCAGATTCATGTCTAAGGGGACGGCGTGATCCTGGATGTATTTTGCGTATATCGGGTCAATAAGGATTTGTCCTTTAGACAAAGTTAGCTGGTTCGGGTTGCTGTAATCGAAATAAATATCCCAGGCCCGGCCGACCGGGGTTTGCGTGCCGATGATCCGATTGTCCGGTGTTTTAGGTTCTACCAAAATATTGCTCGTCACATAATTTAGTAACTGCTTTCCCAGGGCCCGGTTGGCAAACCCTTCCGTGTAGCCCAAATTTTTTATATAGTCGTTAAAACAACGGCCGACTTCTATAACATTGGTTTTTTTGGTGACCACTTCTGTATCGATGAAAATCTGGTTCATCCGGGCATAACAGCCGTAAGGCATTTCGTAATCGGGATGCCGGGTGAAAATAATTCGGTATAGTTTTGTATCTTTGATCCAATCGCGCGTCACAGCGGGAGGCTTTTGGGTAGGTAACCCGAAGACCATAAAGATACTGCCGGAAAAACCCACGTCCTTTTCCAGCTCGCCGAAATATTTCTTTTCCACCAGATCAAGAATCCTGGCTTGTGTTGATAGAGATGCGCTTGTCCGGGAAATTTTTCTTTCTTGATTCATACCGCCCCTTTTAACGCCGGCTTACTTGTGCGCCGGCGTTACGGCATTAACAAAATCCTTGAGATTGTCTTTTGACACATAATACCGCCGGCCTATTTTCTGCGCTTTGAGTTTACCCTGGCGGATATACCGGCGGATCGTTTCTATGTTGGCATCAAGCGCCGCGGCGATATCTTCGACCTTTAACAATTCGATTTCCCCGCGAAACAGTTTTACCGAGGTCATAGCCCCCCTTTATCGTTGTCCGCTTTTCTTAATTGCGTTAGCGTCTCGTTTGTTAGGTTGGTTTCGAGTCTTTTTATATAGATTTCTCTTTCTGAAAGGGCAGTTAAGGCGCGTTTTTCCTTTTCTGAAAGGGCTAAAGCCTGCTGGGATAGTTCAGAAATAGCCTTCTGGCCTTCTGAAATGGTTTTATCCTTTTCTGAAATAGCCTTTTCCCTTTCAGAAAGAGCCTTTTTGGTGTCTCGTAAATAATAGGTAAGGCTGCCCGATAACATCAGCCCGAGTACCCCCAGCCACATGGCCGTTACCCGCCATTTTGCTGCATCTTTTGCCAGAGTTTCTTGTTTTTGGTGCATTTCCGAAAGCAAGGCCGGCAGGTTTTTTACCTTCAAAGCCCTTTCGGAAAGAGCCTGTCCCTTTTCTGAAAGGCGAAGTGCTTCGCTTTCTGAAATTTCAAATTCGCGGATTTTTTCAGACATTTCAGACATTTCAGAGGGAGAGGACCTACCCAAAGCGGCTAATGTCTGCCTTTCCTGTTCTTCCTTATGAAATTTCTCGATATCAGCCCTTAACACATAGGCTTTTTTCCGTTTCTTGTTAAGAAGTTTTTGGGTTTTGAAAGCGTTGGCAGAAATAATGTTCCAGGCATGGCGTTCAGAGATGCCTAAAAGGTCGCTGGCGTCTTTAATGGTGATCCAGATTTCGCCCGCGCCGGTAACAGGGTTTTCGAGTTGATTCATAGTATCAGCCATTTTTTACCTTGCCTTTTTAAACACTCGCGGTCCGTCAGGATCCTACTAAAAATATAAATCGTTTTTACATTTTGTCAATACCTTTTTGTCGTGCATTGTAGTGTATTGTCGTTAAAGCGGCCAGCAGAGCCGAAAAACCGCTTGCCTTAATTTTGCCGGGTGCTAAATTAAACCGATGAGCCAGCATTTGCCGATCAACCCCGACCAAATCCAGCAATCCGATATCCTGCTGGTCCATGACCGGCAGGGGATGATGGGCTGGCTGATCCGCAAATTCACCCGCAGTTACTGGAACCACGCCGCTTTATTCGTCAGCAAAGACGGCCTCTGGCCCAAATGGGTGATCGAAGCCCAGCCCGGCGGCGTGATCGGCAGCCCCTTCGAACTCAAATACACCAAAACCATCCGTGACGACAACGGCCAGATCATCGAAACCAAACCCGCGCCGCAATTCCATATCGCTATAGCCCGCGCAAAAAATCTAACAGCCCAACAGCGCAAGGACATTGCCACCAGCACATACAAATTCGCCCTGCAAGACACCGGCTACGATTACCTTTTACTGATCCTGGGCATGATCCTGCACCTGCTGACCTGGCGGCGCTGGCATCCGTCCTGGCTAAACCGCAAAGGCCGGTTCATCTGTTCCGAGCTGGTAGCCGCGGTCTACGCCGCAACCGCCGGCGTCGCGTTCGGCCGCTATACGTCCAGCGGCTACGTCACTCCCGGCGATATCGCCGCCAGCTGCGCCGCCGGGGGATATTTTGAGATCGTAATGCAAAATTAACCGAGGAGAAGGATATGAATAAAACTAAAACATTAGTTTTTGTAGGAATATTTGTATCGGCTTTTTTACCTTTTACTCAAGCAGACAATACTGATCAAGCTCAAACGGTCTCTAATCAAAAACAAGTTAAAGGGTATCTTGATAATGCTAAGAAGTTTCATGATAGTAAAGATTACGATCCAGCCATAATGGAATATTCCAAGGCGATTGGTGCCGATCCTAAAGAAGCTATGGCCTACGGCGGGCGTGGGCTTATGTATCTTTTAAAAGGACAATATGATTCGGCCATAATAGACCTAAACAAGGCCTTAGAGCTTAATGGTGATTACGGTGAGGCGTATTTCGGCCGCGCGATAGCGTTGCAACAGAACGGAGAGCAGGAAAAAGCATTGCAGGACATTGAAAAGGCTAAATCCTTAGGTTATCCCGTGAGTTCAGATTTTTACGAGTCTTTTAAAAACGAGGCAGCCAAAAAAGACAGAACCGTTAATACTCAAGAGTACAAATTAATAACAAATAATGATTTACCTTTTATTTGGATTGCATTAGATAGTTTAAAAAATAAAAAAATTGAAGATATCCCAAAAGATACTAAAAAATCTTTGGCCTTATGCCTTATGCCCGGGTATACTTTGAATAAAAATGAATTTGAATGTGAGGATATCTATAAAAAATTAGAACCTAAAATAAATCAAGGGTTACAAGAAGTCAAAAATATGAAACGGATTTACTTTAAATATGTCTCTACCTTACTGGCCTATAACTTTGAGAAAAAAGCCTTTTTGACATCAATTTCGAAGTGGAATGCTTTAGCCTTTTCTCATGGTTATGGTTTTAATCTTAACTGGAAAGACTATCCTGATGAAGCTAGTTTTTCTTATTTTGAATTTCCTGAAGCTGAAGCAAGATCTCTTGCTGGAAAACTTGAAAAAAGTCGCCAATGCACATACTATATTTATGGAACTATAGTAAAGGCGGGTACTAGGTTCGTAGATTCTGAGTTTTCTCCATTTCCTTTTAACGAAAAACACCCTGTTTTAGAAATTGCGCCGGAGTTTATGAGAATCGAATTAAAAGACGGCACAAATTTGGGATATAAAATACTTAAGAAAACAGCAAAAAACAATGGCGTAAACAGTAACCGGGATTAACAAGGGGGCGATGGTTGGGCTTATGGGGGCTGTTTTTTCTTGCTGGGGTGTAATGACCGTGCCTAATAATGAGATACTTAAATTAGCGTCTACCCGTAGCCAAAAATCGCCTCAAAGTGCCAGTATCTCCTGATACTTTCAACGCGAAAATCCCATATCGCCTAAAACCGCCTGAGAAGCCAAAATTTCAACTCTCCCTAGAAAACCCTTGCCCGCGGCTAAAAACAAGTTTAGAATGCCAGCAATGGATCAAACCTTAAACTTTTCCGCTTTATCCGATCTCTCCTGGCGGCCGGCGGCCAAAGAACGCCTGGCCGCGCAAGCCGTGCCGATCGACGTGCGCCTGCAACGCGAAGGCATCTACCATTTTGACGAATTGATCCATCTTCAATCCAAAGACTGGCTGCTGAAACAATTCGGTCCGGGCAAAGACTACCCGGTCAAAGTCAACCAGCTGATGAAAAATATTATCTGGCAGATCCGCGACCGGATCGTGCGCGATAAACAGGAACCTTTTGAAGGCCTGCTGCGCGGCTTCTGGTACGCTTACATCAAACCGGCGTTGGCCCGGTCCGGCAGCCTGAATACAAAAATCGACCAATACCCGCAAATGATCAAAAGCTTTGTGCGGCTGGTGCAAGCCTGCGACCTGATGCGTTACGCCGAGCTGGGCTTTACTGACGACAACGCCAACGACCGCAAAATCGGCATCAACAACCACGTGATTTTATTCGCCGAAAAAACCGGGCACTTTCCCATGCTTCAAAGAATCAGCCAGGACCTGGATATAACCATCCTGTCATTAGGCGGCCAGCCGTCTTTATTAAGCGCGGAATATTTCGTCAACGAGATGAAAGCGGCCGGGATCGATATCCGCAAATCCTTTTATACTTTCGGCCTGGTGGACTACGATCCCAGCGGTGGGATCATCAAAGGCGCCTTTTTAAACGACCTGGAATTTTACGGCTTAAAACATATCCAGCACGCCGAGTTGATCCTACCGGATATTTTCAGTAAAGAAGAGATCGAGCTGTCCAAATACCCTTTACCCCAGCCCAAGGAAATGCTGGAAAAAAACCGTAAATGGCTCAAAGAAACCAACGGCATTGACGGTAAACTTTTCGGCCTGGAAGCCGACGCTTGCCCGACCAGCCGCATTGACGGCTTAGTCAAAGCGCAAGTCAACGACCTGATCGAATCCACAGAATCAATCAGAAAAGGCCGGGCCATGCTGGCCGTGGTGGAATCCTTAAACGCTTATATCCTGGCCCGTTTGCAAACCGAATCATAAGGGGGAAACTATGCCGGAAAAATCAAACTCCGTTACCAAAGCATTTACCTTACAAAGCTTCATGAAAACCGTCACGGCCTTAAAAATCTCCGAGGACGTGCTGACCGATTTTATCGCGGCGTTGGACGAACTGGCGGTCAAGGTCACGAAAAACTGCGACGCCCGGGCCCAGGCCGACGGCCGCAAAACCATCCTGGCCCCGGATCTGGAAAAAGCCTTGCAGGAAATCTTGCGCACCGGCGCCTTAACCGTGGACGAACTTTTGCCAAAAGTCGAAATGCTGACCGTAGTAGAACTATCCCGATTTTCCAAAGAGATCAAGAAGATGGCCGACGATCTCCTGAAACCCAAAGCCGGCCGAAAGACCGCTAAAAAGAAAAGATGAACCGGAACGACCTTTCCAACAGACTCTGCACACGATTTCACATGAGGCCGGTTTTCGCCAGAAAGATCCTGGCCGTGGTCTGGGAAGAAATCGGCGCGGAATTAGCCGCCGGCCGCCGGGTCTGCTTCCATGAGCTCGGCGCGTTTAAACCGATCATCCACCCCGGCCGCAAGTTTTACAACCCGCGCACAAAAAAAATCGTCAGCCTGCCGCCGCGCCGGGACGTAAAATTCAGCCCGGCCAAAGCGTTACTGAAAAAATTACCCAAACTGAAAAGGAAAAAATGAAACCAGAAGTTTCCGCCGGCCTGATCGCTTTTGCGTCCGCGGTGATCACCTCGATACTTGCGCATTGGCTGATGTTCCGGCGTCTGCGCCGGCAATTCGCCGAGCGCTACCGCACGGTTTATTTTGAAAAACAGCTGGCGTCTTACCAGAAACTTTGGTCCTTGTTGAAACCGACATCGCTTTACCCGGGTGAAGACGCGATCATCTTTGAAACAGACCCCGGTCCGCAGTTTGATCCGGCCAACGCCAAAGCCTTTTGCCGCGCGATCACCGATTTCTTTTTTTCCGAGCAGGGGATTTTTTTAAGCAAGGACGTACGCAAAGCGTTGTTCGACTTGCGGGGCGCTCTGGAAGAAATCGGCAAGACTGGCTCAAGCGGCCGGCGGTTCACGATTTCTCGCAACCAGGTCCAGCTGGTCAGAGACAGCGCCGCGCAGCTGATCACGGTGATGCGTAATAACCTGGGCCTGCGTAACCTCAAATTTAAAATCGAGGACCTGGGCGTTAAACGCAAAGATACCTGG
>Ga0315274_10017606_pt1 | contig 10076 bp, 8 predicted proteins | sample YL17G02_20_MG_FD_203700 | JGI IMG/M metagenome (GOLD analysis project Ga0315274, IMG submission 203700) | Sediment microbial communities from Yellowstone Lake, YNP, Wyoming, USA - YL17G02_20 | ecosystem: Environmental > Aquatic > Freshwater > Lake > Sediment | place: USA: Wyoming | collected... | reverse complement strand
AATATTTATCGGGACGGGGTGCGGTGAGCCTCAATATCTTGTTCTAGCCCTCATCCGTTATGTCGAGTCTCATCCCAAAGCTTTTTATGATACTGAGGTGTTCCACGTATGGACCCTTGGCCTTGCTCCTTACGCAGAGGAAAGATTTAAGTCAAATTTCCGTCATAACTCTTTCTTCATTGCGAACAATACAAGAGAGGCGGTCAACAAAGGAGTTGCTGATTATACCCCAATATTTTTATCGAAGGTTCCGGACTTGATTCGTCGCGGTCTTGTACCCATCGATGTCGCTCTCATCCAAACCTCCCCACCCGATGATCATGGCTACATGAGTCTGGGGGTAAGCGTTGATATTGTCAAGGCGGCCACAGCGAGAGCTTCACTGGTGATCGCTCAGGTTAATTCAAATATGCCACGTGTTCATGGAGACGGATTCATTCATATCGAAGATGTGAATTTCATCATCCCCTATGATGAAGCGATATTGGAATATGTTTCAGAAACAGATAGCGATATCGCACAGGAGATTGGAAGATATGTCTCCCGTCTCATCGGGGATGGGGAGACAATTCAGGTGGGATACGGAAGCATACCCAATGCGATTCTTTCAAATCTTTATGATAAGAAGCATTTAGGCGTCCACACGGAACTTCTGACGGACGGCATCGTAGCATTGATGAAAAGGCGTGTGATCGACAACACAAAGAAAAGTATCCATCCCGGAAAGACAGTTGCCGCATTCTGCATGGGAAAGAAAGAGACCTATGAATATATCCATGATAACCCTGCTATTGAATTTAGAACGATCGACTATACGAACAACCCTCTGGTCATCGCCCAGCATCATCATATGACGGCAATCAACACGGCTCTGGAGATTGACCTCACGGGTCAGGCCACTGCGGAATCCATCGGGAAGTTATTTTATAGTGGCGTCGGAGGCCAAGCTGACTTTATGAGAGGTGCTGTTTTGTCGCCTCATGGTAAAACCATCCTGGCCATGCAATCCACAGCGGAGGGCGGGACTCTCTCAAGGATCGTCCCTTTTCTCAAGGAAGGGGCGGGTGTGACACTTCATCGAGGCGATGTTCATTATGTGGTGACCGAATACGGGATTGCCTACTTACAGGGGAAGAATGTCCGAGAACGTGCAATGGAATTGATCTCCATCTCCCATCCGAAATTCAGAACCTGGCTGATAGAAGAAGCGAAAAAACTCAATTTTATCTTCAGGGATCAGGCATTCATACCGGGAAAGAGAGGGGAATATCCCGAGGCCTTGGAAACCCATAGAACAACAAAGACGGGTACGGAGATCCTTCTCCGGCCGGTGAGGATAAGCGATGAGCCTTTACTAAAAGACTTTTTCTATTCTCTCTCAGACAACAGCCTCTACCGCCGGTTCATCTCGGTAAGGCAGGATATGCCCCACGAGCGCCTTCAGGAATTTGTGGCCATTGACTATACACGGGAGATGATCATCCTTGCCGCAATTCAAAAAGAAGAAAAGGAAGTGATCGTAGGGGTCGGACAGTTTGGGATTAACCAGACAATCCATACTGCAGAGGTTGGATTTGCAGTGAGGGACGACCATCAGAACAAAGGAATCGGAACGGAGTTGCTCTCCTACCTTACCTTTCTGGCGAAGAAACAGGGGCTCCTTGGTTTCTATGCAGAAGTGCTGGTTGAAAACAGGCCCATGCTCCATCTCTTTGAGAAGATGGGATTCGATATGAAGAAGAGGCGTGAGGAAGGGGTGTATGAACTGGAGATGACGTTCCGATGAGATGAAAATAAAAGCAATTTAGGTTCCGCCATATTAGTAGACCTGGTCAGGGAACGTATTGACCTTTAAATCTCTCTCCAGCATCTTATACATTTTGGGGCTTTCCCACTCCTCATCAAAGGCCTCAACGAAAATGCCATCATAGATGGCCCAACTCCTTCCCCGGACCGTTTTCTCCATTCCCTTTCTGCGAAAAGGGGTTGAATCATCCAGTTTTTCGTAAAGTAACCCTCCCGGTTGAAACTCCTTGTGGATCCTTTCCATCATCTTGCCGCCTTTGAAGTAGGTAAATCCATGTCTCTCCCACAATATGGCATTGTGATAAAAAAAAGCACCCATGGTGATGGTCTTCAGCCCCAAAGGTACCGTGAATGCTTCCAGAGACTTTACAAATTCTTTAACTAGGCGTAATCCATGCCTGACCATTCCAGGGGCGAGACCAGCCTCCATGGCCTGGACCTCTTCAGGGATATTCCTCGATCGCGTACCGAGTAAGGTCTCCCTTCCAAATTCGTCGACATCTACGTTAAATCTCTCTGAAAAAGGATTGTTGATGCTCACAAAGTCAAGATAAAGGCTTTGCATGAAGGCCTCCAGGGAGACCTGACACGAGAAGATACAATCTTTGTCCTCTTTTCTGTTTTTTACCTCGATGCATGCAAAATTTTCGTCAGGAGGGAATATCCCTGTGACGACTCTTTCTCCAAATCGATTCGTTAACGTCTGACGGTCAATTTGAAACATCTCGAATATGGCTTCAGGAACAAGGCGGAGGTAAATCGAATTCCGCTCCTCTTTAGGGAGTCGGTTGAGCTTCGCTATCGAGAAAGTCATCGTCTAATTGTTTGGAATTGTATGGAAGGGTACCCTGCCCTCAGTCATTTTTTACCGAGGGCAGGCCAATGAGCCATTTCGTCGCACAAACAATTGCTTATTTACAATCTCTCTCCAGCAAGCTGTATCACAACGCTGGGATCGGTGAGGGTGGACGTGTCGCCCAACTCCTCGATCCTGCCCTCTGCTATCTTCCTCAATATCCTCCTCATGATCTTTCCACTCCGCGTCTTGGGAAGAGCATCAGCAAATTGGAGCTTGTCCGGTGTCGCGATCGGGCCAATAACCTTTCTCACATGGGCCAGAAGCTCTTTCCGCATTTCTTCGCTCCCCTTCACGCCAGCCTTTAGAGTGACAAAAGCATATATCCCCTGACCCTTCACCTCGTGAGAAATGCCTATCACTGCTGCCTCCGCTACTGAACGGTGGGACACCAGGGCACTTTCCACTTCTGCTGTTCCGATCCGGTGACCTGAAACGTTGATGACATCGTCGATCCTACCCATGAGCCAATAATAACCGTCCTCATCCTTCTTTGCCCCATCGCCCGTAAAGTAGTGACCAGGAAAAACAGTGAAATATGTTTCCTTAAACCTCTTCCGCTCTGGATCGTTCCAGAACCCTCTTAACATACCTGGCCAAGGTTTCGCAATAACGAGAGAGCCCCCTTCTTCAACATCGCACTCACTGCCATCCTCTCTGAGGATCTTCGGAACGATGCCGGGGAAAGGAAAAGTGGCTGAGCCCGGCTTCAATGGAGTGATCGGCAATGGACTGATCAGAAACCCGCCTGTCTCTGTCTGCCACCAGGTATCCATAATTGGACACCTCTCCTGACCTACATTCGTGTAATACCACTTCCATGCCTCTGGATTAATGGGTTCACCCACCGAACCAAGAAGCCTCAGGCTGGAAATACCCCTATGCTTCACCCATGCCTCACCTTCTCGCATTAATGCCCTGATGGCTGTGGGCGCAGTGTAAAATACGCTTACCTTATACCTTTCGACGATCTCCCAGAATCTGTCAGGGTTGGGATACGTTGGAACACCTTCAAACATTAGAGTCGTACCCCCAAGCGCCAAGGGGCCATATACCACATAGCTGTGACCGGTCACCCACCCAATGTCTGCTGTGCAAAAGAAAACATCTTCTTCTTTAATATCGAAGACCCACTTCAGAGTCTGATACACAAAGAGGAGATATCCTCCTGTAGTATGAACGACCCCCTTGGGTTTGCCTGTACTCCCACTGGTGTAAAGGATGAAAAGAGTATCTTCTGCATCCATTAACACGGGTTCACAGGAAAGCTTTATGTCCTCTTTTGCCATCTCCTCATGCCACCATACATCCCTCTCTTTCACAAAAGGCACATCGATCCCCAATCTCTTGACGACAATCACCTTCTCAACGCCGGGGCAATCTTTCAACGCCTCATCGGCATTGATCTTGTTTTGAACGATCCTGCCGTTTCTGTAATATCCGTCCGCAGTGATTAGGACCTGCGACTCACAATCGTTTATCCTATCCCGAAGGGCCTCAGAGCTGAACCCTCCGAAGACCACACTGTGGATGGCCCCAATTCTTGCACAAGCAAGCATGGCAATGGGAAGCTCAGGAATCATTGGCAAGTAGATGGACACTCGATCCCCCTTCTTCACTCCAAGCTTCTTCAGGACATTTGCAAATTTGCAGACATGGTAATGAAGTTGCTGATATGTAAAAAACCTGTTCTCTTCCAGAGGTTCCCCCTGCCAGATCAAAGCAACCCTGTTGCTCCTCCAGGTATTGAGATGTCTGTCGAGGCAGTTATAACTCGCATTGAGCTTTCCACCGCCAAACCATTTAACTTCTGGCTTATTAAAGTCCCACTCCAATACTTTGTCCCATTTCTTGCTCCAGTCGAGTTGTTCTGCAAGTTCCTCCCAAAATTTCTCCGGATCGTTAAGGGACCTCTGATACAATTCTTTGTAGTCTTCCATGCGCCTAATGGTAGCCTTCATCTTAACCGCATCCGAAGGTTCATAAACCAATTTCTCTTCCTGTATAGATATTTTTTCCTTCACTTTCAACGACCTCCTCTCAATTTTTTAGTAGAACAAAGCTTGTTATTTTGTTCACAAGCAGTAAACAGCCTAAATATACTGCATATGAAATTTTTTTTCAAGTAGAGCAGGCATTTTTTTTACTGAGAGGGATAATTGGTTTTAGGAACGTATAATCCGTGAACCTTTTATCGCAAAATATTTGATTAGATTGATGTTTTTAAAGAGGGCTTTTGAAGAGAGATTTAGGAACACTGCTAGGTTGATAGTGATATTTTATAATTGAGACATCATATTTCGCAAGGCGCTATTTGTTTGTCTTTCATAAATATATAAAATAGTTAATAAAAACAATGGATTATAAAATATTTGAAAATTTTTTTTCATCATTAATCCTCATAAGATTTTTCTTGACAAAAAAGAGGCAATTTTGTAGTTTGGTGCAGAACAAGAAACATTTCACAAATGGAGCCTCACAGGTGAACCTCGGAAATACTATTTACGGCTGCTGTGAGGTAACATCCCGACCATGATAAGAGCTATCTTCTCTGTCGGGATAAGGGGGGGAGCATGCTAATCGAGTATCTTGCCATCCTTATCTATATAACCATCGCTGTTGTTTTTGCCCTCTTTACCATTATTGCTACTCATCTCTTAGGCCAGAGAAAACCCTCAGCAGTCAAGCAAGCACCTTACGAGTGTGGGATGACCACCATTGGCTCAAGCTTCCGCAGGATTCCAATCAAGTATTACATCATCGCCATGCTTTTCCTCCTGTTCGATATCGAAGTTGTCTTCCTTTATCCCTTAGCAGTAGTCTTCAAAGAGTTTAAGGTCTTTGCTTTTATCTCAATGGCCGTCTTCATTGGTATCTTACTTGTTGCCTACATCTACATTTGGAAAAAAGGAGCATTGGAATGGGAATAGAAACTTATCTTGAAAAGACCCCTTTTCTGCCTTACTTGGATTGGATCGTCAATTGGGGCCGGAAGTATTCGATCTGGCCGGTCACGTTCGGTTTAGCCTGTTGCGCCTTGGAGATGATCGTCACGAGTTCGGCGACGTGGGATATTTCTCGATTTGGCTCTGAGGTTTTCAGACCCTCCCCTCGGCAGGCAGATTTGATGATCGTTGCAGGAACCTTGACCAAAAAGATGGCTCCCATGGTCAAGCGCATCTATGAACAGATGCCAGAGCCCAAATGGGTTATTGCTTATGGAGCCTGTGCCTGTTCAGGCGGGGTCTTCAAAACCTACAGTGTGGTCCAGGGAGTGGATAAAATTCTACCGGTAGATTTCTACGTCCCGGGTTGTCCACCCAGACCCGAAACTCTCCTCACAGCCCTTGTTCAGCTTCAGAAGAAGATTCAAAATGAGACGCTTGCGGATCGAAAAAATGTTCGAAACAGTCTTGAAATGAAATAATTTAATTGAGGATAAGTCGAATATGACCCGACCACGGGGGGGGGAAGGAATGGCTGAAATCAATATCGCTGTAAAGAAAGTGCAAGAAAAATTCCCGGACTCCGTCCTGGAGGTGAAGACATTTCGAGACGAGGTCAATGTCACCGTTCAGAGGAAAGACATTTTCGAGATCTGTAAATTTCTCTATTCCGATCCGGATCTCCAATACCAGATGCTCGCCGATCTCTGCGGTGTGGACTATTTCCCCCAAGCCCCTCGTTTTGAAGTGGTCTATCTCCTCTATTCCTTTAAGAACAACCATCGATTGAGAGTGAAGATAAAAGTCGGAGAAGGGGAATCGGTTTTAAGCGTGGAATCGATCTGGAAGGCAGCCGATTGGTTAGAGAGGGAGGCCTACGATCTCTTCGGAATCTCTTTTGCAAACCATCCAGATCTGAGAAGGATTCTCCTTTGGGATGGGTATGAAGGCCATCCCTTGAGAAAGGATTTTCCGGTCGAGGGACCGGATTTTGACAAACCATTCATTCCCGAGGTTTGAAATGGCAGAGACAAGGTTAATGACCATCAATATGGGCCCCCAACACCCAGCTACTCACGGGGTGTTGAGGATCGTGTTGGAATTGGATGGAGAGGTGATCGTTAAGGCCGTCCCCCATATCGGCCACCTTCATCGTGGGGTTGAAAAACTCGCTGAAAGTAAAACGTATCACCAAGTCATTCCCCTCACCGACCGTTTGGATTATACCAATGCGATGGGCAATAACTTAGGCTATGTGTTAGCCGTCGAAAAACTTTTGGGCATTGAAGTCCCAAAACGAGCTCAATATTTAAGAGTCATGATGGCTGAGCTTCAAAGGATTGCTGCCCATCTCATCTGGCTTGGAACGCACGCCTTGGACGTCGGTGCCATGACGCTCCTCTTCTACAACTTTCGGGAAAGGGAAGAGATCCTGAGAATCTTTGAGGAAGTGGCAGGAGGGAGGCTTACACCCACCTATATGAGGATTGGCGGAGTTTCAAAAGACCTTCCGGATGGGATTACAGATAAGATTAAGGAATTCGTCCAGGCCTTTCCCGACCATGTGAAAGAATATGAAACGCTCCTGACGAAGAATGTGATCTGGTTGAAGCGGACCAAGGGCGTTGGGATTATTTCCAAAGAGGATGCGATTAACTGGGGCATGACCGGACCGAGCCTCCGCGGCTCTGGAGTCAAATACGATGTGAGGAAGGCCTTTCCTTATTCGAGTTATGATGAGTTCGACTTTGAAATCCCCATTGGCTCAGTCGGGGACGTCTACGATAGATACATCGTGCGTTTGAGAGAGATGGAATGGTCCAATGCCATTGCGGAACAGGCGCTGGAACGGCTGCCCAAAGGTCCCATCATTGCAAACGATCCAAGGATCACCCTCCCACAGAAAGACGATGTACTCACGGATATCGCTTCATTAATCAGGCAATTCAAAATAGTCTCCGAAGGCTTCCAGCCACCCCGGGGCGAGGTTTATGTGAGCGTGGAGGCATCCAAGGGAGAGCTGGGATACTATCTCGTCAGCGATGGATCGAATCGGCCCTTACGGATGAGAATTCGACCGCCCTCTTTCCTCAATCTTAGTGCTCTTCCCAAGATGATTGAGGGGAGTCTGATCGCTGATGTAATTTCGGCGATCGGGAGCATTGACATCGTCCTGGGAGAAATCGATCGTTAGGTGTAAAGCGTTAGGAGTAAGGTGTTTTCGCTTTACGCCTCACGCCTAACGTTATTATAACGTTAAGAGGTTTATCATGACGGAAATTCTTTTCAGCAGTTGGGGTGGAGTGGTAACAGACAATCGAGGCAAACCTGAAGCAGAGAGGCAACCCCTCTCCGTTCTCAGTCTACCTCTTGAATTGGATAAAGAGAAAAAGATCAAAGCCTTTATTGGATGGGATGGAATTGTCATCAGAGACCCTGAAGTCAATATGGTCGATTTGATTCGGGCTTATCTGGAAGCGGTTCAGAATGAATCCTGCGGAAAGTGCACTCCCTGTCGTGTAGGGACTCGGATCATGGCAACCATACTAAATCGGATTGCCAATGGCCAGGGCAAGGTTGAGGACTTAAAGCAATTAAAATATTTAGGGGAGACGGTTCAAAAAAGTTCCAAATGCAATTTGGGACAGACCGGTCCAAAGCCGGTATTGGATGCGATCGATCATTTTGAAGACCAATTCTCCGGCGCCATCCAATTACAGAAAAAGATTCCTCGCCAGGAGTATAAAGTCAAGGTGACAGCACCTTGTGAAAGCGCTTGTCCCTCTCATCTTCCCATTTCCCGTTATGTTGAGTTGATCAAAGAAGGAAGATTTGAGGAATCCCTTGCCGCTATCCGAGAGGCGACCTGCCTTCCTGGAGTTCTGGGAAGAATCTGCGTACGACCTTGCGAAGACAACTGTCGCCGTGGAAATGTGGATGAATGTATCTCCATTAAATGGCTGAAACGATTTGTGGCTGATTATGAGTTAGAAAAGAGGAAAGAACCTCTCCTTAAGAAAGAAGGGGCTTGTTCACAAAAAGTGGCAATCATTGGGGCAGGTCCAGCTGGCCTCTCCTGCGCCTACTATCTTGCCCTGAAAGGTTATCCCGTTACCGTCTTCGAAAGATTGGGTGAACCGGGTGGAATGGCTGCTGTAGGAATCCCTGACTACCGTCTTCCCAGAGATGTCCTGAGATATGAAGCAGGGATCTGCGAAAAATTGGGTGTGGAGATTCGATACAACACCCAGGTGGGAAAAGACATTACTCTTTCTCAGATGTATGAACAAGGTTACAAAGCCGTCTTTATTGGAGTGGGTGCTCAAACCAATACACCCATGGGCGTCGAAGGAGAAGATAAAGGATATAAGGGATTCATTCCTGGAGTCTACTACCTCTTAGAGATCAATTTAGGAAGAGACCCTTATCCCGAAGGGAAAAGGGTGGTGGTCGTTGGTGGCGGAAACGTGGCCATTGACTGCGTTCGATCCTCTTTCCGCATTGGGAAATCAGATGTGAACTTAGTCTATCGCCGGACGAAGAAAGAGATGCCTGCTGATCGAGTGGAAATCCATGATGCAGAAGAGGAGGGAGTGCAATTCCACTACCTCTGCAATCCTGTCAAGATCATTGAGAAGGAGGGAAAGGTTGTTGGAATGGAGTGCATCCGGATGGAGTTGGGCGAACCGGATGAAAGCGGAAGGCGAAGACCTGTTCCAATTAAGGGTTCAGAATTTTTCATCGAAGCTGATATTGCCATCCCTGCCATTGGGCAGGCGATCGATCTCTCCTTCCTTGAAGAGAAAGACGGGGTGAAGACGACTAAAAGATCCACCATTGCCATCCAAGAAGGGACTTTCATGACAAGCCGGCCAGGGATCTTCTCTGCTGGAGATTGCGTGACTGGACCAGATGTCCTGGTTCGGGCGGCAGGCCATGGAAAGAGGGCGGCTGAGAAGATTGATCTCTTCCTTCGTGGAAAAGAAGTGAAAGAATCCGAGGAAGAACGCCTGGAGGGCCTGGTTGAGAAGATCAAGGTTTATAACAAGAATGAGAAGATCGGGATCTCCGGTGGACAGAAGAGGGCGATGTTGAACATGCTTCCTCCTGATTCGAGAAAATGGATCTTCGATGAGGTGGAGGAAGGATTTTCCATTCCGGTGGCCCAAAAGGAAGCAGAGCGCTGTCTGAGATGTGTGCGCATCGGACTCTTTGCTGTTTAAAGAAACTAGATTCTGAAACAAGTTCAGAATGACATTGTTATTAGAACCCTTGTTGTCATGCCGAACTTGTTTCGGCATCTCAGAAGCTTTGGAGTTGGAGGACTGAATAGAGGATGCTGAAGCTGACGATTGATGGGAAAGAAGTTACTGGAAGGCCAGATCAAACGATTTTGGAGGTAGCGAGAGAGAATGGGATCTATATCCCCACTCTTTGCTACCATCCTAAGTTGAGTCTTATAAAATCGT
>Ga0315274_10017605_pt1 | contig 10077 bp, 9 predicted proteins | sample YL17G02_20_MG_FD_203700 | JGI IMG/M metagenome (GOLD analysis project Ga0315274, IMG submission 203700) | Sediment microbial communities from Yellowstone Lake, YNP, Wyoming, USA - YL17G02_20 | ecosystem: Environmental > Aquatic > Freshwater > Lake > Sediment | place: USA: Wyoming | collected... | reverse complement strand
CAGTTCCGCGCGAAAGGGCTCGAGCAGCGCCAGCTCACCCGGCCCCGGCAATCCGGTCGCGGCGAATTCGGAGTTCGAGAACATGCTGTACGTGCGCTTGTACTGGCGATACGCATTCAGCGTCTCGAAGTCGTAGGTGTATCCGAGCGCGCGCCGCACGCGCGGATCCTGGAACAACGGTCGTCGCAGATTGAACTGATAGGACTGCAATCCGGCGCCGAACGCGTTGGGAAACTGCTTCTTCACGATCCGGCCGTCGCGCCACTTGGGTCCGGCGTGCACGCGTGCCCACCGGCGGGCGGAATATTCCTGGATCAGGTCAAACTCGCCGGCCTTGAACGCCTCCATGCCGACCGCGCCATCCTGGTAGAACCTGTAGACGACGCGATCGAAATTGAACTGCCCGCGGCGCACGCCGAGGTCGCGGGCCCAGTAGTCCGGATTGCGCACGAAATCGAGGCGGCGGCCCGAGTCGGCCAGCGCGATGGTGTAGGGGCCGCTCGTGATCGGGTACTCGTTGACGATCTGATCGAATGGCTTTGGCACGCCATCGGGACCCACTCCCCACTTGCGCGAGAACACCGGCAGCCGCGTGCCAAGATTGAAGATCGCATCCAGGGAGCGATCCTTGAGCTCGAAGCGGATCGTCCGCTCGTCCAGCACGACCGCACTCTTCGTTCCGGCGAGGCGGCTGCGCCGCAAGGGATCCGCGTACTGGCTGGTCAACATGTCGAACGAGTGCTTGACGTCCGCCGCGGTCACCGGATCGCCGTTGGCGAAGCGCGCCTTGGCGTTGAGGCGGAACGTGATCGACGATTTGTCGGGGGCGACCCGCATCTCCTCCGCCAGCAGGCCGTACATCGTCGAAAGTTCGTCGCCCGACATCACGGCAAGCGTCTCGAACATGAAAATCATCACGCCGGCGGGCGAGTTGCCCTTGACCGTGAACGGGTTGAACTTGTCGAAGCTGGTGCGCCGGTCCGGATTGGAGAGGTGGAGCACGCCTCCTTTCGGGGCGTCCGGGTTCACGTAATCGAAGTGCGAAAATCCCCGCGGATACTTGGGCTCGCCATAACTCGCCAACGCATGCACCCACCGGCCGCCGGCCGCAGCATCGTCGCTCGCGGCGAGCGCGCCGCGGGCGAGCGTTCCGAGCAGCAGAAACACGGCAGCGAACGTCCACGCCCATGCGGCCGAGATACGGGACGGTTTCATTGCTGTAGGTGGGAAATCGATGGGGTCTGGCCGCAAGGTACCGCAGCGCGGTTCAGAGCGACGCTGCCTTTGCCACGTCTACCCACGCTCCCTTGCGTTGCGACGCCACGCAGGCCTCGATGAACGCCATCGTGTGCGCGCCCTCCTCTATGCGCGGATAAGGCAGATCGGGAACGGGCTCGCCAAGCGCCCGCGCCATCCGCTCGTGCGCAACTTCCGCGTAGATGTTGGCGAAGGCCTCGCGCAGTCCCTCCGGATGGCCGCGCGGCGTCCGCCCCGCGGCGACGATCTCGGCCGGCAGAAACGCGTCGCCACGCCCGATGACGCGCACCGGCTCGCCGATAAGCGCCAGTTTGAGATAGCTCGCCTCGCGGTGCGTCCAGTCGAGCATGCCTTTCTCGCCGTACACACGCAGCCGGATGTCGTTCTCGCCGCCCGCGGCCGCCTGCGTGACGGTAAAGGTGCCGCGTGCGCCGCCTTCGAATTCGATCAGCGCGGAGACATAGTCGACGACCTTGCGGCCCGGCAGCAGCGCGCCGACATCGGCGGCGACGCGCGCGGTGGCAAGGCCGGAGACGAAGCTCGCCAGATGCTGCGCGTGGCAGCCGATCGCGCCCATGACCAGCGCCTGCCCGCTCCGCTGCGGATCGAGCAGCCAGCGCAAGCGATTGTTCTGCGGACCATCCTCGACGCGTGTCGCAAGCCCGCTCTGGATGTACTCGACCTGTACGAGCCGGAGCGCCCCCAGCGCGCCATCGCGCACCAGCAGCCTTGCGTAACGCGTCATCGGATACGCGGCGTATCCGTGGGCAATCGCGAATATCCGGCCGTGCCGGCGCGTGCGGAGGACGAGGTCGCATGCCTCCGCAAAAGTCTGCGTCACCGGCTTGTCGCCGACCACGTCGAACCCGGCATCGAGCGCTGCGACGGCAAACGGGTAGTGGGTGTCGTTCGGCGTCATGATCGCGACCGCGTCGATGCGATCCGGACGCTGCCTTTCCCTCTCGATCATTTCGGGGACGTCGCCGTAGCTTCGCGCCGGATCGAGTCCCAACCCGACTCCGGCTGCCCGGGAGCGCGCCGGGTCGCTCGAGAATGCGCCTGCAACGACGCGCCACCAGCCGTCCATCTCGGCGGCACCGCGGTGCATGCGGCCGATCCAGGCGTCGGGTCCGCCGCCGATAACCGCCAGGCGCAGCGGACGCCCGAATTGCTCACGTATTCCCGTCATGCGGGCTCCTCGTTCGAATGAGCGACGTCGCGCAATCTCGGCAAAACCTCTAGAATCCGGGACACACTGGAATGTCGACCCCCGGGAACGAACCACATGCGCCGCAGCATACTCGAAGAAGACCGCATCCATCCGGCGATCCGCGACAAAATCGCCGGCAACAACGTCGACATCGTGCGCGAGGTCGAAACGGCGGTCGCCGCGAACGATGTCGTCGTCGTGGGCATGAAACGGAATCCGTTTCCCCGAAAGGCGCGGAAGATGCTCGACGCGCGCAAGATCTCCTACCAGTACCTCGAGTACGGAAGTTACCTGAGCGAATGGCGGCGCCGCAATGCCCTCAAGATGTGGTCGGGCTGGCCGACGTTTCCGATGATCTTCGTCAAAGGTGTGCTGATCGGCGGGGCGAACGATCTCGAACGCCTGATCGAGAGCGGAGAACTGGCGCGAACGCTGGCCGGATGAACGAGGCCCGATCCCGGCACCGATGGTAGAGATCCCCGCGGCCGAGATCGAGTGGACCGCCATCCGCGCGCAGGGTGCAGGCGGCCAGAACGTCAACAAGGTCTCGACGGCGCTTCACCTGCGTTTCGACATCCACGCGTCGTCGCTGCCCGACGCGGTCAAGGCGCGGCTCTTGTCGCGCAACGACCAGCGGATCACCGCCGACGGCGTCGTCGTCATCAAGGCGCAGCGCTACCGCAGCCAGGACAAGAATCGCGACGATGCGCTGGCGCGGCTGCAGGAGCTCGTCGACGCCGCCGCCGCCGTGCCGCGCCCGCGCAAACCGACGAAACCGACGAAGGGCTCGCAACGCCGGCGCGTGGACGGCAAGGTCAAGCGCGGCCAGATCAAGGCGGCGCGAGGCAGGGTTGTCCTTTAGCGGTCGGGCCGCATTTTCGCCCTGCGGATTCCGCGGGGTCATAATGCGTTGATGCGCCGCACCGCCCTCCTCGCGGGCGCGACCGGTCTCGTGGGTCGCGAACTGCTGATGCTGCTGCTCGATGACAGCGCTGTTGCCGACGTCGTCGTCCTCTCCCGCCGTCCCATTGCGACGCCGCATCCCAAGCTGCAGCTGGGCATCGTCGAGTTCGACCAGCTGCACAATTTCGTGCTGCCGCCGGTCGACGATTTCTACTGCTGCCTCGGCACGACGATCAAGCGGGCCGGGTCGCGGGAAGCCTTTCGGGAAGTCGACCTGACCTTTCCCGTGGCGATCGCCGGGATGGCATTGGCCTCCGGCGCAACGCGCTGCCTTTTCGTCTCGGCGCTGGGCGCCAATCCGCAGTCGCGCGTGTTCTACAACCGGACGAAGGGCCAGCTCGAGACCGAGCTGATGCGTCTCGAGTTCAACGCCGTCTACGCGTTCCGCCCGTCATTTCTCACGGGCGAACGCGCGGAATTTCGCGCCGGCGAGCGCGCCGCCATCGCTGCCGCACGACCTCTGTCCTTCCTCCTTCCGGCCAAGCTCCGGCCCGTCGCGGCCTCCGACGTCGCGCGGGCAATGCAGGCGTGTGCGAAGCGCAACAGGGCCGGTCGATTCGTCGTCCCGTCCGATGAAATCCGCCGCATCGCCGCGGCATCGCAATCCTCGCCTCCGGCCCCGCCTACTTTGCCTCCGTCGTGACCGCGATCAGGATTCATCGTGCGGGCACCATCACCAGTCGCTCGGTGCCCGATTCGGCGCCCCAGGCTTCGCCCGAGCGACCGAGCATCTGCCGCACGTCGGCCCCCGCACGGTTCGATGGAAAACTCTCGAACTTCTCCGTAACCGGATCGAACTTGACGATCGCGTTGGACGACCAGTCGGTGAGCCAGACCTTGTCCCTGTCGTCGACCCACACCGAGTACGCGCGCGGCCGATCACCCGGGAGCATCCATTCGCGCCATGCGCGCGATGCGGGGTCGTACATCCCCACATGACCGGTGTTCCAGTAGCTGATCCAGATCCGGCCGCGGGAATCGGACCAGACTCGCCGCGCTCCCTGCGCCTTCGTCGGCGGCTCGAGGACCGTTGGCGCGCCTGTTTCGGTGTCGACCCGCGCGATGTGGCTGCCGGCGAGCGACGCATAGTAGACATCGCCGGCCGGAGTCGTCGCGATGCCGTAGGGCCCGCGCCCCCCCGGCGCCGCCCACACCTTCATGTCACTGGTCTCCGGCACGAGGCGGCCGTAGTAGCCGCTCTGCCCGGTAAACCACACGCGTCCTTTTCGGTCGAACGTCAGCGTGTTGAGATTCGCGTAGTCGGCGTCGTTGCCCAGTGACCACACTCGCACTGCGCGCGTCTTCGGATCGACGCGCACGATGGCGTTCTGGCCACCGTCGGTGATCCACGGCGCACCGTCAGGGCCGACGACCACACCATGCGGCGCGGATTTCGGGCCGAGAACAATCTCTTCGTACTTCCCCGTCTTCGGATCGAGAATGCCGAGCTTGCCCGTCGTCTGCGCCGTGTAATACACCGGCCCGCCCTCCGCCGGCGCCGCGGCGACGTCATGCGGATGCGAACCGCGCGCCACGTCGAAGTAGACCGGCTCGGCGCCGGCCCCAACGGCCTGCGGCGTGAAACACGACGTCAACACGATGCCAAAGGCGATGAGCGAAACCGCCGGGAATGACAGATGGGCCATGATCGCCTCCTTGGCAAGAGCGTGTCCGTCGGACTTGCGCCGCGACCGGGAGGCTCGCGCCGCCTCGGCTTCCTTGTACCGGCAATGCCGTGCGAAGGTCAATGCGTCGGGTTCCTTGCAGCCCTCTTCGCGTCGCCGGGCGTCGAAGCGGGCACCGGAGGCTCGCCGGCGCGCCCGCGGGCGTGCAGCAGGGCGCTCGCCAGCTGCTCCGCACGCGGGTATCATCGAATGCGTCCGACGCCTCGCTGGTGCAGCGGACCGACCCTTAGGAGAGGACATCATGGCAAAGAAAACTTCCACCGACGGCATCTATCGCGTCACCGAGGTCATCGGCACGAGCAAGATTTCCTGGGAAGACGCGGCCAAGAATGCCGTGACCGCGGCGAGCAAGACGCTGCGCGACCTGCGAATAGCCGAAGTCTCGAAACTCGACATGAAGGTCGAAAACGGCAAGGTCGTCGCCTATCGCGCCCGCGTCCAGTTGTCGTTCAAGTACGACGGTTGACTTCGTCGCGGGCGTTTCCCGGCGGGGACCCGTTCCTACATTGATCCCCGCGTTGCTCATCGTGGCGTCACGCGGAAGTCGTGCCGTCGCGAAAAGTGGGGTCAGATACGACTTTTGGCAGACCGTCTGCTCATCACCGTGGCCGCAAAAAAGTCGTGTCTGACCCCACTTTTCCCTAATGCCCGCCGTCGAGGCGAATCGCAGCGCGACACTGCGGCACGTGTCCCCAGTATCCCTCGCAGTATTGCCAACGCGTACGCTGGTCGCACAGAACGCCCGCGATGAAATTCTCGCGCGAGCAACGCGCGAGCTCGGCATTCATTGCCTGCCAACGATCGGGCACCGATGGCGCGTCCGCGATCGCCGCGGACGCGACGATCGCCATCGGCGCCGAGGCACCGGCCTCATCTGCCAAACCCCGCGCCGCCTCCGACTCGCCTGACGGGGTCTGTGGTCCGGCGTCCGACGACGGCAACCCCGGTCTCGCCGCTTTCGAGTCTGCCACCACGATCCGCGAATACGGCTTCGGTGCAACGGGCGCTGGCGTCAACGCGCGCGCGGCTCCCGCGTACGCATCCGGTGCCGTCTCGTCTGTTTCGGCGGGAGTCCGCGAAGCCGGCGTTTCCGTGATCCCGGTCGCCGGTGCGGAGCGTGGTTCTGCAACCGGCGCATGAAGCCCGACGGCAACGGCGCCTACTCGATTTGCATCGTCTTCGATCTCCTGGACCGCAAAATATCCGGTCACGGCCACGGCCATGCCAAAGAGGGCGATCGCGGTGCAGGCACCCCAGGTGCCGGGCACCGTCGGCACCGCAAACCAGGGGGCATGACGGGCGGGCGAGGCGCGGCGGCGTCCGCCATCCCGGCCGTTGGAGACCAGGCCCGAAACCGACAACGGAAGGAACCGGGACACGACGGTGGGAACCTGACGCGCGCGCTTCAATGCCGCTTTGCATTGCGCGCACAGCTTGGCGCCACGCGGCGCGTGTCGGCCGCATATCCTGCATTTGACCGAAAGCGATTCCGCTGCAACCAGAGTGCCCGTCACACCCATGATTTCCTCGACGCGGAGGCCTATGACAACGTCATAGTAGCACAGGGAATCGCTCGATGCGCAACCCCCTGTGCGCCGTCGGTGCCTCGGCTCAGGACTTTTTCGCTTCGGCCGAAGCGACCGCCTTCTTCGGATTGATCAGCACGCGCCGGCCATCGGCGGTCCGGTCGGCCGTGTCGCGGATCAGCGCAATCACCTCCGTCGGCTTGAGTTTGGGATTCACCGCCAGGATCTTCGCCGCGAGGTTCGCCACGTTCGGCGATGCCATCGACGTTCCGGATTCGGCAATTCTTTCGCCTCCGGGAATCACGCTTTCCACCTGGTAGCCGTTGGCGTGCGCGACGACGGTCGGCCCATAGCTCGTGAACGACGCCTCGTCGCCCGCCCGGTCCACGGCGCCGACGGTCATGAGGTTGGGCAGCATGATGCCGGCCGGAATGCTCTCGACGAAGCTCGCGTCCTGATTGCTGTTGCCGGCCGCGGTGATGAACAGGATATCGGGCGCGCTCGCGAACGCCTTCGTCAAAGCGCTTTTTGCCATGTCGAAGTACTCGCGTGCAATCCCCCTGCGCTCCTCGGCCGTCTTGCCGATGCCGCAGACCTCGAGGTCTTCCTCGACACCCTTCACGCTGCCGCCCCAGCTCATGTTGACGACGCGCACGCCGTTCTTCTTCATGAAGTCGACCGAGGCCTGCGCGTTGCGCGCGTCCTTCTCCGCAAGCTCCCTGGAGGGACACGGATCGGGCAGCAGCGTGTGGCCGAATTCGATGCGCGCCGTCGCTATCCTCGCGTACGGATTGCCCTCGACCGCGATGCCCGCAACGTGGGTGCCGTGCATCCAGCTCCCGGCGAGCCGCAGTTCCTCGATCGTGCTCTTGTACTCTTCCGGTTTCAACGCCGACAGGAACTTCTTCAGATCGCTGGCTTCGGGGCTGTCGATGTTCGACTGCAGGTCCGAGAAACCCTTGAGCCGCGATTTCATCTGCGGCACCTTGCCGCGCAGCTCCGCGGGGATCGGCGCGAGTTCGCCCGTTGCCGGGTTCGAGTACTTGTCGAACGCGATCAGCGCCGGCTTGCCTGGCGCATCCACGACGAGGCGATCCTTGAAGAGCGCCGTGTCGACGCCGCTGTCCCAGACGGCGATCGCGATCGGTGCATAGGCGCGCCCCGGCGGCAGGTCGACGCTCCGTGCCGGCCAGATATCCGGCTTGTCGACCTTGTGCGCGGCGAGGTACGGTGCGTAGGTAGCGATCAGCGGTTCCTTGAGCGGAAGCACGAACGTCAACCGGTACCTGGCCCCGACGATGATCGGCGCGAGGTCGGACGACAGCGAACCGGCCTTGTCGACGGTCGGCTGCAGCACGTTGTTGATGTAACCCAGCGCCAGCGCCTCGGAAAGGATCTCCGCGCCCATCTTGGCTTCCTTGATCTCGTTCTGGATCACGTCGTAGGGCATCCCGGCGAGGTCGGCGGCGATGAGTCGCGAGACCTCGCGCCGGTAGGCATCCGACGTGTTGTCGCCGACGATGCGCCTCGCCTCGACTATGGCGCGCACGGTCATCCCCGAGAGCAGCTTGTCGGCCGGCTTCTCTTCGAGCTCGCGGATCCGCAACGCGCCCCTCAGGGCGTCGTCGTATCGGCCGTCGAGCAGATCCAGCCGCACCAGAACGCCAAGCAGCTCGCGCATCTTGGCCTTGTCCTCGATGTCGTACTGGGCCAGCACAGACTCGGTGTCGCGCCGCAGCTCCCGGGCGAACGCCTTGAACTTCGCATCGTCGCGGACAAGCGCTTCGAGCTTGCCGTCGACCTTGTACGAAAAGACCGGCAGGTCCGCCGCCTTTTCGATGCGTTTCTTGCTCTGCGCTGCCGCGACGACGACGAATTGCAGCGCGAGTATCGTGATGAACAATCGTGCAAACACGTTGGTGTCCTTTGCGGGGAGGGGTGGACCGGGTCGAACCCAGGTCCGGCCGGGAAAAGGGGGCTATTGTACGGGCGAAGCCACGGAGGCCGGCCGCGTCCGACGGGCGCCGGCTGGAACCGACCAGACGCATCAGTTTCGGACAGGCCGTGCTCCGACGAACCTGACGGGCGCCGGCGGTCGGCCGGCCTCTTTTCCAAATGCCTTGCCCGCCGCGCGGATTCCCGCCGACAATGCCTGCCCGTCAGGCCAACTCGAGGACCATCGAACCCATGACTTCGTCCCGGAAAGTCGCCATTGTCACCGGTGCCGGCACCGGCATCGGCAAAGCCGTCGCCGTCGCGATGCTGAAGGCCGGCTATCGCGTCGCCCTTGCCGGCCGCCGCAGCGAGCCGTTGGAGAAGGCGGTTGCGGAAGCCGCCGCGACCGCAGGCGATGCGCTCGCCGTGCCCACCGACGTGAGCAATCCGGAGTCCGTCCGCGCCCTCTTTGCGCGCACCCGCCAGGCTTTCGGCCGCCTCGACGTCCTGTTCAACAATGCCGGCGTCGGCGCGCCGGCAATCAACCTGGAGGATCTGACGTACGAACAGTGGAAGAACGTGGTCGACATCAACCTCACCGGCGCCTTCCTGTGCACGCAGGAGGCGATCAGGATGATGAAGAGCCAGGACCCGCGCGGCGGCCGGATCATCAACAACGGATCGATCTCCGCGCACGCGCCGCGGCCGAATTCGGCGCCGTACACGGCGACCAAGCACGCGATCACCGGCCTCACCAAGTCGACGTCGCTCGACGGGAGGAAATACGACATCGCGTGCGGCCAGGTCGATATCGGCAACGCCGGGACCGAGATGGCGGCGCGAATGGCAAAAGGCGTCCCTCAGGCGAACGGCGAGATCGCCATCGAACCGTTGATGGACGTCGCGCACGTCGCGAGTTCCGTGCTGTACATGGCGAGCCTGCCGCTCGATGCCAATGTCCAGTTCCTGACCGTGATGGCGACCAAGATGCCGTTCGTCGGACGGGGTTAGTGCCCATAAATGCGGCCCACTCGATCGCAGCGTCAGAACCGACCGGCCTGGTAGTCGGCAACCGCCTGCCGGATCTCGTTCTGGGTGTTCATGACGAACGGACCGTGCCGCGCGATCGGCTCGCCCAGCGGGCGCGCAGCGAGCAACAGCAGCCGTGCGTGCGTTCCATTCGCGCCCACGGCAAACCCCTCCCCCGCGCCGAGAACACCGAGATGGCCCGTCGCAATCCGAAGTGCATGGGCACGCGGGCCGATATCGGCTGCGCCCTCGAACACGTACGCGACCGCCGAATGTCCCGCCGGCAGGTCGACGCCGAAGTTCGCGTCGGCGGGCAACGCGATGTCGAGGTAGATTGGCGATGTCGCGGTCGGGTCGACCGGCCCGCGGACCCCGGCGATCGCGCCGGCGATCACCTTGATCACAGCGCCCCCCGCCGCCGACACCGTGGGGATGCTCTCCGCCGGGATGTCCAGATAGCGCGCGTCGGTCA
>Ga0315274_10017602_pt1 | contig 10077 bp, 8 predicted proteins | sample YL17G02_20_MG_FD_203700 | JGI IMG/M metagenome (GOLD analysis project Ga0315274, IMG submission 203700) | Sediment microbial communities from Yellowstone Lake, YNP, Wyoming, USA - YL17G02_20 | ecosystem: Environmental > Aquatic > Freshwater > Lake > Sediment | place: USA: Wyoming | collected... | reverse complement strand
TCAAACCGAATCCGCTGAACAGCCTGTTCCATGATCTACGGCCTCCTTGCGTGAGTTAACTCGTAGCGCAAACATAAGTTAACGCATCAAGGAGTCGTAAAAAAGGGCCGGTACGAATAATTCGGGCGAGCGGGAGATGCGCCAGTTCGTCTGGTGCCTGCCCGTGGCGCCGTCCAAGTGGGCGCAGACCTCCCTGGAATCAACGGAGTTGGCGAATCGAATGAACGACCTGCCCCGCGGCGTGGTGCCGTCCGGCGCGCAGTGGCTCACCGCCGCGGTGGACCTGGGCAAGTATCTGGCGCACTGGATCGTCGTGGCGTGGATGCCCGAAGCGGTCTGCCACATCGTGGATTACGGGCGGATCGAGGTGGCGAGCGACGACCTGGGCGTCGAGCAGGCCACGCTGGTGGCGCTCCGGGAATTCCGGACTCTCGTCTCCGAGGGTTGGCCCGTGCGGGTTGCCGGTGGCGAGCCGATGATTCCCACGCAGGTCTGGGTCGACGCCGGATACATGGCCCCCGTCGTCTACGCCTTCTGCCGGGACTCCGGAACCCGGTTCCGTCCCGCCGTCGGCCGCGGGGCCGCCCAGCAGCGTCACTAATGGTACAACCGGCCGACGCACACCGGGTCGATCGTCAAGCACATCGGGGAGGGGTTCCACATCAACTATCAGCCTTCCGAGCGGCTCCACCTGGTGGAGGTCAACGCCGACCACTGGAAGACCTGGGTGCACCAGCGGCTGAGCACGCCGTTGGGCAAGCCCGGAGCAATGTCGTTGTTCCAGGCGGCTCCGCAGGAGCATCTGGCGCTGGCCAAGCATCTGACCGCGGAGACCAAGACGGAGGAGTTCGTGGCTGGACGCGGCGTGGTCGTGAAGTGGGAGCGGCTGCGCCGGCAGAACCATTGGTTCGATGCTCTGTACAACGCCTGCGCGGCGGGGAGTCTGTGCGGCGTGCGGTTGGTGGGTGAGCCGCCGGTGTGCGTCGCCCCCGATCCCGAGCCCATCTCCAAGCCCTTGACCATGCCCGATGGCCGGCCGTTTTTCATCACGCAGAGGTGATGGGGTGCGACGAAGCGGGAGTGCAGCGCTCGCATTCGAAGGCCGGAGCAACGCCCCGGACATGCCGAGGCGTTGGTGGAGGGGAAGTGATGTTCTCAGCCGTTCTCGGCCAAGGCGAAGTACTCCGTCATCGCGTCGAGATGGGCACACGGCGTCGCCGCGTAGTTCCGCCGGTGGCGCGTCTCGACGATGCCACGCTCCTTTGCGAACGCCAGAGCCACCGCGACCTGGGTGAAGGGCAGGCCCTCGCGCTGGACCAGCGACTCCAACGTGAAGGCTGCGTCGCCCGCCTCGTCGACTGCGAATGCGACTCGTTCGAGCGACGCCTTGGGGCAGCGGTGCTCATAGGGCTCTCCGCGGCGTGGCAGAACCCTGCGGATCAGGTGATCGTCCTCGACCTGGAAGGTCTCATCGCGGGTGGGCGCGACCGTCGCAGTCGCCTCCGCTCCGCGGGACGTGTCGGTCACATCCGTTGGGCGTTTGGTCATCGCACGTCCTCCTGACTCGGCTGGACCTCAAAGTCGCACACCCAGAGCTCCCCGTCGTCGTTCCGCTCGGAGTCCAGACGGTCGCCGCCGGTGACCTCGATGCGATAGAACCAGCCTTCGTCGTACCGGGCCATGTTGATGACGCCCGCGCACTGCCCTGCGAAGTGGTCGCTGCGAATGGCGACCCGCGTTCCGTCGGGCAGTCGCGGCGGGTTCTGGGTAGAGGCGTTCATGGTTCACGCTGCCTTCCCGTTGAAGGCGAACTGCCCGCGGTCAACCTTCTTGAACCGCGAGGCGGCCCCCTTGTCACGCTCTTCGCGCATCATGGCGGCGTAGAGCGTGGCGTGCGGGGTCTTGCCGCCGGGACTCTTCCACAGTCCCTGCTCGGCCATCGCGGCGATCAGTTCCTGGGCCCGCATGGGCTTGTCCGCCTTGGCCAGAACCTGGGCGGCGGCGTCGAGGGCGCTGACCCGCTTGGGCTTCGGCTCGCCGCCGGCCTTTTTCGCCTTGGCCTTCTTGGCCCGGCCCTCGACCGTGCTCGTTGGGGCCTTGGTTTTGGCGACCGCCGCCGTCGGGCTGGCCTTGCCGACGGCCTTCTTCTTCGACCTACTCTTCTTCCTCGTACTCATAGGACATCTCCTTGGGTTAGAAACCGCCGCGTCAACGCAACGCGGCATCTTGAAACTCGCTGCTCAGTTCACCGGCACCGTCAGGATGCGGTGCTCGCCGTCGGGCATCTCGTGGTCGCAGAGGTATGCGAACTCGACGCCGGCGGCGGCGAGGCGGTCGGCCTCGGCCCGGGCGACGACGAGGTTCTTGCCCTCGACCCGCACGGCTACGCCGCGCCCGTCGGCTTCGGTCCACTGAATGGCCTCGTGGGCCGTCTCGAACTCAATGGCTTGGTACTCGATGGTCATGGTCGTTGCTCCCTGTTCCCTTCCCCTCCGTTTCTCTTTCAGTTCCTCGGGTCGGGCACGAACAACTCGCCAACCTCCCAGACCTCGCGGCCGTACTGCGTTGCGACCACATACGACCATGCATCGATGCCGTTGCGTCGAAAGTAGCAGACCCGCACGATGCAGCCGGGCTCGCCGTCTTCGATCGAAACCACCATTGTTTCCGCCTTCAGGCGTCGATTGGTTCGTGTCGGCCCGTCGATCTTCGTCATGGCCTTCTCCTTCGTGTTCGGTACGCCCCATCCGTACAACCCCATGAGGGCAAGTTCGACGAACGGAAGCAAGCGAATTCCTCCGGAATTCCGGGCGAATTCCGCAGATTTTTTCGGCATGTGGGGGCGCGGAAGGTGGTTACTTCAGGCACACGGACTGCTTGTGGGCGGTGGGCCGCAGGCAACGGGCGTGCCTGACGTGCGGAGGGCTGCCTGGATGATCATTCAAGAGAAGCCGACAGGGAACCGGCAACGCTTGACCACGATCACCGTCGAGCGGCCGCGGCGTCCGGCGTCCGGCGGGTTGAAGCTGCCGATGTGCCGCACGCTTGCCGACCAGGGCGACGGCAGTGCGCTGTGGTGCGTCCGATGCCCAAGCGGCCGGCGGTTCACGCACCGTCGGCCTGGACCCCGGCGCCACCGCCATCATCGAGCGCTGGCTCGACGCGCGGTCCCGTCTCGGCCTGGGCGGCCGCCACCCCGTCTGCTGCACGCTCCGCGGTCACCCGATGGCCGATGCTTACGTCCGGGTCATGCTCAAACGCCTCGCCGCCCGGGCGGGCATCGACAAGCGCGTCCACGCCCACGGACTCCGCCACACGCACGCCGCTCAACTCCGCGCCGAAGGTGTCGACATCGCCATCATCTCCCGCCAGCTCGGCCATGCCAGCATCACCACCACCGCCCGCTATTTCGACCACCTCGCGCCAAGAGCGGTCATCGAAGCCATGCACCTTCGAACCTGGACGGGAGCGTAAAGACACGCTGCTCACGTGCTGTTCCGCACGTTACGCCCACCGCCTCCGCGCCATCGGCCACCTGCACGAAGCCGAGGACGAGTCGCAGGAATGGCCCGACGTCCACGCCGCCATCCGCGGGGCCCGCAACGCCTACCAGACCGACGGCACCATCCCGAACTGGGAGTCGCTCGAAGCACGGGTCGGCGAGGTGCGCGACGCTGAATGAGCAATCTCGCACAACGCCGCACGATGACGCGGCGCTTCAGCGTCGCGTTCGGCTTTTACGAACCGGCCAGCGAGCGTCTTGGGGCGGCAGTTGCGCATTCTTGGGGGCCCCTGGTACAACTCGTGCGCCTTGGACAGACTTGGCCCGGAGTACCGCGGAACATCCGCGAAGCCATCGTTGCGATCGGCCTGAGTGCCGCTCGGTCCCCCGCGTCCGCGACCGCGTGAGGTTTCAGAATCCTCCTCATCGCAACCAGAAGAAAACCGGATGTTTCACCACGGTCGTGCCGACACGCCACGTCTCGCGACCGCCGACAATAGTCTACCGCCCCTTTGTCGTTTGCGGGACGATGATGTTGCCGCCTTGGATCGTCACGGCGTTGTCCGTCGCGCGTTGGTTCATCGAAAGGTCTGGTTCTACCAGACGATCTCGATCCTTCACCTCAATCCAGAATCGGTCGTTCGTTCCCGGCTCTCCTCGGTCTTCGACGTAGGTAGTAAACGAGTAATTACCAATCGCATCCGGCCAGGCAGGCTCCTGGTATGTCGCCTTACCTGTAATCGTTGCCCATCCAAACGCTGGCGTAGATCGACTTTCGCCTACGGATAGGCCGGTCATGACGTTGCTTTTGAGTCGATATATTGAGCCGTCACGCAAGTGCCGGATGAGAAGCAGGCTCCCTTTCACATTCGAGCGTCCGAGATACTTCGCGTTGAACCCCGCGTTTGTCCGATCGCCCAGATAACCTGTAGCCGGATCCGCCGAACCGGGCCAGTAGAACCAGCATCCACCAGTCGTAAACCCGAGGCTGGGGTCGAACACAACCAGGACCGAATCGCCGGTGCCCAGGTAATACCCGGCTGTGTTGACGAGCACTGCAACGCCGTACGTGTTCACCGGCACGTTGTTGAAGCTGCACGCCACAGTAAGCACCGCATCGTAGCCAGTCCCGGCCACGCCGGTCGGAGTACATGTTCCATTCACGGGCCCGCCGGGGCCGACGGGAACCAGGGTCATCGAAACAACGGCCAGACCGATGTCGCCCGGAGCGGGGGGCGTTACGCTTGATCGATCCGGCCGAAGCTCGCGCACGGCCAAGCGGAGCGAAAATGGACCGGACTTCCCGCCAGGGGCAGCCACTTGCACACTTAGCGGATTACCCTCATCAAAAAGAACACTCGCGTCCTCAAGTCCCACGACAAGAGTGACCTCCGCCGTGGTGGTCATTCCACCGTCATCGTCCCCCCCTTCCACGCGGATCATGTACGTTCCGGCAGGGACGCCGATCTTTCCGGCAACCGTCCACACGCAGGATTGCATCCCATCGGACACGGAACAGCCCTCGCTTGAAAGCGACAGGCCGGCCGGAAGCCCGGGCGAGAAGTCCGTGCCGTTGCTGCTCCAACTCGTATTCGCGCTCAGGACGTCTAGTGCCACGTCGGTCAGTTGGACCACGATCGGCGTGATGGGGTCGCTGTACTGAACGTCCTGTGTAGGAGGCGAGATCTCCACTTCAGGCGGCACGTTCAGGATGGTCAAAAGCGTATTGAACACCTCGTTGGTGCTGATCGGTGGCTCGGTATCGAAGACGATCGTCGCCTGGTTGTCCACCCGCGTGCCGTCAGGCCTGTCCGTTCGCGGCTTGATACTGAAGACTACGTGGCCCTCGCCCCGCCCGGTCGCGTCGTTGGGCGGCAGGAAGCCCGCCAATGCGTCTTCCGGCAGGTCCCCGGTCGCAGGGTCGATGGTGCGAAGCAGCCAGATCACCGTCCCATCGCGATAGTCGATGTCCGCGGTGATGTCGACCCACCAGGGCTCGGCGGTCTCGCGAACCGAATATGTCCCCGAGTCGCCGGTTAGCGGAACCACATGGCTGCCGAACGCCACTTCCGTCGCGCGGAACGTCGGCCAATCCAGGTCCGCGTCCAGCACATCGGTGATCCGCACCTCCTGGGCCGGCGCCGTCGCCCCAGGCTGGTTCTCAAAATAAATGGCGTAGACAAGCTCTCTCTCCACCGAGACAACCCTCTCCGGCCCATGACCCGGCGGCCCAACCTTCTCGTTTGGATCGACCGGTCGGACGATATCGGTCGAGCCGTCGTCAATCGGATCTTCCGGCACATCGGGGTCATCCGGGCAGTCCACATCGAGGCTGAAAGTGTCGTACATTCTCACTGACGTTGGGAAGGCTGTAGCCCAACCGGCGACGCCAAGCCAGTATCCCATCGCATCATATCCGCCCAGCGCCTCATGGCTTGTACCGAACTGATAGATGTCCCTGAATGTGTATTCCATCGTCACGTTTGCGGTGTAGCAGCCCTCACCGCAGGGAGTGAAACTGGCACCCACCACTTTGTAGATACCTGGCGGGTTCGTGGCCCCAAAGGACCACCCCGGATCTCCGTTTCCCCATTGTCTCCCGGGGAAGTAGAAGATAAGCGCCGTGCATTCACCCGACAAAGCTACAATACTTTCGCCCTGGCAGATCTTGTCCGGCAAAATGCGGCTCAGCCGTTCTTCCACTTCCTCCTTGGTTTCCTGAAAGGACTGTTCCACATTAGTGAGGCCCTTGGCTTCGTCTGAAAGGGGAGAACCCGGCAGAAAATTGCGGGCGCCGGGTACGCGACCATCGTCGTGACCATCCGGCCCCAGATAGTGCAGAAGCAGCGCTGCGGCGTTGTCCCATCCGAGGCCGCGCCATCCACGCGCGAGGTCCTTCAGTGCAAACTGATACAGTCTCAAGATGAACTCAGGGGGTGGATCACCAGCAGCGAGAGAGAGGCTCGTTCCCTCCGCGAATGACGGAGCTGGCTCGAGAGCGATCACCAAAGGCTCCGCCAATCCCTCGGGCGGCAGGTCGAAGGTAATCTCCGCATCGAGATAGCCCCCGAGAGAGACCGCCACGGTATAGGTGCCCGGTCCAAGCTGGTCCTGCGCGAAGAGACCATCCCCATCCGCCAGGGATGTTGCAGCAAACTCATCGCCCTCGAGGAAGACGAGAAAAGCATAGGGAATGGGCGTACTGTCAGCTTGACTAACAACGGACCCGGTGAACGCCACGGCAGGCGAGAGTGAGATGTTCTGCCCAGTAAGGACCTCGCCCTCGGCGAGCGCCGGTGGCGTGATCGATGCTGGCACGTGCCCTGGCGCAGCGCCCGTCAGCTCCCACTCCCCGTCCGCCAATCCCGATATCGCGTAGTGCCCGCTCGCGTCCGTCGTGGCTGTCCGCGGCCCCGCAGCCGTTCCCGCCGCGATGACGGGAGCATTCGCCAAGGGGGACCCGGTAGCGTCGGTGACGACACCTGAAACCGCGGCCCCTAGGAGCACGGAAAGATCCAGCGTCAGGTCATCTCCCGCATTGACCGTAAGCGGCGTCGGAGCGGGAGAGGCGTACCCGGCAGCCTCCACAACTACCTGCCAGTTTCCCGGCGGGATCCCGCGGATGCCGTATCGCCCGGATGCGTCGGTCGTCGCCGCCAGAGGCTCCGTGTCGATCAACTGAACCCACGCGTCCTCGATCGGTGTGCCATCCGGCGCGCGGACAACGCCACGGATCGCTCCGCTCTTCACCACTTCCAGACTTACCCCAGACACGTCCGTGTCGAGTGTGACGCTTGCCGACGCATCCCGCATGTATCCCTCGACGTCCAGGTCGTAAGATCCGGATGCCAGCCCGTACAGCAGGAACGAACCGTCGGCCCTCGTGAAAACCTCGGCAGAGTCGAACGAGCCCTCGCTGTCGGTCGCCTTGACCTTGACGTTAGCCAGGGGCAGGGCCGTGTCGCGGTGAGAAACTTGACCGGAGATCATGCCCGTGGGGTATCCGAAGGCCTTGTCCAACTCCATCCCGAGCAGAAGGCGTGCGTCACTCGTGGGCCTGCCTACCGCCGCGAAGCGCTCGGCGTTGACGGTCAGCGCCGCCACGTAATCAGACCATGTAGCTCCGATCTGCGACTTAAGCTGCTCGAAAACGACTTCCCAGTCACCCGGGTCGGCGTCGGCCGGTCGTATCTGCTCCTCAACCGCGGGCCAGTCGATCGCCTCGGTCCCGTCAGCGAGCCAGGCGAGATTGAAATGAATCGTTGCAACCTCAATCGCCTCGAAGTAGATGGGGATGCGATGATTCTCTCCCGGCGACACCGTTCCTATAGTGAGATCACCCACTGTGCCCAGCACATGGAGTGGGGTATGGCGGTACGGCTCGCGGCGGGTCAGTCGCATCGGCGCATTCTCAGCACTCGAGACCACGAACAAGGGGATGGGCATCTCCACTTCGCCCTCGTTCCCATACTCCAGCCAGCAGATGTACTCACGGTTCGGACGGACCGACGCGGGAACCTGCAGTTTCGCGAACAACTTCGCCTCACCGCCCTCGACAACCTCGAAAGCTGCCGCGAGAGTAGCACTTCGGTCGTCGGGGTTGGTGAGCACCACGTCGTAAAGCCCCGTTTGGGCCCCTGATAGATCAAATCTTGCGCGCAACTGCCATGGATTGATGAACGTCGTCTGCCCCGCTTCAATGTCCGGGCTTCCTATCTTGACCAGCTTCACCGTTGCTCCATTCCGGAACGCAGCACCCGACACCGTCAGCAGAGCCGAACCCGCGTTGCTCGCTCTGGGGGGCGACACGCCTGTCACGGTCGGGTTGACAGGTATCCCTCCGATCCCAGAGAAGGCGAAGATGAAGGTGTTCGGCGTGCCCAGCGTGGGTCCGTCCGGAGTGCTGGGCTGCCCGAACGAATACGCTTCAGCGCCGACATCCCCCAGCGCAATATGCGCCTCGGCCTCCGTCGCCGCGGCGCCGTAGAAGATCGTGAACTCCTTTGTTTCCCCAGCAGGAAGTGTCCCGAAATTGAAGTCAAAGAGCGCGCCGTGATCAGCGGGTCCGATATCGGTGAACGAACCCGTATAGCCCAGATCGCTGGGTCCTTCAAGCGGGTCGGCGGAGGCGAAGCCATTGTTGCTCGTGTAAACCAAGTTCAGGGCCACGCCGGTATCGACGGTCACATACTCCCAAAACGTGGTGGGTTCAACGTCCCAATCCATGACCCGTCGGTAAAGCAGCTCAACGGGATCTGGCGAGATATTCGTAATGGCCACATCCGCCCGGTAGAGATTCAACGATGCCGACGGATGATAGAAATGCGTTACTCGTAGCATGTCCTGAATGTTGACCACGCAGGTGGCCGTCGATGCATCGGCCACAAAGCTCTCTGCGATCATGCCCCAGATACCTTGGGCCTGATTTGCTGCCCCAGATACCCCGGTGATCGCGTCGGCTGCGCCCCAGCCTTCGCAAAGGCATCCCGGTGCAGTAGCCTCCGCGTTCGTCGGAACGAACCGAAGCCCCAGTGACCGAACGCCACCCCACGACGGCGTGTCTGACGGGACATTCAACTGCCCCTCCTGGTTGATCCCCAGTTGAACCGTGCCGTTGCTGATGATGGCCGTCGTTTCGCCAACCATGAGTTCGCGCACCCCGGCCTCGCCGGAGCCCGAGCAGGCATAATTGCGGGGATCTCGCGTACCGGGCTCACCAGGAACAGGCTCGTCAGTCCGCACCTCGGCCGGGAACGCCAGAACCAAGATGACCGAAAACACACATGAGCTAACAATTCGTGCAAACATCGTTGTCCTCCTAAGCAGTGTTACTCTCGTCATCGCTTGGAGCCCTCTTTCGTATAGGTGAAGCCGTCCGTGTTTCGGGAGGCGATGCCGGAGCTGGCACCGACGAGCACAGAAAGGTGATCGAGACAAAGACCTGCGCACACGCCTGTTCGTTGACCACTCACGATGTACCACCCCACGCACCGCAATGCCCGCCGCGTCTTGACATGGAGACGGCGGCGAACTCAGCTCACGTCACATTGGGGTCGGCTCGATGGGATACAACGGTCTCCGGCCCGTGTTAGACATTCAGGTGGGTCGCTCCTTGACCCCCCTCCTCAGGCCGTCGAACCCGCCGATGCTGACCGCAGTGCCGAGAGTACCGGGGTGAAACGGATTGTCAAGCGGAATCTCTGACTTTCTAATCTTTTTTTTCGGGTACGTCCTACACGTTGTTTCCCGCCAGTACGGCGCCACTTGAACAGGCCGGTCCCCGTCATCGCAATCCGCGTACAGTGCCGCAGACCACGTGCGAAAACGCAATCAGGCGGACTGAAAGCGCCCAGCGGGTGCAGCCGTTGACGGGTCGCCGTCCCCGCGAGCCGTAACATCTTTCTCTACATCACGTTAAGAGACTGCACATGTTTATGTCGCCGGGGGGTTACGGCCTCACCCTTACCCACAACTTTTCTCCGGATGGATCGCGCGGTGAAGCTCAAAGCCTTGGACGATCATCATGATTTCGGACCAGCCCTTCCAGATGGTTTGCCATCCGGGGACTCCGTCGC
>Ga0315274_10017601_pt1 | contig 10077 bp, 7 predicted proteins | sample YL17G02_20_MG_FD_203700 | JGI IMG/M metagenome (GOLD analysis project Ga0315274, IMG submission 203700) | Sediment microbial communities from Yellowstone Lake, YNP, Wyoming, USA - YL17G02_20 | ecosystem: Environmental > Aquatic > Freshwater > Lake > Sediment | place: USA: Wyoming | collected... | reverse complement strand
GCCGGTGCGGTTTATGTTTTCGTCAAGCCGGGCGGCGGGTGGGATGATATGACCCAGACCGCCAAGCTGACAGCCTCGGATATAGCCGGGTTTGATTCGCTAGGGGTATCAGCAAGCATCAATAACGATATTGTGGTGGCTGGTGCACAAAACCATGATCCAGAAAGCATAGCTAGTGCCGGTGCTGTTTACGTCTTTGCCAAGCCAACAGGCGGCTGGGTGAATGCTACCCAGACCAGCAAGCTGACCGCCTCAGACAAGACAGCGGGTGATCAACTGGGTATATCAGTAGGAGTCAGTGGGAATACTGTAACAGCAGGTGCGCGCTTTGCAGATGTGGGAGGAAAAGCCAATGCAGGCGCCGGCTATGTATTTATCCCCGGCTCGCTCACATCGATCATCTCGGATACTCCCGATCCGTCATTGACAGGTCAAAGTCTCCCGGTGCAGGTCACGGTGAGCGGTGATCTCACCACGCCGACCGGCACCGTGAACATCAGTGGAGCGGATACCAACTGCTCCATAACCCTCTCAAGCGGCGGCGGCAGCTGTAATGTAAAGTTCAAGACCCCGGGAGCAAAAACCCTGACCGCCACATATACTGGAAATTCGACATATTCCGGCAGCTCTGACACAGAAAGCCACCAGGTCAATCCGCGTACTATCAATTACCGTTCGGTTGGTGCTAACGATGGCTGGGTGCTTGAATCAACCGAAACCAGCAGCGTCGGCGGTTCCATCAATTCCACCGCGACAACTTTCTTCCTCGGCGATAACAGGGCTGACAAGCAGTACCGGGCAATCCTCTCGTTCAATACGGACAGCCTGCCCGATAGCGCGGTCATTACCTCGGTTGTATTAAAGATCAAGAAGCAGGGACTCGTCGGAACCAATCCCTTCACCACCCACCAGCCGCTGTACGTGGATATCCGCAAACCTTACTTCGGAACGGCGGTCACACTGGCAGCCAATGATTTCGAGGCTGCTGCCAGCAAGGGGACAGTGGGTACATTCGGGAATGTACCCATCAGCAATTGGTACAGCGTTACCCTGAACAACACAGCCTACCCCTACATCAACCTGACCGGTACCACCCAGCTCCGCCTGCGCTTCAAACTGGGCGATGACAACGATGACTTCGCCGACTATATGAAGTTCTTCAGCGGCAACGCGGGTGTGAGCGCAGATAAGCCGCTGCTGATCATCCAGTACTACGCGCCGTAGAAAGACATCTGGATAGAGGAAGGTAGATCATTGAAGAAGCCCTGTGAGAGGAGATACCTTCACAGGGCTTTCTGTTTAGCTTTAAGGATGTGTTAGGGTCAATTCGGTATCAGGCTGGGAGACCTTGACCATTCACGATAGATTATTCATAGGCAAGGGTATCCCGCACTGTCAGGCGTGAGGCGCGCAAGGCGGGATTCGGCGGGGGGAAAAGAGGTGCAATCAAGTGTCACTGTTCGTCGGTGAGGTCCATGGGATTTTTAAATTAATTTTGAGTAAAAAAAAAGAGGAACGAATAGAAACGAATAAGCTCGAAGAACTCTGAGTAAGGGTGATGTTGAACCAGATAGAATAGGCTGTAAATAGAGTGACAGTGAGTAATTATAGCACAAAAGTTCTGTTTTACAAGAGGCAAAAAAATCGGGAAACCCCAGGATTGTGTAACCCTAAAAACACCCTTGAATAATAGAATATATGTTCTATCATGAACGTGCAAAGAGAGATGGCGATCTCTGGTCGTAATTTAGAGGGAGAGAGGAAATTCAAATGGCAGTAAAACGCGGGGCACTGTATGGCAACGTCAATACATGGAAGCACAGCAGATAAAGCTACAGGAAGAGGATGGAGGAGATAGAGGCGGTGGATTTATATGAAGATGACCTGAGGGAGGAGATCACCTTGCAGCGAGTTGTTGGGCAGAATTCGCCACTGTTCTTCGTCTATTCAACAACCCAGAGATCCGCCGTTAGGATGCAGCCACTTGTCTCGCCAGCAGTCCGAGTAAGGGGAGCAGCAGGACCACAGAAAACAGGATGGAGAGAACCCAATTGAGCCAGCGCACGTGTGAGTGCTCAACCCAGTAAGCCGTCAGTGCTGAGAGAAGCAGCGATTGCATCAGGACTTCGGTCAGTCCGCCAAGCTGACCTTCCAGGGGAATCTTCGTGTAGATAAACCCTTCCACCGAGCCGGGTGCTGGACCAAATGTGGAGAAGATACCGACAATGACCAGCGTGACCCAGGCCACGAGCCAGCCGTTCGGTCTTGAGAACAGTCTGTCTCGGAGCAAGTAAAAGACGATTCCGAAGAGCAGTCCCCGGAGAGGCTGAAACAAAACGCCGGCTGTGACCAGTGGATCATCCGTCTGTCGCATGAAGGCGCTGAGCGCTGGGTCAGCGAATCTCGCTGTATAGTTGAATAGCGTGAAGGCGAGCAAGCCCACAAAGAAGTATGTGACCGTGTGGGCCACAATAGTGCGCAAGGTAATGCTCCAAAATGTTGGCTGTCCAGTGTTAGTCATGTAAAACCTCCTCAGCTGTTCTTCCTTTGCAGAACGGATAAGACCTTGCAGAATTCTGCCCAATAGTGTGGCTCAGCCTGTCCTGGACGGACAATCCAGGACGGCAGCGGCAGGCCGGACAAACCTCGCTTCCATTATCGCACATTGCTGGCAAAACTTGCTAGTTTCCGAACGGCATAGCCGCTGTCCGCTGGAGTCGGTGTTGGGCGTTTTCTTCTACCCAGGCGGGACCCAGAGATTGAGGAACACCGGAACACTCAATCCCAATAAATCCGCCAATGCATGACCGAGGATTACCCATCTTAGGCTCTTGGTCTTTAGGTAAACGATCGAAAATAACACGCCTAGCACAAAGGTATTAATGATTAATACGGGGTGCCGTCCTCCAATAGAGGTTACGCCGATACCAAACAAGTGATTCAAAGAAAAGAAGATGCTGATATAGAAGACTCGGATCCAATTGGTCCAGGTCTCGGTAACATCCAGCATCAACCCGCGCCAATACCATTCTTCCAAGAACGGGTTGACGAGCCCGACAATTAGCCAAGGGATAAAAATCTGGAGTGGGGCTAATAATTGCCAAGAACTTATAAACATAGAGATACCTGATAAACCCAAAATTACCGCCAGGGCAGACCACAACCAATTCCCTTCGGGACGCCTCATCCATCGCAGGATTGATTCCTTGCCACCCACGCCAATTGCCAATCCGCCTATTATTACCCAATAAACGAGAATCCAGGGTAGCCAAGCCCAAACCCCAAGAGAAATAGCCGCTACGCGGATTGTAATGGTGCTTATCGTGACGATGAGCACTGGCGAAATCCAAATGAACTGCTGTTTTGTCATCATAGTTGCTCTCCTTCGAATAATTTGCGAACACGCCCAACGGTTTGGCTTCGCGAAACATACCCGGAGCGAAGCGTAGGGGAAGTCGGTCATGTGGAGACGGTGTTGGGCGGCTCTCATTTCAATAAAAAGTCACTTCAACTGTAAAGGATGTTTCACTTGATTCATATCTGAAAGAGATGTCAAGCAGGATTCTTTCGTTTATGGTGCGCTGAATGAAAATGTTGTAGTGTCTTCGATGGGATCACCATCCACGACCCCTTTAGCAGAAACTGTGATTTCGCCTGGTTTGGTGGTGATTACCACTACATTCCAGTAGCGCATCTTGCCAACTATTGGATGGGATACATCAATGTAGCCAAATTCTTGCAGGTTGACGGGACGGTCTTCGATGAACATTTCATAAGTTTGTTCCGACCACAAAGAATCCAACTTTCCTTTGAAGGTGTCATCATATACACCCAATGAGACATTAACCTTTGTTCCGACAATTGTTGGGCACCAATTAATTTTCTTGTCATTTTGATGGACACACTCATCCTGTTCCCACCCGTAGGTAACATCCCCTTCCTCACCAGTTGTGATGAGAAAGTCGCCAATCTTATCTCCTGGATTGATCATCTCATCGACAGGTTGTGGCGTTGCCTTTGCACATGCGCCCATGATAATAACGAACAGCATAAAGAATGTTAGATAGACGAGCTTTTTCATGATCCTTCTCCTTTGTACATGAGTTGGATTTGACCGATGTTCGCTGAGAGTATCTGCCAAAAGACAGATTGCACGTGTGACTAACTCCACAAAATCGTTGTATAGCAAAATAAAAGAAATTCAACCGGTTAGTCGACTAAACCGCCCAACGGATGGGCTCAACCTGTCCTGGACGGACAGTCCAGGGCGGCAGCAGCGGGACTGGCGAGACTCACCTGCATTATCGCGTCATTCTAGCAAAGCGCGCGGCACTCGCGAGCGGCGGAGCCAGTGTTAGCCCGCAGTTAAGGATCAATATTATTGCTGGTTAAATATCCCTTATCATCCAGAAATTGGTTTGGAATCAAAGGGACAAATATTGACAGAGCAAATGGTCTTTGATTCATGGGGCTGTAGTCCCATTTGTTAGAAAGCAAGTAACATCGTTTTCGCGTTCGAGTCAAAGCGACAATAAATTTACAGCATTCAATATCATCCACTTCACCATTATCGCCAATTTTGGGTACTACCCCATCATTTAGACCAACTATAAAAACATGCCCTGCTGAGAGGCCTTTGCATCCCTCAAAGGACGATAAAAGTATTGTGGCTTGAGATTTATCAACCTCTTGTTTGGTTTCGGCCGCTATGGCAAAGAAATGTTTAACAACTTGGTCGCCTAAAACACCCAATAGTGCCACAAGTTCTAGTCGATCGTCTTCCCTTAGTTGCTGGGTTTTTAATATGTTGACAACCTTCTCGTGTTTATCGATGAAATCTGGTGGAAGTACCCTAATCATAGGAGTGCCATCTAGAGTAGCTTTGATAAAATCTCGCATTTGCCCGCTAGAAAACTCGAATTCAGCGAGAATTCTCCAGCCGAGATTGGAGACCTCTTGTTTTAGCAATATTTCGTATGCATCAAGTATGGAATAGTCAATATCTTGAGCTTCAGTAAAGTAAACATTTGAAAATTGTTCTCTAAGTTTTTTTGCTAGCGGATTTAGATATTGCCTTTTCCCCACAACTAATGCACAAGGATAGTCCTTTTCATGCGCTTCTATTATTTCAATCTCGGGGATTTTCTGAATTTCCGTTTTAACGAACTTTGATAGACAGTGTATGTTAGAAGTTGTAGCTCTAATGATTTTAGGATATGTAGAGTTTTCGTAATCTTTGTCTTCAAGAAAGGGAATGAAAGGTCTGTCAATTCTTGCTTTGAATCCGCCCCTTTCAATAACATTTTGAATAAACGCGGTTGTTGCCTCGACAACAACTCTAGGACACCTAGAACAGAATGGAAGTTGAAACACTTCATAATCGCCAGAACGATATTTCTTCCGTAGATGTTCGGGAGAAGAATTTCTTGCAACATAGACAGCCTGGTCGTCATCTCCTACAATCAACATTGGGCTTTTCTTTTCAAGTTCCTCAATAAAAGCGACTTCCATAGGATTGAAATCTTGAAACTCATCCACAACAATCTGATTGAACATTGGTAACTCTAAAGTTCCATCTCGTACATACTTATACAATCTAAATACAGAGTCATTGAAAGACACGGCATCATAGAAATCCCCCCGCTCAAGATAGAATCTTACCTCTTGTGAGTCTTCAGCAAGAGTTTGGAATTTTTCATCGAAATGAGAAAGATTGTAGCCCAGAAATGTAGCATCGGATTCGATTATTTTCGTTAGAAATGGAACAAGTTCGATCCTTCCGTTCCTTTCGTGAAGTAATTTTTTACAGTAGGCATGAAAAGTCTTGACTTCAGCATGATCACCGAGTTCTTTCCCCATGTCCTCAACGAGTTTCCGGATGAATGTAAGAGCCAAGTTGTTTTTCTCTTTCGATATCTTGAACACTTCACCAAAGGTAAAAGTCTTCCCCGTTCCAGGACCTGCAACAATCAACTTCCGACGGTGATCGGATTTAAGAATTCCGTCAAGGTAGCTCTTTCGTTTTTCTGCTTGGTTTTCAAAAAAATCTTTTTTCATAATTTACATCGGATTCCAAATGCATGCTAAAGGTGTGGTTAGCGGTAGCGGCGGGACTGGCGAAACTACTTCCCATTATCGCACCACTTTTTAAAAACGCGCCGCAGTTGCAAGCGGCGGAGCCGCTGTACGCTGGAGACGGTATTAGCCGTCCCCAAAAAGCCGGATTTATAATGAGAGAATATCTCCCAACAACAAATAAGTGTAGATTACAAATCGTTCTGCCTCGTAACGGCTTTTTATATCTGTGTGTGAGCCTTTTTGAATTGCATCAGAAATGGCGTCTATTCTTTCTCCAGTATATTGAAGATTAGAGCCGATTACGGATTTATATGTATCACTTCCAGACCTATCTTGGATATAACAGACTAAACGATTGATATAGTTCTCGTCTCCGACTTTTATACTTTTACATCCTCTTTCAATTACATCAAAGCCATCAGGATTAGGAGGAAATAACTTATCTGCAACATCTTTTAGGAGTTTTCTACAAGAATGGACTGCATTTGACCAATCTTCAACATTGTCTGATTTCAGGTTATCGTAGATGGAGATGAATTTTTTGACACTTTCTGGAACGAGTTCTTTTAATTTAATTTCAACCATCATCCTTGTAGATTCAAATATTTCTTGACTGATCCCGCTAAATCTCTTCTGGAAGTAAATGGTTAAACCATATTTATAAACCTTAGCCTTGACTTCTTGAAGACTTCCTTGAGCCTTCTCAATACCTTGTCGAAGTCCGACTCTTTCACCCTTATTTCCTGCTGGTGCATACACGTATTGATTCGGGTTCGAAGATGAAATAGAGACAGGTTTATCACTCGCAGCAGCAAGCTGGAGTTTAGCTGCTTCCAGATATGCTTCCGTAGAAGCACAAGCCGAACTCATATCAGATAGAACTTCTATATTCTCAGAGTCATTAGAAAGCCTTGCCAATCTCGCAGCTTTTAAGCAAATATTGGAGAGAGGAATCTCATATAATTCTATATTCCTCAATATATCTTCAGCGAGTTGTAAGGCTTCGGTATGTCTATCTGTTGTGCTCATATATTTTTGGGCGGCTAACTAAAAATTTGGTTGACGACCTCAATGTTACCGCTTATGGATAGCAATCGCCACAAATAACATATTATTCAAGTATCGCTCAATCTAAAACCAAAGCATTACCATCCACTGACAATCATTATACTGACCTTGTTGGAAAAGTAAAGCACCTATAGCCAAGAATCTCTCTTGCTCGGTGAAGGTCTCTTGACCGAGCCGGGGTCGCGACCGCAGGTCTCCCTGGTGCTTGACCGGTGAAAGTCCACTTACCGAGCCACATACTCGACCGCAGATCTCAAGGTTATCATCGACATTAGTCCCCTCTTAACCCATTTTTCCCTAAGCCGTAATAACGACTTTAATCGTTCATCTGAAGAATACAATTGCCCACTTGTATTTAATTTCAAAAAACATATAATAAGAATGTTGCTTCGTCTTTCTTATCGGGGAGGTCTCTATGGTACATATCAATATCAAGCGGTTTCGTTTCATCAACCATATAATCTTTGCATTATTCCTTGTGTTTGCGATAATTCTGCCAATTCCAACACGATCCCATGCAGCCCTGGACAACTTACCTGCTGCAGCCAGTCTTCCCCAGGAAGCGAATGCCCCCATCTCTGCCCTCATCGGCGCTGACCAGCCATCCTATCATGCCATACCGGATAGGGATGGGTTTCATGTGGATAATACTCAGGGTCTTTCCGCCCAATTTACATCCTCGGGAGTGGATTTCTATGTGGGCGAATATAATTGGGGCTTATCCCTGGCCTCCTATGGCTATGGCGAGACCCTCCAACCGGTCGTCTCTTCCGAACCCACCGCCCACGACAACCGCGTCGAATATACCCGCGGCAGTCTCACCGAATGGTACCTCAACGGTCCTTTTGGCTTGGAGCAGGGCTTCACCCTGGCTGCACCACCCACCGGCAGGTCAGGTGGACCCCTCACCCTGGCGCTTTCGATGTCAGGCGATCTTAATGCTGCTGTAGATAAGGGTGGAAAGGAAATTTCTTTGTCTACCTCAGACGGTGTTGCACTTATGCGTTACACAGGTCTTATGGCCTACGATGCAAACGGTCGTGAGTTAGCCACTTGGCTTGAAATTCAATTAAATACTCAAAGCAATTCAACCGCCTTGTTCATGCGGGTAAATGATACGGGTGCGCATTACCCACTGACGATCGATCCCTTCGTGCAGAAAGCCATCCTGACTGCCTTGGATAAGGTGGAATATGACTACCTTGGGCGCACCGTGTCAGTCAGTGGGGATGTTGTCGTGGTTGGGGCACCCTGGGCTGACCTAGACGGAAAGTCCCTAGCAGGCGCGGCCTACGTCTTCGTCAAGCCGGGCGTCGGCTGGGGTAATATGACCCAGACCGCCAAGCTTACTGCCTCGGACAAGGCAGCATATGACCAGTTTGGCTACTCTGTGTCAATCAGCGGGGATGTGGTCGTGGTCGGGGCACACTATGCTGACCCAGACGAAACGGACGATGCAGGCGAGGCCTACGTTTTCGTCAAGCCGGGCGGCGGATGGGTGGGGGGTCTTACTGAAACAGCCAAGCTTACCGCCTCTGACAAGGCGTTATATAGCGAGTTCGGCTACTCCGTGACAATCAGCGGGGATGTCGTCGTGGTCGGGGCACCCTTTGCTGACCCAGGCGGAACAGAAGATACAGGCGCGTCTTACGTCTTCGTCAAGCCGGGCGGCGGCTGGGCCGACATGACCCAGACCGCCAGGTTGACCGCCTCCGACAAGGTGTTAGGTGACGCGTTTGGCATCTCCGTGTCGATCAGCGGGGATGTCATCGTGGTCGGGGCACAATGTGCCGACCCAGGTGAAACGGACGCTGCAGGTGCAGCCTACGTCTTCGTCAAGCCGGGCGGCGGCTGGACCGACATGACCCAGACTGCCAAGCTGACCGCCTCGGACAAGGCGGAACTTGACCAGTTTGGCGTCGCCGTGTCAATCAGCGTTGATGTCGTCGTGGTCGGAGCTGGAGCGGCTGATCCAGGCGGAATGGACAATGCAGGTGCAGCCTACGTCTTCGTCAAGCCGGGCGGCGGCTGGACCGACATGACCCAGACCGCCAAGCTGACCGCCTCGGACAAGGCAGCAATGGACCATTTTGGCGGCTCCGTTTCAACCAGTGGCGATGTCGTCGTGGTCGGAGCGGGAGCGGCTGACTCAGGCGGAACATCCAATGCAGGTGCAACCTACGTCTTCGTCATGCCGGGAGGCGGCTGGGCCGACATGACCCAGACCGCCAAGCTGACCGCCTCGGACAAGGTGGAAGATGGCGGGTTTGGCGGCTCAGTATCGATCAGTGGGGATGTCGTCGTTATTGGGGCACCCGGTGCCAACCCAGGCGGAACGAGTGCTGCAGGTGCTTCCTATGTCTTCGTCAATTGTGATCCCACCACCACGACCATCACGTCCGATTCACCCGACCCATCGCTGGCCGGTGAAACAGTCAACGTGAACGTGACGGTCAGCGGCGGCGGCACCACTCCGAGCGGCACGGTGGACATCAGCGGTGCGGACACGAACTGCAGCATCAGCCTCTCAGGTGGCAGTGGGAACTGCAATGTGACCTTCAACACGGTCGGGGCAAAGACCCTGACAGCCACTTACACTGGCGATGCGACCCATATTGACAGTTCGGACACCGAGGACCACGCAGTCATGGCCAACACGACCACGACGATCACCTCGGATGCGCCCGATCCTTCCACCGACGGGCAGAACGTGACGGTCAATTTCACGGTCACGGTCAATTCTCCCGGCAGCGGCACGCCAACGGGAGATGTAACCGTGAGCGATGGTGTGGATTCTTGTTCGGCCTCAGTGGCAGCTGGTTCATGCACGCTGGCACTAAATACCCTGGGTACCAGAAGCCTGACTGCCAGCTACCCTGGTGATACGAACTTCAACGGCAGTTCGGATACTGAGAGTCACCAGGTGAATCC
>Ga0315274_10017599_pt1 | contig 10078 bp, 10 predicted proteins | sample YL17G02_20_MG_FD_203700 | JGI IMG/M metagenome (GOLD analysis project Ga0315274, IMG submission 203700) | Sediment microbial communities from Yellowstone Lake, YNP, Wyoming, USA - YL17G02_20 | ecosystem: Environmental > Aquatic > Freshwater > Lake > Sediment | place: USA: Wyoming | collected... | reverse complement strand
GAAGGTCACATTCAACAACGGCGTGAGCCCAGATGCATACCCGAGCCCCGATGTGAACCCTATTACCGCCATGTCATATGTGGAGTTCACATATCCGGTTGCGGGGACCTATGTCATGACATTGACGGTGGAGGATGATGACGGCGGCTCAACGGAAATCTCGATGACCATCACGATTGGATGAAGCATTAGAATTCCATAGGCGCGAAGCCGTGGCGACCTCATGAAATTGGCCTTGCGACCGTGTCGAGGAGATCCCACCACGGCCCCCTAAGGATCATGGCTGCCCTTCTCCCAGCACATGGACGCGAGCTCCGTCTCGCCCATCTCCCGGAAGAGCCTTGCCTTGAACCGCCACAGCCCGGGGTATTCGGGGGCGATCTCAGAGAGGTTGTCCAGGGACTCAATCGCCTCGGTCATCCGGTGCCCCGCGGCCAGGTACGCCGCGCATGCGAATAGCGCGTCCGGATCCTTGGGGTCCGCGCGGAGCCTGTCGGAAATGGCAGCCCAGTGCGTGTCGTCGCACGACATCTCGCGGCGGCGGTTGAGGAGGAAGGACATGGCCACGGAATGAATTGGAACCGTGGATATTGACGCTTTCCTTGTGATTATCAAATATGGTTGCGTTCCATTTTCCCGGACGACGGCGGCCTCCAACTTTCGACAGACTCTCCGAGCGCGGGAAGTCTGATATCGGCGGGACACGCTGATAACCCCGGTCAAAGGGATGAGGAGGAGACATCTCCAGTCGAAGGAAGTCAGCGAGGGTGGGTGACCCAAGCCTTAACTATCCTCCCGACCTCGTAGGTTCGATGCGCTGCTCCAATTGTGAGAAGTGTTGCGAGGAAACGGAGATGGAGCTCTGCAAAGCGGACATCGCGCGGTTGGAGCGCCGCGGCTACCGGAAGGACGATTTCTCGCGTCGCGGGACCGACGGGATGCCGAGGCTGCGCAATGTTGTCGGATACTGCTTCTTCTATGATCATGACCGAAAGCGGTGCAAGGAGTACGCCAGCCGCCCGCTCGGCTGTGTCATCTACCCGGTCAATCTGGCGGAGGATGGCGAGATCGTCATCGACACGCTATGCCCCGAAGCTGACACGCTAGCGCCTCGTGAAATCGAGACCAAGGGCCGACGCCTCCGAAAGCTGATCGATACGATAGACAATGCTCGGGAGACGATGTGATTCTCATCCATTCCGCCGGACGCAGTCTCATGCTCAGACCTTTGCGCTCCCGCCATCGTTGACCAAGACAATCCTGTAGCGCGCTTTATTCTCCTTGACCTTCTGTATCGCCTCATTCGCCTGCGCCATCGGCATCTGCTCGACCATCGGCGCGATCTTGTGGGCTTGGGCGAAGGAGAGCACCTCCTTCATCGTGGCCCTGCTCCCGAGAAATGAACCCGTGACCGACTGCTGGTGGACCACGAGCTCCATCAGGTCCACGGATACGTTTGCCGGCGGGAAGCCCATCATGACCAGCCGCCCGTTGGTCTTGACGGTCCACAGGACGCGCGTCCAGTCGATCTCGGTATGACCGGTATACAGCACCAAGTCGAAGTTGTAATAGAGCTGCTTTATCCGCTCATTGTCTCCCGCCACGACGAAGTCGTCAGCACCAAACCCGAGCGCCTGCTCCTTCTTCCCCGGAGACGAGGATATCACGGTCACCTCGCAGCCGAGAGCGTGCGCAAACTGAATCGCGAGGTGACCCAGCCCGCCGACGCCGACGACGCAGACCTTGTCCGAAGGTCCCGCCTTGAATGTTCTCAGCGGGGAATAGACGGTGACACCCGCGCAGAGGAGGACCGCTCCGACCTCCGATGGCATGCTCTCGGGCAGAGGATAGACGAACCTGGCGTCCGCCATGACGGAGGACGCGAAGCCACCATGGGGGTCCCAAACGCCGTTCTTCTCTACATCCTTGCAGAGCTGCTCCTCCCCCTTCAGGCACCACTCGCACTTCATGCACGAGCGGCCTTGCCACCCCATGCCCACCCTGTCCCCCACCCTCAGCCCCGCCACCGCGGAGCCGACCTCGGAGACGTGGCCGACGACCTCATGGCCGGGCACGAAGGGGAAGGATGTGATCCCGTAGAAGTCGTCGATGGCGTGGATGTCGCTGAAGCAGATGCCGCAATGCGTGACGGAGACACGGACCTCGTGCTCCTTCAGTTCTGGCGGGTCGTAGGTGAACGGCTCCAGATGCTGCCCCTTCGCCATAGCTGCGAATCCGTGGACGGCACCAGGACGCGTCCTCAGAGCTTCCTTCTCTCGTTTTGTGCCCATGCCTTGCAGAATCCTTCATGGCCTATTTCTAACTAGTGAGAGCCAAAGGCAGGATTCGTTTCCTCCATGTTTCGAAGCAGGATAGCGTCCTACTCACAAAGCTGCCCAAAGCGCGAAGGCGGCGATAAGGAAATCGAGCACTGCACAGACCATGAGAGCCAGGCGCTCTCTTGGCGTCAGAGATCGATAGAAGTATTTTGCTTGTGGGGATGCCAGAGTGTTGCCCTTGCGACTTCCCTGCCAGAGGACCGCAAAAGCAAAACCCCCACAAGCTAGAAGGATGACGCCGACGCCTATGATTATTCGCCTATCAGGAATCGCGGCGAGGGCTACGGGACTAGACATTAAGGCATATAGTGAGGTGGCCCATGCCCAGGACACTATGGGGAGAGGGGGGAAGAGTTCGAGATTCCTCGCCCAGATAGAGGCAAAGAGTTCACAGATGAGGGCTAAAGCTGAGTAGATGAACCCTGAGATGAAGAGTATCTGGCCGACTGCATCCAGCGGAAGGGCATACGCACACATCAATATGAGTCCAGGCACGAACCGGATGAGCGCAGATCGTCCTGGGTGTGAGAAGAACCGTCCATTGGCAACATCGCATTGCGTCCACCAACCGAGGGAAATGCCCGTCGTTATGATGCACACGATGCCAGAGATTATCACTAGGTGGAACCAATTCCCGATGTGCAGGATCCCCGTGCCTATGAGCGCGGAGGCGCCGATGAACACAGCGTAAGTCCCAATCGATATCACGCCCCATCGACGGGAGCTCCTTGCACAATCCTCCGACGAACGCATCTAGATGACGCATCTCAAGCGGGCTTCTTAAAACCACCGTGAACTCGTGAAGTGCCGAGGTAAGCCGGACTTTCCTTTTCTCTGAAGAATAGCGCCCAGGGCAGGATTCGAACCTGCGAGGCCTTGCGGCCAGTAGCTTGCTCGGTGCCGCCGGATTGCGGCTCGACACGCTCGAAGCTACCGCCTTGACCGGGCTGGGCTACCTGGGCACCCGCCAGCAATCCCCGCCAATCTCTTAACCGTATCGCCCGCAGGTGTTTTCTACCGCCAATGCATCATCCACGATGATGAAGGTCAGCGTGGAATTCTTTCCCCAGAGGCGGGACATCATCGCGGAGCTCCCTGCTCGATCAAATGGCCACGACCTGATGGAATCTCTGCTCCTCGCCCCCGATGTCCACATCCTCGTGCGCGATGACGTGCCAATCCCGATCGACGAGGAGCTCAAGGAGGGGGATTGCGTCCGCATAATCGCTGTCGTTTCTGGCGGCTAGGCGCATCACTGGCGCCGATGGCGGACGGCTCCTCCGCAAATGTTTATCTACAACAGAGGTTTCCGAATCAAATCGTATGCAATCAGATGAGAGGGCGATGCTGGATGCTCTAGGCATCGCCTCGGTCGACGAGCTGTTCAAGGACATACCCGAGAGCGTCAGGATCAACGGCCTGACGCTTCCCGCGGGGATTTCCGAGGCTGAGGCTGTCGCGAAGGTCAGGAAGGTTCTCGGGGCCAACAAGACCCCGGAGAAGCTGCCCTCGTTCCTCGGAGCGGGAATCTACGATCATTTCATCCCTGCGGCGGTGAGGGCGATACAGTCGCGGTCGGAGTTCTACACCAGCTACACCCCATACCAACCCGAGATCAGCCAGGGCGTCCTGCAGGCGCTCTTCGAGTACCAGAGCATGATGTGCGAGCTGACAGGCATGGATGCCGCGAACACGTCGATGTACGACTGGGCGACCGCCCTGGGCGAGGCCGCCCTGATGGCGCACAGGATCCACGGCGGCAAGGAGTTCGTCGTTGGCAGGGCGATGGGGCACGAGAGGCTGCAAGTCCTCAGGAGCTACTCCTCCGGGGTCGGCCTGAAGATCAAGATGGTCGAGTTCGACGCGAACACCGGACAACTCGACCTCGATATGCTGAAGTCGCAGGTCGGACCGGATACCTGCGGCGTCTACTTCGAGAACCCGAACTTCTTTGGTGTGTTCGAGGAAAAGGTGGACGAGATCAGGAGTCTGGTGCCCTCCGTCCTCGTCGTCGGCGCGAACCCCCTTTCACTCGCGATCACCAAGCCGCCGGGCGAATACGGCGCCGACATCGTCATCGGGGAGGGACAGGGCCTCGGGAACCCGCCGAGCTACGGCGGTCCCCTCCTCGGAGTCTTCGCCGTCAAGAAGGAGCACATCAGGGCTATGCCGGGCAGGATCATAGGCATGACGAACGACGCGAAGGGAAAACGAGCATTCTGCATGACCCTCCAGACCAGAGAGCAGCACATCAGGAGGCAGAAGGCGACCAGTAACATCTGCACGAATGAAGCCCTCGTCTCCATCGCGTCAACCGCTTACATAGCCGTCCTCGGCGGGAGCGGGCTCAGGAAGCTCGCGGTTGAGAACATGACCGCCGCCAGGGACCTGGCCAGGAACATCAACCACCTGAGGCGCTTCAAGGCCCCGATGTTCAAGAGCGCTCACTTCAACGAGTTCACTGTCCGCTCGAAGATCCCCTACTCGCGCGTGCACAGGGAGCTGCTGAGGCGGGGCCTGCATGGCGGGCTCTCCCTCGAGGACAGGTTCCCCGAGCTGGGACACGTCGCCCTGTTCGCGACGACCGACGTTCACGGAGAGAACGAGAGAGAGAGGATCGTCAAGGCGCTGGGGGCGATCGAGTGAAGTACCGGCAGGCGTACTTCGACGAGCCGCTGCTCTTCGAGAAGTTCGACGGAGAGACGGAGCCGCTGCCGGAAGGCCTCGTCCCCAAGGCGCTTGAGCGCAAGTCCCTCGAGCTGCCGAACATCCCCGAGAACGACGTCGTAAGGCACTTCGTCAGGCTCTCCGAGATGAGCTTCGGCATCGACACGGGATTCTACCCTCTGGGCTCCTGCACGATGAAGTACAACCCCAAGTTCACGGAGGAGCTCGCGGCGCTGCCGGAGGCTTCGAGGATCCACCCCTGCCAGGACGAGTCGACGGTCCAGGGCGCGCTCCGCCTGATGTACGAGCTTCAGCAGATGCTCAGGTCGATCGCGGGCATGGACGCCGTCACCCTGCAGCCCGCCGCTGGAGCCGCCGGCGAGTTCACCGGGCTCCTGTTGGCCAAGGCGTATCACGAGGACAGGGGCGAGCAGAGGACTCAGGTAATCGTCCCCGACACGGCCCACGGCACCAACTTCGCGTCAGCCGCGATGGCGGGCTACGAGGTCGTGGAGATACCGAGCAAGGAAGGCCTAGTGGACCTTGACGCCCTGAAGACCGCCCTCAATTCGAAGACGCTTGCCTTCATGCTCACCAACCCGAACACCCTCGGCATCTTCGAGCCGGAGATCCTGGAGATAGCGGACACCGTCCACGATTCAGGCGCCCTCATCTATTACGACGGCGCGAACCTCAACGCGATCATGGGCAAGACCTCACCAGGCAGGATGAACTTCGACATTGTCCACTTCAACCTGCACAAGACATTCGCGACTCCCCATGGCGGCGGCGGGCCCGGCGCGGGTCCCGTCGGCGTGAAGGAGCCCCTCGAATCATACTTGCCAGTGCCAGTGATCAGGCAGGACGGCAACGAGTTCAAACTCGACTACGACAAGCCCAAGACGATAGGCAAGGTGCACTCGTGGTACGGCAACTTCGGGATGTTCGTCCGCGCCTACGCGTACATCCTGCGCATGGGCGGGGACGGGCTCACGAAAGCGTCCGAGCGGGCCGTACTCAACGCGAACTACCTCAGATTCAGGCTGCAGAAGGTCCTCGACTTACCTTACCAGGAGCTCAGGAAGCACGAGTTCGTGCTGAGCTGCGCGAAGCTCAAGGAGAGGGGGCTGAGGGCGGCGGACGTTGCGAAGAGGCTCATGGACTTCGGCTTCCACCCGCCGACTGTCTACTTCCCCCACCTGGTCGACGAGGCGCTGATGATAGAGCCGACCGAGACCGAGAGCAAGGAGACGCTGGACTCCTTCGCGGATGCGATCGATGTAATTCTGACCGAGAGTCCGGACGTGCTGAAATCCGCACCGCACAACACGGCGGTCTCCCGCGTCGATGAGGTCCTTGCGGCGAGGAAACCGATCCTGAGCTGGCGGATGTGGCAGGAGCAGAAGAAGGCTGGCGGCGAAAAGCCGCAGTAGCCCATCTAGAAGATCCCGAGGCTGCTGATGAGCTTCTTCGCCCAAGCGAGTTTCCGCAGCTTGACCGCGGGGTTCTCGTCCTTGGGGCTCGGGTGCTCGAAGTCGAAGCCGAGGAGCTGTATCTTTGACGCACCGAAGTGATTCGCTAGGAATACGGCTCTGTCCCCGTCTGTGAACCCGCCGAAGTCGTAGACTCGGGAGAACGGGCGGCTCTGGGTCGTGGCCATCACCCGGCCTCTGAACAACGGCGCCCAGCGACGGATTGCGGGGATGTTGTCCCCGTGAGCGTGGATCACCACGATAGCTCCTTTCACGTTCGCCTTGATCTGGTCCTTCACATCGCCGTCGAGGTCGGTGACTACTATGTCTGGCCCGAAGCCAGCCTGCATCGCGACGCTTGCGGCTTCATCAGCCGCGACCAGAATCCCCTCGTGCCCCGCAATCTCGTCCTTCAACGAAGGTCCATTCCCCGCCACGAAGACCTCCTGGCCTCTCAGCATCTTCTCGAGTACGCGCGGTTCGACACGAGCGCCCGCCAGAGTCTCATCCAATATCCGTGCGGCTCGCTCATCAGCCTCGCGGCTATAGCCGAATTCCCTCAGTATATCGACATAATGCGGCTCCCAGTCCTTGAAGTCCATGACAAACACGCCTTCTCAGTGCCGCCAGGTGTCCTCAGAGGGCACTTCTCGCTCGCTCGTGCGGTAGGATATCATCCCCGCCACCGCAATGAAGATCGCGAGGGACGTGGCGATGAGTATCAGGGTGAGGCTGCTCGACGGGTTCTTCATGCCGAGCCAAACAGATAGGACGTCGAACGCGGCGAAGAAGACGAACCCCATCGCAATGAAAGTCCCCGCCACGACGAACACGTGCTTGGGCACCTTGCCCTTCCTGAAGTATGCCGTGGCGACCCTGCCCCCTTCGAATATCAGCATGGCGAGGACGAACCACCAGAGGGATGTCGCGGCGAACTGGACGAACTGCCGGCCCAGCGTCATACCGGGGATGCCTGCGGCGTCGACGCCGTTGAATATCCCCCAGAGGACGATGACGAACGCGACGCTCGTGAAGATGATCGAGACGTCCCCCGAAGCGATGTTGTTCTTGAAGTTCTCGTAGCCCTCGTTGAGCCTCCTCCGCCATTCGCTTGGGCTCCCCGAGACCCCCGACGCGAGGAATATCAGATAGAGAGCAATAGCGCCTCCTGCAATCGATGAAGCGTAGGTGGGGCTGACGAAGTAGAGCGCGCTGAAAATCAACATGGCGAGCCCTATGGGGAAGAGTATCTTTCGCTGGACGCGCCTGTTCTTCAGCGCCTTGGCGAGCATGTAGTAGGTATTCTCGATCGCGGGGGACTGGCGGATGAAGACCCGCCTCACGTGGTCGACCCTGATCCTCGACGCGATCATGGGGAAGATGTATTCGTCCTCGGCACCGTCGCTGACCAGGAATGCGCCAGACGGCCTCGTCTCCTCGATCACCTGCTCGAGCTGCCTCGTGAGGATGCCGTCCGAGATCGTGCCGACTCGGACATCGCCAGTGATCGTCGCGACCTCGGCCTCCTTGCCGGACTTGACCAGCTCGTCATAGATCGCGATTGCGGAGAGAATCGTGTTGACATCAGCGTCCTCGGGGTCCGCGAGGCCGAGCTTCATCGCGGCGTTGAGGTTCTCCTCCCTCCCTATGAGAGGACCCTTGATTCCAGCCTTCACGCCGACGTCGTCATCCCTGTCCACGCAGAGAACGAGAGTCCTCATCGCAAGTCACCAACTGATGGCGGGCTATTTCAAATTTGTTGTGTGGTTCTGAAACGGTTGCAGTGGCGGCAAAGAATAATATCGAGGCACGCGGTTCAAGGTGCGACATGGCTGAAGGAAATGACGAGCCCACGACCGAGTGTCCGAACTGCGGAGCGCTGGTGCCAGTCGGGGCGCCTCGGTGCTTCATCTGTGAAGAGCTGATGCCGGAACCCGTCAACGCAGAGGTGAAGCCGCCGGAGCTCGCACCCGAGGAGCTGCCGTCGGTCGAGAAGGTGAAAATCGAGGCGCCACAGCCCGTTCAGGAAGAAGTGGTGAAGCTGATCGCGGAACCGGTCGTGGAAAAGCCGCCGGAGGAGATTCGCGCTCCAGTCGAAGAGGTCATCGAAGCAGCTCTCGCGGAGCTGACGCCGGCGGAGGAGAAGGCCACGAGGCTCAAGGCGGCGTATAAGGCAGGAAGGATTCCGAAGGAAGTCTACGTCGGAAATCTCAGGGCCTTGGGCATCGCAGTCCCGCCGGACCTTGAGGAACAGCCGGCTGAAGTGGAGACTCCTCCCGAGGTCCAGCCCGAGATCGCAGTCGAAGTCCCTCCAGCCGTAGTGGAGGCGAAGGAGAAACCGCCGGAGGTGGGCCCTCCCGGGGTCCAGCCGGAGACCAAGATTGAAGTCCCGCCAGTCAAGGAAGAGCCTGCCCCGCCAAAGGAGGAGGAGAGGCCGGCGGTTACCGCGCCATTTGAGGAAGCCAAGGGGGCCACTCCCGCCAAGCCGAGCAACATAGAGCGGAAAGCGGCGAGGTTGAGGAAGGCGTACAAGACCGGCAGGGTCACGAAGGAACTCTACGTCGACAGCCTGAGGACTCTCGGACTCCCCGTGCCGCAAGAGCTCGAGGAACCGCCAGCAAGAGAGGAAGAGCCAACGGTGGTTGTGCCGGAGACTCCGCCCGCCAAGGAGGAAGCTGCACCTTCGAAAGCGGAGGAGACTGCACCTGTCGAGGCGGCTCCGGCCAAGGAAGCAGGAGAGGTTCCTACCGCCAAACCGAGCGCCGTGGAGAAGAAGGCGGCGAGGCTCAAGAGAGCATACGTGGACGGCAAGATCTCCAAAGGCATCTACGCCGACAGCCTGAAGAAACTTGGTGTCTCGATCCCACCGGAGCTTGAAGTTGCACCCGAGAAGGAAGCCGCTCCGGAGGAAAAACCTCCAGTCGAGGTTCCAATGGCCGAGGAAGTGAAAGAGGAGACTCCCGCCAAACCGTCAGAGGACGAGGTCAAGGCGACGAGGCTCAAAGCGGCATACGAGGCCGGCACCATCCCCAAGGAAGTCTATGTAGGAAACCTGAGGATTCTCGACCTCCCGGTCCCGCCAGAGCTTGAGGAACGAGAAGTGGAGGTCCCCGCTGAGACCACTCAAGCTGAGGTGCTCCCTGTCCTGGAAGAATCCGCGCCCGAGGCTGTCCCCGAGCAGGTGCTGCAGATCGAGGAAGAGATTCCCGCCGAGGTCCCTCAGGAGGAGGCAGCAGTTCCGGAGGTCGTCGAGGAAGCCTCGGCTGCCGTCGAAATCGTCTCCAAGGGAGAGATCGAGGGTCCGGCGAGGTCCTACAGGGGAGTCGCGATAGCCTCGGCGGGCGGTCTCGTCTACGCGCTCATCTGGCTCCTCTTCGTCCCGATGTTGGGCAACTTCCTGTCCTTTGTTTTCACCGCGCTGGGCGCCGTGCTCATCGTCGTGGGCTACAACATCGCCTCGAACGATGCGGCGGCGGCTGCGAGAACTCGCACGTTCAAGTGCCCGCTCTGTTCAAAGAGGCTTGATGTGTCGGTGTCCGAGTGCCCCAACTGCGGGGCCAAGTTCAGCGATTAGAATCAATAGAGGAGGAGTCCTTCCTC